>Ga0210409_10000427_pt1 | contig 71037 bp, 77 predicted proteins | sample IncBWH17MmetaG_FD_161649 | JGI IMG/M metagenome (GOLD analysis project Ga0210409, IMG submission 161649) | Forest soil microbial communities from Barre Woods Harvard Forest LTER site, Petersham, Massachusetts, United States - Inc-BW-H-17-M | ecosystem: Environmental > Terrestrial > Soil >... | reverse complement strand
CTACGGACGTGACTGGTTCGATCGAGTTGCCGAAGGATAAAGAAATGGTAATGCCAGGCGATAACGTGTCGATCACAGTGATGCTGATCAACCCGATCGCGATGGAAGAAGGTCTGCGTTTCGCGATCCGCGAAGGTGGCCGTACTGTTGGTGCAGGCGTGGTTGCGAAGATCCTGCCTGACGCCTAATAGCAAAGTTGTATAGCAATAGGCAAGCCGTTTCGATGGCTTGCTGTCAATGTAATAATATGCCGTGGATGGCTGTCATCCACGGTTCGTTCTTTTAAGGAAAATCATGTCAGCTCCTAACCAAAAAATCCGTATCCGCCTGAAGGCGTTCGACTACAAACTGATCGACCAGTCCGCACAGGAAATCGTTGATACAGCCAAGCGTACCGGCGCCGTTGTCAAGGGTCCAGTACCTCTGCCAACACGTATCCAGCGTTTTGACGTATTGCGCTCGCCGCACGTCAACAAGACATCGCGCGATCAGTTCGAAATCCGTACCCACCAACGCCTGATGGACATCGTTGACCCAACCGACAAGACTGTCGATGCGTTGATGAAGCTGGACCTGCCAGCTGGCGTAGACGTAGAAATCAAGCTGCAGTAATAAATTCGCGAAATTGCGGGGCAGACTTCAGGAGCCGCGGCAGCGTGGCGCCTTGGTCTGCCCCCAGTTTTTTCGAGTGTTGTAAATCAGCCTTAACCGCTGGATGTTTGACATACCACGACAAAGATGGTCTTGCAAATAAAAATTTACGCGGTTATACTGATCGGCTTCGGTGCGATTGCCGGCGGATTTCGTCTCTGCAGTCGTGCTTATTTTAGTTGTACAAACATCAGCCCCGCCCAATCGTAGGCGGGAATGGAGAAAAACAATGAGCTTAGGCCTTGTTGGTCGCAAGGTTGGCATGATGCGCATCTTCACGGAAGATGGGGATTCAATCCCAGTAACCGTGTTGGACGTGTCGAACAACCGCGTGACCCAAATCAAAACGCCTGAAACAGACGGTTATACCGCTGTTCAAGTTGCATTCGGTTCGCGTCGCGCTTCACGCGTGACTAAAGCTGCTGCCGGTCACTACGCCAAAGCTGGCGTCGAAGCTGGTACCATCCTCAGAGAATTCCGCATTGACTCAACCAAGGCTTCCGAGCTGAAGGCCGGCGAAGTTATCGCTGCCAGCCTGTTCGAAGTCGGTCAAAAGGTTGACGTTCAAGGTATCTCGATCGGTAAAGGTTACGCCGGTACTATCAAGCGTCACAACTTTGCATCCGGTCGTGCCAGCCACGGTAACTCCCGTTCGCATAATGTCCCAGGTTCTATCGGTATGGCGCAGGATCCAGGTCGCGTTTTCCCTGGTAAGCGCATGACCGGCCACATGGGTGACGTTACTGTAACCACGCAAAACCTCGAAATCGCACGTGTTGACGCTGAGCGCCAACTGTTGCTGGTCAAGGGTGCGGTTCCAGGTGCCAAGAACGGCCAAGTTGTGGTCAGCCCTGCGATCAAAATCAAAGCTAAGAAGGGAGCCTAATTCATGGAACTCAAGCTCCTGAATGACCAAGGTCAAGCTGCTTCGAACGTTGCTGCTCCGGATACCATTTTCGGCCGCGACTACAACGAAGCTCTGATTCACCAGGTCGTAGTTGCTTACCAGGCTAACGCTCGTAGCGGTAACCGTAAGCAAAAAGACCGTGAAGAAGTTCATCACACGACTAAAAAGCCATGGCGCCAAAAGGGTACTGGCCGCGCTCGTGCCGGTATGTCGTCTTCGCCACTGTGGCGCGGCGGTGGTCGGATTTTCCCGAACTCGCCTGATGAAAATTTCACGCACAAAGTAAACAAGAAGATGTATCGCGCAGGTCTCTGCTCGATTCTGTCGCAGTTGGCACGCGAAGGTCGTTTGTCGGTCGTCGAGAATTTCTCGGTCGAAGCGCCAAAGACTAAGTTGCTGTCACAAAAGCTGAAGACCATGGGTCTGGATTCCGTGTTGGTGATTACCGACAACCTGGAAGAAAACCTGTTGTTGGCGTCGCGCAACCTGCCAGGTTTCCTGGTATGCGAGCCACGTCACGCTGATCCAGTATCGCTTGTGTTCTACAAGAAGATCCTGATCACCAAGCTGGCTTTGGCGAAGATTGAGGAGATGCTGGCATGAACGCAATTAAACATAGCGAAGAACGCTTGATGAAAGTGTTGCTGGCGCCGGTGATTTCCGAAAAGGCAACGATGGTTGCGGAGAAGAACGAGCAAGTCGTCTTCCGTATCGCACCAGACGCTACCAAGCTGGAAGTCAAGGCTGCTGTCGAGCTGCTCTTCAAAGTTCAGGTTGAGTCGGTACAAGTTGCCAATCGTCTGGGTAAACAAAAGCGTAGCGGCAAGTCGATGGGCCGCCGCAACCATACCCGTCGCGCATTCGTATGCTTGAAGCCGGGTCAAGAGATCAACTTCACCGAGGAGGCTAAATAATGGCACTCGTTAAAGTTAAACCAACCTCGCCGGGCCGCCGTGGCATGGTCAAGGTCGTTAATCCCGACCTGTACAAAGGCCGTCCATTTGCTGCCCTGGTTGAGAAGAAGTCGAAAACAGCTGGTCGTAACAACAACGGTCATATCACTACTCGCCACATCGGCGGTGGTCATAAGCAACATTACCGTCTGATCGACTTCAAGCGCACCAAAGATGGCATTCCTGCGAAAGTGGAACGTATCGAATACGATCCAAACCGCACAGCGAATATCGCTCTGTTGTGCTACGCCGACGGCGAACGTCACTACATCATCGCCACTAAGGGCATGGCTGTAGGTGATCAGGTAATGAGCGGCTCGGAAGCGCCGATCAAGTCCGGTAACTGCCTGCCAATCCGCAATATTCCGGTTGGTACGATTCTGCATTGCGTTGAAATGCTGCCAGGTAAGGGTGCCCAAATGGCCCGTACCGCCGGTGCCGGCGTGGTGTTGATGGCTCGTGAAGGTACTTACGCTCAAATTCGTTTGCGTTCCGGTGAAGTTCGCCGTGTTCACATCGAATGCCGTGCAACCGTAGGTGAAGTCGGCAATGCCGAACACAGCCTGCGCAAGATCGGTAAAGCGGGTGCGATGCGTTGGCGTGGTGTTCGTCCTACCGTTCGCGGTGTGGTCATGAACCCGGTTGACCATCCTCACGGTGGTGGTGAAGGCAAGACCGCAGCTGGTCGTCATCCAGTTTCGCCATGGGGTCAACAGACTAAGGGTAAGAAGACACGCAGCAACAAGCGTACTACTTCCATGATCGTCTCGCGCCGTGGCAAGAAATAAGGGGTAACACATGACACGTTCATTGAAAAAAGGGCCGTTCTGCGACGCCCATCTGGTGAAAAAAGTTGAAACTGCGCAAGCGGTCAAAGACAAAAAGCCAATCAAGACTTGGTCCCGTCGCTCGACCATCATGCCGGATTTTATCGGTCTGACGATTGCTGTGCATAACGGCAAACAACACGTCCCGGTATATGTGTCCGAGAACATGGTTGGTCACAAGCTCGGCGAATTCGCGCTGACCCGTACGTTCAAGGGTCATGCTGCTGATAAGAAGGCTAAGAAATAAGGTCCGATGATGGAAACTAAAGCTACCCTCCGCGGCGTGCGTCTGTCGGCCCAAAAGGGCCGTCTGGTCGCCGACCTGATTCGCGGCAAAAAAATTGATCAAGCACTTAACATCCTGGCCTTCAGCCCGAAAAAAGGTGCAGCTATCATCAAACGTGTTCTGGAATCCGCAATTGCGAATGCCGAACATAATGACGGTGCTGATATCGACGAGCTGAAAGTCACGACGATATATGTGGAAAAAGGTTCGGTCCTCAAGCGCTTCACCGCGCGTGCTAAAGGCCGTGGCGATCGTATCTCGAAGCAATCCTGTCACATTTACGTGACTGTCGGAAACTAAGGAGTCACGATGGGACAGAAGATTCATCCAACCGGTTTTCGCCTTGCGGTTACACGTAACTGGGGATCCCGCTGGTATGCAGGCAATAGCAATTTTGCCCAAATGCTCGGCGAAGATCTGAAAGTACGCGCTTTCCTCAAGAAAAAACTGAAGAACGCATCGGTCGGCCGCGTTGTTATCGAGCGTCCTGCAAAGAACGCACGCATCACGATTTACAGCTCGCGTCCTGGTGTTGTTATTGGTAAAAAAGGCGAAGACATCGAAGTATTGAAGTCGGCGCTGACTAAGCTGATGGGTGTGCCGGTTCACGTTAATATCGAAGAAATTCGTAAACCTGAAATCGATGCACAACTGATCGCTGATTCGATCGCGCAACAGCTCGAAAAACGTATTATGTTCCGCCGCGCGATGAAACGTGCGATGCAGAACGCAATGCGTCTGGGCGCGCAAGGGATCAAGATCATGTCGTCGGGTCGTCTGAATGGTATCGAAATCGCACGTACCGAATGGTATCGCGAAGGCCGTGTACCACTTCACACACTGCGCGCTGACATCGACTACGGTTTCGGCGAAGCTGAAACCACATACGGCATAATCGGCATCAAAGTCTGGGTTTACAAGGGCGATCGTCTGGCTAACGGCGAAGCGCCGGTAATCGACGTACCTAACGACGATGATAAGAAACGCCGTGGTCCACGTCGTGATGATGGCAAACCAGCTGGTCGTCCACGTGCTAAAACTACAACGGCAGGTCCAGGAGCGCCAGTTGCGCGTCCAGCCCGTGCCAAGAAGCCGGATGGCGCTGCTGAAGGTGTTGCTGCTGTTGCTGCGCCGGCTGAGAAAGCAGGAGAATAATCATGCTGCAACCAGCACGCAGAAAATATCGTAAAGAGCAAAAGGGCCGCAACAAAGGCATTTCGCATTCGCGCGGCACTGCCGTGTCGTTCGGCGAATTTGGCTTGAAGGCGATTGGCCGCGGTCGTATCACCGCGCGCCAGATTGAAGCAGCTCGTCGCGCAATGACCCGTCATATCAAACGGGGTGGTCGTATCTGGATTCGTATTTTCCCGGATAAGCCAATTTCGCAAAAGCCTGCTGAAGTCCGGATGGGTAACGGTAAGGGTAATCCCGAGTACTACGTGGCTGAAATTCAGCCAGGTAAGGTGCTGTACGAGATGGATGGCGTCGACGAAGCTCTGGCGCGTGAGGCATTCCGTTTGGCTGCAGCTAAATTGCCGCTTTTGACCACGTTCGTCGTGCGTCAAGTTGGCCAATAATTGGAGTGAATCATGAATGTATCTGAACTCCGCGACAAAGATCAAGCGGCCTTGACGAAAGAGCTGAACGAGCTGCTGAAGGCGCAGTTTAGCCTTCGCATGCAAATCGCTACTCAGCAATTGAGCAATACGTCGCAATTGAAGAAAGTTCGTCGCGATATAGCACGGGTCAAGACCGTCATCAATTCGAAGGGCGCCCTGTAATGAACGATCAAGTGAAACAAGCGCTCAAGCGCACGCTGGTTGGTAAAGTTGTGTCCGATAAAATGGACAAGACTGTTACCGTCCTGATCGAACGCCACGTCAAGCATCCTCTGTATGGCAAAATCATCGTGCGTACTAACAAGTACCATGCACATGACGAAACCAACCAGGCCAAGGAAGGCGACGTAGTCGAGATCCAAGAAGGACGTCCAATCTCCAAGACTAAAGCTTGGAGCGTGACACGTGTGGTACAAGTGGCACAAGTCCTGTAAGTATTTGTTGCGAGCCAAGCATTTTGATGTAATAATGCTTGGCTTCGCTCTTGTTGGCTTCCGATAAGAGCGATACAGAAAAAAATAGCACCACCCTGCAGTAAATTTTTGTACTAGCAAGAAGTTTTGGAAGTCGTCCACCTAAGCAGTGCGCTCATCAAGGGTTGCCCTGACAGGACCAAGACTGACCGTAAATCCGCATCGTGCGGCAGCGAGTTAAGTTGGGAAAGAAAATATTATGATTCAAACGGAAAGCCGGCTCGAAGTAGCCGACAACACTGGTGCACGCGAAGTTATGTGTATCAAAGTTCTGGGTGGTTCCAAGCGTCGCTATGCCAGCATTGGTGATGTGATCAAGGTTACCGTCAAAGTGGCAGCGCCACGTGGTCGCGTCAAAAAAGGCGAGATCTATAACGCCGTTGTCGTACGGACCGCTAAAGGTGTTCGTCGTCAAGATGGTTCGTTGGTCAAATTCGACGGCAATGCAGCAGTGCTGCTGAACGCGAAGCTTGAGCCAATTGGTACGCGTATTTTTGGACCAGTCACTCGTGAACTGCGCACTGAGCGCTTCATGAAGATTGTGTCGCTCGCGCCTGAAGTGCTGTAAGGAGTCGAGATGGATAAGATTCGGAAAAGCGACGAAGTAATCGTCCTGACTGGTAAAGACAAGGGCAAGCGCGGTGTTGTAAAGCAACGCGTTGATGCTGAACACGTCATCGTAGAGGGTGTCAACGTTGCTAAAAAAGCGACCAAGCCAAACCCGATGACTGGTGTAACTGGTGGCATCATTGACAAGCTGATGCCAATTCACGTGTCAAATGTTGCGTTGTTCAACGCTGCAACTGGCAAGGCAGATCGCGTTGGTTTTAAAGATGTGGACGGTAAGAAAGTCCGCGTTTTCAAGTCCAGCGGCGAAGTTGTTAAGGTTTAAGAGATCATGGCCCGTCTCCAAGAATTCTATAAAGAAAAAGTCGTTGCCGACTTGACAGCGAAGTACGCTTACAAGTCCGTGATGGAAGTGCCGCGCATCCTGAAGATCACCCTGAACATGGGTTTGTCGGAAGCGATTGCGGACAAGAAGATCATTGAACACGCTGTTGGTGATTTGACCAAGATTGCAGGTCAGAAGCCAGTCGTGACCAAGGCACGGAAGGCTATCGCGGGTTTTAAAATCCGTGAAGGCTATCCAATCGGTTGCATGGTTACATTGCGTGGCGCTCATATGTACGAGTTTCTGGATCGCCTGATCACTGTCGCGCTGCCGCGCGTTCGTGACTTCCGTGGCGTCTCCGGTCGTGCATTTGACGGTCGTGGTAACTACAATATCGGTGTGAAAGAACAGATCATTTTCCCCGAAATTGAGTACGACAAGATTGATGTGTTGCGTGGTATGAATATCAGTATCACGACGACTGCAAAGACCGACGACGAAGCAAAATCGCTTCTCGCCGCATTTAAATTTCCGTTCAGAAACTGAGGTTGCCATGGCAAAACTGGCACTGATTAACCGTGAACAAAAGCGCGCTGACCTGGTAAAGAAATACGCCGGTAAGCGTGCCGAGTTAAAGGCAATCATTGATGACCAATCGAAGTCGGAAGAAGAGCGCTACGAAGCTCGCTTGAAATTGCAAGCGCTGCCACGTAACTCGGCTCCGACCCGTCAACGTAATCGTTGCTCCCTGACTGGTCGTCCACGTGGCACTTTCCGCAAGTTCGGTCTGGGCCGTATTAAGCTCCGTGAAATCGCCATGCGTGGCGAGATTCCGGGTATGACTAAAGCAAGCTGGTAATAGGAGAATATGCAATGAGTATGAGCGATCCTATCGCCGATATGCTGACCCGTATCCGCAATGCGCAAGTAGTTCACAAGACAACCGTGGCAATGCCATCGTCGAAGGTCAAGATTGCGATTGCCAACGTCCTCAAGGACGAGGGTTACATTGAAGATTTCGCTGTCGCAGAAGAAGGCGGCAAAGCGGAACTCAAAATCGGTTTGAAGTATTACGCCGGCCGTCCTGTTATCGAACGTCTTGATCGTGTATCCCGTCCAGGGCTGCGGATCTACAAGGGCAAAGATGACATCCCTAACGTGATGAACGGCTTAGGTGTGGCAATTATTTCGACACCTGCTGGTGTCATGACGGACCGCAAAGCGCGCGCAACCGGTGTCGGTGGCGAAGTTATTTGCTACGTCGCCTAAGGAGTGCAATATGTCACGTGTAGGTAAAATGCCGATTGCACTGCCGAGTGGCGCGGAAGCGACCATTACAGCAGCGCAGATCACAGTCAAGGGCCCATTGGGCTCGCTTTCCCAGGCTTTGAATGGCCTGGTAAAAATCGAAAACAACAACGGCACGCTGAATTTCGCGGCCGCTGACGACAGTCGTGAAGCCAATGCGATGTCAGGCACATTGCGTGCGCTGGTCAACAACATGGTCAACGGCGTAACCAAGGGCTTCGAAAAGAAGCTGAACCTGGTTGGCGTGGGTTTTCGTGCGCAAGCTCAAGGTGACAAGTTGAACCTGTCGCTCGGTTTTTCGCATCCTGTTGTGCACCAAATGCCGCAAGGCGTTACCGTGGCAACACCGACGCAAACCGAAATCCTGATCAAGGGTATCGACAAGCAACGTGTTGGTCAGGTTGCTGCAGAAGTTCGTGCTTACCGCGAACCTGAGCCTTATAAGGGCAAGGGCGTTCGTTACTCGGACGAAGTGGTAATCCTTAAAGAAACCAAGAAGAAGTAATAGGGGTTGACGATGGATAAGAAACAATCACGTCTGCGCCGTTCACGCCAAACGCGTGCCAAGATCGCAGAGTTAAAGGTGAACCGCCTGGCAGTGCATCGTACCAACTTGCACATTTATGCCAGCATCATCGGCCCTGACGCTAAAGTGTTGGCTTCGGCCTCCACACTGGAAGCTGAAGTACGTGCAGAACTGGCCGGCAAGTCCGGTGCAGGCGGCAATACAGCAGCTGCAGTTCTGGTTGGCAAGCGCGTTGCCGAGAAGGCACTGAAAGCTGGAGTTACCGAAGTTGCGTTTGATCGCTCCGGTTTCCGTTACCACGGCCGCGTCAAGGTGCTGGCAGATGCCGCCCGTGAAGCCGGTCTGAAGTTCTAAGGAAGAATCGTCATGGCAAAAATGCAATCAAAAATGCAAAGCGATAAGCCGGATGATGGCATGCGCGAAAAAATGATCGCGGTCAACCGTGTGACCAAAGTGGTCAAGGGTGGTCGTATCATGGGTTTCGCAGCATTGGCTGTTGTTGGTGATGGCGATGGCCGTATCGGCATGGGCAAGGGCAAATCGAAAGAAGTGCCAGTTGCTGTGCAGAAGGCTATGGAAGAAGCCCGTCGCAAGATGATCAAGGTAACGCTCAAGAACGGTACTCTGCAACACGCTATCTCCGGCAAGCACGGCGCGTCATCAGTTTTGATGCTGCCAGCTAAAGACGGTACTGGCGTTATTGCTGGCGGTCCGATGCGCGCAATTTTTGAAGTGCTGGGCGTTACGAACGTTGTGGCCAAGTCCACAGGTTCCACCAACCCGTACAACATGGTTCGTGCTACTTTGAACGGCTTGTCAAAAATGAACACTCCTTCGGAAATCGCTGCCAAGCGCGGCAAGTCCGTTGAAGAAATTCTGGGCTAAGGTGATCAAAATGACAAAGACTGTAAAAGTACAATTGATCAAGGGTTTGATCGGCACGCGCGAAACTCATCGCGCGACAGTTCGCGGCCTGGGCCTGCGTCGTGTTAATTCGGTTTCCGAATTGCAAGACACGCCAGCTGTGCGCGGCATGATCAATAAAGTGTCCTATCTTGTGAAAGTGGTGTCGTAAGCTTAGGCTTGCGAACGGAGCAAATTATGGAATTGAATACTATTCAACCTGCAGATGGCGCCAAGCATTACAAGCGTCGCGTTGGTCGTGGTATCGGCTCGGGCCTGGGTAAGACAGCCGGCCGCGGTCACAAGGGTCAAAAATCGCGTTCGGGCGGTTTCCACAAGGTCGGCTTTGAAGGCGGTCAAATGCCTTTGCAACGTCGCTTGCCAAAACGCGGCTTCAAGTCGATGGCAACTCCGTACAAAGCTGAAGTTCGCTTGTCGGACCTGGAAAACCTGCCGGTAACTGAAGTGGATATCCTGGTGTTGAAGCAAGCTGGCGTGATCGGCGAGCTGGCACGCGTAGTACGCGTCATCCTGTCGGGCGAAGTCACCAAAAAGGTAACGCTCAAAGGTCTGATCGCTACTAAAGGTGCAAAAGCTGCAATTGAAGCGGCTGGCGGATCGGTTGCTTGATTTGTCGTACTAACTCGTAGCAATGGAGCAATAAGTGGCGACTTCTCCCCAACTTGCAAAGAGTGCTGCGAGCGGCTTCCCTTGGGGCCGTCTGTGGTTCTTGCTTGCTGCATTGGTTGTATATCGTATTGGTGCGCATATTCCTGTACCGGGAATTGACCCATCGCAGTTGGCGCAATTGTTTAAGCAACATCAGGGCGGCATTTTGGGCATGTTCAACATGTTCTCTGGTGGTGCGTTGTCGCGATTCACCGTGTTTGCGCTGGGGATCATGCCGTATATCTCGGCATCGATCGTGATGCAATTGATGTCGATTGTGTCGCCTCAGCTGGAAGCGTTGAAGAAAGAAGGCGAGTCCGGTCGCCGCAAGATTACCCAATACACCCGTTACGGTACGCTGTTGCTGGCGACGTTTCAGGCCCTGGGGATTGCGGTAGCGCTGGAATCGCAACCTGGCCTGGTGTTGGCTGCTGGCCTGGCTTTCCGCTTCACGACAGTTGTGACGCTGGTAACAGGAACGATGTTTTTGATGTGGTTGGGTGAACAGATTACCGAGCGTGGTCTTGGTAATGGTATCTCGATCATCATTTTTGCAGGTATTGCAGCTGGTTTGCCAAACGCGGTCGGCGGTTTGTTCGGTCAGGTAAGTACCGGTTCCATGAGTGCCTTGTCGGCGATTCTGATTTGTTTGATCGCAGCCGGCGTGACATATCTGGTGGTATTCATCGAACGTGGCCAACGCAAGATTCTGGTGAATTACGCCAAGCGTCAAGTAGGCAACAAGATTTATGGCGGTCAAAGCAGTCATTTGCCGTTGAAGCTGAACATGGCTGGTGTGATTCCACCAATTTTTGCTTCCTCGATCATCCTGTTTCCTGCGACAATCACAAGTTGGTTTACTTCCGGTGATTCAACTAACCCGGTAGTCAACTTCCTGAAGGATATGGCGGCTTCTTTGGCGCCAGGCGAACCGATTCATGCTTTGCTGTACGCGATTGCGATTGTGTTCTTCTGCTTTTTCTACACTGCGCTGGTATTCAACAGCAAGGAAACAGCGGATAACCTGAAGAAAAGCGGGGCGTTTGTACCAGGAATTCGTCCAGGTGAGCAGACTGCACGTTATATCGACAAGATATTGATGCGTTTGACTCTGGTTGGCGCGGTCTATATCACGGTTGTGTGTCTGGTTCCGGAATTCTTGATCGCTCGCTGGAAGGTGCCGTTTTATTTTGGTGGTACATCGCTGTTGATTATCGTAGTGGTCACCATGGACTTCATGGCGCAAGTACAGAATTACGTGATGTCGCAGCAATATGATTCGCTGCTGCGTAAGGCAAATTTCAAGGGCGGCGTTTCGACACGCTAAGTGTTGCAACGAACGACCAGAGGAACCAGTAGACCGAATGGCAAAAGACGACGTTATCCAGATGCAAGGCGAGATTCTAGAGAATCTCCCCAATGCAACATTTAGAGTCAAGTTGGAAAACGGACATATCGTCCTCGGTCATATTTCTGGCAAGATGCGCATGAACTATATTCGCATCCTGCCAGGAGATAAGGTGACGGTAGAATTGACACCTTATGATTTAAGCCGGGCACGGATTGTGTTCCGTACCAAGTAACTTTTAGTTTAGAAAGAAGACGAAAATGAAAGTGCTCGCATCAGTCAAGCGCATCTGCCGCAACTGTAAGATCATTAAGCGCAAAGGCGTGGTTCGCGTCATTTGTACAGAGCCGCGCCATAAACAGCGCCAAGGTTAATTAACGTTATTGATCGAGGAATAACGAATGGCACGTATTGCAGGGGTAAACATCCCCAATCATCAGCACACCGTCATCGGCTTGACAGCCATCTACGGTGTTGGCCGCCCACGCGCACAAGAAATTTGCGAGAGCACGGGTATTTTGACTACGAAGAAGATCAAAGATCTCGACGATAACGAGCTGGAAAAGCTGCGCGACGAAATTGCAAAATTCGTCGTCGAAGGTGACCTGCGTCGTGAACTGTCGATGAACATCAAGCGTTTGATGGATCTGGGTTGCTATCGTGGTATGCGTCATCGCAAGGGCTTGCCTTGCCGCGGTCAACGTACTCGCACCAATGCTCGTACCCGCAAGGGCCCGCGCAAAGCCGCTCAATCGCTGAAGAAATAATTAAGATGCCACGCTTCCGTGGCAGCTGATTGTTCTTAGGTAGTCGGATTCAAGGAAATTATTATGGCAAAGTCCCCAAATAACGCCGCAGCAGCACGTGTGCGTAAAAAAGTTAAAAAGAACGTTGCTGAAGGTATCGCGCATATCCACGCGTCTTTCAACAACACCATCATCACGATTACCGATCGTCAAGGTAACGCGTTGTCGTGGGCGACATCTGGTGGCGCTGGCTTTAAAGGCTCCCGCAAGTCGACTCCATTTGCAGCGCAGGTTGCCGCCGAAGCCGCTGGTAAAGTGGCTGTGGAATGTGGCGTCAAGAACCTGGAAGTGCGTATCAAGGGCCCAGGTCCTGGTCGTGAGTCCGCTGTTCGTGCGTTGAACAACCTGGGTATCAAGATCACCCAGATTCAAGACGTTACTCCAGTACCGCATAACGGTTGCCGCCCTCCAAAGCGTCGTCGTATCTAAATCTGTACAGATTTCGTTATTGCCCAGCAATAGCGTATGCAAGTAGCCCGCCAATGACCTTGGCGGGTTTTGTTCTTAAGCCCACCGTCTGGTTGAAAGCAAATCAGACTAGCGCCAGGCCGTTTTCGGCCCCAATGGACAGTCATGTTCCGGCGTCATATTTTTAAAAGGAAGCATCGTGGCACGTTATATCGGACCTAAAGCAAAACTTTCCCGCCGTGAAGGTACGGACCTGTTCCTGAAGAGCGCACGCCGCTCGCTGGATTCCAAGTGCAAACTGGATTCCAAGCCAGGTCAACATGGCCGCACATCTGGTGCACGTACCTCCGACTACGGTAACCAATTGCGCGAAAAGCAAAAAGTTAAGCGTATGTACGGCATTCTGGAACGTCAGTTCCGTCGTTATTTCGCTGAAGCGGACCGTCGTAAGGGCAACACCGGCGAAACGCTGCTGCGTTTGCTGGAAGCGCGTCTGGACAACGTTGTTTACCGTATGGGTTTCGGTTCGACCCGTGCTGAAGGCCGTCAATTGGTCTCGCACAAGGCGTTCACCGTCAACGGCAACGTGGTCAACATCGCGTCTTACCAGGTTAAGCCAGGCGACGTTGTTGCCGTTCGCGAAAAAGCTAAGAAACAAGTACGTATCGTTGAAGCTCTGTCGTTGGCAGAACAAGGCGGCATGCCATCGTGGGTTGCGGTTGATGCGAAGAAAATGGAAGGCACATTCAAGTCCCTGCCAGACCGCAACGAAATCGCTAACGATGTCAACGAATCGCTGATCGTCGAACTGTACTCGCGTTAATTTTAGTTTTCCCGGCCCGGCCCGCAGTTTTTTCCGCAGGTTGGGCCTTTTCATCTGGGTGCCGCCGGCAATCTTCTGGATTTCCGGCGGCACCCTTAATGCCATCAGCCTTATCGGTGTAACGAGCCGAGGGTATTGAAAAGGACATTTCATGCAAAACAGCTTGTTGAAGCCACGTATTATCGAAGTAGAAGCACTGGGTGCCGGCCACGCTAAAGTCGTGATGGAACCGTTTGAACGTGGTTACGGCCACACTCTGGGCAATGCGTTGCGTCGCGTGCTGCTGTCGTCGATGGTTGGCTATGCGCCGACTGAAGTGACGATCGCCGGCGTGGTGCACGAATATTCTTCACTCGATGGCGTGCAAGAAGACGTAGTCGATATTCTTTTGAACCTGAAGGGTGTCGTATTCAAGTTGCATAACCGTGACGAAGTCACGTTGACTCTGAAAAAAGATGGCGAAGGCGCTGTGTTGGCTTCCGACATCGATCTGCCGCATGACGTTGAACTGGTAAATCCGGACCACGTGATTGCCCACCTGACCGCTGGCGGCGCACTCGACATGCAGATCAAGGTTGAAAAAGGCCGTGGTTACGTGCCAGGCAACGTCCGTCGTCTGACGGAAGATGCCAACAAGACTATTGGCCGCATCATTCTGGACGCTTCGTTCTCGCCAGTACGCCGTGTTTCCTACGCTGTTGAATCGGCGCGTGTGGAACAACGTACCGACCTCGACAAGCTGGTCATCAACATTGAAACCAATGGCGTGATCACTCCAGAAGAAGCGATTCGCCAATCGGCACGCGTACTGGTTGACCAACTGAACGTGTTCGCGGCACTGGAAGGCACTGAAGCTGCTGCTGAAGCGCCATCGCGCGCACCGCAAGTCGATCCTATCCTGTTGCGTCCGGTCGATGATCTGGAGCTGACAGTACGTTCGGCTAACTGCCTCAAAGCAGAAAACATTTACTACATTGGTGATCTGATCCAGCGTAGCGAAAACGAACTGCTGAAGACGCCAAACCTGGGCCGCAAGTCCTTGAACGAAATCAAGGAAGTTCTGGCATCCCGTGGTTTGACACTGGGCATGAAGCTGGAAAACTGGCCGCCTGCAGGCCTGGAAAAGTAATATTTGTTGTTCAGCCAGGGGTGAGATAGAATCTCGCCCCTGAGCTTGTTTTGCTCTTGTTGTATTCATTGCTGTATCTATTGTTGTGCTAATTTCAACCGGCCCGCGACCAGGCAATAGCCAAAGTCGATCGAAGAGCTGGATGTAAACTCAAAAACTGAAAGGAATTACCATGCGTCATCGTCACGGTCTTCGTAAATTAAATCGTACTTCTTCCCACCGCCTCGCCATGTTGCGCAACATGACTGTTTCGCTGCTGCGTCACGAAGCAATCAAGACCACATTGCCGAAGGCAAAAGAGCTGCGTCGTGTGATCGAACCGATCCTGACACTGGGCAAGACCGATACTCTGGCAAACAAGCGCCTGGCATTCGCCCGTCTGCGCGACCGCGAAATGGTTTTGAAGCTGTTCGCTGAACTGGGCCCACGTTACGCTAATCGTAACGGCGGCTACCTGCGCATCCTGAAAATGGGTTTCCGCGTTGGCGATAACGCTCCTATGGCTTACATCGAGCTGATGGATCGTCCGGAAATCAGCGACGCTGCTGAAGTACCGACAGCGGACTAAGCTCAGTTCGTCAACTTAGTTAGCCAACTTAACCAGCCAAGCTGCGTTAAAATCAAAAGCCAGGCCTATAGCCTGGCTTTTTTGCTTTCCGGCGCCGTTCCCTGGCTTTCTTGCTGGCAGCCAGTGGCGCCCGCTGTAAGGATCGTTCTCGGGGATCGACTATGTCAGACGCCGTGCTTATACTCACCAACTTGCCTGATGCGCCCAGTGCGCAGGCGCTGGCGCGGCAACTGGTGGAACGCAAACTGGCCGCCTGCGTCAATATCCTGCCGGCGGTACAGGCAGTGTATCGCTGGCAAGGCGTAGTGGAACAGGCCAGCGAAGTGACCTTGCTGATCAAAAGTGTCCCCAGCCGCTACGCGGAACTGGAAAGCGCGATCAAGGCGGTCCATCCGTATGTATTGCCAGAAATAATTGCTTTACCGATTGTGGCCGGTTTGCCGGCCTATCTTGACTGGATTACCGCAGAAACCCAAAAGGACGTGAATGTTTAAGTCTCTCAAGCAATTGTCAGTGTTGTTTGCCATGCTGTTTGTGTTTGGCCTGGCGCATGCCGACGAAGACGATTACCTGGCGCCCGAAGTGGCGTTCAAGTTTTCAGCGCGCATGGCCGACGCCAAGACTGCGGAAGTGACCTACGCGATCGCCGACGGCTATTACATGTATCGTGAACGTTTCCACTTCAAGGCCGAAGGCGCCACGCTGGGTGAACCGCAGATTCCGGCCGGCACCGTCAAGTTCGATCAGACCTTCAACAAGAATGTCGAGACTTATCATCACAACGTCACCATTCGTTTGCCGGTCGAAGCGAACGGCAGCTTCACGCTGATTTCCACCGGCCAGGGCTGCGCCGACAAGGGTTTGTGCTATCCGCCTATGGATTCGCGCGTCAGCCTGTCTACGGCCGCTGGCAGCACCACCGGTGGCGGTTTGTTGAGTGCGATGGGTATCGCCAAAGGCGGCGTTGCGGCCGTTGATACGCCGCAAGCAAAGTCAGCGACTGACAATAACGCAGCTGCGGCAATCTCTCAGGCGTCAGGAAACGCGATTTCATCTGCGCCGGCCGATACCGAAAGCGGCCGCATCGAATCGTCGCTCAAGGGCGGCAAACTGCTGGTGATCATGCCATTGTTCCTGCTGCTAGGTCTGGGACTCGCCTTTACTCCCTGCGTTTTACCGATGGTACCTATCCTGTCGTCGATCATTGTCGGCGAGGGTGCCAAGGCCAGCCGCCGCCGCGGGTTCCTGCTCTCCGTGACCTATGCGTTGGGGATGGCGTTGGTCTACACCGCGCTGGGTGTTGCTGCCGGCTTGGCGGGCGAGGGCTTGGCTGCCACCCTGCAGAATCCCTGGGTATTGTCAGCGTTTGCCCTGCTGATGGTGCTGATGTCCCTGTCTATGTTCGGCTTCTATGAATTGCAGTTGCCAGCGGCTTTCCAAACCAAACTGACGCAGGCTTCCGGTCAGCAATCGGCTGGCAAGCTGATCGGCGTGTTTGTCATGGGTGCGATTTCGGCTTTGATCGTCGGGCCGTGCGTGGCGGCCCCGTTGGCGGGAGCCCTGGTGTACATCAGCCAGACGCGCGATGTGGTGATTGGCGGTAGTGCGCTGTTCGCGATGGCGGTCGGCATGAGCGTGCCGTTGATATTGGTCGGCATTTCTGCCGGCTCTCTGTTGCCGCGCGCCGGGGTCTGGATGGAGTCGGTCAAGCGTTTCTTTGGCGTGCTGATGCTGGCGGTAGCGTTGTGGATGGTGACGCCGGTTGTCCCGGTATTGACACAGATGCTGGGCTGGGCCGCCTTGGGTATCGGCTATGGCGCGTTTCTGTTGTGGGGAAAATCATCCGCCTGGTTCGCCAAGGGATTCGGCGTCGTATTCATGGTGTGCGGCGTGGTGCAACTAGTCGGTGGCGTCACTGGCGGGCGCGACGTGCTGGCGCCGCTGGCGCATCTGGGAGGCGCGCAGGAAAGCGCCAGCACGCAATTTATCAAGGTTAAATCAGTAGCGGAACTGGACGCCGCATTGGCGCAAACCAATGGCAAATCCGCATTGCTGGATTTCTATGCAGACTGGTGCGTCTCGTGCAAGGAAATGGAAAAACTCACTTTTACCGACTCCCGTGTAAAGGCGCGTTTTGGCGAAATGATATTGCTGCAAATCGATGTCACCGCCAACAATGCCGATGACAAGGCGATGCTCAAGCGCTTTAATTTGTTTGGCCCGCCTGGCATCATATTGTTTGACGGCCACGGACAGGAAGTGCCCCGCGGCCGCGTCATCGGTTATCAAAACGCCGATAAATTCCTGCAGTCGTTATCGATGCTGGATGCAAAAATAATCGCCAGATCAGCAGGCTGATCTCGCTTCTAACCGTAGCTTATGTCGATAGTCGATAAAATTCTTTACGTTACGGCCAAGGCAACGCTATAGTTTCAGCTCTATGTATTTTGCAAACCCCGTGCAATTTAAAGGAGACTGAAATGACTTTACGCCTTGGCGATGTCGCCCCCGATTTTGAGCAAGACTCTTCGCTCGGCAAGATTAATTTCTACGATTGGGCAGGTGCGTCGTGGGTGGTGTTGTTCTCGCATCCAGCCGACTTCACACCGGTCTGCACCACCGAACTTGGTTTGACGTCCAAATTGAAATCGCAGTTTGAACAGCGCGGCGTCAAAGTGATTGCGCTGTCGGTAGATCCGGCTGACAAACATCAGGAGTGGATCAAGGATATCAATGAAACACAGAACACCGTGGTGGGTTTTCCCATCATCGCCGATGCTGATCGCAAAGTGTCCGAGCTGTATGATCTGATCCATCCGAATGCCAGCGCAACAGCAACAGTGCGCTCGCTGTTCGTGATCGACCCAGCCAAGAAAGTACGCCTGATCATCACTTATCCTGCCAGCACCGGCCGCAATTTCGACGAAATCCTGCGCGTGATCGATTCCCTGCAGCTGACCGATAATTATTCGGTTGCCACGCCAGGAAACTGGAAGGATGGCGAAGATGTCGTGATCGTTCCATCGCTGCAGGATGAGGCTGTACTCAAGCAAAAATTCCCCAAGGGTTACAAGGCGATTCGTCCTTATCTGCGCTTGACGCCGCAGCCTAACCGCGACTGATTTTGCTGCCGCATCGAAGTCAGCAACTCTAAATGAAAAACCCCGTTTTTTGTAACGGGGCTTTTTTATTCCGAACTGACGACACTCAGCGTCGATCCAAAGCCTGGCTTTCCAGATAGCGACGCCGCTGGAAAAATACCAGCATGCCGATCACGATCGCCACCATGCCAGCCATCGCGATCCAGAATCCGGCATTGTTTTTCAGCAGCGGCATCTCGATAAAATTCATGCCGAAAATCCCGGTGATCAGGGTCAGCGGCATGAACAGCGCGGTGATGACGGTGAGTGTGCGCATGATTTCATTGGTGCGATGAGCGACTGCGGAAAAATGGATCTGCACCGCCGATTCAATCGATGACTCCAGCCGCCGCGCGTGATTCAGCACGCGTGTGATGTGCTCCATCACGTCATGGATGCGCACCAGCAGCAGATCCTTGGCGCGGCTGATCTCCACGCCGTCATCGATATCGACGAAATAGTCGCGCAACTCTTGCATCGCATCGTGCTGTTCTTCACATAGATTTTCCAGTTTGCGCAACTCAATCCGCGCATCCAGCAGCGCCATCCAATCCTTGAAAGGCCGGCGCGGATCGAGTAGCGCGCGCTGCCAGCGATCCAGCTGCGTCGTCAGCGGTTGGCGCAGGTCCAGATATTGATCGACCATGGCGTTGATCAGTCGCAGCAACAGGTCTTCCGGCGAGGTTGGCGGACGCGTCGAATGCGGTGTCTTTTCCGGCTTGTTGCAAAGGTCTAGCAGGCGCGTGCGTGCGGCCTCGATGGTACGGCTGTAGCGTTCGTGGACCGTGATCAGCGCATGATCCATGACCAGAAAAGTCACCGGTTGCGTCGCCAGTTTGCTCAATGCGGCGGGAATCCGGCGCTTGCTGCCTTCGCTCTCGGGGGAAACTGTTTTTGACGCCGAACTCTTGTCTCCGGCATCCGCTGCGCCATTCAGCATCAACTTGCGAAACACCACCATGCCGTAATCCTGAGTCGAATCGAAATACGAGGGGTGATTCGGATTCAGCGTATCCGTCATATGCGGATCGTAGATCTGGACGCCGGTAGCGCGGGTAATGGCGTTGCGCCAGGCTTCCGGATCGGCGCCTACTTCTTCGTGGGTGGCGTCGATCCACAGGAAACCTTTGGCCGGTACGGTGTCTGGGATTTCCTTGCTTTCGCTAACCTGGTTGTCACTGATGAGAAAGATGTCCATGCATTGTCGATAAGCGTTTAAAAATAAGCCAGAGGGCGATCATCGAGAGCAGCGATACGCTGATGACGGCGCCCTGCATCAGCGGTGATAAGAATACCGCGCCAAACCAGGCTTTACCTAGCAGTACACCGGCGCTGGTAGCGCTCAGCCGCAGCGCTTCCAGAGCAACATAGCGCGCCCGCATCTCCATCAGGCCGCCGATAATCCACAGCCCTGCGATCAGCCAGGTAGCGTAAGCCAGACTCTCCATCCATGGCATGCTGACCTGTGCCGCCAGGAAATGGGTGGTGACCAGCAACACGATGCCAAATTGCAGCAAGCAATAGACCTGGGCGGCGCGACTTAGTTGCGGATGATACAGCGGCCGGGCGATATCGAAAGCCGCGCTCGGCCATTTTGCGGCAACATCGGCAGGGCGCCAGCCTGGTGCGGCAAGCCAGACCCGCAGTTTGTCGCCACGGCTCTGTGCGCGCCAGGCATCCAGCCAGAGCACTTTATACACTTCGAAATTGGCCCAGATCGGATTCCAGCTGCGCAAGGGGCTGCGAGTGCCGTACACTACCGGATCCTGGTCGCTCTCTTCGATGAAGCTGCCAAACAAACGATCCCACAGGATCAGGATGCCGCCGTAATTTTTATCCAGATAGATATCGTTGACGCCGTGATGCACACGATGATTCGACGGCGTGACGAACACCCGGTCCAGCCATCCCAATTTACCTATCTGCTGGGTATGCACCCAAAATTGATAGAGCAGATCGATCAGCGCCAGCGCAGCAAATACTTGCACCGGATAACCCAGCAGCGCCATCGGCACATAAAAAATCCAGCCCAGAATCGGGCCGCTGCTGGTCTGGCGCAAAGCTGTGGACAGATTGTAGTCTTCGCTTTGATGGTGCACCACGTGGGCCGCCCACAAAACGTTGACCTCATGGCCGCAGCGATGCAGCCAGTAGTAGCAAAAATCGTAGAGCAGCAAGCCGGACAGCCAGACCCAGATGCTGTCGCCAGGGAGTTTGAATAGCGCGACATGATTCACCAGCCAGGCATAGATGCCGATGCGCAGCACTTGCATGAAGACGCCCGAGACCTGGCTCAATACGCCCAGGCTGATGCTATTGATGGCATCGTTGAGGCGATAAGTATTGCGCCGTCTCAGCAGGCCGACGATCAGTTCGATGAATATCAATAAAAAGAAAACTGGCGTCGCCAGGGTGATTACCATTTCTTGCATGTCAGTCTCCTAGTCGCTTGGCGGGCGATCGATTGTTATGTGCTTGCATGGTAACCAATGCCGAACGCATTTGGATTAGAGCGCCCTGTCTAGTGAGGGGCGCAAGCGCCTGACAAGCGATGCCAGCGATAACAGAGCGGAGGAGTCGTCAGGCTGCGGTGGGGCCGCAGCTGCCAACGAATTTGACATGATTTTTAATGGTTTGATGGCAGGAATGTAGTTCTCAAGCACGCTTGCCATTTGTTACCGTAAGCAGATCGCACCTCAGCCTTTTTTTAAGTGACGAGCAATATCCAGCGCAAAATAAGTCAGCACGCCGTCTGCTCCAGCGCGCTTGAACGCCATCATGGCCTCCATCATGGTCTTGTCATGATCGAGCCAGCCGTTTTGAGCGGCGGCCATGATCATCGCGTATTCGCCACTGACCTGATAGGCAAAGGTCGGTACTTTGAATTCATCTTTCACGCGACGCACGATATCCAGATAGGGCATGCCAGGTTTCACCATCACCATGTCGGCGCCTTCGGCCAGATCCAACGCGACTTCATGCAAAGCCTCATTGCTGTTGGCGGGGTCCATCTGGTAGGTGTTCTTATTGCTCTTGCCAAGCGTTGCGGAAGAGCCGACAGCATCGCGGAATGGCCCGTAAAACGCCGAGGCATATTTGGCAGAATAAGCCATGATGCGGGTATAAATATGGTGATGCGCTTCCAGTGCAGTACGAATTGCGCCGATGCGGCCATCCATCATGTCGGACGGCGCCACGATATCCACCCCGGCCTCGGCCTGGGTCAGCGCTTGCCTGACCAAAATGGCGCAGGTTTCATCATTCAGTACATAACCGTCCGGGCTCAGCACGCCGTCCTGGCCATGGCTGGTGTAGGGATCCAGGGCAACGTCAGTCAGGATCCCGAGTTCAGGAAAACGCTGTTTCAGCTCACGGACCGCGCGCGGGATCAATCCTTCCGGATTGGTGGCTTCGATGCCATCCTGGGTCTTCAGCGAAGGATTTATGACGGGAAATAAAGCGATCACCGGGATCCCCAAAGCCACACATTCTTCCGCCACGTTCAACAGCAAATCAATCGACAGGCGCTCAACCCCTGGCATCGATTTGATTTTTTCGCGCTGATTTTTACCATCCAGTACAAATACCGGATAAATCAGATCGGCGGCGGTGACCGTGTTTTCCCGCATCATTGCGCGCGAAAAGGCGTCTTTGCGCATGCGGCGCATGCGGATGGCTGGGAATTGGGCAGTTTTCTGAGAATGTGGCATGTCGGTTTCCGAGATATCAGGTGGGGGGATAGCGATCAAGTTTGGCGCTTCGCTAATATTTTCGCTGAAAGATAAAAAAATCGTGAACTTTTTCGGGTGAGTCCTTCTCCTAGCAATAGGTGCATCATTCGCCTCCCGCTTCCCTCCCTGAGCGGGGCCGTATCGCTTTTGGTGATAAGGCATTCTGCCCTGGAGATATTCCCCTTTCTCCAGGGCTTTTTTATGTTTAGCTAATTGACTAAACTTGCTCTTCGTCGTCGCCCGCTGCTGCATCAGGTGCTGCATCAAGCCCGTCATCGGCTGTACCAGTCAGGCCAGCCAGCTCCAAAATACGATCATTGGCTTCTTCCAACCCACTGCGGTTCAACGCTGAAAACAGCTGCGCGGTAAACGGCAGTTGCTGATTGTTTTCATCAACGTAACTTGCCAGGAAGGTACGGGCCTGGCGCAGCGCATTGGTTGCATCGTTGCGGTTGAGCTTGTCGGACTTGCTCAAGATGCAATGAATCGGCTTGCCGGTAGGCGCAAACCATTCCACCATTTGCACATCGAGTTCGGTAAACGGGCGGCGCGAGTCGACGATCAGCACCAGCGCTGCCAGTTGCTGGCGGCGGCGTACGTAATCGCCGAGCAATTGCTGCCAGTGCAGCTTGGCCGAACCGGACACTTCCGCATAGCCATAGCCAGGCAAGTCGACCAGCAAGGCACGAATCTCGTCGATCCGGGTTTCATCCTTGCGATGCTGGGCGACATGGGCGCCGCCTATGGAAAAATAATTGATGTGCTGGGTACGGCCGGGTGTTTTAGATGCAAAAGCAAGTTTCTTTTGATTGCACAAAAGATTGATAGCGGTCGATTTGCCGGCGTTGGAACGGCCGGCAAAAGCGATTTCCGGGACTTGCAAAGTTGGCAAGTCTCGAAGATGATTGACCGTGGTAAAGAAGCGGGCTTGCCAGAGTAGGGACATGGGGTGAGCAGAAAATGCGGTAAGGGGAGGCAAAAATGCCGGAAAGCTATTGTACAATAAGGGGTTATGTACTGCTGTTCCGCTTAGCTTTGCCTTATACGCAATCGATGGCCTTTGGGAGCCAGGTTATCGATAGCTGTGGCTGGGCCGGCCAGCTTCGTCGCCACCGAATTCTAAAATCAAGTCTCAGGGTGTTTGAATGAACCGTGCGTTTTTTCCAGTAGTGACATCTTTCTTCGTTGCAGTGCTTGCGCTTTCCTCCGTTGCCCACGCAGCGGATGCGCCAAAAGCCGGGCCTGCCAAAGCGGATCCAGCCAAGGGCGAAGCACTGTATACCGGCGGCGATGCGGCGCGCAATATCACCGCCTGCGTCACCTGCCACGGCGCGGCCGGCGCCTCGACCATCAGCGTCAACCCGAAACTGGGCGGCCAGCACGCTGAATATATCCACAAGCAATTGACGAATTTCCAAGGCGCTGACCGGAACAATCCGATCATGTCGCCGCTGGCCAAGGTGTTGACTGACGATGAAATGAAAAACATCGCCGCCTATCTGGAAGCGCAAGCGGTCAAGCCGGGCGCCGCTAAGAACAAGGACACGCTGGAGCTGGGTAAAAAAATCTATCGCGGCGGGATCGCCGAAAAGAACATTCCAGCCTGTGCCGGTTGCCATAGCCCGAACGGCGCCGGCATTCCGGCCCTGTTTCCGCGCATCGGCGGCCAGCATCAGGATTACACTGTTACCGAGCTGAATAATTTCCGCGACCGCATTCGCAAGAACAGCCCGCAGATGGCGACAATTGCGCGGGATATGTCGGATGATGAAATCAAGGCGGTCGCCGATTACATCGCTGGATTGAGATAAAAACAATAATAGTTCATGAATTCAGGGGTGGCCTAGGCCACCCCTTTTTCTTTTGAAAAAGATAAATTGTCTATGAGCACAAGTACGCACGAAATCAAGGATAGCGAGATCACTACGGCAGGAATACAGCTGAAGACCAGCCGGCGCTGGCTGGCCGACGCGGTTGAGTTGTTGTCGTCGATGCGGTTTGCCATCAGCTTGCTGACGATTATCGCGATCGCCTCGGTGATCGGTACGGTGCTCAAGCAAAACGAGCCGATGCCGAACTACGTCAATCAATTCGGCCCGTTCTGGTTTGAGGTATTCAGCAAACTGGGTCTGTATTCGGTGTATTCGTCCTGGTGGTTCCTGCTTATCATGACCTTCCTGGTGATCTCGACTTCATTGTGCATCGCGCGCAATGCACCGAAGATGCTGAAGGACATGCGCAGCTGGCGCGAACACGTGCGTGAGCAATCGCTGCGCAACTTCCATCATAAGGCGGAGTGGACTTCGGCCACGGCGCCTGCGGTGCTGGCCCAGCAACTGGTAGCGCGGATTGCCGCCAAAGGCTACAAGACCAAGCTGGTGGCGAAAGACAATGCCACCCTGATTACCGCCAAGCAAGGCGCCGCGAATAAATGGGGTTATATCTTTGCCCACAGCGCGATCGTGATCATCTGCATCGGCGGTTTGCTGGACTCCGATTTGCCGATACGCGCGCAACAATGGCTGTATGGCAAAACGCCGTTCAACGGCAACGGCATCATTGCCGAAATCCCGGCAGAACATCGCCTGGGGCTGGGTAATCCCACCTTCCGCGGCAACACCCTGATTCCGGAAGGTTCAGCCAGCAGCACCGCCATCATTCCGCAAAAAGACGGCGTCATGATCCAGGATTTGCCATTCACGATCCAGCTGAAAAAATTCATTATCGATTTCTATAGCACCGGCATGCCCAAGCTGTTCGCCAGCGAGGTTGTGATCAGGGACAACGCTGACGGCCATACTTTCCCGGCCACCATCAAAGTCAACCAGCCTCTGATCTACAAGGGCATCGCGGTCTATCAATCGAGTTTTGAGGATGGCGGCAGCAAACTGAAACTGACCGCCTATCCGATGGCCGGCAGCGGCGAAACCACCTTTCCGGTGAGCGGCGAAGTCAACGGCACGACTCCATTAGCCAACCTCGCATTAGCCAACCCCGCCTTAGCCAATAACGGTAATACCGACTATACGATTGAATGGTCTGGTTTTCGCCCGTTTAACGTGGAAAATATGGCTCAGTCGGGTGACGATTTACGTGCCGTGACCAAGGCCAAGAGCATCAACCAGCGTTTGAGTGACGATTTGAGCAGCCATCTTGGCAATGCGGCGAAAAGCGCCAACAAGAAGGATTTGAAAAATGTCGGCCCTAGCGTGCAATACAAATTGCGCGACAAGACCGGCCAGGCACGTGAATTCAGCAATTACATGCAATCGATCAAGGTCGATGACGCCTATGTGTTCCTGGCCGGGGTGCGCGATGCGCCGGACGAGCCGTTCCGTTATTTGCGGATTCCTGCGGACGAGGACGATACGGTGCATGAGTGGATGCGCATGCGGGCGGCGTTGATGAATCCGGAATTGCGCGCAGCGGCGGCACATCGTTATGCGCAGCGCGCGATACCCGAAAGCCGTGACGGCATTGCCGCCTTGCGCGTCCAGCTGGAGCAATCGGCCATGCGCGGCTTATCCTTGTTCGCGGGGGACGACAAACAAGCCGGCGGCCAGGCTGGCGGATCGGCGGGATACCTGGCGATTTCCAAATTTCTGGAGCAAGTGCCGCCGCAAGAGCAGGAAAAGGCGGCAGACATTTTCATGAAGATCCTCAACGGCAGCATGTGGGATCTGTGGCAGGTAGCACGCGAGAAAGATGGATTGAAAGAACTGCCGGCGGATGACAAGCGCGCCCGTTTCTTGCAATTGAGCACTAATGCACTGTCAGATGCAAGCTTCTATAATGCGCCTGTATATCTGCAAATGACGGGTTTTGACGAGATCAAGGCGTCGGTATTCCAGGTTACCCGCTCACCGGGCAAAAAGGTGGTGTATCTGGGCTGCCTGCTGTTGGTGCTGGGCGTGTTCTCGATGCTGTATGTGCGTGAGCGCAGGTTGTGGGTGTGGATTCGCCCGGACCAGAATGCGGCAGGGCAGTCGCATGCATTGATGGCGATGAGCTCACAGCGCAAGACGCTGGATTTTGAAAAAGAATTTGAAGTGTTGAAAACACAATTGAAGCAGTCGGAAGCATAGGTCGGTTAGCCCTGCAGAGGTGCGGGGCAAGGCAGGCAAAGATAGACGTTCCGTTGTGCCTTCGGCGCAGTAGCGGAACGATATGGAGAAAATGATGGAACTGACACAAACGTATTCCCCACCCGGCAGCTTTATCAAGCGCCTGTCCGTGATCGACTGGCTGTATGCCGTCGCGCTGGTGGCAGCTTCGCTATTCGCCCTGAATCGCTACGGCAGCCATATGGATTACTACGAAAAAGGTGTGCTGCTGCTAGCCGGCCCGACATTTTCCTGGCTGGGCTGGCACTGGAAATCGGTGCGCTGGCTGATGGCTTTGCTGGCTGTGTTGTCGTTGTCGGCAATCGCCATGTATGGAGGCGTGCTGGACATGGCCAACCAGAAATTTTTCCTGAAATATCTGCTCTCCAGCCAGTCGGCGATTCTGTGGATGAGCACGCTGTTTTTCCTGTCTACCCTGTTTTTCTGGGGCGGCTTGATCACGCGCTCCGAGTTTGGCGCATCGATAGGCTCCAAGCTGTGCTGGGCTGCGGTGGTGATGGGTTTCACCGGCATGCTGGTGCGCTGGTACGAGTCTTACCTGATCGGCGCCGATATCGGTCATATCCCGATCTCCAATCTGTATGAAGTGTTTGTTCTGTTCAGCCTGATCACCGCCCTGTTTTACCTCTACTACGAACATCACTACCGTACCCGCCAGCTCGGCGCTTTCGTGCTGCTGGTGATCTCGGCCGCTGTCGGCTTCCTGCTGTGGTACATGGTGTCGCGCGACGCCGCGGAAATTCAGCCGCTGGTGCCGGCGCTGCAAAGCTGGTGGATGAAAATCCATGTGCCAGCCAACTTCATCGGCTACGGCACCTTTGCCTTGTCGGCGATGGTGGCAGTGGCTTATCTGCTGAAATCCAAGGGTTACCTGGTTGATCGCTTGCCAGCGCTGGAAGTGCTGGACGATGTGATGTACAAGGCCATCGCGGTCGGTTTCACTTTCTTTACCATCGCCACCATTCTCGGCGCTCTGTGGGCCGCCGAAGCCTGGGGCGGCTACTGGTCGTGGGATCCGAAGGAAACCTGGGCACTGATCGTCTGGCTCAATTACGCGGCGTGGTTGCACATGCGTTTGATGAAGGGCTTGCGCGGCCAGGTTGGGGCATGGTGGGCGCTGATCGGTTTGCTGGTGACGACTTTTGCTTTCCTCGGCGTGAACATGTTCTTGTCCGGCCTGCATTCGTATGGAGAGTTGTGATCTGATGACAAAACCCGCGCAGGCAGCATCACCTGCCCCTGTAGATTTAGTCATTTTTGATTGCGACGGCACCTTGGTCGACAGTGAAACGGTCGCTACCGACGTGCTGGTGGCCTATCTGGCGGAGTTAGGCACGCAGCTGTCAGCCGAGGTGGCTCTGGCCCGCTTCAAAGGCGGCAGGATGGCCGATTGCGTGATCGAACTCGAACAAATGCGCGGCCAGCCCTTGCCGGCCGATTTCACCAAAGTGTTGCGCGAACGGATTGCGCTGGTCTTGCATCAGCGTTTGCAGCCGATCGAGGGCGCCCTGGAATTGGTGAAGTCGCTCAAAGTGCCGTTCTGCATGGCCTCCAACGGACCTCTGAAACAGATCGAGTTATCGCTCGGCGTGACCGGTTTGCTGTCTTATTTCGAAGGCCGCATCTTTAGCGCCTACGAGGTCGGTTCCTGGAAGCCGGCGCCGGATCTGTTTTTGCATGCGGCCGCGCAAATGGGCGTCGAGCCTTCGCGCTGCGCCGTAGTCGAAGATAGCCTGCCTGGTGTGCAGGCAGGGGTGGCGGCCGGCATGCAGGTATTCGCCTTGCAGCCGGAGCAGGTCGAAGCGAAACTGCCGAAACAGGCTAAAGTGATTTCCCGGCTGGCAGAGTTGCACGACCATATCAATATCGCCGGATAAAATAAAAGTGCGCGATAGCGCGTTTGCTCCTGTAAGGATGCGGCGGCTGCTCTGACTAAGCTTCATCAACTTCACCGGAGATTTGCATGCCGCTCTATCGTCGTCCCAACGGAATCGATCTGCCGTTTTCTTCCGAAATTACGCCGCGTGAAGTATTTGAATCGCGCCGCAGTTTTATGCGGCAGCTTGCCGTAGGTGCGGCGGGCGCGGGCGGTTTGCTGGAGCTGTCGAGCGGTGAGGCCTGGGCCCAGGCCGGCGGCGGCCAGAAACTGGCTGCCAAAGCCAATCCGGCTTATGTCGTGATGGACAAGGCGACGCCCTATAAAGACGCTACCAGCTACAATAATTTCTATGAATTCGGCACCGAGAAATCAGATCCTGCCGAAAATGCCGGCAGCCTCAAGACACGACCCTGGACGATAGCGATTGAAGGCGAAGTCAAGAAACCGCTGACCCTGGATATCGATAGTCTGTTGAAACTGGCGCCGCTGGAAGAGCGTGTCTACCGCTTGCGTTGCGTCGAGGGCTGGTCGATGGTGATCCCCTGGATCGGCTATTCCCTGTCGGCGCTGATCAAGAAAGTGGAGCCAAACGGCAACGCCAGGTTCGTTGAATTCACGACGCTGGCTGACAACCGCCAGATGCCGGGTTTGCGTGCTCCGGTGCTGGAGTGGCCGTATATCGAAGGTGTGCGCATGGATGAGGCAATGCATCCGTTGGCCTTGCTGACCGTCGGCATGTATGGCCAGGTATTGCCGAATCAGAGTGGTGCGCCGGTGCGCATGGTGCTGCCTTGGAAATACGGATTTAAATCCGCCAAGTCGATTGTCAAGATTCGCTTCCTCAAGGATCAGCCGCAGACAGCATGGAATATCGCAGCGGCGCGCGAGTACGGTTTTTATTCCAATGTGAATCCGGATGTCGACCATCCGCGCTGGTCGCAAGCGACCGAGCGCCGCATCGGCGAAGACGGTTTTTTCACCAAGAAGCGCAAGACCTTGATGTTTAACGGTTACAACGAGGTAGCCTCGCTGTATGCCGGTATGGACCTGAAGACGTATTTCTAAAATCTGGAATGCTCAGCATGTTCAATCCGACGCCCAAGCAATTCAAGTTCCTCAAAATCATTCTGTTTGCATCGGCATTGTTGCCGGCGGCACGGCTGCTGCTGTTTGGATTTACCGATCGCCTGGGCGCCAACCCGATCGAATTCGTCACGCGCAGCAGCGGCGACTGGACTCTCTATTTTCTTTGCATAACGTTAGCTGTAACGCCGCTGCGACGTTTTACCAACTGGAATTGGCTCATCAAACTGCGGCGCATGCTGGGTTTGTTCGCTTTCTTTTATGCCAGCCTGCATTTCACGACATTCCTCTGGTTCGATCATTTTTTCGATGTAAGCGAGATGCTCAAAGACGTCGTCAAACGCCCTTTCATTACAGTCGGCTTCATCGCTTTCATCTCGCTTTTGCCACTGGCGTTGACCAGTACCAACGGTATGATCCGTCGCCTGGGCGGCAAGCGCTGGCAATGGTTGCATCGCAGTCTTTATGTGATTGCCATGTTGGGAATCTTGCATTTCTGGTGGATGCGCGCCGGCAAGCACAATTTTGAAAAGCCGATTCTGTTCGGGACTATCGTCGCCGCGCTGTTACTGGTGCGAGTCTGGTTTGCCTGGCGTAATCGCAGCGATGGCGCTGCCAAATCTCGCGCTTCCGTTCAGAAGCGCCAGGTAACGCCGACCCCGACCTGACGATGGGTCTGGGCCGCGCAAGGGTCGCAGCCGATACCGAATTTCAGCCCCAGGTCGAGGTCGAGATTCGGCGTCGGCGAATAGACGGTCCCGGTCACGATGTAGCCGGGATTGCTGCTCGAATGCATGTCGCCGCTGGTATCACTGGCCCTTTCGGTATTGCTCAGGATGCCGCCGTCCAGGACCAGGCTCCACTTGGGATTAAGCTCGTACAAGGCATAGGCAGATAAACGCCACTGCACGGTGCGGTTGGCTTGCTGATCGCTAGCCAGACGATACCGGTTGTAATACGCGGCCAGGTTGCCGCTGAAAGCCCAGTCGCCGCTTTGATAGCTGCTGATCAGCGTCAGCGACATGCTGGTGGCGCCATGCCCCAGGCCACGGTTGGGATCGCCGCTCGGAAACGTTATCTCAGGCTTCACGCCGAGGCTAAAGTCATCGTGTTCCAACAGCCGCCATTTCATCCCCAATGCAATGTCATTGATGCCCGACGGCTGCGACAGCGTTGCCGGCGGATTGACATAGATATCGAGATTTTTCAGCAAGCCGTAGCTGTAGGTAAAGTTGGCGACATGCGTGTGCACATCGTTCTGGCGCAGCCAGTCGGTGTTCAGTTCAAGCTGATGATTGCCCTTGTCCTGAGTGCTTGTATCGTCGGTCACCAGTGGATGGTTCGCGTGCGCCGCCTGGATCAGTAAACAGGAAGTTACGGCAGTGAGCAACAGCTGTCGCATGGTCTTCCTGTTCATCTTCTGCTTAAGGCGATATGACAGATTCCAGGGCGAACAGATCGGCTGGATTCTCGCGCTGCCTGATCAGATGCACCTGCGCACCGTCCACCATCACTTCGGCTGCACGGCCGCGCGTGTTGTAGTTGGAGGACATCGTCATGCCGTAAGCGCCGGCCGACATCAGCGCCAGTAAATCGCCGGCTTCGACCGCCAGTGAACGAGCACGCGCCAGCCAATCGCCTGATTCGCATACCGGGCCGACCACGTCATAGGTCTGTGCAGTCGTGCTGCGCTGGCTGACGGTCTTTACGTCATGCCAGGCTTCATACAATGCCGGCCGCATCAAGTCATTCATGGCGGCGTCGACCACCGCAAAATTCTTGGCTTCCGAATGTTTCAGATACTGAATTTCAGTCAGCAGAACGCCAGCATTGCCGACAATTGAACGGCCCGGTTCAAACATCACCTTGATTGGCACGCCCTGGTATTTCTCCTGGCGCCAGGCATTGATGCGCGCAAACAAACGGCCCAGGTAATCGGCAATCGCAACCGGCTGTTCATCGTCATAAGTAATGCCGATGCCGCCGCCGATATCCAGATGGTGCAACTGGATGCCCTCGCCGGCCAGTTGGTCAACCAGCTCGATCAGCTTGTCCAATGCTTCCAGCATGGGCGCGTCATCCAGCAACTGCGAACCGATATGGCAATCAATTCCGACCACATCAATATGCGGCAGAGCGGCAGCGGTGCGATAGCAAGGCAGGGCTTCGTCATAAGCCACCCCGAATTTGTTTTCCTTGAGACCGGTCGAGATGTAAGGATGGGTCTTGGCGTCGACATTGGGATTGACGCGTAACGAGATGGCCGCGCGTTTGCCCATGCTGCCGGCAACTTCGTTGAGGCGATGCAGTTCTGCAGTCGATTCAACGTTGAAGCAAAGAATGTCGTGCGACAAGGCCAGCCGCATTTCCTGGCGCGACTTGCCGACGCCGGAAAAAATTACTTTGGCGGGATCGCCGCCGGCGGCGATTACACGTAATAATTCGCCTCCCGAGACGATATCGAAACCGGAGCCAAGCTGGTTCAGCAATTGCAGCACGGCCAGATTGGAGTTGGATTTGACCGAATAACAGATCAGCGCGCCATCCGGCTTGCTGCTGTGTTGTTTGCAAGCATCGGCGTAAGCTGAAAAATTAGCTACCAATGCGGCTTTGGAGTAGACGTAAGTAGGGCTGCCAAATTGTTGCGAAATAGCGGTTAACGCGACGTTTTCAGCGTGCAGGACGCCATTCTTGTATGAAAAATACGACATAGTGGCGGCTTATTTGGTAGCAGGTGTTGTTGGTGTGTCTATGGTTGTCGGTGGCGTCGGGACAGTCGCATCATCAGATGTCGTCGGAGCAACATTTGGCTTGGCCGGCGCCGGTGCGGTTCTGACGATAGGCGGCGGTAGTTTGGCAGGCATGAACAGCGGACCTTTTTGGCCGCAGGCCGCCAGGCCGAGCGTAAGCGCGAGCATGGCGATCGTGCTGATGGGCGACAAATCAAAAATGGGCTTCACGGATTAGAATCACAGTTTAACGAAACGGATTGGAGTGTAGCATGACAGAATCAGAATTCCTGGCGGCGGCAGAAGCTGTCTTGAGCAAGATCGAGACGGCGCTGGAGCAGGCCGCAGACAATACCGATCTGGACGTAGAGTGCAAGCGTAGCGGCAATGTGCTGGAGATCGAGTTTGTCGACAACGGCAGCAAGATTATCGTCAACAGCCAGGCGCCGATGCAGGAATTGTGGATTGCCGCCAAATCCGGTGGTTTCCATTACAAACAAAAGGCTGATTTCTGGGTCAATACACGTGACGGTTCGGAGTTCTTCGCCGCATTGTCGGCGATGATCAGTTCCCAAGGCGGGGTGCCGATCACGTTGTAAAATTTCTCGCCAGCGAGCTCAGGAAGCAGATTTCTCAGCGGGCATTTGTCGTAATATACAGACAATAATACAGACAATAATACAGACAATACAATGTTGTTTTGATACGTTCGTTTGCCGGTTGCAGCACGGGCTTGATTGCAAGCTTCGCAAGAACTGCATCAAGGAGAGTTGTTTAACGCATCTCAACTATCGATAGCCACCAATGAACACCATAAAAATCAGGGATTCAGAAGATGCAAGTGATTGGCGTGATGGCTCTACCTGCGGTGAGACAGCAGGCTATCGACCTCGAACCATGCCAATGCGGACCATCTTTCTGATAGGTGTATTGCTGTCCACAATCGAGCTGGCAGGAGCCGCCAACGTTCCCGCGGTGGTCGGTGCGGCTAGCCAGAACAATCTGCTGAACAACGGTGCAACCGAAACGCCGAGACACTGGGCCGCGGATACCAGCAATGGATGCAAAGTCTGGAGCCCGGTACCGATTGGCAACGAGATCACGGTGCGTTGGAGCGGGCGCTGCGATAAAGACCTGGCGCAAGGTCCAGGAACGGTGCGCTGGCTGAACAACAACAAACAGGTGGCAGAACTCACCGGCAACATGGAGCAGGGGAAAATACGCGGCCACACCACCGGCGTCGAAGAGCCGGGTAACCGCATTGACGGGATGTTTATCGACTCCCTGCCGGAAGGAGAAGGCAAGGCTAGCTTTGCTGACGGCTCAGGCTATAACGGTATGTGGCATCGCGGCCGCCAACTGGGTTATGGGATCATGACGTTTCCTCCGGCTCATCCACAATACCAAGAGATGCTGAAGGAGGGCAGAGGCAGGAGAGCCGAGAATGGCGTTTATATGCTGCGCGGCTGGTGGGAGGGCAAAACCTTTGTGCTCCCATGCGACAGCGAAGAAGAATGTGAAAAAGCCGTGGTGGCGATGATGAAGCGCGAGCAAGCCGCCGCCGCTGCCAAGGCTGGCGCCGTTGCGGCCCCCGCTCCCGCTGCGGAGCCGGTGGCGGCGCCTGTAACGCCGTCACCTGTAATACCGGCGCCGATAATGCCTGCGCCAGAATCGGCAATCCCTGACGCGACGCCTGCAATGGCAACGCCGGCGCCGGCACCAGAGGCGCCAGCTCTGGCGCCGGCCGCGCCAACCGTGTTGCCGACGCCGGAGAACACTGCGACGGAGCCTATGCCGGCCGCACCGGCGCCCGACATTCCTGCGCTAACCGCGCCGCCAGCTGAAGCACCGGCTCTGGAGCCGCTTGCGCCGGCCTTGCCACCGCCAGCAGCTCCCGCCACGGAACCACTGCCACCTGGCGCCCCTGACGCTGATCCTGCCGCAATTCCGGCGGCGGCAGCTCCAGCACCTGAGTTACCTGTCACAGAACCAACGATGGAGGCGCCGATTCCAGCGCCGCCAACACCCACTGCGGAGCCGGGCAGCGACCCCGCCGCCCCTGACGTTAAGCCTGTTGTCGTACCAGAGGTTGCGATACCGATTACCTCGGATGCCGACGTCGACACACTGCTCACAAAAAACGGATTTAGCTGATGAAGCGTGCAACACATATTTTTGAAACAACCGCAGTAAGCAATTCAAAAGAATTACCTGCATCAAGCGCATACCGAGAACCATGGCTGGCATTATTGCTTTGCGTGATTCTTTTATCGTGGCTGACGCCAGCCGCATATAGCCAGATGCGTGCTGATTTACCCGGCGCCAAAGCGGCTGCCGCAGCGCCGAAAAACCTGCTGGCGGAAGCGGCCAGCGGTGTCGGCGTCAAACAGTGTCAGCCAGCCATTACGCGTTTGTCGGCGCTGGCCATCAACGGCACTCGCGGCCACGATGTGCTGGTGGATTGGGATCGCGCCCATCCTGATCGCGGACCGTTCTTTTCGCTGACCGGGATCGAATATGCCGGCGCCTCGGCGGCAGTATCCATCACTGCCGTGCCGCAGGATGGCGGTGCATGTTCGGTTGCGGCCGAACGCATTTCTATCGCCCCGTATTCATGCAAGAGCATTGCCGATACCGAATTGAAAGGGTATAGCGCGACGCCTTTGCTGCCGACTTTCACGGTATATGTATCGCCTGCCGAGCCGGGTGGTTCGGTCTCGCTGGTGGATTCACCGCCGGGTTGCCTGATCATCCGGCGCTATGTGCAGTACAACTGGACCGAGCAGACAAAAATGGCGGCGCCGGTGCGCAAGTAATGTGCAAGTGCGGTGCAAATGCGGCGCACATGAAATGAAATACACAATATATTCGCTACTTTAGATTTGAATCCAAGACATGATTTCTTCAATTGGCAGCTTGCGCATCGGTATCACCATCGGTTTGCACCAGGAAAATGAATCGCTATGGAACAACGGCATCAAGCAAAATGCCGTGTACCTGGCGGAGACTTTGAAACAATGTCCGAGCGTGGCTTCGGTGCATCTGGTGAATACCACCGCGATCGCCATCACCGCGGCGCTGCCGTGGGATCAGGCACGTTGGCCAACGGTGACCTTCGAGCAAGCCAAAGACAATCTGGATGTACTGATTGAACTCGGCGGCCAGATCGACTCTCAGCAGACTGCTTACCTGAAGACGCGAGGCTGTCGCTTGATATCCTACTGCTGCGGATTTGAGTATGTGCATGTGATGCAATCGGTATTATTCAACCGGCCGCTATGGGGTTACGACCTGTTCGTCAACCAGCGCTACGATGCGATCTGGATGGTGCCGCAAGTAGCTACCAACAGCCAGTCCTATTTTGAGACTTTGCGCCGCCGGCCCGCGCAAGTGGTGCCGTTTGTATGGGATCCGATCTTCGTCAATCAGCGCAGTCGCGATTTCGAACATCACGGTGAATATCGCCCGCGCTCCGGTCCTAAACGGTTGACCGTCATGGAGCCGAATAACGATATCGTGAAATTCTGCATGTACCCGGCATTCATAGCGGAAGAAGCCTATCGGCAACGACCGCAAGACATAGAGATTTTACAGGTCACGAATGCCGAGCGGCTGGCCCGTGAGAGTAAGGAATTCATTGCGGTGATGAACCAGCTGGATATCGTGCGCCAGCACAAGGCGGTGTTCCTGGGGCGTTTCGAGACGCCCCAGTTTCTAAGCCAGATGACGGATGTGGTGATCTCTCACCAGATAGAGAATGCGCTGAATTATTTTTATTTCGACGTTTGCTGGCAAGGTTATCCGCTGGTGCATAACGCCTATATGTGCACTGAGCTCGGCTACTACTACGAGGGAAATAATGTACAAGACGGCTGCCGCAGATTGCTCGAAGTGCTGACCACGCATGACGACAGCTGGGCGGCATATCTGGCGCGCCAGCGCCAGGTATTGAGCCGCTACCTGCCAGCTTGCCCGCAAGTCACTGCCGAGTATGAGCGTTTGCTGACGAATTTATTGCAACAGCCGATTGTATGATCAGATGGTTTTAATCCTTCCTAATTCATGAAAAAAATAAATGTAGGTGTCTCCGTCTTTGCTGTGCAAGGTGCGCAGATTTGGTCTAATGGTCTCAATCAGAATCTGGCATTTCTGTTGATGCTGTTGCGGCAAAGCCCGCAAGTCGGCCGCGTGTTTTTACTGAACGGCGGCAACCTCGATCATATGCCTGAGGCGATGGGGCTGGACGGCTTTGATGTGCCTCTGGTGAAACCCGATGACGTCACTTTCGAGCTGGATGTAGTGATCGAAATGGGGGCGCAGTTGCCACTCGAGTGGTTGCGTCATGTACGGGCCTTGGGCGTCAAGATCATCACTTTTTTTGTCGGCCACACCTATGCCGACAACGCCGAAGCGCCTATGTTCGATGGGCCTAGCGGCCAGATTTTCAATGGCACGCCGTGGCATGAGATATGGACTCTGCCGCATCACATGAAAAGCAGCGGGCCATTGTTGCGCACCGTGTCGCGGGTGCCGGTGTTTGCTGTGCCGCACATCTGGTCGCCGCTGTTTATCCAGGGGCAGATCGACCAGGTTGAAAAAGACGGTCATCATTTCGGTTATCAAGCCAGGAACGGCCTCGATCGGCCGGGTTGGCGCACGGCGATTTTCGAACCGAATATATCGGTCGTCAAAAGCTGCTTTATTCCGATGCTGGTATGCGAGCAGGCATATCGGCTGGATCAGCGCTCGGTGAGTATGATGATGGTGATGAATACAGTGCAGATGAAAGAGCATCCAACCTTCAATCGTTTCGCCATCAATCTCGACCTGACGCAACATCACAAGGCCACTTATGAGCCGCGGGTGGCGTTTGTCGACTGCATGGCGCAGCAAAAGATGGATGCGGTGGTGTCGCATCAGTGGGAGTGCGGTTTGAATTATCTGTACTACGATGCGCTTTATGGCGGCTATCCGCTGATCCATAATTCGGAATATCTGAAGGCTGGCGGCGTCGGCATTTATTATCCGGATTTTGAAGCCAGCGCCGGCGGCCAAGCCCTGCTCGGCGCCTGGCGCCAGGAACCGGAATTCTGGGATGACTATAAAAAGGCGGGCGCCGCGTACTTGCGCAGGCTAGCTCCAGCACACCCTGATAACGTGGAAGCATTCGTGAAAAGACTTCAACACACCGTGGAGGGGCAGCCATGAGCCACCCTATGCCACAACGTAAACTGCGCGTCGGCGTAACCCTGTATGTGCGGCCGGGGCCGCAATCGATCTGGGAAAACGGTATTTTCCAGAATTGCGCATTCCTGGTGCAATTGTTCAATCAGTCGCCGGCGGTAGAGCGTGCAGTGCTGGTGCTGGACGGCCAGACCAACCAGGTCAGCGACGCCATGATGCTAGGCGATCTGGGGATAGACATGATCGGCCTGGATCAGGCCATGGAAACCCTGGATGTGGTGATTGAAATGAGTGCCCAGCTGAGCGAAGACTGGGTCAGGAAATTCCGCGAGCGCGGCGGACGTTATGCCTGGATGCGGGTTGGCAACGACTATGTGATCGACATCGAGCGCGCTATGTTCAACAAGCCGCACGGCGGTTTATGCAGCGACAAGCCTTACGACGCGGTGTGGACCTTGCCGGAGTACCTGCGCAGCTGCAAAGATTATTTCGGCCTTACTGCACGGGCGCCGGTGCACATCGTGCCGCATTTGTGGACGCCGCTGTTTTTTGAAAAAGGCATCGCCACCTTGCCCAGTCATCTCAGCTATGGTTACCAGCCGGGCAAACCGCGCTGGCGGGTGTGCAGTTTCGAACCTAATGTCTGCATGGTGAAAACCTCGCTGCTGCCGATGCTGGCATGCGAAGAAGCATATCGCGCGCAACCGGCGTTCCTGCAACATCTGCGGGTGTGCAATACCTTGCATCTGAAAGAGCACCTGAAGTTCTCGCAATTCGCGCGCTCGCTCGATGTGGTGAACCACGGGCTGGCGTCTTTTGAAGGGCGCTTTGCGGTGTATGAATTCATGGCCAACTATGGTGACTGCATCATTTCGCATCACTGGGAAAACGGCCAAAACTACCTGTATTACGAGGCCTTGTACGGTGCTTATCCGCTGATCCACAACTCGGAATTCATCAAGGACTACGGCTACTACTATCCGGAATTCGATTCCTTCGCCGGCGGCCAGGCCGTGTTGCACGCATTTGCCACGCACGATGCGCAGCTGGACGATTACCGGCGCAATGCGCAGACACTATTGCGCACGCTGGATGTGAGCTTGCCGGAGAATATTGAAATCTATACCCAACGCTTGCTGGATCTGTATTCGAATTAAAAAAGGCTTCCCTGATCGATACAGGGAAGCCTTTTTTTGACCAACAGCTTGTTCGGTTCGATCAGAACAATTCGTTCTTCACCTCATCCCTGGCTTTTTCTTCTTCCGTCGGCGCCGTGCTGCCGCCGCCAAGGCTCTGCGTCGCGATTCCCGGCGGGTATTCCGCATAATAGTATTCGCCGCCGGAATGAATCAGGCCGTCCGGCACCGCGCGGTCTTCCATCGGCACACCCTTCAATGCCTGCTGCATGAAACTGATCCAGATCGGCAGCGCCAGACCGCCCCCTGTTTCCTTGTCGCCCAGGCTGCGCGGCTGGTCGTAACCCATCCAGCCGACTGCTACCAGCGATGGCTGATAACCGGCAAACCAGGCGTCCAGCGAATCGTTGGTGGTGCCGGTCTTGCCGGCCAGGTCGGTACGGTTCAGCGACAAGGCCTTGACCGCGGTGCCGTAGCGCACCACGTCGCGCATCATGCTATCCATTAAGTAGGCATTGCGCGGATCGATGATGCGATTGGTTTCGTCGCCGGCGGTTTCCGGATGCACTTGCGACAATACATTGCCGTCGGCGTCAGTGATTTTGCTGATGATGTAAGGGCTGATTTTATACCCGCCGTTGGCAAATACCGCGTAACCGCCGACCATTTGCAGCGGCGTCACCGCGCCGGCGCCCAGAGCCAAGGTCAGGTATGGCGGATTTTTGTCAGCATCAAAGCCAAAACGCGTCACATATTCCTGCCCGTATTTAGCACCAATCTTATCCAGGATACGCACCGAGACCACGTTCTTCGACTTGGTCAGCGCGCGCCGCATGCTCATCGGACCTTCGTATTTGTTGCCGTAGTTCTTGGGTTGCCAGATCTGGCCGCCGGTCTCGCCGCCGCCGTAAGTGAGCGGTGCGTCATTGATGATGGTGGCTGGCGACAAGCCCTTTTCCAGCGAGGCCGAATAAATGAACGGTTTGAACGACGAACCCGGCTGGCGCCAAGCCTGGGTGACGTGATTGAATTTGTTGCGGTTGAAATCAAAACCGCCGATCAGAGCGCGGATCGCGCCATCCTTGGCGTCGGCGGCGACAAACGCCGATTCCACCGCAGGCATCTGCGTAATGCTCCAGTTTTTTCCATCCAGCATGACGCGGATAATGGCGCCGCGTTTGACTTTACGCTGCGGCGGCGCTTTGTCGCTCAGCAGATTGGTGGCGATGCTGAGGCCGGCGCCGCTGATACTGATTTCCTGGCCCGACGATAGCAATGCGCGGACCAGTTTCGGACTGGCCTCCAGCACCACCGCCGCGACGATTTCATCGCTGTCGGGATGGTCGGCCAGCTCTACTTCGATCGCGTCTTCAGCCTCTTCCTTGGTGCCGTCCGGGATCTCCATATAACCCTCGGGGCCGCGATAGCCGCGTCGCTTCTCGTAATCCATGACGCCACGGCGTAGCGCTATATACGCCGCATCCTGGTCGGCCTTGGTGATGGTGGTGAAAACGTTGAGGCCACGGGTGTAGGTATTTTCCTTGAATTGCTCATACACCAGCTGACGCGCCATTTCAGAGACGAATTCGGCGTGGATGCCAAATTCGCTGGCGCCGGTCTTGATGTGCAGGGTTTCGTTCTTGGCCTGTTCGTACTGCGCTTCATTGATGTACCCGAGTTGCAGCATGCGCAGCAAGATATATTGCTGGCGCACTGTCGCCCGCTTCGGATTAACCACCGGATTGTTGGCTGACGGCGCTTTGGGCAAACCGGCCAGCATTGCGGCTTCCGCAGTGGTGATGTCCTGCAGCCTCTTGCCAAAATAGATCTGCGCTGCCGAGGCAAAGCCGTAAGCGCGCTGGCCCAGATAAATCTGGTTCATATAGACCTCCAGAATCTGGTCCTTGCTCAGATTGCGCTCGATTTTCCATGCCAATGGAATTTCATACAGGAATTTGCGCGACGCTTTCTGGAAGAAAGTCGGCTCGTTGCTGGTCAGGAAAAAATTGCGGGCGACCTGCTGAGTAATCGTACTGGCGCCGCCGCCGCCGCCGGTCAGATTGGAAAAACTGGCGCGCAAGATGCCTTGGTAGTCGACCCCGCCATGCTGGTAAAAACGATCGTCTTCAATTGCCAGCACGGCTTTCTTCATTACATCGGGAATCTCGTTGATGCGCACCAGGCTGCGCCGCTCCTCGCCAAACTCGCCGATCAGCACGCCATCAGCCGAAAAAATGCGCAATGGGATTTTGGGTTTGTAATCGGTGAGCGAGTCCAGTTCCGGCAAATTTGGGTAAGCCATCGCCAGCATCAGGAAAAAAGTCAGACAACCGATAACTGTCAGGCCGACAACAATGCCAAAGAAGCCCAATACCAGCCGCAGCAAAAGCGGCAGGCGACGGCGCGAAGGGGGAGGGGAGTGCTGCTGGGTGTCGCTGTCTGGAGGCGTCATGCGATGCGTTTTATGAAAGATGGATGCCCGGCATTATAGCGGCACAGTGCTTGGCTCAAAACTTGCTCTGCATCATGCGTTCTTGATGGACAGCAAACTACGTTGCGAAATCCAGACAGAAATGGTCGAAAAAATCAAATTTGCATGAATGGAGTGGCTGTGGAGTCGAAATTCGTAGCAGTTAAACAATTGCTGTGTGGAAAATTTCTTTACAGTACCGCACTCTTATTGCTACGATTTCACCTTATAAAATTTAACATTGCTGTAAGCCCTGTTTTACAGGTTTTTCCTAACTTCGAGACGGTATACCGCTAATGCGACCGCCTTGCAGGCAGAATGTTCCCCAAATAATACATACTCGGGAGAAATGCTCTTGGCATTAGATCTTGGATCGCTGATCGGTAAGAAGAACCCGCCTCTGGTGGGAATTGATATTAGTACGTCGGGCGTCAGGCTGGTCGAGCTGTCGGAGACGGGCAAGGATCAATTGCGTCTTGACCGCTATGCCTCAGAACCGTTGCCGCGCGGTGCGGTGGTGGATGGCAATATTGAAAATATCGAGCAAGTCACCGAAGTGGTCCGGCGGCTGTGGAAAAAAAGCGGCTCGAGCACCAAGCTGGTGGCTTTGGGTATGCCGCCTGCATCGGTGATTACCAAAAAAATCATTCTTGCCAGCGGCATGCTGGAAGAAGAACTGGAGATGCAGGTCGAATCCGAGGCGAGCCAATATATTCCGTTTGCGCTGGATGAAGTCAGCCTTGATTTTGACGTTATCGGACCTGCGCAGCATTCACCGGATGACGTTGAAGTGTTGCTGGCGGCCACCCGCAAGGAAAAAGTTGAGGATCGTGTGGCGGTAGCGGAGGCGGCCGGCCTCAAGCCGACCGTGATGGACATCGAGTCCTACGCGGCGCGCGCTGCGATCAATCGCATCATCGGGCAACTGCCGAAAGCCGGGCAAGGGCAGATTGTCGGCCTGTTCCAGATTGGGACCCAGACCACGCATGTATCGGCGTTGCTGGACGGCCAGCTGATTTATGAACGGGAACAACCGTTTGGCGGCAACCAGCTTACTCAGGACATTGTGCGTGCCTATGGCCTCTCGTACGAGGAAGCGGATGCAAAAAAACGTAGCGGTGATTTGCCGGAAGGCTACCAGCAAGAGGTCCTCAATCCTTTTCTTGAGAGCGCTGCGCTGGAGGTTACGCGGGCCATTCAATTCTTCTTTACCTCGACGCCGTACACCCGTCTCGACCAATTATTCCTGGCTGGCGGTTGCGCCACTATCCCGGGTCTGGTTGAGGTAGTGGCTGGACGCGCCAAGATTTCGACTTCGGTGGTCAGCCCGTTTACGGGCATGCAACTGGGGCCGAATGTGCGGGAAAAACAATTGCGCATGGATGCGCCGTCTTACCTGGTCGCCTGCGGTCTGGCCATGCGGAGGTTTGGCTGATGATCAAGATTAATCTACTACCGCACCGCGAAGCTAAGCGTAAACAACGCAAGAACGCTTATTTCGCCATGCTGGCGTTGTCGGCAATTATCGGGCTGATCGCGGTGTTGCTGGTCGGCGCATTTTTCGCCAACAGTATTGCCAACCAGGTCGAGCGCAATCGTTTTATCACGGCGGAAAACACCCGTCTTGACGGCGAAATCAAGGAAGTTGCCACGCTCAAGCAGGAAATCGAGGCGTTGAAGGCGCGTCAGCAAGCCGTCGAGGATTTGCAGAGTGACCGCAATCAGCCGGTGTACCTGATGGACGAGCTGGTCAAACAGGTGCCGGAGGGCGTCTACCTGAATTCCCTCAAGCAGGAAGGGCAACGGGTGGCGTTGAACGGTTATGCGCAGTCGAATGAACGGGTATCCGAGCTGCTGCGTAATCTGGGTAACAACTCGGCTTGGCTGGAACGTCCTGATCTGATTGAGATTCGTTCGGCCAATATTGGCGGCACAGGTCGCGATGGCAAGCGTGTCTTCGCGTTTACCGTCAATGTCGGTATCAAACGACCGTCTGAAAAGGACGCCAAAGATGCCGCCGCAACGCCAAAAATTGCGGGTGCTGCCGTGACCGGCACCGGCGCTAGCGCCGCGCCAAAAGCAACCTTGAAGGACGCCAAATAATGGATTTGAATAATTTGGGCGCCTCGCTGAGCGCGCAGTTTCGCGGATTGAATGGCCGCCATCCAGGCCAATGGCCGATAGCCCCTCGTGTTTTATCTGGTGTCGGGGTATTTGCGCTGGTGCTGCTGGCGGGATGGTTTTTTTACTGGAGCGACCAGCAAGACGTACTCAACGCAGGCGAACAGCAGGAACTACAGCTAAAAGATCAGTACAAGTCGAAGATCCAGCAAGCTATCAACCTGGATGCTTTGCGCAAGCAAAAACTGCAGGTGGCTGACTACGTTTCCACCCTGGAAAAGCAATTGCCTAGCAAGGCGGAGATGGATGCGTTGCTGTCCGATATCAACCAGGCTGGCTTGGGACGCGGCCTGCAGTTCGAACTGTTCAAGCCCGGCCAGGTGGTCGTGAAGGATTACTACGCCGAACTGCCAATCAATATCAAGGTAACCGGCAACTATCACGATGTCGGTTCGTTCGCCAGCGACATCGCGAATCTGCCGCGTATCGTTACCTTGAATAATATGAACCTGACAGCAGGCAAGGACGGCGCGCTAAGCCTGGACGCAATTGCCAAGACCTTCCGTTATCTGGATAAGGATGAAGTGGCGGCGCAACGCAAGGTCGCCGATCCATCTAAACAGAAAGGTCAAAAATGACGTTTTTTCGCATTGGGCGTCTGACCCAGGTGACATTTTTTGTCGTATTCATCTCAACTTTGTCAGGTTGCGGTGACAGTGGTGTGCAGGAATTGAAGGAGTGGATGGCCGAAGTCAAGAGCCATACCAAGGTCGGGATTCCGAAGCTGACTGAGCCGAAAAAATTCATTCCCTTCACGTATGCCAGCGCGGCCAGCATCGATCCATACAACCCCAGCAAATTGCTGGTGGCGCTGGCCAAGCTGCAGGGTAAGTCAAACGGCTTGAAGCCGAATCTTGATCGGCGTCGCGAAACGCTGGAAAACTATCCGCTGGATACGATCAAGATGGTGGGAACGTTGCAAAAAGTGGGTTTGAGCTATGCCTTGCTGCAAGTCGACAAGACCGTGTTCCAAGCCAAAGTGGGGAATTACCTAGGACAGAATTTCGGCATGGTCACCGGCATCACTGAGTCTGAAGTAATTTTAAAAGAAATCGTACAAGATGCGTCCGGCGAATGGGTCGAGCGCGAAGCCAAGTTAGCGTTGCAGGAGAGCACAAAATGATTGCAGCAGGAAAAAAATTCGTTAACCTGAGCGTAAGCCGGCTGAGTTTGATTCGACAGAAAGCATTGATGTTGGGGGCGCTGGTGTGTTTGCTGGCGACCGGAGCATCGGCAATGGCCGCCGAAGATAACGCAATTACTTCGATCAATGCCAATCAGCAAGGCGCCAATGTCATCGTCAAGATCAGTTTCAAGCGCCCTTTGAGCGCACAACCCACTGCGTTTTCCATCGTCAGTCCGGCCCGTATCGCGCTGGATTTCGTCGGCGTCGGCAACGCCACCGGCAAGACATCGCAAGATATTAGTCTGGGTGACGTGCGCAACGTGGTCTTGGCGCAAGCCGATGACCGTTCGCGTCTGGTATTCAATCTGAAACGATCTTTGTCGTACGCCACTGCAATGGACGGCAACGCCTTGATCGTCACTATCGACGGTTCCGGCGGTCTTGCCACTCCGGTCAATGCCGTCGGCACGCCGGTGGCTCCAACAGCCACGGCTACTGCTGCGGCGGCAACGCCCTTGTTGAACGGCAAGCCGGCACTGCGCGATATCGATTTCCGCCGTGGTACTGCGGGTGAAGGGCGGGTGGTGGTTGATCTGCCGAACACCCAGGTCGGTGTCGATGTGCGTCAGCAGGGCCAGACAATTGTTGTGGATTTCCTGAAAACCAGTTTGCCAGACGTGTTGCGTCGTAAGCTCGATGTCGGTGATTTCGGTACGCCTGTGAAGACCATCACCACCGTCACGCAAGGCGAGAACGTGCGCATGATCATCGAGCCGAAAGGCCTTTGGGAGCAAAGCGCCTATCAAAGCGACAGCCAGCTGGTGATCGAAGTCAAGCCGCTCAAGGAAGATCCGAACAAGCTGGCGCAGGGCACCCAGGGTTATCACGGCGACAAGCTGTCCTTGAACTTCCAGAACGTCGAAGTGCGGTCGGTATTGCAAGTGATTGCCGATTTTACCGGCTTGAACATTATTACCAGCGATACCGTCGGTGGCAATCTGACCTTGCGGCTGAAAGACGTTCCTTGGGATCAGGCCTTGGATATCGTGATGCAGGCCAAGGGCTTGGATATGCGCAAGAATGGTTCGGTCATCTGGATCGCACCGAAAGATGAATTGTTGACGAAGGAGAAGCTGGAGCTTGAGCAACGTTCACAAATTGCCCAATTGGAGCCATTGCGTACCGAATCATTCCAGCTGAACTATCAAAAAGCTGAAGCCTTCAAGAAGGTCTTCGGGCTTGATGACGCTGGCGGCGGCGGCGGCGGCGGCGGCGGCAAGAAGAACTCAATCTTGTCAAGTCGCGGCAGCGCAGTGATCGATCCGCGCACCAACCAGTTGTTCGTGACCGACACGCCGACCATCTTGCAAAACATTCGCAGTCTCATACAAAAAATCGATATCGCTTCGAGGCAAGTTCTGATTGAGGCGCGCATGGTCGAAGCGAATGACGGCTTCAGCCGCGACCTTGGCGCCAAGCTTGGGTTTGGCTTCAATAGCAAAAATGTCAGCTCCGGTGGTACGCAAACCGCACCGGTGTCGAACAGCACGCTTCCTCTGATCGCAGGAAATTCAGTGAATTTGCCAGCCAATCCCTCTACCGGTACTGCAGGATCCGTGGCGTTGACCCTGTTCAATTCCGCTGCATCCAAATTCATCAGCCTCGAATTGTCGGCGCTGGAAGCGGACGGACATGGCAAGATCATCTCCAGCCCACGCGTGGTTACAGCGGATCAGCAAAAGGCCCTGATTGAGCAAGGCACTGAAATCCCTTATCAGAATGCCACCAGCAGCGGCGCCACATCGGTTGAATTCAAGAAGGCAAATCTGAAATTGGAAGTTACACCGCAAATCACACCGGATGGCAATGTCATTTTGACGGTCGATGTAACCAATGACAGCGTCGGCAAAGTCGTTCCCGGTGGCGTCTCGATCAATACCAAGCATGTTCAAACCCAGGTTCAGGTCGAAAATGGCGGCACTGTGGTGATCGGCGGTATATATACTCAGACGATTTCAGATAACGTTAATAAAGTGCCACTGCTTGGAGATATTCCGGTTCTGGGTTATCTTTTCAAACAAACGGCAATTGTTAATCAAAGAACTGAATTATTGATTTTCCTGACACCGAAGATTGTCATCGACCGGATCGCTGGGCACTAATTGCGCAGAAGACACCGGCCGGGCGCCGGTGTCTTTATTTTGAGCAAAAGGTTAAGTGGTGAAATGGTGCGGTACACAGGCAATATCTTTCTGGTCGGCCTGATGGGCGCGGGCAAAACCACGGTTGGCCGTGCTCTTGCAAAAAAACTCAATAAATTATTCATTGATTCTGATCACGAAATCGAGGCGCGTACCGGCGTCTCGATTCCCTTGATTTTTGAAATAGAAGGCGAAGAGAGCTTCCGTCAGCGCGAGACGGAGGTGATACGCGATCTGAGCGCCCGGCGCGGCATCGTGCTGGCCACCGGCGGCGGCGCTGTCATGCGGCCGGAAAACCGCGAATATCTGAAAAGCCGCGGCACAGTCATCTACTTGCGCGCCAGCATCCACAACATTCTGCAGCGTACCAGCCGCGATAAAAACCGGCCGCTATTGCAAACCGCCGATCCACGCCGACGCCTGGAAGAACTGTCGCGGCAGAGAGAGCCGTATTATCGCGACGTGGCCGACATTGTCATCGATACCGGCCGACCTAACGTACAATTCCTGGTACACAGCATTCTGAGCCAGCTGAAGCTGGAACCCGAAGAACTTGAGCTGGAACAGCAAGCGGGTGCAGTCAGCCAGGCGGGCGTTATCCCCCTTTCTTCACAAAATTTTTCTATGAGTTTTCCTATGGGTTTTCCTACGACTCAGCAGTCGACCCCTCCGGCCTTAGCGCCAGCCATCACGCTCCAGGTAGAGCTGGGTGAGCGCAGTTATCCGATCGAAATCGGACCATCGTTATTGACAGACCGCGAGCGCATCGCCCGCCTGATCACGGGCAAGCAGGTCGCCGTGGTGACCAACACTACCGTTGCGCCGCTGTACCTGCAAGGGTTTAGCCAGACATTGCGGGACGCCGGCAAGAGCGTGCTGGAAATCATCTTGCCGGACGGCGAAGAAGAAAAGAACTGGGGCAGCCTGATGCAGATTTTCGATCGACTGCTGAGCGCAAAATGCGATCGCAAGACTACCCTGATCGCCCTCGGCGGCGGCGTCATCGGCGACCTTACCGGTTTCGCTGCTTCGGCCTACATGCGCGGCGTGCCATTCGTACAGATTCCTACCACCTTGCTGGCGCAGGTCGACTCCTCGGTGGGCGGCAAAACCGGCATCAATCATCCGCTCGGTAAAAACATGATCGGCGCTTTCTACCAGCCGCAAGCCGTGATCGCCGATACCATGACCTTGCATAGCTTGCCGGAACGCGAGTTGTCGGCCGGGCTGGCGGAGGTGATCAAATACGGCGCTGTGATCGACGCCGAATTTTTCAAATGGATAGAGACAAATATCGGCAAGCTGATGGCGCGCGATAACGTCGCCCTGGCATACGCCATCCGCCGTTCCTGCGAACTGAAAGCCGATGTGGTCAGGCAAGACGAGCGCGAAGGCGGTTTGCGCGCCATCCTGAATTTCGGCCATACCTTCGGCCATGCAATTGAATCCGGTCTGGGCTACGGTAAATGGCTGCATGGCGAAGCGGTTGGCTGCGGCATGGTGATGGCAGCAGATTTGTCGCATCGGCTGGGCCACATCAGCGCCGTCGACAAGGAACGGGTCAGCGCGCTGGTGCGCGCCGCCGGCTTGCCGACCGAAGCACCCAACCTCGGCGCCCAGCGCTGGCTGGAGCTGATGCAGATCGACAAGAAGAATGAAGACGGCCAGATCAAATTTATCCTGATGCGGCCTTTGGGCGGCCATCTGATCACCGCCGCGCCGCAAGAGGCCTTGCTGGCGACACTTCAGCAACTGGCGTCCGGAGATCTGCCACGATGAACCCAGAAGCGTCTCTCGCACCGTATGCCGCACATTCTGCGCTATCGCGAGGACGCTTGTTTGAGGAGGCCCCCCCTAGCGCACGCAGCGAGTTTCAGCGCGATCGCGACCGCATCATCCATTGCACTGCATTCCGCCGGTTGGAATACAAGACCCAGGTATTCGTCAATCATGAAGGCGATCTGTTCCGCACGCGTCTGACGCACAGCATCGAAGTGGCGCAAATCGCTCGCTCGATTGCGCGCAACCTGCAGTTGAACGAGGATCTGGTGGAAGCGATTTCACTGGCCCACGATCTGGGACATACACCGTTTGGCCACGCCGGCCAGGATGCCCTGAATGACTGCATGGAAGCGCATGGCGGCTTCGAACACAATCTGCAAAGCCTGCGCGTGGTCGATAAGCTGGAACAGCGCTACGGCGCTTTTGACGGCTTGAATCTGATGTTCGAAACCCGCGAGGGCATCTTGAAGCATTGCTCGCTGGCGAACGCGAAAAAACTGGGCGACATCGGCCAGCGCTTCATACTGCGCCTGCAACCGAGCCTGGAGGCGCAAGTCGCCAACCTGGCAGATGAGATCGCCTACAATAACCACGATGTCGACGACGGCTTGCGTTCGGGCTTGCTGACGCTGGAGCAGATGAACCAGATCGATTTTTATGCCACGCATAGTCGCGAGGTCGAACGGTTGTTTCCTGGATTGAGCGGGCGGCGCGCGATCAATGAAACGGTGCGGCGCATGATCAATGCCTTGATCACCGACTTGATCCAGACCTCGCAACAACGGATCCTGGACGCCCGTTTGCAGAGCCTCGACGATGTACGCAATGCGCCGCCCCTGATCGCATTTTCCGATGGCATGGCGCGGCAGGCCGCCACGCTGAAACGCTTCTTGCGCGAAAATCTTTATCGCCACTACCTGGTTAACCGCATGACCGCCAAGGCGCGTCGGATTGTCGCGGAACTGTATGCCTGTTTTAGCGCAGAGCCGACGCTGCTGCCGCCCGACTATCAAGTCGGCCCGGCAAATTCGCAACAGCAGGCGCGCGCGATTGCCGATTACATCGCCGGCATGACTGACCGCTATGCGATACGCGAGCACAGGCGTTTGTTCCTGGTGGACGAAGGGCATCTGTAACATTCATTCACATTCGGAGCGCTGCGTTTATTGATCCGGCCATGACAAGTTGGGGTAGACTTTATCGCTATTCACTTACCTTCACGAGGATCACCATGCATCGCGTATACCAAACAGCAGTGACATTGACTCTGGCAGTAGCGGCCTCTGCCGCGCTGGCCCTCTCACTGAGTGACCTGAGCAACCAGGATGCCAGCAGCGGCCTCAAAGCGGCGTTGCAAAAGGGGGCGGATGTAGCGGTGTCCAAGCTGGGCGTCGAGAATGGTTTCCTGAATAACGACAAGGTAAAGATCGGTTTGCCCGGCGTGCTCGATAAAGCCATGCCGTTGTTGAGGATGACCGGCCAGGGACAGAAGCTGGACGATCTGGTGGCATCGATGAATCATGCAGCGGAACAAGCCGTGCCATTGGCCAAGCCCTTGTTGTTGAATGCTGTCAAATCGATGTCAGTGACGGATGCAAAAAATATCCTGACCGGCGGCGACACTTCGGTGACCGATTTTTTCAAACAAAAAACCTCAGCGCAATTAAGTCAGAAATTCCTGCCGATTGTCAAAGGCGTGACCGACCGCAACGGTCTGTCGGCGAAATACAATGCGATCATGGAGCAAGTCGGCAAGACCGGCATGGTGCCGGCTCAGCAAAGCACCGTGGAAGGTTATGTTACCCAACGTGCACTGGACGGTTTGTACACAGTCATCGGTGACGAGGAGAAAGCGATTCGCCAGGATCCCATCAGCGCCGGCAGCGCGATTATCGGCAAGGTGTTTGGCGCGCTCAAATGAGAGAGTGCATCAGCAATCGTGGAGACAATCGCAGTGGCAACAATTAACAATAATATGATTTGATAATAACAAAGGGCGCATTGACTGCGCCCTTGTTCATTTATTGGCGCGAGCTATCCAGCTCGCACGTTTGGCGGCCGGTTCAGGTCGCGGCGGGGAGTTCTTCCGGCAGATGCTTGATAGCGTCATGCTGGTGGTTTTGCATCTTGTCCTTGTACTTGATCACCTGGCGATCGAGCTTGTCGATCAGGGCATCGATGGCAGCATAAAGATCGTGAGCAATGCTTTCAGCATGCAAATCTTTTCCTTTTACGCGCAGATTGATTTCCGCTTTTTGGCGCTTTTCTTTTTCAGTGATTTTGTCGACGGTCAGAATCACGCTGATATCGATGACCTGGTCGAAGTGGCGTTTGATACGCTCTAGTTTGCTTTGCACATATTCGCGAATGGCGGGGGTTAATTCGAGGTGATGCCCACTGATGGTGAAGTTCATACAGCGCTCCTATCAAGAATATTGCTGGCGGTCCGGAACAGAATACGCTGGATCTTTAGGCGGACGGTTCAAGAGCAACTGTCCTGGCAAGATCCAATGAAACCCGCTTGAGCCGAACACAGCAAGGGTAAGCTTAACAATCAAACCAGAAAAAAACTACAAGGCCTTGCGCAGGTTAACAGACGGAATTTTCAGTGCTTCGCGATATTTTGCGACGGTGCGGCGGGCGACCACCATACCTTGTTCCGCAAGCATGTCGGCAATCTTGCTGTCAGAGAAAGGATTTTTTGAATCTTCCGCTCCTATCAATTGCTTAATGAGTGCCCTGATTGCTGTCGAGGAAGCCTCTCCGCCTGCCTCGGTAGCAACATGGCTGCCGAAGAAATACTTCAGTTCAAACATCCCGTGGGGAGTAAGCATGTATTTCTGTGTGGTTACACGAGAAATAGTACTCTCGTGTAGTCCCAGTGTATCAGCTATTTCACGCAACACAAGCGGCCTCATGGCGACTGCCCCGTGCGAAAAGAAATTCCTCTGGCGTTCCACGATTGCTTGCGCAACCCGCAGGATGGTGTCGAAGCGCTGCCGCATATTCTTGATCAGCCACTTGGCTTCCTGCAGCTGTGAAGTGAGGGCGCCGTCGCCCTTGCTTTGCTTCAGAATGTTGGCATACAAGACATTCACTCTGAGCCGCGGCATGACGTCATTGTTTAGCATCACCTGCCAGCCTTGTTTAGTGCGCCTGACGATCACGTCCGGCACCACATAGTCGGAAGTGTTGGCGGCGAACGGTGCGCCCGGATGCGGATTGCATTGCTTGATGACTGTCTGTGCTTCGCGCAGATCCTCGTCGTCGCAATCGAGCGCCTTCTTGATTTTATTGAAATCGCGTTGCGCAAAAAGCATCAGGTGATCTTGCACAATCGCCAATGCCAGGCGGCGTGTGACGAATGGTACTTTGATAAAACGCTTGATCTGCAAGCTCAGGCATTCCGCCGCATTGCGGGCGCCGACGCCGGCCGGGTCGAAACTTTGCACCATCTTCAGCGCCATCGATAACTCTTCGATGGCGATCTCCAGTTCTGGCGGCAGACGCTCCAGAATCTCTTCCAGGCTCTCTTCCAGGTAGCCGTTATCGTCCAGCGCATCAATGGTCAGTTCGACCAAGGCGCGGTCGCGCATATCGTGCAGCGTTTCGCGCATTTGCTGCAGCAGATGCTCGCGCAGGGTTGATTCGTGGGCTTCCAGCTGCGGCCGTGCATCCTCGTCGTCCGAGGTTTTTGAGCTGCGCGCGATGTCGTCAAAACTCCATTCGCTATCGCCGCTTTCCTGGCTGTTTTCAGCGGCCGGCGGCGTGTCGAGACTGGCTTCGCTTTCGCTCGGCGAGCTGCTGACTTCGCTATCGCCTACCGGTGCATCCATGGTTGACGTGGTGCCGCTGATGGCGCCGTCGGCCAGCAGGCGCACAGAGTTATCGAGCGGATCGTCGACTCTTTCCAGCAGCGGATTATCCGACAGGATCTGTTCCAGTTCCTGATGCAGTTCGAGCGTAGATAGTTGCAGCAGCCGTATCGACTGCTGCAACTGAGGTGTCAGCGCAAGATGCTGTGAGGTGCGAAGCTGGAGTGATTGTTTCATGGCTACCGTGCAGACAATTCACTTTGAGTTAAGCAATATATTTGCGAGACAGAGTTCAGGAGCCACCGTAGCGTGGCGAATTACTCTGCCTCCAACTATTCAGATAAAACGGTCAAATTACAATTTTTTTTGCCGGCGTAACTGCGGTCCGGCGCCTGCCACATCTGCATTTGCATCCGCATCAAACCTACATGCGGAAATGCTCACCCAGATACACGCGTCGCACCGATTCATCGGCGATGATGTCGTCCGGGCTGCCGCTGGCCAGCACGCTGCCCTGATTGATGATGTAGGCGCGATCGCAGATACCTAGCGTCTCGCGTACATTGTGATCGGTGATCAGCACGCCTATGCCGCGTTCCTTGAGAAAGCGGACGATGCGCTGGATCTCGATCACGGCGATCGGGTCAATCCCGGCAAACGGTTCATCCAGCAAAACGAAGCGCGGATTAGTGGCCAGCGCGCGCGCGATTTCGACGCGCCGGCGTTCACCGCCGGACAGCGACAAAGCCTGGCTTTCACGTAATTTTTCGATTTGCAATTCGTGCAGCAGCTTGTGCAACTGTTCGTCGATCTGCGCCTTGCTGAGCGGCTTGCCGTTGGGCCGTTGCAACTCCAGCACGGCGCGGATATTGTCTTCCACCGTCAGCTTGCGAAATACCGAAGCTTCTTGCGGCAGATAGGACAGGCCAAGCACCGCGCGCCGATGGATAGGCAGGTGTGAAATGTCGACGCCGTCGAGGTCGATCTCGCCGCCATCCGATGGCACCAGGCCGACGATCATATAGAACGAGGTGGTCTTGCCGGCGCCATTCGGCCCCAGCAGGCCGACCACCTCGCCGCAATTGACTTTCAACGATACGTCATGCACCACCTGGCGCGCGCCGTAGCTTTTTTGCAGGCCTTTGACGATCAGGGTGCTGGGTGTGCTCATGGTGCAGCTTTCGGACGCGGTTGGATCACAGCGCGTATGCGTCCGGCGCCCGGCTGGCTATTGCCGTTGACCGTATTGTTGACCGAATAGAATTCGGTGCGGCTATCGTAGGAAATGAATTCGCCGTTAACTTCGTCGGTTGGTTTGTCGCCTTGCAGGCGGCGCATCTGCGCCTTGGAAAACAGTTTGGTGATTTCAGTTTTACCGTCGTATTCAATGCGTTCGGCGTGGCCGTCAATCCACAGGTCCGGACCGCCGTCGCGTTTTTGCTTGAACGTCGCCAGCTTGCCTGGATCCGCATACAAGGTGGCGAACTGATAACCGGAAGGATCGGTGGTCACTACCACGCGATCGGCTTTCATCAACAGCGTGCCACGCGTCAGGACTACGTTGCCGGTGGCGACATTGACCTGTTTGACGTCGTCATAAGTGAGCTGGTCGGAATCGATCAGTGTCGGTTTCTCGGAGTCTGCTTTTTCTGCACGCGCAACGCCTATGACGCCGAGCAATAGCAGAGAGATTAAAAAAATTCGTTTCATGAAAAATCCTGAATAAAGGATAGAGCGGTATGCATAAAATGGGTCGCTTATTTCGTTGCTTATTTCGTCGATCAACGCGGTTTTGGCGGAAATACGCCGTGCACCCTGCTAAACATTTTCAGTACACGCGTGGAATTGTTGAAATCCATGCCGGTGCCGTGCAATATCGATTGCCCCAGTGTGAGTTCCACCGGTTTGTCTGATTGCATGACGTCGTCGTCTGGCAATAGCAGCAGGTACTCGGACTTCAAGTGGAAATTGTCTGCCAGCGGTGTCTTTGGCCGATCTGCAATAACGTCGCCGTATAAATGGACCTTGCTATTGTTGTCTTCAATCTTGCCGCGGTTGGCGCGCAGGTTCATCGGCGGCTTTTCTTTGTCCAGGCTATGGATTATCGGTTTTTGCACATCAAACGAATCGTCCTCTGGATTGTGGGTCAGCAGATCGCCGGAGATGTTGTAGCGCGGCAGTCCGCTGGGTGACATTTGCACGTAGTTGAAATGCTCGACGAAATAATCCGGCTCGGTGCGTGCCGCCTTCGGCAGCAAGTCTTCAGTATTCTTGTGCATCACTTGCAGCAGCCAGAAACTGCCGAGCGCCAGCAAGACGAACAATATCAGCAGCAGCAGAAAACGAAAGCGGTAAGCCGAGCGCAGATTTTTCATGCGGCGCCTGACGGGATAGCGCGCACGGTAGTGTGCAAATACGACGCCAGTGTGGCGGCGTAAGTATTTTGCGCATGCATGATCAGGTCACAGATTTCGCGTGCGGCGCCGTGGCCGCCACCGGCCTGGGTGACGTAGTGCACGCGGCTCCTGACATCGGGGTGGCCGTTGGGAACGCTGACGGCAAAGCCGACTTGCGACAATATCGGCAGATCGATCACGTCATCGCCGATAAAGCCGCAAACATCCGCGCTCAGCTGCAGTTGCGCCAGCAATTTGGCAAAAGCCGCGTACTTGTCATGCACGCCTTGCTGCACATGGGCGATGCCGAGGTCGCTGGCGCGCCGGCTGACAATCGCTGACTGCCGCGCACTGATGATGGCAGTGGCGACGCCGCTTTGCTGCAACTGCTTGATGCCGTGTCCATCGAGCGCGTTAAAGCGCTTGAGTTGTTCACCGTCGGCGCCGTACAGCAAACCACCGTCGGTCAGGATGCCGTCGACGTCAAAAATCATCAGGCGGACGTGCGCTGCGCGAGCTGTCAGATCGGCATTCTCCTGGATCGTCATCAGATCACCTTGGCGCGGGTCAGGTCATGGATATGCAATGCGCCGACCAGCATGCCGCTGGCGTCGGTCACCAGCAGCTGATTGATGCGGAATTGCTCCATCATGTGCACCGCATCGACGGCCAGTTGATCCGGGCCTATGGTATGTGGATTGGCGTGCATCACATCGGCAATCGTGAGTTTGGTGAAATCCTGGACCTGCTCGATCAGGCGCCGCAGATCGCCGTCGGTAAACACGCCGATGACATGAAATTTATCGTCCACCACGGCCGTCATGGCGATCCCCTTACGGGTGATTTCCAGCAGAGCCATTGACAGCGACACATCCGCGGTCACCGCCGGAATCGATTCGCCGCTGCGCATGACGTCGCGCACATGGGTCAGCAGACGGCGTCCGAGTGCGCCGCCGGGATGGGAGCGGGCGAAATCTTCCTCGCGGAAGCCGCGCGCATCGAGCAACGCCACTGCCAGCGCATCGCCCATCGCCAGGGTGGCGGTGGTGCTGGCGGTTGGCGCCAGGTTCAAGGGACAGGCTTCCTGGTCCACCTTGACATCCAGGTGCACATTGGCCAGCTGCGCCAGCGCCGACTCATGGTTGCCGGTCATCGCGATCAGGCTGGCGCCCATGCGTTTGATGATCGGCACGATCGCCATCAACTCAGCGGTCTCGCCTGAATTGGAAATCGCAATGAATGCATCGTCTTCAGTCACCATGCCGAGATCGCCATGGGCCGCTTCGGCAGGATGGATGAACAGCGCCGGGGTGCCGGTAGAGGCCAGCGTGGCGGCGATCTTGCGGGCGATGTGGCCGGATTTTCCTATCCCTGACACCACCACCCGGCCATTGCAATTGAGCAGCAAGGCAATCGCCTGGGCAAAGGGATCGTTGAGGTCGTCGGAAATCCGGTTTTTCAATGCGATGATGGCATCGGCTTCGATTTGCAGGGTGCCGCGAGCAAGCTCCAAAGCACGGCCTGCGTCGAATGACTTGGACAGGATTTTGGGCAAAATTTTGGTATCGGTTAGACTCATCCCGAAAGTATAAACGAAATCCTAAAGCAAAAAACTTGCCAGTCTTCATCGGCATCAATTAATCTGTCTTCAATCGTCCTGACGCAGGCGTTGCCGCAACATAATGTTGATATTGAATTAATTACGATGATGCTTTCTGGACTAGAATTGACAATTTTGCTGCTCGGCTCCGCCGTATTGGGGGTGGTGGCTTTTCGCAGCTTCCATTTGCCGCCCATGCTGGGCTATCTGGCAGTGGGAATCCTGATCGGCCCGCATGCCCTGGGTTTTGCCGAAGACAGCAACACCACCCACGCGTTGGCGGAATTCGGGGTGGTGTTCCTGATGTTCTCGATCGGCCTCGAATTTTCGCTGCCGAAGTTGACGGCGATGCGGCATATCGTGTTCGGCCTGGGCATGGCGCAGGTGGCGCTGACCATCGGCGCCACCATGTTGTTCGGCTGGCTGATGGCGATCGTCCTGCCGCAATTCACCAATATCAGCTGGCAGGCAGCGTTCGCCCTGGGCGGCGCGCTGACCATGTCTTCCACCGCCATCGTTTCCAAGTTGCTGACCGAAAGAATGGAGCTGGAAAGCGAGCACGGGCGCCGCATTATCGGCATCCTGCTGTTCCAGGATCTGGCGCTGGTGCCCTTGCTGATTATCGTGCCGGCACTGGCCGCGCATAGCGGCAATCTGCTGGCGACGCTGGCCTGGGCCAGCGGTAAAGCGATATTGCTGCTGGCGCTGCTGCTGTTTTTCGGCCAGAAGCTGATGCGGCGCTGGTTCCAGATCGTGGTGCGGCGCCGCTCGCAAGAACTATTCATGCTGAACCTGCTGCTGATCACGCTGGCGTCCGCCTGGTTGACCCAGCGCGCCGGCTTGTCGCTGGCGCTGGGCGCATTTATCGCCGGCATGCTGATTTCAGAAACCGAATACAAGCATCAGGTGGAAGAGGACATAAAGTCATTCCGCGATGTGTTGCTGGGCTTGTTCTTCATTACCGTCGGCATGCTGCTCAATCTGCGTCTGGTGATGGAACACTGGTGGCTGGTATTGCTGCTGCTGATCGGCCCGGTGTTTCTCAAATTTGCGCTGATCGCTGCGCTGGCAAAAATATTCCGATCTTCTACCGGCGTCGCGCTGCGTACCGGGCTGGCGCTGGCGCAGGCTGGTGAATTCGGGTTTGTGTTGCTGAACCAGGCCGGCGGTTTGCAACTGGTCGATCCTTTGCTGATCCAGCTGATCCTGGCGTCGATGGTGCTGTCGATGCTGGCCGCACCTTTCATTCTGGCCAAGTCGGATGCGATTGTGATGAAGCTGTCGGCCAATGAATGGATGATGCAATCGCTGGCGTTGACGCAAATCGCGACGCGCACCATGGCCACCAAGAAGCACGTGATCATCGCCGGTTTCGGCCGTAGCGGCCAAAGCCTGGCCAAGTTGCTGGAGGAAGAGGGCATCAGTTATCACGCGCTCGATCTCGATCCGGATCGGGTCCACGATGCGCGCGCCGCCGGCGCCCAGGTATCGTATGGCGACGCCTCGCGCCGCGAGAGCCTGGTGGCGGCTGGCGTGCATCGCGCCGCCGCTTTGGTGATTACCTACGCCAGCACGCCCTCGGCCTTGAAAGTGTTGCACCACGTGAGCGAACTGGCGCCAGCGCTGCCGGTGATTGTGCGTAGTTACGACGATACCGATCTCGACAAACTGCGCGCCGCCGGCGCCACCGAAGTGGTGCCGGAAGCCATGGAGGGCAGTCTGATGCTGGCCTCGCACGCGCTGGTCATGCTGGGCGTGCCTCTACGCCGCGTGGTGCACAAGGTGCAGGCCGTGCGCGATGAGCGTTATGCCACCTTGCGCGGGTTTTTCCATGGCGTCGACGATGCGCCGGACGCCGCCGATCATTTGCAGGTGCGCTTGCATTCGGTGGCCTTGCCGGAAGGCGCGCGCGCTATCGGCCGTTCGCTGGCGTGGCTGGGCCTGCCGGAAATGGGCGCCGAAATCACCGCCTTGCGGCGTGGCCGCAACGGCATTGCCCTGACGCCGGAGGCGGTGTTACAGGCAGGCGATATTGTCGTCCTGCGTGGCGCCGCCGACGCCATCTCTCGGGCTGAAGGGCGTTTGCTGCAAGCCTGGAGCGTCACCAGCCATCACAGTGACGAAGATTTTTGAGAATAATACCCATTCTCATTCAATCGACATTTACAATACACGCTTTGTGTACGTTTTGTGCACGACTTAAGCGAGTTTGTGATTGTGAAAAAAGCAATGCGTCATTGGTTGGTCAAGCTGCACCGCTATAGCGGCTTGTTATTGTCCCTATTCCTTGTCATGGCAGGCCTGACCGGTTCGGCGCTGGCCTTTAACGATGATATCGACGCCTGGCTCAACCCGCAGTTCTACCATCTCACCTCAACCGGCAGCAGGCAGCCCATCGATGTACTGGTGGTCCGGGTTGAGCATGATTATCCGCAAGCACGGCTGGCATTTATTTCGACGGAGCAGGACGCCAATGCGCCGCTGCAGGCAAAGCTGCGTCCGCGCAAGCCGAACCAGGAGTTGGCGGTCGACACAGTGTTTATCGATCCGGTCAGCGCTACCGTGGTCGGCGAGCGCAATACCAAGGCCGTCAGCCTGGCGCGGCAAAATCTGATGCCGTTTCTATTCCGCCTGCATCGCTACCTGTTGCTGGACAAGCCCGGCGCCATCATCTGCGGCAGCCTCGGCTTGTTGTGGCTGGTGACGCTGTTGATTGGCATCGCGCTGGCCTGGCCCAAACATCGCAAGGGCTGGGGCAAGGCACTGTCGGTCAAGCGCGGCGCCGGCAGTTTTCGTCTGATGTATGACTTGCACCGCACGGTTGGCCTGGTCGCCGGGATACTGCTGGTGATAAGCGCTTTTACCGGCGCCGTGATGAATCTGCCGGACGTCGCCCGGCCGCTGGTCACCAGTCTGTCGCCATTGACGCCGCCGCCCAAGGAGGTGGCCAAAGCGCCGGCTACCGAGGCCAGGCCGCAGATCAACTGGCAACAAGCGCTGGTTGCGGCGCAGGCCGCCATGCCGCTTGCCACGCCGGCGCGCATCGCCCGTGACGAAAAAAACGGCGTCTACCAGATCCGCATGCGCAAGCCGGACGATATCCAGGAAGGCGGCAGCGTGCGGCTATTTATCGATGCCGCCGACGGCCATGTGCTGCGCGCACTGGATCCGTTAAAAGGCTCGGCCGGCGATGCCTTCATGGGCGTGCAATACGGCTTGCATACCGGCCAGATACTGGGTTTGCCAGGCAAGATCCTGGTTGCGTTGCTGGGCTTGCTGCCGCTCTTGTTCACGATTACCGGGATCGCCATCTGGCTGCAAAAACGCAAGTCGGAAACACTGGTGCGCGCCCGTCGTTTGCAGCAGGCTTGAAGAATTTCAGGCGCTGTCTATTTCAGGGTTTGCAACTTGCCGAACAACCAGCCTGTCTTACTGCCGCTGAGCGTCATTGCCATCTGCTCGCGGGCTATCGGCATACGGCATAGCGGGCCCAGGGCGATATCGCGCAAGGTACTGGCGATGCGCGAATCGGATTGAAAGAATGGCGTCAGCAATTTGCTGGCGCCCTGGTAATAACGCAGATGGGCGCGCCGCCGTTGCGAATACAGGATCAGCGCCGGCTCTACCGCTGGCGTTTCGGCAAAACAGCTTGCCAGCGTCATCGCGTCGATCAACGCCAGATTGGCGCCTTGCCCCAGTTGCGGACTGGTGGCGTGGGCGGAGTCGCCAATGCAAACCACCCGCGCATCATGCCAGTGCCGCATCTGCACATCGGCATAGCGTGCGAAAGTAAGTTGTTCAGGGCTTTGTATATGCTGCAGAACCGTTGCGATCGGCGCCAGCTCCAGCACGGTTTTTTTCCACGTTTCCAAGCCTTGCTCTTGCCAATGCAGCAAGCGGTCTGCGCGCAGACTCCAGAACAGGCTGAGTATCGGCTGCTCCATTTGCTGATAGGCAAATCCGGTCGGCATCAAGCCCAGCATTTGCCGCGCATGACGGAACCATTGGCGCAGCCCGCCCTGGGTCAAGCCATCGTCGGGCACCAGCGCCCACAAAGCGCCCCAGGGATAAGGCGTAATTTTTTGCGGAATCGCCAGCGCCGCTCGCAATTGCGAACGGCTGCCGTCGGCAATCACGGCGCAGTCGAATTCACCGGCCAGGTGTTCCGCACTGCCTGGCGCCGGAGTGCGGCAAAACAGCAAGGTTTTGCCGCCCGTTTGCTGGATGCGCGTGATGTCGGCCCCGGTGCGGATCTCTACCCCTGTGCTTTGCACGGCCTGCCATAGCACCGAAAACAAGGCGCCGCGATGCAGGCCGAGGCCGAACGATTGCTGGTCGTAATGGCGGTAACGAACGTCCAGCACCGTGCGGCCGCCAGCGGTAGTGCCGAACAGGCGGTCGCTGCGGGCGCCGTGTTCCAGGATTTGATCGAGCAGCCCCAGCGCTGCCAGCACCTGCATGCCGGTCGGCTGCAGCAAGATGCCGGCGCCTACCGCGCTCGGCTGCGCGACTCTTTCGAAGAGGGTGACATGATGGCCGGCGCGAGCCAGGAACAGGGCGCTGGCGGCACCCGCCGTGCCACCGCCGATGATCGCTATGCGCGGCATGGTTGCGGCGCGCCGGGGACGGCTTTCAATGGCTCAGAAGAATGTCTGGCGCGGCGGCAGAACGGCTGCCGGGCAGCGGCTGATTGCTTTGTCCATGATACGCAAAGACCACCGATTCCTTAACCGTCTCGGTATTGTTCCTGCCGGCCGCATGGAACAGCCCGCTGTGGAAAAAAACCACATCGCCTTGATGCAATTCCACCGATTTTCCCAACGCAAATAGAGCCTGGTTCTCCACAACTTCAGGGCGCAGGAAATCCAGTTCATCCATTTGTTCCGGTTTCATATCGAGCCGATGCGAACCTGGAATGAAGCGCAGGCCGCCATTGTTTTCATTTTCGCTATCGAGCGCCAGCCAGACCGAAATCAGCTCGTTGCGCGGAAACGACCAGTAGCGGATATCGCGATGCCAGCCGGTGGCGGTGCCGAAATGCGGGTGCTTGGTCATCACGCAATTATGGTGCGACAAAGTCAGGCATACCGGTTCGCCCAGCAGCAACTCCAACTTCGCCACCAGTTGCGGATTGCTGGCCCAGGCGCGATAGCTATCGTCGCGCTGATAGGCATTGCGCAGGCGTCGCGCGGTGCGGCCGCCGACGCTGTCAAGCGACTTCGGCGCACCGGCGTAGCCGACTTCCGATTCATATTCCAGCGGCGCCACCGCTTGCGCCAGATGGGCATTGGTGGTGGCCACCATCCGCTGGCAATCGGCCGCCGGCGCCATGCGCGGCAGGATCAGGTAACCGTCTTTTTCAAAGGCGTCAATTTGCGCTGCGGACAGCGCTGGAGTGGTGTTGGTAGACATGATTATCTCGTGTTATCGCATTCCATCAGCGTAGCAGGGGGCGAACACTGCCGCTGTGGAATGGCTGTTTATTTTTTATGCAGTAATGGTCCCAGATATTTACCGGTGACGCTGGCCTCGTTGGCCGCGACCTGTTCCGGTGTCCCGGTAGCGATGATGCGGCCACCGCCAGCGCCGCCTTCCGGCCCCAGATCGATCAGCCAGTCAGCGGTTTTGATGACATCCAGATTATGCTCGATGATGACCACGGTATTGCCTTGATTGCGCAGGCGGTGGATCACTTTCAGCAGCAGGTCGATGTCATGGAAATGCAAGCCAGTGGTAGGTTCATCCAGGATGTACAAGGTGCGGCCGGTATCGCGCTTCGACAGTTCCAGCGACAGCTTGACCCGTTGCGCTTCGCCGCCGGACAAGGTGGTAGCGCTTTGGCCGAGGCGGATATAACCGAGACCGACATCCAGCAAGGTATGCAATTTGCGCGCGATGACCGGCACCGGTTTGAAGAATTCATGGGCTTCTTCCACCGTCATGGCTAGCACTTCGGTAATGTTCTTGCCCTTGTAATGCACTTCCAGCGTCTCGCGGTTGTAGCGCTTGCCGTGGCAGACATCGCAAGGCACATACACGTCCGGCAGAAAGTGCATTTCCACTTTGATCACGCCGTCGCCCTGGCAGGCTTCGCAGCGGCCGCCCTTGACGTTGAATGAGAAACGTCCGGCGTTATAGCCGCGTTCCTTGGCCATCGGCACGGTCGAAAACAAATCTCGGATCGGCGTGAACAAGCCGGTGTAAGTGGCAGGATTCGAACGCGGCGTGCGGCCGATAGGCGCCTGGTCGACCGAAATGACTTTGTCGAAATGTTCGAGGCCGCCTATCGATTCGTGCGCCGCCGGTTCCGCTTGCGAGCCATACAAATGGCGTGCGGCGGCGTGATACAGCGTATCGTTGACCAGCGTCGATTTGCCCGAGCCGGAAACCCCGGTGACACAGGTCAGCAAGCCGACCGGCAAATTCATCGTGACGTTTTTCAGGTTGTTGCCGGTGGCGCCGGTGATGATGAACTGGCGGTCAGGATCGGCCGGCGTGCGTTTTTCCGGCACCGCGATTTTCAGCGTGCCGTTCAGGTATTTGGCGGTCAGCGATTTTTTACTTTTCAGAATCTGCTCCAGCGTACCTTCGGCGATCACTTCGCCGCCGTGCACACCAGCGCCCAGTCCCATGTCGACCACATAATCGGCGGTGCGGATCGCATCTTCATCGTGCTCCACCACCAGCACGCTGTTACCGATGTCGCGCAAATGGCGCAGGGTTTCGATCAGACGGTCGTTATCGCGCTGATGCAAGCCGATCGACGGTTCATCCAGCACATACATGACGCCGGTCAGGCCGGAACCGATTTGCGAAGCCAGCCGGATCCGTTGCGCTTCGCCGCCGGACAAGGTGTCGGCGCTGCGTTCCAGCGACAGGTAATCGAGGCCGACATTATTCAGGAAGGTCAGGCGTGAGACGATTTCTTTGATGATGCGGTCGGCGATTTCCTTCTTGGCGCCAGTCAGTTTCAGCTTTTCAAAGAACGACAAAGTCTCACGCAGCGGCGTCGCGGCGACTTCGTAAATGGCTCTTTCCTGCTTGCCGTTGCCGACCTTGACGAAGCGTGCTTCGACGCGCAGCCGCGCACCGTGGCAGGACGGGCATTCCTTTTCATTGATGAACTTGGCCAGTTCTTCCTTGACCGCCATCGAATCGGTTTCGCGATAGCGGCGCTGCAGATTGTTGACCACGCCTTCAAACGTGTGCTCCTTGATGACCGTGCGGCCGCGTTCATTGACGTAGCTGAACGGAATCGTTTCGCGGCCGGAGCCATACAACACTGCCTGCTGGGATTTTTCCGGCAGTTTTTCAAACGGCACGTCGATGTCGAAATCGTAGTGCGCCGCGATGCTGGTCAGCATCTGGAAATAGAACTGGTTGCGCCGGTCCCAGCCCTTGACCGCGCCGCTGGCCAGCGACAGGTTAGGGAAGGCGACGATGCGCTTGGGATCGAAAAATTCGATATGGCCGAGGCCGTCGCATTCCGGGCAGGCGCCCATCGGATTGTTAAAGGAGAACAGGCGTGGTTCCAGTTCCTGCAGCGAATAACCGCAGGTCGGGCAGGCGAACTTGTTGGAGTACACGTGCTCGGCGCCGCTATCCATTTCCAGCGCAATCGCGCGGCCTTCAGCCAGGCGCAGCGCGGTTTCGAAACTTTCCGCCAGCCGCTGTTTGACGTCTGCTTTTACTTTCAAGCGGTCGATCACCACATCGATAGTGTGCTTCTCGGTCTTCTTCAGTTTGGGCAGATCGTCGACTTCATAAATCTTGGCAGTACCGGTACCGCTCTGGATCCGGAAGCGCACAAAACCTTGCGCCTGCATCTGTTCAAACAGGTCGACATGTTCGCCCTTGCGATTGGCCACCACCGGCGCCAGGATCATCAGCTTGGTCTCTTCCGGCATCGCCAGCACCGCATCCACCATCTGCGACACCGATTGCGCCGCCAGCGGTTTTTCCGGATGGTCCGGGCAGTATGGCGTGCCGACGCGTGCATACAGCAAACGCAGGTAATCGTGAATCTCAGTCACGGTGCCGACAGTGGAACGCGGATTGTGCGAAGTGGCTTTCTGCTCGATCGAAATCGCCGGCGACAAACCTTCGATCAGATCGACATCCGGCTTTTCCATCAACTGCAGGAATTGCCTGGCGTAGGAAGACAGCGATTCGACGTAGCGCCGCTGGCCTTCCGCGTACAGCGTATCGAACGCCAGCGACGATTTGCCGGAGCCGGACAAGCCGGTGATCACGATCAGTTTGTTGCGCGGTAAATCCAGATTGATGTTCTTGAGGTTATGCGTACGCGCACCCCGGATGCGGATCTCTTCCATTTACAGCTTTCAGCGTGAGTTTAAGGCCGTGTTGGCTTGTTGGAATTGCAATTTTCACGTTTGAAAGGCCAGCTTCTGGCGCCGGCGGGGGTGTTAGCCCAGCGCATCGATGGCATAGTCAATGGCATATCAAACGGATCAACCTGATACTATAACGGGTTTCGATCTTCGTCGTTGCACCCCCTTCAACGGCGCATCCGTTAATGCCCAATATGATTAGTTCGCCCACCACTCCCGATAATGACGCCGGCAGCCGCATGAGCCGTGCCGAAGTCAAGGCCAGCGGCGCTTTGGCCTCGATATTTGCATTGCGCATGCTCGGCCTGTTTTTGATTTTGCCGGTGTTTGCGGTGCATGCTAAAACCTTGCCCGGCGGCGACAGTGCTGCACTGGTCGGCCTGGCCATGGGGATTTACGGCCTGGCGCAATCGTTCGGACAAATTCCGTTTGGCGTTGCCTCCGACAAATACGGCCGCAAGAAAATCATCGTCATCGGCTTGATTCTGTTTGCATTGGGATCCTTCATTGCCGCCGCTGCAGGCGATATCTACTGGGTCATCATCGGCCGCGCGATACAAGGCGCGGGCGCGATCTCGGCAGCAGTGACCGCTTTCATCGCCGATTCCACCAGGGAAGAGCATCGCACCAAGGCCATGGCGATGGTCGGCGGCTCCATCGGTTTGACGTTTGCCCTGTCGCTGATCATTTCGCCGCTGTTGTACCAATGGGTCGGCATGGGCGGCATCTTTGCCATGACCGGCATCCTGTCGCTGGCGGCGATAGCGGTGGTGGTGTGGCTGGTGCCATCGGCGCCGCTGGTCAAGGCCAGGCGCGTGGCCTGGTCGGAAATCTTGCGCAACAGTGAACTGATGCGGCTCAACTATGGCGTATTCGCCTTGCATATGACGCAAATGGCGATGTTCGTGGTGATGCCGGCGGCGCTGGTCAAATACGCCGACTTGCCGCTGGAGTCGCACTGGAAAATCTATCTGCCGGTGGTGCTGGCATCTTTTGTACTGATGCTGCCGCCGGTGTTTGTCGGCGAGAAGCAGGGCAAGATGAAGCAGGTGATGCTGGCCGCCGTGGCTTTGTTGCTGGCGGTGCAACTCGGTCTGCTGCTGACGTTCTCCATGGCAACGATCCATTGGCAATGGCTGGTGGTGCTGTTGCTGGGATTTTTCATTGCCTTCAACGTACTGGAAGCCAGCCAGCCGTCGCTGGTGTCGCGCATCGCGCCGCCGGCCGCCAAAGGAGCTGCTCTGGGCGTCTACAACACCATGCAAGCCCTGGGTTTGTTCTGCGGCGGCGCCCTAGGCGGATTGCTTAAACAGCATGTTGGCGCCCCCTCGGTTTTCATATTAGGCGCGGCAGCGACCCTGGGCTGGCTTATAATCGCATCCAGCATGAAAAATTTGCCGCGCCGGGGTCGTTCATCGGCTACTGCGGCAGCGTAGTGCACAACGCGCAGCAAGGCCCGCAGCAAGGCCCATTAAGCAGCATCAGACAGCAAGCGCCTTGGGCACGATGCATCAAGCGCAGTTTTCAACGCATTTTCAAGATATGAGCATTTAGGAGAGCATTACATGGCATCGGTCAATAAAGTCATCATCGTCGGCAATCTCGGCCGCGACCCGGAAACACGCTACATGCCGAACGGCGAAGCAGTCACCAACATCGCCGTGGCCACGACGGAAAGCTGGAAAGACAAGAACAGCGGCGAGAAAAAGGAATTAACCGAGTGGCACCGCATTACCTTCTATCGCAAGCTGGCGGAGATCGCCGGCCAGTACCTGAAAAAAGGTTCGCAGATCTACATCGAAGGCCGTCTGCAAACGCGCAAATGGCAAGACAAGGATGGCGCTGAACGCTACACCACGGAAATCATCGCCGACACCATGCAGATGCTCGGCAGCCGTCAAGGCGCGGGCGGCAGTGCACCTATGGACGACAGCGGCTACAGCAGCGCGCCACCGGCACGCCAGCAAAATACCGGCGCCCCGGCAGCCCCAGCCCGCCAGCAGGCGCCAGCGTCGCGGCCAGCGCCGAATTTCTCGGATATGGATGACGATATTCCGTTCTAGCACCTAACTTTTTAGTTTTGTAAACACCCGACCCACTTCTCTATATGAGGAGTGGGTTTTTTCTTATTTACATAGAAGTTGTAGTTTGATTTAATAAAAACTTATCTACTAACTTTAAAGAAAGTAAATAAGTGTCAGCCTCTCAATCTCTTGAGGTTCGCAATCTCGTATTTTCTTTCGGCGAAAGGTTTCCCGCACTCATCGATCGTGAGACGGGAATTCCTGACTTCGATGTCACCCTCTACGTTTTGACACAGCTCAGAGCCAGGAACCTCTCTTCATCCACTCTCACTGCTGCAATCCGCTCTGTGATGTTCGGGTATCAAGTGCTGGAGCACATGGGAATTGATTTCCAAGAACGAATCGACAACGGGAAGTTATTTGACTTGGGGGGAGCTCGATCGCTTAGTGGACAGCTTCTCGTGGACTCAAAAAAAGCTCCGACGGGTTTTGGTCAAATCGGCTATGGCATCGATTCCGAGGCGCGTATTTAGCCTTGAGTCGGTCCGCAAGTCAGCTCCGGCGATGGACGACTCACAAAGCATCAATGCTGAAACAGTGGCAACCAGACTGTTGTATTTCCGTGATTTCGTGAAGTGGAAAATTGATCGCAGCCTATATGCGCTTTCGATAGATCATGAGAACTATTTAAGACTGCGCGATGCCAAGGATCGTGCATTAGTTACCATTAATACCCGCATACCCAAAGGTTTTTCTAAGAGCGATTTACTTGCTCGCCAAGGCTTATCCGCAGAAGAGATCAGTTTGTTGCTGGAGGTCGTTAAACTCGACTCTATATGCAATCCTTGGAAGTCGGAATTCATACGAGTGCGTAACCGTCTGATCGTCCATTTGCTGTTGAGCCTCGGTCTTCGCAAAGGGGAATTGTTGGGGATTAAGATTGGTGATATGAACCTCGAGAAGAATGAGTTGGCCACGAGCTAGCGAAGCGCCGCATTGGGTATTTTCCGTCTCAATCTTAAGCCTGGCTGATAGCGTAGTTGCTGCTTTCGGCGATGACGGCTGGAGAATTGGAGAGCCTTTCCGACAGAAAAGGGGAGTTTCAGCCTTCAGCAATGCGTTTAATCAGAGCTCTACGACATAAATTACACAGAATACGATATCCCCACTACGATGTGACCTTGGTGGTGATCCGATTTGCAGCGTGTGCCTGTCTATCCTAGATTGGATTCCCCCTGTGCCCTTGGGAGATCTTCCCACTCACGTCACCCTCGCCCAGGAATGAAGATTATGAATCGCGTAACTAACTCGATGTAATAGATACTGTGTACGGGAAGCCTAAAACGGAAAGTGTAAACAAACCTGGCTTTTTACCCAATTTGTTTACGTTTATAAATGCAAAAAATCTATTGGCAATTGTTTAATTGGATTTCGAGACTGTTTACACAATTAGGTATGCAGAACCGTTCTAGGAAATATGTTTTTGTATTTGTGAACAAAACTAACGCAGCCCTTGAAAAGGCTGCGTTTTTTATTGTTTACACTTTTTTTTTGAAATTATTATTTCGCTCCTTAAGGCATACCTCAAAAAAAAGTAGCCAATGGTTGGCTCGTTTGTGCGACGACAACCCGGCCTGATAATTCAGAGTTCTTCAGGAAATTTGTTGCCGAACATGGGAAGGCCGCTCTTTGACTCCTCATGCGAAGCCTCGTCTTGAATGACGTCCCAATGCTCGACCAGAATGCCATCGACGATGCGCAGAATGTCTGCCGCGATCCAGTTCTTCGGCTGGCCATGGCCAGAAAATCGCCCGTGGACGATCACGAAATCGCCATCGGCCACTATCACCCCCGGTTCGTACTTCAGCGTAGCTGGAACGCTTTTGATGAGATTGAACAGGCCGTCGCGGCCGGGTTCGATATGCGCGCTATGCTGGATGTAATTGGGCGACCAATAACGCTCACATGTCACGTAATCACGCTTGTTAAACAAGGTGTCGAATGCCTCAAGGACAAGTGCTTTATTTTTCGTTTCAATCGTTTCATTCATTTTGTTCTCCAAATTCACGGTTGTGCTCTCCGCCGTAAAGATAGCTGCACGGCTTATCAAGAAAGCTTCGCAGACCAGGCCGCAGCCTGATCTCAGCCCGTACTGGAACGGCGACGACGTGCACAAAGGACTCGCCTCGCACGGAGGTCGTCACAACGCACTATCGTCGCCCGCCCGAACCATCTCCGATCAATGTGGCGGTTGCTCCATCATGTCGTTGAACTGGATTACAAACGCAGCCTCGTCAGGTCCCGGGTTATTGCGCAGCATCTTTGCGCCCTCCACCAACACCTCCTCCGCGTCTGTTCCAAGGACCTTGATAGTTTCGTCGATGAACTGTGCCAGAGGCATCGCCCGAGGTTCGTCATTGCTATTCAGCAGATCCGTTTGCACCCAGGGCGGAGCTAACTCCAGCACCTTCACCGAACTGTCTTTCAACTTGTAGCGCAGCGATTGGGTGTACGAGTGTATGGCCGCCTTGGTGGAGGAATACACCGCCGACATCGCCAGTGGCACAAACCCCAGTACCGACGATACATTGATGACAGTAGCCGCATCCTGTTTCTTCAAGTGCTCGATCAGCGCCGACGTCATCCGGATCGGGCCCGCCAGATTGGTCGTGATGGTCGACACCAGGAGGCCTTCATCGATTGTGCTCGCGGCATCGTCGATCTGCATGATGCCCGCGTTATTGATCAGCACATTAAGCTTTGGGTGCTCTGCAATCAGTTTTGTTGCGACCGCCGCGATGCTGGCAGGATCCTCGACATTGAGTTCCACCGACTGCATGCCGGGATTCGCCTTGGTTACTTCATCCAGATGGCCCTTACGCCGGCCGGAGATGATTACCTGGTTTCCCAGTTTGTGCAAAGCCTCTGCCAGGCCACGCCCAATTCCTGAACCACCACCAGTAATAAAGATAGTATTTCCACTAAGTTTCATTTTCTGTTCCTCTTGTTTGGTTTGTTTAAATACAATTTGCAGCAGGGCGTGCTCTGGCCCGTTCGTCAAACAACCGGGGCGTTCCCAGTCGATCTTCCTACCATCTCGTGGCGGAATTTTTAGCAGTCATGTAAGTCTCCTTTAATATGACCGGTCATCTTAAAAATGCTAGAAAAAAACCAAAAAAACTGTTTGCGACAGTGGATCAGACCAGAATTTTACGAAACGTCACATCCATGAATGCATCAAATGCATCGCGACTCCGTTCAACTCTCGCCCTCAAGGTCGCCCCTTCCCACGCATTGAGCAAAAATCCCGCGAGTGTCTGTGCGTTCAGTTCATTCCCTATCGAGTGATCGGCTTGGCCGGCAGCAATGGTCGCCCCAATAGTTTTGGTCCAAGCTTCATACACTCGCGCTAACTCGCTTCTGATGATCGGACTTTGATCCGACAGTTCAGCACTAAAATTTCCGAGCAAGCAACCTTGTTCAAAGTCGAGGCTAACGATCATTTCATTGAGTGCAACAAAATACTGTCTCAACCGTTCCACTGGCGCGATTGACTGATCTGTCAATACATCTCGAAAGTTACCGCGGGTTCCATAATAGGCCACGATCTCCGCTCCGAGCGCTTCCTTGCTCTCGAAGTGGTTGTAAAACGACCCCTTCGGCACACCGGCTGAAACAGTAATGTCTTGCACGCTGCAACCATTGAAACCCTTCTCGGGGAGGAGTTTTAATGCTGCTTCGATAATATGGTCGTGTACGTTCGGCTTTGGCATGAAAATATAATATGACCGGTCATCTCATATGTCAAGCAAGACTCTTCAGATTTTTAATGATCAGGAAGCAGCAACGTATAGCCGAATCCGGCCAATACCTTCGCCTGCGATCAAGGTATATGAGCTAGCAGTTACCCGGTTTGATAGGGGTCTATTGAATGCGCATCCTTTACAGCGCGATAGCCGCAAATGCATTAGCCCGAATCACGTCCACAAAGCCGACACCGTCTATCTTCCGATATTTTGCCGCCCCGGGTTGTCCGGACTGAGCCCATTGCGTGTAATAGGCAATCAGCATTTCCGTTTGCTCGTGATAGACCCTTAAGCGTTTTTTAACCGTCTCTTCCCTATCGTCGTCGCGCAGAATCAAATTCTCACCGGTCATATCGTCTGTTCCCTCGACCTTCGGCGGATTGAATTTCACATGGTAGGTACGACCAGACGGCGGATGAATCCGGCGCCCGCTGATGCGTTCCAGAATGACCTCGTCCGGCACATCGATCTCCAGCACGTAGTCAATTCCGACGCCGGCTTCCTTCATCATCTCGGCCTGTGGCAGCGTGCGCGGAAATCCATCGAACAGATAGCCGTTGGCGCAATCGGCTTGCTTCAAGCGATCTTTAACAAGGCGAATAATGATTTCGTCTGATACCAAGCCGCCCGCGTCCATCACCTGTTTCACTTCCGCGCTCAGAGGCGTCTTGTCTTTTATCGCAGCTCGTAACATATCTCCGGTGGAGATATGCGGGATATTGAAACTTTCCTTAATAAAATTGGCTTGTGTGCCTTTTCCCGCACCAGGCGGTCCTAAGAGTATGAGACGCATAATATTTCCGTAAAGTGAGATTCAATTCTCGTGTCAATGACAATTCCGTGTTGCTTCAATGCCGGGCATGTTTTCATCGCATTGATTAATTGATTGATTAAACCGGCTGCTTGAGCTGCTCCAGAATGGCCGGATTTTCCAGCGTGGAAACATCCTGGGTGATTTCCTCGCCTTTGGCCAGTACCCGCAGCAAACGGCGCATGATCTTGCCGGAACGGGTTTTTGGCAAGTTGTCGCCGAAACGGATTTCCCTTGGTTTGGCGATCGGCCCGATTTCCTTGGCGACCCAGTCGCGCAATTCCTTGGCGATCTGTTTGGCTTCATCGCCGGTGGGCCGGCTGCGCTTGAGGACCACGAAGGCGCAGATGGCTTCGCCGGTGGTTTCGTCCG
>Ga0210409_10000426_pt1 | contig 71047 bp, 71 predicted proteins | sample IncBWH17MmetaG_FD_161649 | JGI IMG/M metagenome (GOLD analysis project Ga0210409, IMG submission 161649) | Forest soil microbial communities from Barre Woods Harvard Forest LTER site, Petersham, Massachusetts, United States - Inc-BW-H-17-M | ecosystem: Environmental > Terrestrial > Soil >... | reverse complement strand
GGCGAAGTTTGTGTGACCGGCATCGAGAGCCCCATGCGGTTCAGTCTTCGATTCTCCGTCATCAAGGGCGGCGGAATGCGCCCCTGGCGCTATCACTTCCGCACACCACCCGGATCGCTGCAACCGAAGTCGGATCGTGCGGGATATTATGCCGCAACGGCACTGGGACCGGATCTCATGACGAACGCGAAGAACGCGGTGCGTGAGCTCATCGCCTGGCTCGGCCACGAGCGCCAGCTCGACCCACGCGACGCCTACGTCCTCTGCAGCCTGGCCGCCGATCTCAAGATTTCGCAGATCGTCGACCAGCCGAATTGGGGCGTCTCGGCCTACTTCCCACTCAGTGTGCTAAATTCACCCAATGCCTGATCGCATTCCATTCACCGGCGAAGTCTGGGCCGAAGCGCGGCGCCGCGTGTCCGCTCATGCTCATCATACGCCAATCCTCACGTCCAGTCTCCTGAGCCGTGAGACCGGCTACGACGTGCACTTCAAGGCCGAGATGTTCCAGCGAACCGGATCGTATAAAATCCGCGGCCCTCTGAACAAGATGCTCGAACTGACCCCAGAAGAGCGTCAACGGGGCGTCATCTGCTCATCGGCCGGGAACCACGCGCAAGGCGTGGCGCTCGCGGCGAAGATCTATGGCATTCGCGCGGTCGTTGTCATGGCAACGAATGCAACGCCATCGAAAATCGCGGCGACGAAGAGCTACGGGGCCGAGGTCGTGCTGCACGGCAGCATCTGGGACGAGGCGAACGAGCGCGCCAAGGAGCTCATCGCCGAGTGTGGGTACACGTACGTTCATCCGTTCGATGATTTTGACCTCATGGCAGGACAGGGGACACTCGGCCACGAAGTGATGGACGATGTCCCGGATGCCGACGTCATCGTGGTGCCGATCGGTGGCGGCGGACTGATCTCCGGTGTGTCGATGGCGGTGAAATCACGGAACCCCAAAATACGCGTCATTGGCGTGGAGTCATCGGACGCGCCCGGGATGTATGAAAGCGTGCGCGCGTCGCACGTGGTGACGCTTCCCAAGGTCGACTGCATCATCGACGGGCTTCGCGTCAAGCGAGTCGGCGAGAAGACGTTCGAGGTTGTTCGCAAATTTGTGGACGATATCGTGACGTTGCCTGATACCGACATCTTCGATTCCGTGCGTTGGACCATGTCACACTGCAAGCTCGTCATCGAAGGCGCCGCGGCCGCGCCGATCGCCGCGCTGCGACATGGACTAGTGAAAGCGCCCAAGGGGGCGAAGGTGGTTTGTGTGTTGAGTGGGGGGAACGTGAACCTCGATCCACTCAAAGACGCACGGTTCAATTAGCCGAACGTCACCCCGCGCTTCTCGCGACCCAGCCCGACGACGATCGCGGCGAGCGAGCACACCACGAAGGCGCCCCCGGCCATCGCGATCGGGTACCCAGTGCGTTCGGCCAGTGCCGCGAGGATGTAAGGGATCGGGCCGGCGAGCGCCGCGCCACACTGGTACCCGAACCCGGGGAGGAACCCACGCACGCCGTCGGGCGCGAGCTCGTTGAGGTGGGCCGGGATGATTCCCCAGGCGCCCTGCACCATGAACTGCATGAGAAACGCGCCGGCCATGATCAACGGAAACGACGGCGCGAACATCCAGAGCGGGATCATGAGGACCGCGCCGATGAGCGCGCCGATCATGGCCCGTCGGCGGCCAATACGGTCGGACAGCGATCCGAACCAGAGGCCACCAGCCAACGCCCCGATCATCGAAAACGCGGTCACGACGGCAGTCCGCTTATCCGAGAAACCGCGACCATTCTTGAGGAACGTCGGGAAAAGATCCTGCGTGCCATGCGACACGAGGTTCATCGTCGTCATGAGCAGCACGAGCCCCAAGAACAATCGCCACTGCGAAAACAGGCCGTCGAACAGCGACCGCCAGTTCGCGTGCCGCGTGCGCTCCCACACCTCGGATTCGCTGACCCGAAACCGAACAAATAACGCCAACAACGCCGGGAGGCCGCCGATAAAGAACATCGGCCGCCACCCCCATTTCGGCAGCACAAAGAAGGAACAGACGGCCGCCAGCAGGTACCCGGTCGCGTAGCCCTCTTGCAGGAGGCCGGACCAGATGCCACGGCGCTGAGATGGCGCCTTCTCCATCGCCAGCGTAGCGCCCACGCCCCATTCGCCACCCATCCCGATACCGAACAGGGCGCGCAACACGAGGAACGTGGCATACGTCGGCGCGAATCCCGTGGCCACCTCGATGATCGAGAAGAACACCAAGTCGACCATGAGGGGCAGTCGGCGGCCGTACCGGTCGGCCATGAGGCCGAAGATGATCGCGCCGAGTGGGCGAGTCAGCAGCGTCAGGGTCAGCGACAGCGCGACGGCGGGGATCGGACGGCCGAATTCGTGCGCGATCGCCTTCACCGAGAGCACGACGAGGAAAAAGTCGAAGGCGTCGAGGGTCCAGCCGAGGAAGCTCGCGGCGACCGCCGCGCCGGATCCGCGTGACTCCACCGCTTACTTAAACTCCAGCATCATGAATCGCGCGTCGCCGGGGCCCGCGTTCGTCAACGGGTTGTGCGAATCGCCCACTTTGCCCGGGCCGCCGCGCAGCGGCTGCTCCCGTCCGTGCGTCAAGTTGATATCCGAGACCGCGACGATGAACGCATCTTTCGTATCCACGTGCTCGCCGGGGGCCAGCGTCATTGAGTACGCCGTCCATTGATCGGACTTATACACACACGGCGAATCACACTGGGTGACGTTCGTGGAGGGCTGGGTCAGCTCGATCGTCACGTTGTGAAACTCGAGCGGGCCGTCGTTCCGCGCCACGTGAATCAGCGGGCCCTTCGCGAAACGGACTTCGCCGTCGTGCAGGGTGAGGTGGGTCGTCAAGCCCTTGAACACCGCGCTCGTGATCGTCGCCGGGCCGAGGGTGACGAACAAATAGTCGACTTTGTGCTCGTGCATGAGCGTCTTCTCATGCGGTGGGACATGGACGTCCCAGGCCGTGACGACGCCGCTCTTGTACACGAAATGGTGGTGCGGCTCGTGAAATATATCGGTTACCCTCGGCGCGCAGCCCAGTGTGAGCATGAACAGTGCAGGCGCGGGTCTCAGCATGGACCGAACTTAACCCACTATTAGATTATTCGCCGTGGACGCGCTCATCGATGCCATTTTTGCTGTGTCGCCCGTCGTGCGGTACGTCGCGACGTACAATCATGGCGAGCTCACGTCCAAGAGTCGTCCGAATCGCGCCGGCGCGTCGAGCGCGGAATCGGATCGGTACGAAGAATTGATCGTGAATCCTACGCTTTTGACGTTGGTTACTCAGCGTGGGAACATCGATGTCGGCGGGCTCAAGTTCGTGCTGATTCGATACGGGCGGCTCTACCAACTCGTTGTGCCGACCGCGTTCGGGCATGTCTCAGTGGCGATCGAGCCGGACGCCGACCCGCTCGCCCTCGTCCAGCCGCTGGCGACTCTTTTGGCTCGTCGCTGGACTTAAGGATATTTCATTGCGGGTAGGCCGACATACGTTCTGAGCAGCGACAGTTGGCCAATATGATAGGCCTCATGCTGCGCCAAGAACGACAGACCGCTCAGCCTCGATACACCTTCACCCAGAAACGCCGGCGTGCACGGGCAATCCAGCTCGGTGCCCGTCATGGTATCGAGCCGGTCCCGCAGAGCGTGCCCGGCGTGCGTCCACGCGGCTTGCGTCTCGGCCAACGTTGGCCAGCGGTCCACCTCGTCCAGCTTGCCCGCGGACCCGATGTACGGCTGTAGAGGACTGGGCTCGTCGACCCCCAAAACTTTGAGCAAAAAGAAGCGGGAGTCCGCGACGTGCGCCGCCACCCACGCCGCGTGATTCGTGGTCGGCGTGGGGCGACGGCGAGAGGTGTCTTCCGTCATCCCAACGAGGCAGTTGCGGAAGAGCAGCGTGTTCAGCCGAAGCAGCTCCGCGAGCGGCACGATTCTCTCATTCATGCGACACAATATATGAGCCTCATCGGACGCGTGTGGCGGAATATTGTGGCGACCGACGTCATCGGTCTCGCGGCGCAGACGGCGTACTACTTCTTTTTCTCGCTGTTCCCGCTCCTCCTGTTCACCGCACCCATGCTCAGCTTGGTCGGCGACAAGGAGCAGACCGTCAGCATCGTCATGCAGGCCATCGCCCGGTCAGTACCGCCCGATGCCTACTTGCTGATCCAGGGCGTCGTGAACGATGTGGTGTTCGCCAAAAATGCCCCCGGCGTGCTCTCCGTGGGGGCTATCCTGACGCTCTGGGCCGGGTCGAATGTGTTCTCGGCGCTCAGCGACGCGCTGAATCACGCATTCGCGGTCCCGGAGACCCGGTCATGGTGGAAACGCACGCTCATCTCCGGCGCGTTCGTGATCGGCGCGGGGATCGTCGGCGCAATCGCGACTATCGTGTTCCTGGATGGCGAGAACGTCGTCGACGCGATCGCGGGATTCGTCGGCCTCGGCTCCACGGCCCGCGTGATCTGGACCGTGCTGCAGTTCCCGATCACGGCGGGCTTCGTCACGGTGCTCGCCTGGGCCGTCTACTACGTCCTGCCGAACCTTCGCCTGAGTAGCCGCGAGGCATTCATCGGCGCCATCGCCGCCACGGTGTCGTGGATCGTCGTGACGCTGGCCTTTCGTCTGTACGTGCGGCATTTCGGCAACTACAACAAGACGTACGGGACGATTGGCGCGGTGGTCGTGCTCCTCACGTGGATGTACTTGACCATGCTATCGGTGCTGGGCGCCGGCGTGCTGGCGGCCGAGCTCCACTCGCGCCGAACGGGCAAGGCTACGGGCGCGGATACAGAGCCCACAGCACGTTGACGATCTTCCACTGGCCGTTCCAGCGCGCGAGCTCGAGGTAATCGATCCAATCGGAGGCATCGATCCTCGCGACCGCGTTGTCCCGGTAGATATCGAGAATCCGAAAATCCTCGCGGCGTCGCTCCGTCGGGGTCTTGGTACCGCCACCGGCTCGGGTGTTGTTGACCAGGGTCATCGCGCTCATCTGGCCGAGGCGACTTTGGCCGGTCTTCTCGTCCGTCGTGACGATGCGCTTGGCGAGCTCGGGGTGAAGGGCGCGCTCCATACGGGCGGCGTCACCCGTGTACCACCCTTCGATGTAATCCATGGCGGTGGCGCGGATGGCAGCGGTGTCGGCGGCGGGCTGTGCGTGCGCGGCGGATGCCGCCAGCGCTACGAAGAGCATGAGTTTTTTCATGCGCGGACGATCGCCGCGATGATCGTCGCTGTCACGCCCCCAAGGGGCCAACCGGCCCCGCGGAGGGGTGATTTGGCGCGGCATCGAGAAGGGCACGCACCGCGCGGAGGAGCGCGTCGGTGCCGAACAGCGCCCGCGGGGCTTATTCCAGTTTCGTCTTCTCCAGACGCGCCGGCGTGCCCTTTGGATTTGTGATATGGCCATCGTCGGCGAATCGGTCCCACCCGCTGTTGGCGATGAAGTAGAACTGGTCGCCGACGACGACGCCGTGGGTCGGATCTCCGAGGCCTGGCGTCGCGCGCTCGACAACCGACCAGTCGACGACCCGGCGCAGCGTTGGATCGAGCACGAAGCGCGTGACACGCTCGGGGCTCGTGCCATTCTGGACACCGTACAGCACGTGGCCGACGAGGTACATCCCGTCGATCCCGTTCATCGCGACCGTGTCCGGGTGGGCGATCCACGAGACCGCGTGGCTCGCGGGATCGACGATGGCGACACCCATCGCGTAGTCGGCCACGAGAATCCGGCCATCCGGCGCGACCGCCGGATTCTGTGGCGACTGGAGTGTGCCAGGCGGCACAATGGTCGATAGCGTCTCCTTCAACCTATCGACCATGTACACGCCTCCACCCGCGCCGTCGGACACGATCGCGTTGCCGGCCGTATCCAGCGTCATGTCGCCGAGGACGTGCTGCGCTCCGTCGACCGGGAGATCGTAGCGACCGGTGAGCTGGCGTGTCGTCAGGTCGTATCTCAACACGCTACTGCGACCCGAGTCCGCTGGTTGATGACCCTCGGCTTGCGCCATGCCCGCAATGGAAACCCACAGGGTGCGACGCTTCGCGTCGACCACCAAGGCCATTGGCGCCAAGGTCGTGGTCGCGAATGTCGTCTGCACGGAGTCGTTGGTGACCGCGAGAATCTTTCGACGGTGAATGGAACTGACATAGAACGTGCGACCGACGGGATCGTAGGCTACGTCCTCGGCCAGGAGATCCGGATCATCGAACGTCGCTACAGTCGTCGCGCGGCCGACGGTTTTCTCATTCGCGCGCATCGCCGCCATAACGGCCGAGAAATCCGCACGAGCGCGAAGTGGCGCGAGAAGCGAATCTCGTTCGGCGTTGTAGACCAAACCCATCGCGGCGATCGTGCGGAGATACCCGACCGCGGCATCAGGCTGACCCATAGCCGTGGCGTTCTGGGCCAGCAGATAGAACACATCCGGATGCCCATGGAGCAAAGCCAGCGCGCGCAGCAAGTGCTCGCGTGCGACCGCCGGAACACTCGCGCGTGCGGCAGCCAAATGATCATGATACGTCGAATCGGCGCGCTGCGCGCCGCCGATCGACGCTTGCAGAGACACTGCCAACAATGCGACGCGAGCTAGCACGGCGACCAACATACCGTGCAGCCCTAGTGTCAGCGAGGGCTAGGTCCGAAATGCCGCGATCACGGCGCGGACGCCGGCGACGGCCTCGAGGAGCTCGGACCCGGTGGCCGAGACGTTTTGGGTGACGGCCGTCTGCTCGTGGGCCGAGGCCGCCACCTGCTCCGCGCCCGAAGCATGAGCCGCGGCCGCGGCCGACGCAGCGGCGACGGCGCGGTTGACACCGGTCACGTCGCGGCGATTGTCAGCGGCGGCCTGCGCGACACCCTGTGCGGCGACACGGACCCGTTCGACCGACGAGCCAATGCGCTCGAGTGCACGCTCGGCGTCACGGGACACCTCCTGCACGCCAACGACACTCTTGCGCCCTTCGGACATGGTGTTGACAACCGAGAGCATGCTGTCGCGCACGCCCCGCACGTGATCGGTGATCTCAGAAGCCGATTTCGCCGTGTCATCGGCTAGTTGCCGCATCTCTCCGGCGACAACGGCAAAACCGCGGCCGGCTTCGCCGGCACGCGCGGCCTCGATCGCCGCGTTCAACGCGAGCAATGCGCTCTGCTTCGCCACGCGAGTGATCGTCGACGCAAAGGCCTCGATGGCTTCCGACCGCGAAGCCAGTTGGTCCACCTGCCCTGCCGTGGTGTCGACAAAGGTGCTGATCTCGACGAGCAAGGCGAGCGCACGGCTGAGACCCACCCGACTCTCGTCGGCGGTCGAGGCGATCTGATCGCCCAGCTCGAGGACGCCGGACGCCGCGGCCATGATCTCCTCGGCCCGGCGCTCCATGTCGGTGAGCGCCCCTTCGATGGATCGCATGCCCGCGAGTTGCTCGCTCGCCGCGGCGGCGATGGTAGCGACGGCGCCGGTCACTTCCTCGCCGGACGCGGAGAGCTGCTCGCTCGACGAAGCGATCGTACCCGCCAGCTCCTCCACCCGGCGCGACGCACGCTCGCCCTCGCGAATGATGGACCGTAGGTGCTCGATCATCTCGCGGAAGGCGCGCGCAAGCTCGCCGAACTCACCCTGCCGTTCCTCGACGGTCACACGGAGGTCGCGGTCGGCGACTTGACGTGCCGCGTCGGTGACATTGGTGAGCGACGACACAACGTCGCTCGCCAGGCCAAGCGCCAGGAGCGTCGCGACAATGAACGCCAACAACGAGCCGCCGGTGAGAAAGACCTCGGAACGGACCGCATTATTCCGCACATCGGTCGCGCGAGATTGCAGATCGCCGGCCAGCGTGTCCTCGACAGCACGAACTTTGTCGAGGTCGGTCCCCGCCTCGGTGTATGTCTCGACGTCGTCCGAGTCGGCCGATCGCCGGAATTGATCGGCATAGGCGCGTTGCTCGGCGATCGCCGCGTCGGCGCGGTCCGACAGCCCGCCGAGCGTCGCGGCTTGCGCGATCGCGAGCCGCTCGTTGGCCTGCGCGAGCGCGAGGTACGACGCGACACGGCGCGCGGTCTCGACGTCAGCGCTCAAGCTGCCGAGCGACGCCGCCACGTCGAGGTGGGAGTCGATCAGCGCACCGTACGAGTCCAGCACGTGGGCCGGCGTAACCTGATGGGCCGTCACCGCGGCGCGAACAGCAGCCAGCGAATCGATGCGATGCGAGGCGTTGGCCAAAGCGCCCCGGATGAGCCGAGTGAACCGAGTCGTGTCGATCGACTGCGTGGTCGACCGTAACCGATTCAACTCACTGTCCGTCTTGGCGCGCTCGGCTGCCAGGTCGGCAGACGATTTCGGGTTCGCCGAACCCGTGCGCTCGTCCTGCACGGCGTGAACGAACTCGCCCACCCGCGCGACGACATCGGCGAATTGTCGCTGGGTCCGTGCACGCTGAGCCGCGTCGTTGGCGCGCGCGACATCGAGGGCGACCAGCAGCCCGAGGCCGCCGAGCGGCAGGAGTAACATCAGCGCGAGCTTCGAGCGGATTTTAAGACCGTGCACGCTTATACGACGGGCGGCCGGACAGGGGGTCACAACCACGCGATGTGGCGCGCCCCTATGACGATGTGTTGGCCCGCGCACGCGCCAGCCAGCCATCATGGGGCTCACCATTCTTGGAGATACGTTTCATGGACGCGCAAGACGCAAAGAATCGACGCGAGTTCTTGAAGACCGGCGTGTTGGCCGCGGGGGCGGCCACCGTGGCTGGAGGCAGCTTCCTCACGGCAGCGCTGCCGGCCTTCGGCGCGCAGCGGTCCAGTGGCAGTCTCTCGCGGGGCGATGCCGCGATTCTCAGGTTCCTCTCGGCGTTCGAGCAGATCGAAGCCGATCTCTGGCAGCAGTACACGGAGCTCGGCGGCGTGCAGACGACGGAGATGGAGCAGATCATCGGACACAAGCTGGCCGGGGGAAACGCGGCGTACACCAACGCGCTGAACCAGCTCGACGGTGACATGTCGCAGTACATTCACGACAACACCGAAGACGAGTTCAGCCATCACCGCTGGCTCAACGATTATCTCAAGTCCAAGGGCGTGGCCCAGGAGGACTTGTCCCAGTTCGCCACGCTCGAAGGCAGCAAGGCCGAGGGCGCGCTCCAAGTCGGCCGCATCACGAACCTCCTGCAGTTGACAGTCGATACGACGTGGTGGACCCGGCTTCGCGCGCGGGAGTTCAATTCGGATCTCAACCCGAAGCACACGTTCGCTCCGGTCGTGAAGAGCTTGGCGATGGGCTCATTCCCGGGGATTCCGCGAACGAACGCCGACCTGACGCCCAACAACCACCTCCAGGCGATCGCCAATACCGCCGCGTTCCACTTCGGATTTATCGAGCAGGGCGGGTCGAGCCTCTACATGCAGCTCGCCCAACGCGCCAAGGCCCCCGAAACGCTGCGGATTCTTCTGAGCATCGGGCCGACCGAGACGATGCACTTCCAGACGTGGCATGACAAAGCGGGCAACGCCCTCCAGCCGCCTCTCGCGCCGCTCACCGATCCGAGTAACGCCCAGCTGTTCTTCCCGAACATCAACGTCAACCCCGGCGGCGAGGATGTCCAAACAAACCTCATCATGCCGGAGCCGACCTTCTTCCTCTCGAACAAGTTCCACCACATCTCGGTTCTGCGGCCCACCGAGACCGAGAATGCGGCGATGGCAGCCCTCGATTCATTCGTCACCGATGGGCTCTTCAAGGGTCAACCGCCCGTCTTTATGGAGATGTTGAAGGATCTCGCGCGCGACGCGGACGCCGCGCGCGATCAGATCGTGTAGCTCAGGTCCCTGTGGCTCCACTCTCCATGCAACGTCTTCCACAACTCGGTGAACTCGCCGACGAGCGGGGACGGTGCGTCGTGGAGCCACAGGATCCACCGTTGCTCCAAGATCGGCGAGTCGGCGAAGTCACGGTACACGAGCCCGGGCGTGCGCTCGTACAGCGGCCAGGAGCAATCTGCCGTCGCGAACGCCCAGGCTTCGCCTTCCGCGATGAGTGGTCCGATGAGACTCGGCGGGCCACCCGCGCGGACATCGGCGAGTCGCGGCCGCAAGCCGCGCCGCGCCAGGGCTTGCAAGAGAGTATCATAGCCGACGGGATCGGCCTCGCGGCCATACGTGATGAGGGGCAAATCCACCAGGTCGCGCAGGCGCACCACTTCAGTCCCGGACAGCGGGTGAGTCGCTGGCAGGACCGCGCCCAGCGGGTGCTCGGCGATACACTCGCCCGCCATTTCACCGGATTCGTCTGGGGGCGAGCAGAGGATGGCGAGGTCGATCGTGCCTTCGCGCACCGCCTCAATGATTGCCAGCGGCGCCATCTCCAGGACTTCAATGCGGACCAGAGGCTGGCGCCGGCGGAAGAAGCTGAGCGAGGCCGCGGCGTCGCCCGCGAATACGGACGAGGGCGTCAGGCCGACTCGCAAGACCTGCGACTCTCGGCGGTTCGTGGTCCGCGCGTGGGCCATCGCACGCTGGCTCTGGGTGAGCGTCACCCGAGCGGCCTCGACAAATGCCGAGCCCGCTGGCGTGAGTCGCGTCCCGCGTGGCATGCGGTCGAACAGCCGGACCTCGAGCTCTCGCTCGAGATCGCCGATCTGCTTCGACAGCGCTTGCTGCGCCAGGTTGAGTCGTGCCGCTGCCCGGGTGAAGCTCCCTTCGTCGGCGACGGCGATCGCGTAGCGCAGGTCCTTCAGATCCATGCGGTAGGTTCGCCACCGTCGCACGACCCAGCCACTGGCGTGGGGCGAATGCCCTTACGTCTGGGGCCAACAGGTTATACGCTGCTGGAAATACTGGTCGCTGTAGTGCTCACCAGTCTCGTCGCTCTCATCGCATATGGTGCGCTGCACATGAGTTTGGGCGCGCGCGAGCGATTAGGGGTCGCGATGGCTGACGAGCAGCGGTCGCGGGTGACCCGAGAGTTACTCGCCGATGTCCTACGCAACATGCGCACGCCGCAGCGACAAGGTGACACGACGTTCACGCTCGGCGGTGACACGTTGATGGTCGTCGCCGCCGGCGGTGGACCGCCGCTCGATGCGGATTGTGACTGGCGCGTGACGATCACGCCAGATGCTGGCGGGCTCAGGTTCATCGCGACGCCCGTTGGCCGTGCGCCTATGGCCGAGGTCGTGTTTCGCTTGCCGGGTGTCACGCGAATGGACGTCCGCGTGCTGGCGCCGACTGGATCCGAATGGCTCGATACGTGGCCTGCGTCGATGGTAGTGCCTCGCGCTATAGCGATCACCTTCTACAATCACGGCAAGCGACTCGATCCGCCCGTGCGAGTGGTCTTTTAAGTGCGCCGCGGACTCACGTTGCTCGAGGTGCTAGTCGCGCTCTTGATTCTCAGTGTAGTTGTCGCTGGTTATATGGAGCTCTTTCACGGCAGTCATCTGCTGCTCGCACGGTCGCGGCTATGGACACAGGCCATCGCATTCGCCTCCGATGGCATGGAACAGGCGAAGATCGGCCAGCGCGACGCCGTGTCATTGCCCGGTGGATTTCGCCGGCGCGTCACCAGTGCGACGTGGTCAGCTGGAATCGAAGTCATCACGGTGACCGTGACGCTGCCCGACGGCGCGCGGTTCGATCTCCGGCAGCTTCGTGCGCAACCGCGATAGTCGTCGCGGCGTCGCGCTGATCTTGGTGCTGGGCCTCCTGCTGATCCTTGGTGGCGTTGCCACCGACATCGGACGGGCCGCGCGGTTGGACGGTGCCATCGTCGAGAGCCTGCGCGCACGCACCGTGGCGCGATACGCGGCCGAGAGTGGCATTGCGCTGGGCCTTACGGTGCTGCGGTCGCAACGGATGCCCAATGTGTCGAACGTGACACTTGGCGATGCGCAGTTCGGCGTCGTCGCCGTGAACCTCAATGCGCGCATCGACCTCGGCCGCGCGGACACCGCAACTATCCGCGGGCTATTTCAGCAATTCGTTGATCGCGACAAGGCCGGGGCGATCGCGCGTGAACTGGCTGGACAGCCGCTGCAGCGCGTTGGCGAGCTGACCCTAATGCCGGATGTCCCTGACGAGCTCGCGTCGGCAGTGGCGCCATACGTCACGATCTGGGGCGATGGAGCAGTCGACACGACGGCCGCGCCCGAACCAGTGCGCGCCGCCCTGTCGCCGTCAGCGGCCGTGGTGAGCGCACCTTCACGCGTGCTCCTTGTCGCGCGCGGCTGGCAGAAAGGATTTCCGCTCACGCACGAGATTCAGGCGGTCTACGCTATTCAGGGTGAGTCGCTCGAGCTCGTGGCGTGGCAGGAGCGCGACTTATGAGGTAGAGCGCGCCGCCGATCACGTTCGCGCCGACAATTAGCACACCGATCTTGAGCGCGAACGCGAGCGGGCTCACGACATCAACGATCGGGAAGATCGAGAGGACGACATAGAGAGCCGTCGTCGCCAAACCCGCGACGGCCATCACGCGTAGCCACAGCGGAGCGGGCAGGCCGATCACGGGGATCGCGAACAGAACGAGATACGTTAGGCCGTAGAATACACCCGATGCGGTTTCGAGCAGCTGAAAGGCTTCTTGCTCGCCGACGTTGGTCATGCCGGCGACGGCGAAGACCAGCGCGCACGCGGCGATGAAAAGGATCGAGTTCACCGGGGTGCGGTATTTGGGATGGAGATGGGTGAACCAGGCCGGCATCAGTCGGTCCCATCCAGCGACCATCGGCATGCGCGTGGTCGCGGTGAATATGACGCTGGAATTCGCGACGGTGCGTGACGTGACCGCGAATACCGCGAATGGAACGAAGAAGGCGACGGCGCCCGCGGAACCGAGTCCTAAGCGGAAGGCTTGGGGGATTGGACCCACGAGGTCCAGCCGATCGAGCGGGACCAGCGCCTGCACCGCCGACGTGCCGAGAATGAACATGAGGGCAATCACGGGCGCCGCGATAATGACCGATCGCGCGATCGTCCGGCGGGCGTCGCGAGCTTCGCCGGCAAGGACGGCGACGTATTCGAATCCGGATAAGCCGCCCACGGCCAGCTTGCCGAAGATATTCACGCTCAGCAGCGTGAACGCGGGCGCCGTGATGGCCAGCGGATGGTATTCACGTAGGGTGCCTCGGGCGATGTCGATCACTGGCAGCACCAGCAACAGCGCGAAGGCGCTGAGGAGAAGGATCGCGCCGACGTTGTGCACCCATTTGCTGACGCCGAGGCCGAGGATCGAGATCACGATCAGCGCGCCGATGAGAACGCCGGCGACGGCGCCGATGTACACATGGTTGCCCGCGAGCCATTTCGCGCTCGGACCGATCGCGTAGACCATTGCATTGGCGACGGTGAGGCCGAGGGTGCCGAGAAAGACAATTGCGTAGAGCCAGAGGTTCCACCCGACGAGGAACGCGACACCGCCATTGAGTCCGATTTTGGCCCATTGATAGAGGCCGCCCTCGAGCGGAAAGCGGCGGCTGAGAAACACGACGACGGCCGCTTGGGGCACGTAGAACAAGGCCATGGCCGCGAGCCAGAAGACGATCTGCGACTGCCCCAGCTTGGCGGCGGCGCCGACCCAGGACAGACCAACCACGTATAAGATCTGGGTCAAGACCAGGTCAGGGAGCGTGAGCTCCTTCCGGAGCGCCGCGCTCTCGTGCTCGACATGGCGTTGTTCGTGGTTCATAGTCAAACGACTCCTTTACATGCGCGCAAAGCACAGCAACTCTCCGGAACTGAACCCCGGCCAATCGTCTCGTCCATGCGGAGGGCGGCGCAGCCGACCTCCGTATGGACAGGGTCCTGTTCGCTGTTCATACTCTTGGCATGCGCATCTCTCTCGTGTGCATCGCGTGTGTCGCCGCGATGACCGCTTCCGGCCAAGCAAGCCGCCGTCCCCTTCGCGTGAGCGACCTCTACCAGGTCCGCGACATAGAAGATCCACAACGTTCGCCGGATGGCCAGTGGGTGGCCTACACTGTGACGGCTCCCGACTCCGCGACCGACAAGAACCATACGGATATCTGGATGGTTCGCTGGGACGGCTCGCAGACGATCCAACTGACCTCGGGCACGGACGGCGCCAACTCGCCGCGGTGGAGCCCCGACGGCCGCTACCTCGGGTTTCTCTCATCGCGGGGTGATTCCGAGGAAACCACGCAACTCTGGCTCTTGAACCGCCAAGGCGGCGAGGGCGAGCGCGCCACGCAGTTGACTGGCGACGTCGAGGACTACGCGTGGGCACCCGACGGAAAGCACATCGTGCTCGCCGTGACAGACGAACCCGAGGATTCCAGCAAGGCCGGGAAGTCCAAGAAGCCGAAGCCGATCGTGATCGATCGCTTTCAGTTCAAGCAGGATATCGTCGGGTACATGGGGAAGAAGCGCACGCACCTCTATCTCTTCGATGTCGAAACGCACAAGGCGGAGATCATGACGCCGGGACCCTACGACGAAGAGGGCCCGGTGTGGTCGCCGGACGGCACGCGCATCGCCTTCGCCAGCAAGCGCTTCCCCACCGACGTCGATCGCGCCGACAACTGGGACATCTTCGTCATGGACGCCAAGCCCGGCGCCCCGGCAAAGCAGCTGACGACGTCACTCGGACAGGACAATCCACCCGAGCGGGGCCGCGTAGCGTGGAGCCCCGACGGGATCTCTATCGCCTATCTCGCCGGGAATCCGGATCCGAAGCTCTTTGCCTACGACCAGTTCCAACTGGCCGTCATCCCCTCCTCGGGTGGTACCCCTCGCATGGTATCGGCGGCCCTCGATCGGCCTGTCTCGGATCCGCGGTGGTCGAGCGACGGCAAGTCGATCACGGTCCTCGTCACGGACGATCGCTCACAGTATCCCGCGCGCATCGACGTGGCGAGCGGACAGGTCACGCGACTGTTGCCTGGACACCTCGTCGCCAACCACGCATCGATCGGTCCTGACGATGCGTTGACCGCCCTCGTGACGACCGACACGCAACCCGGCGAGATCGTCGCGATCGAGCACGGCAGTGTTCGCCGCCTCACTCACGCGAACGACGCGTGGCTCTCCGGCGTCCAACTGAGCCCCGCGGAGGAGTTCGCGTCGCGCAGCAAGGATGGCGCTGACGTTCACGGGTTGATCATCAAGCCCGTTGGCTACGTACAGGGCAAAAAATATCCAACGCTCCTGCGCATCCACGGTGGACCCGAAGGCCAAGATCAGCACGAGTTCTCGTTCGAACGGCAATTGTTCGCCGCCAACGGATACGTCGTCATCGAGACGAACTATCGCGGCAGCAATGGTCGCGGCGAGGAGTACGAAAAGGCTATTCTAGCCGATTGGGGACACAAGGAAGTGCTCGACCTCCTCGGCGCGGTCGATCACGCGGTCTCTATAGGACTGGCTGACACTGCGCGACTCGGCATCGGTGGATGGAGTTACGGTGGGATCCTGACGGACTATACCATCGCCAGCGACCATCGCTTCAAGGCCGCGACGAGTGGAGCGGGCAGCGCCCTGCAGCTCGCGATGTACGGCGTCGACGAGTACATCACCCAGTATGTCGCCGAGCTCGGCCAGCCCTGGGAACACCCTGAGCTGTGGCTCAAGGTCTCGTACCCATTCTTCCACGCGAACAAGATCACCACGCCAACGCTGTTCCTCGGTGGCGATCAGGATTTCAACGTGCCATTGATTGGCGGCGAGCAGATGTATCAGGCGTTACGCGCGCTGGGTGTGCCCGCCGAGCTGATCATCTATCCCGGCGCGTATCACGGGATCACGCGGCCGAGTTATAGGACCGACCGCTTGCAACGCTATCTCGATTGGTATGCGACGTACTTGAAACCGGGGGCGTCAACGACCGCCGCGGCTACGCATTGAACCTGTGGGCGTTCGAGGCGATGTGTGCCTCGATCTCGTGGCGGATCTGTTCGGTGGTATCGGTTGGGCGGCACTCGCGGAGTCGAATCCGCTGTTGCCGCCCATCGACCATGTAATACCAGACCTCCACCGGCCCGTCGTATTCTCGCCCGGACTCGAACGTCTGCCCGAAATCTTCCCACGCTGGTGGCTTACACGGCATGTGCGTTCGACGAACCAGCCGAGACCACGGTCACGCCGGGAAGACCGTCCGCATAAGGGACTCCGCTAGTTCAATGCCTGAGTGAGATCGGCGATCAAATCGTCCGTGTCCTCGATGCCGACCGAGTAGCGCACGAGCCCCTCGGGGATCCCGAGCGCCCGGCGCTCCTCCGCCGTATTCTCCACGTGACTCGTCGTCGCCGGTGGGCCGACAATGGTCTCCACCGCGCCGAGGTTCGCGGCGCGGTGCGCCCACTCGAGCCTCGGAAGAAATTCGCGCACGGCCTCGAAGCCTCCGTCTAGCAAAAAGCTCAGCACACCACCGAACCCTCGCATCTGGCGTACCGCGACATCGTGGTGCGTGTGAGTCTCGAGACCCGGATAAAACACCGTGGTGACGCGTGGGTGCGCTGAGAGGAATCGCGCGATCGCCAGTGCGCTCGCGTTCTGTTGGCGCACGCGTAGGTGCAACGTCTTCATCCCGCGCAATAACAAATACGCGCTCTCGGGATGCAACGATGCACCGGCGATCTCGCGGAAGTGATAGATGCGGGCGATGAGTTGACCAGGCCCGACGATAACGCCACCGAGCGCATCCGCGTGACCGCCCAGAAACTTCGTGGCGCTGTGCAGGACCAAGTCGGCGCCGAGTGACAACGGGTTCTGGTTGATCGGTGTGGCGAATGTGTTATCAACGACGACCGTTGCGCCTATGCGATGAGCGGCCGCTGAGAGGCGAGCGATGTCGACGATCGCCAGCGTCGGATTAGTTGGCGATTCGAGGTACAATACCCTACAGCCCCGAGCGATTTGGGTCTCGATCTCGGCTGGGTTATTCGTATCGCATTGGATCACTTCTATGCCGAACCGCGGCAGAAACTCACTGAAGATTTTGCTCGTGCCACCGTAGCAGTCTTTGATCGAGACCACGCGATCGCCGGGTGACAGGAGCGTGAATAGTGTGCTACTGATGGCGGCCATACCGGTCGCAAAGCTGGTCGCAGCCTCCGCGCCTTCGAGGATGCGCACTTTTTCTTCGAACGCATGAACGGTCGGATTGGTATTGCGACTATAGATGTGCCCCGGCTTCCGCCCTTGGGCCACCGCAAGCCACTCGTCGACGTCGTCGTAGCCGAACGACACGCTGTGCACCACGGGCACCTGCGTCGCACCGGCCCACAGGGCCTCCCTTTCTCCGCCCCATACGGCCCGCGTACCAGCGCCGGTCATGGCCGGCGGTGGGCGACGGACAGCGCGTAGACCGCCGAGCGGATAACGGGCAGCGGGTCATCGGAGAGTTGAATGCCGTCGCAAAGATAGATGGGATTGAACGCCAGCTTGCGCTGGAGCTCGGCGTTGTTCGGCGCGACGGCCGTGATCGTGATGATGCCCATCTCCACGAGCTTGCGATCGTCCGGCCAGATGGCCGAGCCGTCTTTGGTCTGATCACCAGGATTCGCGAGCTGCACGAGTACCTTCATCTTGAACGGGAGGCGCTTCGGCATCTCATCGATGAGATAGTTGGGCGCCGTCTTCGCGGCCGCGGCGTCGTCGAGAAACTTCTCACCGTCCACCGGGACGATCCGGGTGCGGCCAGCCTGTTTCACGCCCTGCGCATTGACGAAGATGAAGGCATTGTTGCCGTAGTACGACTCCGTCTCGTAGCTCACCGGCAGCGGATGGGGATCGGTGACGAACTTCTTCGCGTTGGGATGCGTCGCGAGAAATTGTTCCACCGGGTTCGGATGCTTGCTGGTCGGCTTCGTCGCGATGGCCGCATCGAGAAACGCGGCGAAGTCTTCGCCGGTGCCGACGACGAATCCGTTGTGGGCGACCGAGACGATGTCCGTGTACGCGCCGTTGGGGAACGAAAAGCGAACCGCGATGCCTTTCGGCCAGGCGTGGGGATCCTTGTCTGGGATCGCCGGTACCCCCGTCGGGTCGGAGAACCGCACGATCACCGGCGTACTTGCCGCCGAGAAGTGCGGGGCGCGGCTCACGGCCGTCGCGCCGGGCGATGGGGCGAACGTCCCGGTGAGGACGATGCCTTTGGCGTGGTTGATGCGGTAACCTGGATGAACGCCACCAGCCAGCGTGATGAAATCATCGGCGATGTGCTGTGGCAGGCTTTTGGCGGGCGCTTGCGCGAGTGTGGGCATCGCTATGAGCGCCGCGGCCAGGAGGGCGCGGGGAGACATGTCGTGCAATATCGCACGGACTTTCGTGAAATCACGATTAGTCGTGAAAAACACAGCGCGGTGCTACGCACCGCGACCGCTCATATGCTGAGCAACGGCAATCGGTTATGATTTAACGGCATCATGGCCCAGAGCATGCCTTACGCCCACGCAATGAAGACACTGCGACACGCCCTGCTGGCGCTGTTGGTTCTGGGTGCCGCACGCCCCGCGTACGGGATACCGGCGTTCGCGCGCAAGTACGGACTCAAGTGCTCGGCCTGCCACGAGGCCGTGCCACTCCTCAACGTCCTCGGGCGCGCGTTCCGCGACAATGGATATCGCTTCAACAACGGCAAGGATGACGCGATCAGTACCGATCCGTCGTACTGGCCGATCTTCGCTTGGGTCGAAGAGAACTATCAGTACAATTACGCGAAGTCCAGCAAGAAGACCGAGTTCAATGATGGCCAGGTCGGACCGGGGTTCGCGGTGCTGGGAGCAATGGGCTCACTCGGTAAGCACATTTCGTTCAACGTCCGCCCGATCTACGCCGGCGGCGGCGGCGGTTCATCCATCGCGTTCGACGTGGCGTGGATCCGAGTCAACCGACTTTTCGACACCGACGCGTTGAATGTGAGGCTCGGCCAGATCGATCTGGACATGCCGATCGCCACCGCCAGCGAGCGGGATTTCACCGTGAACGACTTCGTCGGCAACCTCCGGTCGTTGGACTACGCGGTGCCGGGGAGCCACGGCTTCGATCTCCTCGGGAACCCACTGGGCGTGGAGCTCTCGGGGCACGACCCCGGCAGCATCAATCGGTATGCGGTCACGTTCTTCAGCAACTCCAACGTGGGCAGCCACCAGCTGTTCAACGCGCCGAGCGTGTACGGGCGGGTGAGCCACATCTTTCAACTGCCGGGCGGGTTCCTGCGCGACTTCGAGGTCGGCGCATTCGGCACCTACGCGACGGTCAGCTTCGGGCCCGACAGCGCCGTGCTCAAGCCACAGGTGCGCTACGGCGGGTCGCTCGACTTCTGGCTCGCGTCGGACGCCCTGCCCCTGCACGTGGAGGCGATCGGGTTCCAAGGGCGTGATGACCACAACCTCATACCGGGAGCGACGCGCGATGCGCTCTACTACGGCGGCGACGTGCAGGTCGATTACGTGCCCGCGCTCCCCTTCGAGCTCTTCGCGCGATACAACTTGATCCGGAACGTCACCCAAGCCGTGCCGGGACGACCCGGCAGCTTCGCCGACCAGAACGTCTATCTCTTCGGTATCCAGCACCTGGAGTCGCTCACCTCGCGCTTCGAGTGGGGATGGCAGCTGCACTACGCGCTGCAATACGACCACCTCCAGGCGTCCGATGGGACGAACAACCTTCAGCACGTGGTCTGGGCGGGACTCATCCTTGCGTTCTAGTGTGTTGTTCGCCGCCCTGGCCGGCCTCGCGCTGACGGCGTTCACGCAGGCCCCCGAGAGCCACGTCGGGGACCCACACCGCGGCAAGGCCGTATACGAGCGGTTCTGCACGCAGTGCCACGGACCGCGCGGCAACGGCGGGGGCGAGGTGGCTGCCTACGCGACCCCGCGTCCGCGCGATTTTCGGCAAGGCTTGTTCAAGTTTCGGTCGACGCCGTTCGGTTCGCTGCCGACCGTAGCCGATCTCGATCGGACGGTCAGCCACGGGTTGTACGGGACGGCGATGCCGCCGTTCGGGGCGATCAACCCCCGCGCGCGGCTCGATGTCATCGCCTACATCCAGACGTTCTCGCCGCGCTGGCAGGCCGAGAAGCCAGGCGAGCCGATTGTCGTCACGTCAGAGCCGACCGCGACCGCTGCCTCATTGGAACGTGGGCAGGCGATCTTCGGCAAAGCCTGCTCATCGTGCCACGGAGACGGCTCGGGGAACGGGCCACTCGCCAAGAGTCTCGTCGACGCTTGGGGCAGTCCTGATGCGCCGGCGGATCTCACGCGTGGGCGAACCAAAGCAGAGGTGCGCGGCTCGGATATCTATATGCGCATCATGACGGGACTCAACGGGACTCCCATGCCTGGCTTCTCCGGCGCGCTCTCCCCCGAGCAGGCCTGGGATGTCGTGCACTACGTCGAAAGTCTCGGCCCGTGGAAGGAGTCTACCGTGCAACTTCGCCCGGCTGGTATGAGCGACGCGAGCGCGATGAGCGCGGCGGCGCCTTCGGCGCCCGCGCCCAGCGCGAATGCGGCTGTCACGATTGAGATGGTTGGGGACGCCAGTGGATACCGGTTCGTGCCGAGCTCAGTGACGGTGCACGTTGGGGACGCGGTGAGATTCGTCAACAAAATTGGCGGGCCGCACAACGTGACATTCTGGCCCGACAGCATTCCCGCCGGTGCGCAGCAACGGCTACAGGCCAACATGCAGAATACGTCAGGCCCGTTGACGGGCCCTTTGCTCATCAATTCCGGCGATGCGACCGTTGTCTCATTCGCTGGCGTCGCGCCGGGCACGTACAAGTTCTACTGCATGCCGCACATCGCCCTCGGCATGAAGGGTCAGATCATCGTGCAGTAAGCCCGAGGCGGTCGAGCTTCGACCGCAGGGTATTCGGGTGAACGTCGAGGATGGCCGCGGCGCCCTGGGGGCCGGAGATCCGGCCCTTCGTGTGCACCAGCACGCGCCGGAGATAGGCCCGCTCATGGTCGGCGAGCGACGTGAAGCGCTCCGTCTCATCGTCGGCCGGCCGCACGGTGGCCAACGCTCGGTCGATGCTCACCACCGGACCACGCGCCATGACACAGGCGCGCTCGATCACGTTGCGGAGCTCGCGAACGTTGCCCGGCCACGAGTGGGCTTGCAGCCGGCGCAGGCTCTCTTTGTCGATACCGGTCAGGGGTTTCCCGAGCTTGCGCTCGAAGTGGCCGATGAAATGGCGAGTCAGTCGAGGAATGTCCTCGCGGCGCTCGCGCAGCGGAGGCACGTGGATCGGCAGCACATTCAGCCGATAAAAGAGATCCGGCCGCAGGCGACCGTCCGCCACATCGCGCTCGAGGTCGCGGTTCGTGGCCGCGACGAGTCGAACATCGACGCGAATCGGACGCGTGGCGCCGACCCGCTCGACCTCCTGCTCCTGGAGCGCGCGCAGGAGCTTCACCTGGCCGTCGAGCGGGAGCTCGCTCACTTCGTCGAGAAACAGCGTCGAGTGGTCAGCGGCCTCAAATCGGCCGACACGCCGCTGGACCGCGCCGGTGAACGCGCCGCGTTCGTGTCCAAAGAGCTCGCTTTCGATCAAGCCCGGCGCGATGGCGCCGCAGTTGACGGTGACCATCGGGCGGCCCGCCCTGGGGCTCATGGCGTGCAGCTCGCGCGCGATCAACTCCTTCCCCGTGCCGGTCTCGCCAACGAGGAGCACCGTCGTGTCGCTCGCCGCAACCTGGCGGACCGTGTCGAGCACGGCTCGGATCGCCGGACTGACGCCGACGATGTCGGTGTCTTCGTTTTTTTCGACTCTCAAGACCGGGCGTGTCGCACGCTGCGCGCTATCGATCGTGCTCGCCGCATGATTCGCAATGAGGCCCAAGTATCCGAACTCTTGGCTTTCGATGGGCCGACGATAGAGCACGGCGAGAATCCCCATCAACTCGTCACGCGCCAGCAGCGGGAACACGGCGGTGACGGCGCCGAGTAAGAACGGTTGCCGGCGGTCGAGTGCGTCATGCACGAACCCCCAGTCCCGCGGGTCGAAGGGACCAGCCGTCGCGCCGAGAACCAACCGCCGATCCCGGGCGGTGCGGAGCCAGACGGCGGCGGTCGAGACTCCGTCGAGATCGACGAGCCCGTCGGTAATCGGACGTAGTACCGGGCCGAGCTCGTGACTCGGCGTGCTCGGTGCCAACACCAGAGCGGGTTCCATAGCCTCTCCGTGCAGTTCGGCCGAAGCTAGACCTTGTCGCATCCGACCGGCACTTGCCCCTGGGCGAACGGTACCTGCACCGGGGTGAACGACTAGCGGCGAGTATCGGCGGTCTTACCTCGTCCGCACGCACTCGCGTGGGTAGTCCGCGATCGACTGGCGGCGTACCATCTCCGTGAGCTTCGACCAGTCGGCCACCGGATGGTGCTCCGCGACCACTCGCGACGGCGCCAGCGCGAACCGGCACGCGGCGGCGTAGACCTCGGTCGTGTACAGCGCGGGCGCGTCGAGCGTCTGAACGTAGTCACTGGCCCACAACACGCCGTCGCTGGGGAGATAGGCCATCAGCGCACCCTCGCTGCCGGCGCCATCGATCGCATAGAGACCGATGCCGGATCGGGCGAGCGACTCGTGCACCGCGATGAACCGAAGCGCGCGCCGCTGAGCCTCCAACTTGTCCGGTTTCGTTCGCCAGCGGCGCGCCACGACGCGTTCGAGAAACGACCGCGACATGTCGCGCGAGATGATCGTGGCGCCGCTGGCGACCCAAAAGCGCACTCCGCTCACGTGAGGCCAAGCCACATCAGTGACCACCACCGCAACGGGATGCCGCCCAGGGAAGAGCCGCCCGATCCATACCGAGTCCGTTCTCGCGCGGATCTCGCTCTGCGTCGCGTCGAGGACGTACACCGTGTCATGGATCAACGAGACGATCTCGTTGTACCCGGGGTTGGCCAACACGAACGTGTGCGCCCCGAGGCGGACTGTATCCACGGGAGACGGACGCAGGAACCCGGGCGTCTCGATGGTGTTCGACGTGGCCGTCGCCGGCATGACGAGTGACGGCGCCGAGTTGCGCGGAACACTAACGACGTTGTCTATGCTCCGCGTGATCTCATCTTCTCCATCGACCACCCGTGTCGTGCTCGTTGGCATCACAGCATCGCCGTACACCAACCACGTCGTGTAGACGTACTCGACATGCACCTGCCCCCAGAGATACTGAGGCTCGACGCGATCGAGCTTCGTGACGAACCCCGTCTTGGGGTCGACGAAGAGCTGTTCTGGGCCGTACGGTCCGGTGCGAGTCAGTACGACCCGGTCGTAGTCGCGATACACGCAGCGGCCCGCGACGTGAACGTCGTTCGAGGTGGACCACGCGTGGACGAGGAGGCGGGGGTCCAGCCCCCGCTCGATCTCGGCCGCGGCCCACGAGGCGCGGCGCTCGCTCCATGCCGAGTGATCGTCGGACAGCATCAACGACGATTGGCCGAACGCTCCCGTCATCGAGTCTCGCGCAACGCCGGTCGACGGATCGATCCACATGCGGTGATCATCGATCAGCGTCAGGTACGGCGGATACATCCGGTCCGACTCGAACGCGTGGGCCGTAGCCTCACGCGAGTTGACAACGAGCACCGACACGTTGGGGCCGTCCATCCCCAGTACGTGTCGCGCTCGCGAGAGTATGGCCTCCGGCGTCTCTCCGTGAGAGACGGCCAGGCCGCACGCGGCAATGATGGCGCTGATCATGACCGCAGTCTCGGGGTCGTGGGCCAAGCATGCCATCGCTCCGACCGCGAGTGGCGGAACGAGCGCGGCCAGCGGCGGAATTCAGTCGACAAAGATCTGCCGGAGCGTAACGCCTCCGACGCCTAAATCGTCAGGATGTCGTGCGCTCGCTGCCATTCCGGCTCATGCCCTTCCTCCTGGCCTGCATCGCATGCCCGGGCGGCCAAGCCGTCACGACGCCGACGCAATATGCCGCGATCAATGGCGCGGTGACGAGCAGCTTGGGAGGAGGCCTTGGAGGTGCGACAGTCGTCATCACGCCGACTGGCGTGTCGGCATTGGCCGCGATCACTACCAATGCCAAAGGAACCTTCTCGGCGACCTCGGTCCCCGTAACCAATCAGGGCGGTAGCATCGCCGTGGGCAACGTGCCGACGAACTGTGCGGCTCCGAAACCCATGACGTATCAGACGCTCACGGCGGGCCGTTCGCTCACCGTGAGTATCACGGTGACATGTCAGACGCCAGTAGATTCGCTCACCGGAACCATCACGAGCAATAGCAGCACCCCACTCGTCAATGTCAGCGTGATCGCCACACCCACGAGTGGGTCGGCGCTCGCCGCCGTCACGACGAACGCCTCCGGCGTGTTTGTGGTCGCCCCGATCTCGTCGACCAGCGGCACGATCGCGCTATCGAACGTGCCCGCGAACTGCGTAACGCCGTCACCCGTGAGTTACGCCGGCACTGGCGGGAGCACGGTGAACGTCGATATCGCACTCACGTGCTCGAGCTCGGGCGTTGGGGCTATTACCGGGACGATCAACAGCAGCCTTGGTGGGACGCTTGCCGGGGTCGGCGTCACCGTGACGCCGCATGGAGGACTGGCGCTGCCAGCGGTCCCCTCAAATGCAAGCGGCGCATACGACGCCACAGGCGTGCCGGTCTCTGACGGCACAGGCTCTGTCACCCTCTCGAATCTCCCGGCGAACTGCACGGCACCCAGCGCCGCGCCATATAGCGGGCTCGCGAGCGGCGGGACGCTGACGGTCAACATCACGGTTCCCTGCTCGTAAACAGAACCGCGACGAGCGGGATGCCCCGTTCGCCCGCCCACCGTTCCCAATGCTCGGCGGTCTCGCCGCGGAACGCGGTATCGAGATCCGTGCCCAGCGCCTCGACGAGCGCCGACCAGAAATGCGGCTCGAGGGCGGCGACCGCGATCCAGTCATCTTTCGCTCGATAGAACCGATACCCCGGCACGGCACCACCCAGTAGACCCTCTGCCCTCGTCAGACCATACCGATACGGTTCGGCAAACGCGGTCGCCGCGCCCTCCAACGACACCGTCGCGCATCCCGGCCGACCGCCGAGCAGCAACGCCAGTCCGGCGCTGACGATCTGCTCTCCCGCTGCCAGGTCGGGGATAAGCGTCCTCGGGAGATTCGGCGGCGATGCCAAACCCGCCCGCGCTTGCAGCATGAGATCGTGCGATGGCCTCTCGTCGTCCGGCGATTCCCAACCGACGAGCGCCACGTGTGAGAGTCGTGGATACGCGGCGTGCAACTCCTCCCATCCGAGTCCCAGTCGCCGAAGCGACGACGGCCGCGTCGCGGTCAGCAGCAAGTCGGCGTCAGCGAGCAGCGCGTTGAACGCGGCGCGCCCGTCGGCTGATTTGAGGTCGAGCCGACGGACGCGCTGCCCCTGGTGCAGCCGTGCGTAATAGCCGGGACACCACGTGGCGAGCGGATCCCCGGTCGCGGGCTCCACGCACGTGACATCGGCGCCGAGCGTGGTGAGGCGCTGGGCCGCATACGGTACCGGCACGTACACGGCCAGGCTCACGACGCGCATGATCAGCGGGTGACCAACGGCACGGGCGGCGGTATGGTCGCCGTCAGCGAGCGCGCGCCATCGGCGCCGACTGCGCGCACGCCCGCCCATAGGTCATCGAGCTGGTCATTCAGGGCAAACGGCGGCGCGGCGCCGGCGTCGAGCACTCTCGTATATGTCGGCGACGTGGTCTCGCGCAGGAGTACCTCGTACCGCACGGCGCCCGTCACTGGCTTCCACGTGATCTTCCAATGCTGTCCACCGGTTGCCGCGTCGCGAGTGGCTACGACACTGTCGGGTGTGGCCGGCGCTGCGGCGAGCGAACCGATGGTCGCGCCATTGAGTTTGGCCACGCGTGAGGTGTAGCCGAAGTTCACGTGCGCAAAATCATCGGTTGGTAGATGCTGCCGGGTGTAATTCTCCAGGCGCTCGGTGAATCTCAATCCAGCATCGCCGGCGCCAACAAATGGCATGTGGTCTCCGCCGCGATGTATGCGGTCGACGCGAAAGACCGGCAGCGCCGTAAACTCTGGTTCGTAGATCGCATCCAGCGCCCAGACGTAGCGACCGAGCTCACGACTGGGGCTGTTATCAGGGTCGGCGGCGAATATTCTCACCGAGTTCGAGTCGACCTGGCCGTCCTGGGCAACAACATTACCGTCAATGTCGTCGGTCATGCCGGCGACGACATGATACCCTTCCTTGTGGAGGCGCTCGGCCAAGTGAGTCGAGCCGAGGAGACCTAGTTCCTCGCCCGAGTAGAGCGCGAAGATGATCGTAGCGTCGAGACCGTGTGGGTAGCGATGCGAGAACACTCGCGCCAGTTCTATGACTGCCGAGGATCCGGAGCCATCGTCATCGGCCCCAGGCGCATCATTCGTCGCGTCGAATGAGTCCAGCGAGCACCGGCACGAATCGTAGTGCCCCCCCATCACGATAACGCGCCCCGTGTCCTGCCCCGGCAGCCAAGCGAGCACGTTGACGATGTTGACGCTGCGCTTCTGCGGATCACGCTGAATGGTCACCATCGCCGGGTCATACTCGACGCGCAGACACCCGCCGCAGTCGCTCGAGTAGCTCGACAGCGTCTGGAAAATCCAGCGCCGGGCCGCCCCGACGCCGCGCGTCGATGACATGGTGTCGCTCATCGCGTGCCGCGTTCCAAAGGCAGCGAGCGTCGAGTCCGTCGCGCGGATCCGCGCCGCCGAGACATCGCTCAAGGCCTCGGCCAATTTCGGGTCGCGTACCAGCCCCATCTGAACATCGCGACGAGCGGGGGCAGGCGAGGCTTGCGTCGATGGGTGGGTACACCCCAAAATGAGCGCAACCAGGAGAAGAATTTTCATGGGTGTATTATTACTGGCGCTGGCGCTGCTACAGCAACCCGACACAACATCGCTTCTCGCCCAGGGCGTGGCGCTCGATCTCGACGGCCACTATGCCGAGGCACGGGCCAAGCTGTCGCAGGCGATCGACAAAGCGCCGACCGACTCAGCAAAGGCGCCGGCGCGGCGGACCCTAGCCATCTCGTACGCGTTTACTTGCGATACGCGCGAGGTGAGCCGCTATGAACACCAGGTGATCGACCCTAGGGTGGCCGCCAGGGATTACAATGGCGCGGCGGACGTGTCGAACGAGCTAGCGCGGATGCTGCTCGAGTGCGGCGACTTGAATGACGCGCTCAGCACCTACCGATCGGGTCACGAGTTGGCGCTCAAACAAGCGAACCTCACCGACTCGGCCAAGGACCTGTGGGACTTCCGCTGGGAGCACGCGCAAGCGCGCATCGCGGCCCGGGGCGGCCATGCGAGTGATGCCCGCACGCACGTCGCCGCGGCGAAAGCCATCTTGGACAAAGGGACGAACCCGGACCAAAAGCGGTTCTTCCCGTATCTCACGGGATACGTCGCCCTGTACACCGCGGACTATAAGACTGCCATCGCCGATCTCGGCGCCGCCGACCAGCGCGATCCGTTCGTTCTGTGCTTGCTGGCCATGGCCTACGAGCGATCGGGTGATGCGGCGTCGGCCACACCCTACTATCGCAAGATTCTCGAGGCGAAACAGCACAACCCGGGCATGGCTTTCGCCCGGCCTATGGCCAGGCGAAAGCTTGCCACGACGTGATCAGCCGCCGTTCCCTGCGCTGAGACCCTTGATAGTGCCGGCGAGCCAGCGGACACGCTCGGCGTCCTTCGCAGTCTTGACGTCCGCCAGGGTTTGTTTCCAGAGCTTCCCTAAGGCGCCAGTCTGCTCAGCGCCACTCATGTGCTCGGCCTTGTCCAGATCAGCGCGGATGGCCGTGATCCGATCGCCGGCGAGACCGTTCGTCCGCTCGAGCTGATCGAGATACGCACGCGCGACGACGTACGCCGCGGGCCAGACGATCTTTGGCTGATCCGATGGATTCGACGTGCCGATCTTTACGAGCTTCGCCGCATCGATCTCGTTCTGCGAGAGATACTGACTCGCTTTGAGCTCGAAGATGTCGAGTCCGCGCGCGATCTCGGATCCGTAGACGTACCCATTGTACCAGTACGCCGCCCAATCGCCGCCAATGTACATCTTGTTCGCATCGAGCGGACCACGATCAAAGAATGCGATTTCCTGGGCGTGGGCCGGATCCGTGAAGTCATAGATCGACACGCCGCCCTGATACCAACCCTGCGCCAGAATGTCGCGGCCCGGCACGGGGATCAGTGATCCGTTGTGCGCCACACAGTTCTCCGTCTCGGTCTGCGGCGCGGGCAGCTTGAAATAGCCATCGAGCGTGAGCTTGTGGTCCGCGCCGATGGTGAAGATCGCGTCCGCGCCCCAGTTTTTCGGATCGGTTGCGCGGCAACGCGGCTGGGTCCCACCGCCCCACTCGTCGGTGAAGATCACCCTTTTCCCATCGTTGCTGAACGTCGCCGAGTGGAAGTACGCGAAGTTCGGATCAGTGACCTCGCCCACGCGCTTGGGCTCACCCGGGTTGCTGATGTCGAGCAGAATGCCGTTGCCGGAGCATGCACCGGCGGCGAGCCCAATGGCCGGGTACACGGTGATATCATGGCACTGGTCGGTCACGTTCGTTGTCTGCGTGCCGTCGCCGTGCTTTCCGCCCTGCCAGAGTCCGTTGATCTTGCCGCCCGCGGCGAAGATGCGCGGGCCCGCGACGACTTTGGCGTCTTGCGGGTGATCGAGCGGTACCTTGATGATGTCGATGCGGAATAGCGACGTGTTCGGGTCCTGTTCCGGCGCCGCGCCGGAGCATCCCGCCAACTCGGTCGCGGGCCGCGGTGGCACGAGGCCCTGGACATAGACCCAGAGGATGTTCTTGTCCTTGGGGTCGGGCACTAGCGTGTGGGTGTGCGAGCCACGACAGGTCTGCACGGCGGCGATCTGCTTGGGGTGCTCGATATCGCTGATATCGAAGATGCGCACGCCACGGAACCGATCCGGGCTCACCGTGTCCTTCACGCCCTGCGTCCCACAGTCCACGCGGCCGTTCGGCATCTCGACGGACATGAACATCAAGTTGCCGTACACCGATGGGTCACCCTGGCCGCCGGGACAGACGAGCTTCGTCTTCAATACCGGATTCCGGATGTCGGAGACATCCCAAATCTGGACGCCGTAGAAGTTGCCCTGGAATACGAGGTTGTTCCGGAATGCCAAATCCGAGTTGATGACATAGAAGTCACCGGGGTCGGTCGGGTTGAAGAACGGCGCGGGGCGATCGACGTGGGCGATCAGATCGAGATTACTGCTCGCCGCCGCCGCCTCCACATAATGTCCCGGCGCGAGGCCGACGCGCGGATCGGTCTGTGCGCCCGCGACGCTCGCGAGACCCACCAACAGCACACTCTGACGCCACGTGATCACGACTTGCTCCCTCCATGAGTGATTGCGTTCAATACCGATCGCATCCGGAGAATCTCCGCCCGTTGGTCCGCATCCGCGCCAGAGGCGAAGGTAAACACGTCCGGCGCCTGGCCCGCGCCGGGAATGGCAAACAAGTCTTTGACCATTTTGATCGCGCCCTCGTGGTGGCGGATCATTCCTTCGAGGAACAGTCGGTCGAACGCGGGGCCATTGGCCTGCGCGAGTTGGGTCATCTGATCCGGCGTCAGCATGCCGGGCATCGTCATCGTCATGCCTTCCATCCCCGGCATGTGCGCGACGTGATTGGAGTCGACGGTCGGGACTGGCTGGTTGTGATCCTGCAGCCAGTGCTGCATCAGGGCGATCTCATCCTGTTGGGAGATCTTGATGCGTTCGCCAATGAGCTGGAGTTCGTGACGCGTCGTGTGGGTCGGGATGAGGGCCACCATCGCCAATGCTTGGGCGTGGTGCGAGATCATCCCCTGCATGAACGCCACGTCGTTCGTGTCTGGTGCGGCTTGCGCGGCCATAGCGCGCGCGGCTAGGCCTAAGAGTACCACCAACCTCACACACCGATTCCTATCCGAGTTGCCGGAATGTACCCTCGGTGTGCAGATACTTCATGCCAGTGTCGCACATAATGGTGACGACGGTAGCATTTGGCCCCAGACGCTCAGCCAAACGCACGGCGGCGACGACATTGCCGCCGGTCGAGGTGCCGGGAAACAAACCTTCCTCGCGAGCCAGTCTCCGAGCCATCGCATTCGCCTCCGCCGTCGACACACGCTCGATGTCGTCGGCAATGTCGGGCCGCCAGAGTGGCACGACGAAACCGGCGCCGATGCCATCGATGTGGTGCGCACCGGTCTTGCCACCCGACAAAACGGGCGACTCGGCCGGCTCTACGGCGACCACGCGAATCCTGGGTTGTGGTGACGCAAACGTTGCGCGTTGCCCCGCAGCGATCCAGCCGTGCCGACGCTTTGGACGAAGCCATCGATCTGGCCTTCGGTTTGTCGCCAGATCTCATCGGCCATCGTGTGATAAACCGCGATGGGCGCCGGATTGTTCAGTTGATCCGCCCAAAACGCTCCGGTTTCTTCTCTGATCACACGGGCGGCTTCGATCATGTCGCGGGTCAACCGTTCGGTCATGCCGCCGCCATTGCTCGGAATTATCTGCAGCTTGGCGCCGAGCGCCTCCATGTGCGCCAGTTTCTCCGGGGCGAAGGCATCGGACGTGACGATATGGAGTGGATAGCCTCTGGCGGCGCAGACCAGGGCCAGCGACACGCCCGTGCTACCGGCTGTGTACTCGACAACCGAGCCGCCCGGACCGAGGCGGCCGTCTGCTTCGGCCGCCTCGATCATCGCCAGCGCCATCCGATCCTTCATGCTGCCGGTCGGGTTCTCGCTCTCGAGCTTGAGGAAGATGCGAGGATCGCTTCGCAACTGGACGAGAGACGTGTTCCCGATGAGACTCAAGACGGTCATGGAAGCTTGGCGCCGAGCACCTCGAGCTTGTCAATGACCGGTGGCGAGGCCAAAAGCTCGGGCGCCTTCGCCATGAGCGCCTTCGCGATCGGACCATTGAGATGGGCTTGGCGGCCCGCCTCGTCCTTGAAGGCGTCGAAAATACCGAACGTCGTTGGGCCCAGCCTGAGCGCGAACCAGACCGGGGTGGTGGTTTCCTGATTGGCGAGCTGGAGGCCCTGCTCGAGGAATGAAGCGACTTCTTTTTCTTTGCCCGGCTTCGCTTCCAAGCGGGCGAATAGGCTGAGTGTGAGCATGGGCCTGAGATTAGAGGCCGAGCTGACATTTGGCTATTGGCAAGAGCGTCAACTTTCGTATCATTCTTGCCATGCGCATCAACGTGCTTGCCCTCGACGGTGTGTTCGACCTCGGACTCTCAGCCGTACTCGACGCCTTTCAAACGGCGAACGAGCTCATCGCGATGGCCGAGCTGGCGGTGCCAAGGTTCGACGTCCGGATCGTGGGCGTCCGAAAACACGTTCGCACAGCCCAGGGGCTCCGCGTCCCGGTGGGCAGTGCCGGCGCCCCGGATTGTGTCGTCGTGCCGGCGATCGGATTCAAGATGCCCGGACCCCTCGAAGCGGCGTTGACGCGACCGGATATCGCTGACGCCTGTGGGGCGCTCCATCAATGGGCTCGCCGCGGCGCCACCATGACCGCGGCGTGTATCGGCACCTTCGTGATGGCCGAGTCGGGCCTCTTGGACCATCAGCGCGCGACGACGACGTGGTGGCTGGCGGCGATGTTCCGACAACGATACCCGCACGTCCTCGTCGACGAGTCCAACATGCTCGTGCGATCCGGCCGATTCGTCACCGCGGGCGCGGCGCTCAGTCACATGGATCTCGCCCTCTTTCTCATCCGCGGCGTCAGTCCGCGGCTCGCGGCCTTGACCGCGACATACCTCATCGTCGACTCCCGACCCTCGCAGTCCGCATACGCGCTAGCGGACCATCTGATTCATAGCGACGCGATGGTCGAGCGATTCGAGACCTGGGCGCGGTCACGGCTCGCACGCGGGTTCGCACTCGACGAGGCCGCGAAAGCCGTCGGAGCGAGCAAACGAACGCTCGCGCGCCGAACGCAGGCGGTGCTGGGCAAGTCCCCGCTCGCCTACTTTCAGAGCCTCCGCATCGAGCACGCCGTGCACTTGTTGAAGACAAGCGAGGCGAGCGTCGACGAGGTCGCCACGCGCGTCGGCTACGCCGGTGGCGCGACGTTGCGGGCGCTGCTGCGCCGCCGACTCAACGTTGGCGTGCGGGAGCTACGAAAAGGCGCATCGTTTTCGGATCCGGCGTGAATCCGAGCTGCTCGTACACCGGCTGACCCTCGGCCGACGCCCGCAACGTTACTAGCTCGATCGCGTTGGCGGCGCACCAGTCGAGGATCGCCCGCACGATCAGGCGGGCCAGGCCGCGCCGGCGATGCTCACGCTCCGTGTACATGCTCGCCACGTGCGCGGTTCGCGACGCGCGGCGGATGCGCGGCGTCGGCCACAGGTCACTGAGCAGCACGCCGCCACCCGCCACGACGCGTGCGTCGGACTCGACCAGCCACCCCAAGTAAACGCCTCGCGCCATCCGCTCGGCGATCCACACCTCCGTCGCGGCCTCGAACGCTGGGACCTCGGCCACCGGGAGCTCACCCATGTCGCGGAACATCAACGCGCGGTGCCTCGCGATGATGGCCGCATCGTCGACGGTGGCGCGGCGCACGGTGTAGGCGCTCATATCGTCGTCCGAGACCCGGCGGGCTGGGCCAAGATCGAGGCGAGCGTGCGCAGCGCGTGCTCGATGCGCTGTCGATCTTGTTCGGCGCCGAGCGTGAGGCGCACCGCGTTCGGGACGGCGGGGCTCTCGCCAGCGGATGCCGTGACATACCAGTCGGCAGGTGTCACGCGCACCCCGCGCTGCTGCGCCAGCGCGACGAAGGCCGCGACAGTCCAGGACGGCGGCAGGCGCAACCAGCCGTGGAGCGACCCATCGGGCGCGACGACGCGATTCGCGCCGAGGATGGCGCGCGCGAGCTGCGCCCGCGCGGTCGCCTCGCGGCGAATATCGGCCGTCGCTCGCTGGGCCGTTCCATCGGCGATCCATGCCGACGCCACGACCAGCGGCAGCGGCGACAGCATGAGCATGGCGGCCCGCAGACTCGCATCGAGTCGCGTGGCTTCCTCTGCCGTGGGCGCGAGCACGAACGCCGCTCGGAGTCCCGGCGCGACGCACTTCGAGAGACTGCCGACGTAGGTGACCAGATCCGGCGCCAACGCGGCGAGCGGTGGCGGCGCCGGCTCCGGCAACAGCGGTCCGCAGATATCGTCCTCCACCACGCGGATCTCATACCGTCGCGCGATCGCGAGAATGTCCCGTCGTCGCGTCAGTGACATCACGGCGGCCGTCGGATTCTGCAAGGACGGTACGCAGCACAACATCTTCGGACGGTACCTCTGGCACGCGGCCTCGAGGGCGTCCGGTCGCAGTCCCTCGTCATCGATATCGACGCCCACCAGCCGCACGCCCGCGGCGGCGGCCACGTTGTGCAGGCCCGGATACGCGAGGGACTCGGTCAGCACGCGATGCCCGGGGCGGGCGAATGTCGTCAGGACCAACGAGAGCCCATGCAGCGCCCCCGCCGACGCGACGACCCGATCGGCCGATGCGTCGAGACCGCGGCCGCGTAACCACACCGCGCCAGCGTCGCGAATGCCGCGATCCCCGAAGCGGAGATCATAGCTCAGCACTTGCTGGGCGAGCGCCGGATCCGCCGCCACCCGCGTCAGCGTCTCGCGAAACGCCCCCGCCAACCAATCCGGAATCGGCGGCGTGTTGACACTCAGGTCGTGATCCCCGGTCGGCCGCAACCGGGGACTGGCGACGAACGTCCCACGCCCGACCGTGGCGTTGATCAGCCCCCGCCGGCGCGCCTCGGCGTAGCCGCGCGTCACGGTGGTGAAGTTGATGCCCATGGTGCGCGCGAGCTCGCGTTGCGTCGGCAAGGCATCGCCCGGCGTGAGGCGTCCCTCGCGGACATCGGCTTCCAAGGCGTCGGCAATGGCACGGTATGTCGGTCCAGCCCGATGAGCGATTCGCGGTTTCCAGTTTGTCATATATATTGTGGCCATGCAATCGGCGATACAAGATACATACAATCAGACTTGTATGCAACGTATCAGCCTCGGTCTCGCCGCCCTCGGCCGGCCCGGGTACATGACGCTGCACCACGGACGCGACCTCGAGGGCGGCTACGAGCCGGCGGTCATGGAAGCGCGCGCGCATGCGGTGCTCGATGCCGCCTACGCGGCGGGTATTCGGTACTTCGACGTCGCGCGCTCCTATGGCCGCGGCGAAGCATTTCTCGGTTCGTGGCTGGTACACCATCGAGAGGCGGTCACGGTCGCATCCAAGTGGGGATATACCTACACCGCCGAGTGGCAGGTGCAGGCCGATCCTCCCGAGGTGAAAGACCACTCGGTCTCGACGCTGCAGCGTCAGGTCCTCGAGAGCTGGGGCCAGCTCGGCGCGCGCCTTTCCATCTATCAGATCCATTCGGTAACGGCCGAGAGCGCGGTGCTGCGCGACGCGGCCGTGATCGATATGCTCGCGCGATTGCGGGCGATGGGCATCCGCGTCGGCCTCACGGTCAGCGGCGAGGGGCAAGCGGACGCCATACGGCGCGCGCTCACGGTACGGCGCGATGGCGAGCGATTGTTCGACGTCGTGCAGGCGACGTGGAATCTCCTCGAGCGCGGAGCCGAGAGCGCGCTGTGCGAGGCGCACGCGGCTGGGCTCCTCGTCGTGATCAAGGAGGCGCTCGCCAACGGTCGGCTGGCCGAGCCCGACGCGAAGGGCGAGCGACTGCGTGCCGCGGCCGAGCGACTCGGCGCGACACCCGATGCGGTCGCGATGGCCGCGGTTCTCGCGCGACCGTGGGTCGACATCGTTTTGAGCGGCGCGGCGACCATTGCGCAGCTCTCGTCGAATCTTCGCGCGTGCTCGATCGAGTGGGATCCGGCGATCGAGCAGTTCTTGGCACCCCTCACTATGTCATCCAACGAATACTGGGCCTTGCGGCGGAGTTTTGTATGGAATTGACACGTACTGTGGTTGTTGCCGACTTCCCTGGGTGCGACCCGATGGGTGTGGCCGCGCCGTTGCAGACATTCTCGGACGCAAACTCCTCGGGTGCGCGGTATTCGATTGCCGTAGCGCAGCCCGAGTCCCTGCCGCCGGTCGGCCAAGGGGATCTCATCGTGGTGCCCGGGTTCACCACGACCAACGCGCAGCCGCCCGCGGCGTTGGTGCCGTGGTTGCGCGACAGTGTGGCCAATGGCGCGCATGCGTGTGGGATCAGCACCGGGGCATTCGTGCTCGGTGAGGCCGGTCTGCTGCATGAGCGCAACTGCACGACACATTGGAGGCACTTGCTTGCGTTGGAGGCGCGATTCCCTGCCGCGCGTGTCTTGCGCGATCGTCTATTTGTGACGGATGGGCCCGTCACGACGAGTGCCGGCGTCGCGTCCGGCATCGACGTGGCGCTGTGGTTCGTCGAGCAACACTTCGGGCCTCGCCTCGCGGCGCAGGTCGCGCGGGAGATGGTCGTGCCGCTGCGCCGCGATGACGCCGAATCGCGAGACAGCGTGCGGCTCGATTATCGCACGCATGGGCACCCCGGCGTGCACCGCGTCCAGGATTACCTGATCGCGAACGTCGACCGCAAGACACGGATTCCCGAGCTGGCGGCGATCGCCCAGATGGGCTCGCGCACGTTGACGCGCGCCTTTCGTGTGTCGACTGGGCTCTCGATCGCCGAGTACCGGAGCAAGATCCGACTCGAGGCCGCGCGGGCGCTGCTCAAGGATCCGACGGCAACCGTGAGTCGCGTAGCGGAGACGGTCGGGTTCAACGATGCGCGGCAGTTGCGGCGCGTGTGGAAGAACGCGTTTGGCGTCACACCCTCCCATTCTCGGAGCGCGACTTGGAACACACGCTAGACCCGGTCGACTGGGCCGAGCTGAGGGCCCACGGCCATCGCATGGTCGACGACATGGTCGCGTATCTGGCGAGCGTGCGCGAGCGGCCGGCATGGCAACGCGTGCCGGAGGATGTGCGACAGCGGCTCTCGACGCCGATTCCCGTCGAACCCGAAGGCATCGAGGCCGCATATCGCGATTTCGTCCGCGATGTGCTGCCCTACCCCGTTGGGGTGCACCCGCGCTACTGGGCGTGGGTGCAAGGCACGACCAGCCCCGCCGGCATGCTTGCGGAGTTGCTCGCCGGCGCCATGAACAGCTGCCTGCACGCCGGGGAGCACTCGGCTATGTACGTCGAGCAGCAGGTGCTCTCGTGGCTAAAGGACGCCTTGGGCTACCCTGCCGAGGCCAGCGGGTTGTTGGTCGGCGGTGGGTCGATGGCGAACTTCGTCGGGCTCGCCGTCGCGCGGAACGCGAAAGCCGGGTGGGATGTCAAGCGTGAGGGGCTGCGCGGCGCGCGCTTCGTTTTCTACGCTTCCACCGAGACGCACAGCAGCGTCGCCAAGGCCTTGGAGGCGCTCGGCATCGGGACGCAAGCGCTGCGCTTGGTGCCCGTCGACTGCGACTTTCGCATCAGGGTTGATACGTTGGCCGAAGCGATCGCCGCGGATCGGCGCGCGGGACGGATGCCCATCTGCGTGGTGGGTCATGCGGGTACCGTGAATACCGGTGCCATCGATGATCTCCCGGCGCTCGCCGAGCTGTGTCGAGCCGAGGATCTGTGGTTCCATGTCGATGGGGCCTTCGGCGCGATCGCCGCGATCTCACCGGCGTTGCGACCACCAGGCCTGGAGCTCGCGGATTCTCTCGCGTTCGACCTACACAAGTGGTTGTACATGCCGTACGATGTCGGCTGCGCGCTCGTGCGTTGGCCGGACTTGCATCGCGAGACGTTCGGCTTCCAGGCACCCTATCTGACGTCGCAGGACCGCGGATTGACGGCGGGGCCGGTGTGGTTCAGCCACTACGGGCTGGATTTGTCGCGCGGGTTTCGTGCGTTGAAGGTCTGGTTTTGCTTGAAGACTCACGGGCTCGCGGCGTATCGCGCTCTCGTCGAGCAGAATGTCGCGCAAATGCAATACCTCGGCGAGTTGATTCGCGCCGAGGAACGCCTCGAATTGTTGGCGCCGGTGACGCTCAACGTCGCATGCTTTCGCTACACCGGCGGCATCCGGGACGACACGCGCCTGAATGCGATCAACAACGAGTTGTTGCTCCGGCTGCAGGAGTCCGGAGTGGCGTCTCCCTCATCGACCATGATCAACGGGCGGTTCGCGCTTCGAGTCGCCAACACCAATCACCGGAGCCGGCGCGAGGACTTCGACATGCTGGTGCGCGAAGTCGTCCGCCTCGGCGCGAGTCTCATATGACGCGATCCTATCGCTATCAGGTGGTCGACGTGTTTACGCAGTCGCCGCTCGAAGGCAATCCGTTGGCGGTGTTCCTGGACGCGGCGGACCTCGACGCCGCCACGATGCAGCGGATCGCCCTCGAGTTGAACCTCGCGGAGACCGCGTTCGTCGTACCGAGCCGCCGATCCGATTGCGTCGCGCGGCTCAGGATCTTTACTCCGCGGAAGGAAATGGAATTCGCGGGACATCCGACGATTGGATCGGCGTTCTTGCTGTCCAAGGGACGTGACTTCTGCGTCGAGGAGAACGTCGGCGTCGTCCCGATATTCGTCGATGGACCCATGCTGTGGCTACGCACTCCGCCGATCAAGGACGGACCGACGCTCGAGCGCGCCACCGCGGCCACCCTGCTGACGCTGTCACCGGCCGATCTGCTCGACATCACGCCGCAGGTGTTGAGCGCCGGTAACCCGACGCTCTACATCGCGGTCAAGGATCCAGCGACGGTCGACCGCGCCGCGCTGGACACCGCGACTTGGACGACCGCGCAGCGGATCTATCCGGATCAGTCGTGCGTGTTCGTGTTCGCGCCGACGGCAACCGGCGCGTACTCGCGCATGTTCGCCCCTGAGTATGGTGTGGTCGAGGATCCGGCGACCGGCAGCTCGACCGGGCCACTGGCGCTCTATATGAAGCGCCACGGGATGACGAACGCCCAGCGGTTCGTGAGCGAGCAAGGCACCAAGATGGGCAGAAGGAGCCTCTTGCACGTGCGCCTCAGTGGCAACGACATCGATGTCGGCGGTTACGTCACGCCGATCATCAACGCCGAGCTCCGCCTCTAGGCCCCGTGGCCTCCGCACTGCATGACCCCGAGGTAGGCGGCGAACGGGCCCACGTTGTCGTGGTACTGATGGGCCATCACTCGCGCGATCTGGTGCAGATGCGTGAGGTCGTGCGCCGCCCAGGTCGCCAGCAGCTCTGACAGCGTGACGGGACCCAACGCCGCGTGACGACCCCGGAGCGCCAGTTGCTCCGGGCCAAGGCGCCATCCCCGGACCTCGGCCAGGTTCTCCGCCCGGACCCGGGCCAATTCGTCGAGCAGTTGCCCCAGGGACTTTCCCTGGCACGCCTTGACGTGTCCCCAGCGGTCGAATGGCTCGAACGGCCTCGTGTCGCCAAATTGGAGGATCATGCGGGCACGCGGCATCCAGTCCGCGTGCTCGCAATGAATCAGATGGCCGATGACGTCGAACGCGCTCCACGTCTTGTCGCCTTCGTCGTGACGCGTCCAGGCGTCCGGTAGGTCGCGGAGCAGCGCATCCAGCGCCGCCGGCGTGCGGGTCAACAATGAGATCGAGTGCTCGAGATCATGTCCCATAAGCGTCTAAGTTACTGCGCGGCAATCCTCCTCGCGTCGTGCGCCCCAGCAACGCGTCAGACCGGACACGTGGATCACGTGATCACCGGCCTGCGCCCCTCGATCATGGTGCGGGGCGAGCCCTCGGTCCGATGGACACTGGCCGAGCGCATGCGGCACTATCATGTACCCGGCGTGAGCATCGCCGTCATCGACAGCGGCAAGATCGCCTGGGCGCAAGGGTTTGGGCTCAAGGATGCGGGCGGGACGGACTCGGTCACGGCAACCACCATCTTCGAGGCCGGCTCGATCAGCAAGCCGACGTTTGCGCTCGGGGTCATGCGATTGGTGCAGGATCGGAAGCTCGACCTCGACGAGAATGTCAACGTCAAGCTCCGTTCCTGGCACGTGCCGGATAATCGATTTACGGCACACGAGAAGGTGACGCTCCGTCGCATTCTCAGTCATAACGCGGGCCTCACCGTCCATGGATTTCCGGGATACGAGGCTGGCACGCCGATCCCGACCGTGCCGCAGATTCTGGATGGCGAAAAGCCGGCGAATACAGCTCCCGTGCGCGTGGACACATTTCCAGGCGCGATCTCGCGCTATTCGGGCGGCGGCACGACGGTAGCCATGCTGCTTGCCACCGACGTTACGCAGCAGTCCTTCCCCCAGTTCATGCGGTCAACTGTTCTCGGGCCAGCCGGAATGGTGAACAGTACCTACGAGCAGCCGTTGCCGGCCGCTCGCGCTGGCGACGCGGCGACCGCGCACGATGGGAGCGGCAAGCCGATCAAGGGTAAGTATCACACGTATCCGGAGATGAGCGCCGCCGGCTTGTGGACGACGCCGACTGATCTCGCGACACTCGCCCTCCTTCTGCAACACACGTACGCGGGGCAATCGCCGGCGGTGATCAATCAGGCGACGTTCAAGCAGATGCTCACGGTGCAAAAGCCGCCGTTTGGCATCGGCTACGAGATCAGTGGGAGTGGGCCGACGCTCGAGTTCGCGCACGACGGTAAGGACGTGGGGTTCGTCGCGCGGTTTATCGCGTTCGCCGAGCGGGGGCAAGGTCTCGTCATCATGACGAACGGCGACCAGGGCGGAAGTCTCCTCGAAGAGATCACGACCGCGGTCGCCGCCGAGTACGGCTGGCCGAGCCATCAGCAGGAAGGACGGTCGACGGTCGCGGTCGACGTGGCAAGGCTGACCTCATTCGTCGGAGCTTATCATTTCCCGCTGCCGGACAGCGTCACCATTGTGATCCGAGTCGACAGTGGAAAGCTCTTCGCTGTCTTCCCCCCGGCCGATACGACGCAGTTGTTCGCCGAGTCCGACACGACGTTCTTCACCGCCGATGAGGGCCTGCCGATCGCGTTCACGCGCGGCGGCATCACGATCGACGGGTCATACCACGGGGTGAAGGTCCCGCTTCTCCATCCGAACGACGGTCATTGACTCGCCGTCCGGCAGCGGCACCGTGATGCGATCCAGCGCCCGGTATCCTCGCGCCTCGTAGAAAGGGACGCCGGTCAGCGTTGCTCCCATCTCGAAGCGGGTGAACCCGGCGTCGCGGGCGGCGCGCTCACAGGCGTCGAGGATTTTCGTGCCGATCCCCCGGCGTACCCAGTTGGGGTGGACGAAGAACGCGCGGATCTTGGCGGCATCCTTCTCGGGGTCGAGGAATGAATCCTCGCGCCCGGCGTACTGGTCGCCGCCGAAGAGCGTGGCACGCCGGCTCCATCCCCCGCACCCCACGATCTCGGTCGCCTCGGCCACCCAGTAGGTGCCATCGGCGATGAGCCGCGTATCGACTCCGTATACCGTCGCCAACGCGCGCTCGATCTCCGCCGCCGTATAGTCGTGGGCTTGCAAACCTCGCACGGACGCATCGATGAGCGCTTCGAGCGTCGGGACGTCGTCTAGAGTGGCTATGCGAACAGTGATCATTTCGCGACTCTCTGGTTATTGCTAGATTTCTAGCAGTCTGCTAGATCTCTAGCATGCGAACCTTTATTGCCCTGTGCACGCTGGCCGTCGCCGCTCTGAGCGTCCATGCCTTGACCACCAGTGTCAAGGCGCAGCCGAGCGATGGACAACACGATTTCGATTTCGAGGTCGGTCATTGGAACATCCATTTGAAGCGCCGGCTCCATCCGTTGACGGGCTCGAATCAATGGGTGGAGTTCGATGGCACGAGTGTGACGCGCTTTCTCTGGCACGGCGCGGCGCAGATCGAGCAATTCGAGACTGATGGCGCCGGCGGTCACATCGAGGGCCTCACCCTGCGCACGTTCAACCCGACGACGCATCAGTGGCGGCTCTACTGGGCGAACAGTTCCAATGGCATTGTGGTCGTCCCCCAGATAGGCCAGTTCGCCAATGGCCAGGGCGAGTTCTACGCTCAGGATACGCTGAACGGAAAAAGCATCTTCATTCGGTTCATCTGGTCGAAGACCAATACGAACACGCCGCATTTCGAGCAGGCGTTCTCCGGCGATGGCGGGAAGACCTGGGAGGTGAACTGGATCACGGACCAGACTCGCGTGGCCGACACCACGGAGAAACCGATCGCCAATGCGCCGGCGACCCAACACGATTTCGATTTCATCTTCGGCCAATGGAAGTACCATCTCAAGCGTCTGACGGCTGACAACCAGTGGGTCGAGCTCGACGGCAACCTCACCGGTCACCGCCTCTGGGATGGTCGCGCCAACCTCGGCGAGACCGAGGCACAGGGTCCGAACAGTCGCCTCATGGGGCTGACGTTGCGCACGTACAACCCGCGGACACACCAGTGGTATCTGTATTGGGCCAACAGCCGTGACGGCATTCTGTCGATCCCGCAGATCGGCGAGTTCAAGAACGGGGTCGGCGAGTTTTATGCGCAGGATGACGACTTGAGCAACCGCGGGCTCTTGATTCGATATGTATGGTCAGCGACGACCACGAATGATCCGCACTTCGAGCAGGCATTCTCCTCTGATGGTGGCCGGACGTGGGAAGTGAACTGGATCACGGATCAATCGCGGGTCGGACAGTAGCGCTCGCTAGCCGACGACGCCGATTGATTTATAATCGGGTGGGAGCAACGTGCTCTCAAAACGCTGCGCCAACCCGAGGTCGGGAGCTCGCTGACATGTCAGACGAGATCAATCGCCGTCGCTTTCTCAGCGCCGCGGCCGTGAGCGCGGCGGCCATCACCATGGGTCCGGTGGCGCCACCCGCGAAACCAAGGGTGGTGTCGCACAACTCCTTCAAACCGCTCAAGCAGATCGATGCCGGTCTGCTCAACGTCGGATACGCCGAAGATGGCCCGCCCGAGGGCCAGGCCGTCATCTTGCTCCACGGCTGGCCCTACGACATCCACAGCTATGTCGATGTCGCCCCGTTGCTAGCGGCGCGTGGGTATCGCGTGATTGTCCCGTACCTCCGCGGCTACGGTACGACGAAGTTCCTCTCGAGCGACACGGTTCGGAATGGCCAGCAAGCCGCCGTGGCGCTCGACATCATCGCGCTCATGGACGCGCTCGAGATCCAGAAAGCGATCATTGGTGGTTTCGACTGGGGTGCGCGCACCGCCGACATTATGGCCGTGCTCTGGCCCGACCGCTGCAAGGCCATCGTCGCCGTCAGCGGATATCTGATCACCAATGTCGCGGCGCAAAAAGAACCGCTGCCGCCGGCGGCCGAGCTGGGCTGGTGGTACCAATATTATTTCTCCACCGACCGAGGGAAGCTCGGCTACGAGAAAAACACGGACGCGTTCAACAAGCTCATTTGGCGCATCGTTTCGCCGAAATGGAACTTCGACGACGCGACGTACAATCGGAGCGCCGAGGCGTTCCACAACCCGGACCACGTCGCCATCGTGATCCACAACTACCGCTGGCGCCTGGGCCTCGCGCAGGGTGAGCCGAAGTACGACGAGTACGAGCAGAGGCTGTTCGCGCAGCCCGATATCACCGCACCGACGATCACGATCGGGAGTGACTTCGACGGCGCCAACATCAACGGCGCGGCCTACGCGAAGAAGTTCACCGGCAAGTACTCCCATCGCACGTTACCGGGCATCGGACACAACGTACCGCAGGAAGCGCCGCACGCTTTCGCCGATGCGATCGTGGCGGTCGCATGAAGCACATGGCCTTGGGTCTCACGGCGCTCGTGGCTGGATTGGGCTTGACCGACGAACGGCGCATCCCGGAGTTCAGCGGCGCCGTCGCCTGGCTCAACTCCGCGCCGATCAGCAGTCAGTCGCTCCGCGGCAAGGTTGTGCTCGTCGATATCTGGACGTACTCCTGCGTCAACTCCCTGCGGCAACTGCCGTACATCCAGGCCTGGGCTGCCAAGTACAAGGACGCGGGATTAGTCGTGATCGGCGTGCACACGCCGGAGTTTTCGTTCGAGAAAGAGCGCCGAAATGTCGAGTGGGCGCTGGGTCAGTACGGCGTAAAATACCCGGTGCCCATGGACAATAATTACGCGATTTGGAACGCGTTCGCCAACGAGTATTGGCCCGCGGATTACTTCATAGATGGAAAAGGTGAGATTCGCCATCACCACTTCGGCGAGGGCGACTACGCCGGTTCCGAACGCGAGATCCAGCAGCTGCTGAAGGAGAACGGCGCGACGAACGTGCCGGATGGCATGGTGAGCGTCACCGGCGTTGGGCCCGAAGCGCCGCCGAGCGACGCGGACGAAACGCCGGAGACTTATGTCGGGACTCGGCGGTGGACCTCTTCAAGCCTCTGGAGCTTGAGCGGGGCGTGGGATCGTGAAGCCGAGAGTGCGACGCTCCGCACGGCGCCTGGTGCGATCACGTATCGATTTCACGCGCGCGATCTGCACCTCGTCATGGGCGGGACCGGGAAGCCCATTCGCTTCAAGGTCACGTTGGAGGGTGCGGCCCCCGGCGATGAGCACGGTGTCGACGTCGCGCCCGACGGCACTGGCGTAGTTCGAGAACCCAAGATGTATCAGCTCATCCGGCAGAAGGGCCCCGTCCAGGATCGAACGTTCCGGATCGAGTTCCTGGACCCTGGTGCCACGGCGTACTCGTTCACGTTTGGCTGATGTTCGCGCCCAGCTGAGCTTGTTTCATGACCATCGACTTGGACAATGTGAGGGCATGCAACCCTCCTTCTCCCGCCGCCAGTTTCTAGGCCGCTCCGGACTAGCCGCCGGAGGAGCCGCGCTCGGTGGTCTCGTCGCACTCGGCGTCGATCCCGAGCCGCTCCGCGCTTCGACCGTCCCACTCGGCTACAAGCTCGCCAACACCAAGACCGTCGTCGGTGTGTGCCCGTATTGCGCCGTCGGTTGCAGCCAGTTGCTGTCCTCGCGCGAAGGCAAGCTCGTCAACGTCGAGGGCAATCCCGATTCGCCGATCAATCACGGCACGTTGTGCCCGAAAGGCGCTGCCAGCTTCCAGCTGACGGTCAACCCCGAGCGGCAGAAGAAGGTGCTCTATCGGCGGCCAGGCGGAAAAGAATGGGAGCCGCTCGATCTCGAGAAAGCCATGGACATGATCGCCGAGCGCGTCAAGAAGACGCGAGACGCGACCTTCCAGCGCACGGCGAAAATCGGTGACCGCACCGTTACGGTCAACAACACTCTTGGAATTGCGTCACTGGGCGGGGCCACGCTCGAGAACGAGTGGAATTACGCGCACCTCAAGCTGTGGCGCGGGCTAGGCGGTGTCTTCCTCGAGAACCAGGCGCGAATATGACACTCGGCCACGGTCCCCGGTCTGGGGACGACGTTCGGCCGTGGCGGCGCCACGATGTTCCAGCAGGATCTGCAGAACGCGGACTGCATCCTCATCATGGGATCCAACATGGCCGAGTGCCATCCGGTTGGGTTCCGGTGGGTGATGAAGGCCCGAGAGCGCGGTGCGACCATCATCCACATCGACCCACGCTACACGCGGACGAGCGCGAACGCGAACATGCACGTCGCCGTACGATCCGGGTCCGATATCGCGTTCCTCGGTGGGCTCATCAATTACATCATCAAGAATGATCGTTGGTTCCACGAGTACGTACTGAACTACACCAACGCCTCGACCATCGTCTCGGAGAATTACAAGGACACCGAGGATCTCGACGGGTTGTTCTCTGGGTTCGATGCCACCGGGCGGAAGTACGACAATGCCACATGGGCGTTTGCCGGTGCGGCTGGGACTCAACCGCAGACTGATCCGACGCTGAAGCATCCGCGGTGTGTCTTTCGGATACTCGAGCGGCATTTCGCGAGATACACGCCAGAGATGGTCTCGCGTATCTGCGGCTGCACGCCACAGGAATTCGAGACGGTCGCCAAGCTGCTGTGCGACAATTCGGGCCGCGAGCGCACAGCGTCCATCGTGTACGCCGTCGGCTGGACGCAGCATACGGTCGGCGTGCAGATGATCCGCTGTGCCGCGATCGTGCAGGCGTTGCTCGGCAATATGGGACGGCCCGGCGGCGGCATCATGGCGCTCCGAGGACACGCGTCGATCCAGGGCTCGACGGATGTGCCGACGCTGTATCACCTCTTGCCCGGGTATCTCCCGGCGCCGAGCGCCGCAAACCCCAAGCACGACACGCTCGACGGATGGGTCGACGCGACCATGCCGAAGACGGGATGGTGGGCCAACGGCCGCGCCTACATGATCTCGCTGCTCAAGATGTGGTATGGCGATGCCGCAACGCCCGAGAACCAGTGGGGCTACGACTATCTGCCCAAGAACGTCGGCGATCACTCGCACATCCCGATGTTCAAAGCCATGGTCGATGGCGTGGTCAAAGGCTTCATGTGCATCGGGCAGAATCCCGCGGCCGGCGGTCAGAACGCGATCTACAATCGCATGGCGATGGCCAATCTCGATTGGCTGGTCATTCGCGACCTGTTCCGCATCGAGACGGCCGAGTTCTGGAAGGCGCCGGACATTCCCGATCCGTCGGTGATCAAGACCGAGGTGTTCTTCCTCCCATCGACGTCGGTCACCGAAAGCGAGGGGTCGTTCACGAACACGCAGCGCCTCTTACAATGGCATGATAAGGGCGCGGAGCCGCAGGAAGACTGCCGGTCCGATCTCTGGTTCTCGCACCACCTATACAAGCGTCTGCGCAAGATGTACGAGGGCTCCACCGACCCGAGGGATGCGGCGTTCCTGGCGATGACCTGGTACACCAACGAAGAACCGGGACCTGTGCACGAGCCCAACGCGATCGACGTCCTGCGCGAGATCAACGGTTGGCACGCGCCGGATCGCACGCCGCTCAAGACGTTCGTCGACATCAAAGCCGACGGATCAACACCGTGCGGCGTGTGGATCTACACGGGAGTCTATCCAGCCGAGGGCGTGAACAAGGCGCAGGCGCGCGTGGCGGATGCCTACACGTCACTTGGGTGGGGTTTCGCCTGGCCCGCGAATCGCAGGACGCTGTACAATCGAGCCAGTGCCGATCCAGAGGGCAAACCGTGGTCGCAGCGGAAGCGCTACGTCTGGTGGGATGAGACCCAAAAGAAGTGGGTCGGATACGACGTCCCCGATTTTCCGGCGACCAAGGCTCCATCATCGAAGGGTGTGTGGTCCAAGGGGGGCATGGACGCGCTCGACGGGACCATCGCCTTCATTATGCAGCGCGACGGACGGGCGGCGCTGTTCGCGCCAAGTGGGGTCGTCGATGGTCCGCTGCCGACGCACTACGAGCCGTGGGAGTCCAGCGTCAAGAATGCTCTCTACAGCATCCAACGCAGTCCCGTGGCGAAAGTATGGGACATGGTCGGCAACAAGTACATCGATGTCGGCGACCCGAACTATCCGATCATCATCACGACATATCGGCTGACGGAGCATCATTTGAGCGGGCCGATGAGCCGCTGGAATCCGTGGCTCACGGAGCTCCAGCCCGAGATGTTCATCGAGATCTCGCCGGAGCTCGCCGCTGAGCTCAACATCGAGAACGCCGGATGGTGCACCGTGTACACGCCGCGCACCGCGATCGAGTGCAAGGCTTTGGTCACGCGGCGGATGAAGCCGTTCACGATCAACGGCCAGCGCGTGCACCAGGCCGGTGCACCGTTCCATTGGTCGTGGAACGGCGTCGTATCGGGGGGCAACGCGAATGACTTGATCTGCCTCGTGGCCGATCCCAACGTCACGATTCACGAAGGCAAGGCGTTCATGTGCCAGATCGTCGCCGGCCGCCAGCGCGAGGCGATCCTGGCCAAGCTCCCGGACAAGACCGTGCCGCTGCCCAAGGTCGGCCGTCGTGAGGCGCGTGCAGCCCAGACCGCCATCGACGAGGCCATCGCGAACTATCTGCCGCTGGACCACCCCGAGGGGGTGTATCATGGCTAAGGGTTTCTATACCGACACGACCGTCTGCATCGGCTGCAAGGCGTGTCAGGTGGCGTGCCATCAGTGGAACGAGCTGCCCGCGGCGGATGGTGGGCGTACCGAGCTCTCCGGCAACTCGTACGACAACACCGAACGGCTGTCGGCCGTGAACTGGCGGCACGTCAAGTTCATCGAGCAGATCACGGAGGACCGTTCGAGCTCCGGGTTCTTGCAGGGGTCGCGTTGGCTCATGATGTCGGACGTGTGCAAGCACTGCGTGCGGGCCGGATGTCTCGAGGTCTGTCCGACGGGCGCCATTATTAGAACCGAATTCGATACAGTCTTCATTCAGCAGGACGTGTGCAACGGCTGCCGGGCCTGCGTCTCGGCCTGTCCCTTCGGTGTGGTAGACATCGGGCATGACGGCAAGGCCCACAAGTGCACGCTGTGCTATGATCGCCTGCAACAAGGGCGCGAGCCGGCCTGTGCGCAGGCCTGTCCGACCGAGTCGATCCGGTTCGGCGAGGTCACCGATCTCTTGCAGCTCGCCGAGCAGCGGGTGGCGCAGCTCAAGGGCGAGAACGTGGACGCCTATATCTATGGGAAAGAGGAGATCGTCGGCGGCCTCAATTCGTTTTATCTCCTGGTGGACAAGCCCGAAGTGTACGGTTTGCCGTCGAACCCCGAGCTGCCATCGCACAACGTCGATACGGCGTTCGAGCTGAGTGGTCTCGCGGCGGCAGCAATCGCGGTCACGGGACTCGCCGCCTTCCGTAAGGGTCGCATGGACGAGATGGCGCGAGCGGAGGGCAACGACTGATGTGGACCACGAACCCTGGCTCGGGAGTCGCGCTGCCGCCACAATGGGGATGGTACGTCATCCTCTACTTCTTCCTCGGCGGCATGGCTGGCGGCCTCATGTCGATCTCGGCAGGACTCGAGCTCGTCGGCGACCCGCGGGACCGAAACGCCCTCCGCATCGTGCAACGACTCGCCTTCCCGCTGATTATCGTCTGCGCCGTGCTCCTGACCATCGACCTCGGCACGCCGACTCGGTTCTGGCACATGGTCTTCAAGTCCGAGCGCTTCCCCTCGCTCATCCTCAAGCCGTGGTCACCGATCTCGCTGGGTGTGTGGATCCTGACGATCTATGGCAGCGTCGCGTTCGTCGAATACTTCTTCCCCGGTCGGATCCAAAATCGCGCGTGGACTATCCTCAAGGGTCTGGCCGGATTCGCGCTCGCGGGCTATACCGGCGTGCTGGTCGCCGGCACGAGCAACGCCGCATGGCACAATGCGCGGCTCATGGGCGCGCTGTTTCTGCTGTCCGGAATGTCCACGGCCTACGCCCTGCTGATGCTGCTGCTCCCCGCCACCGAAAGTACGCAACGCAAGTTGAGTGACGGGGACTTTTGGGCGGTAATCCTCGAAGGGCTCGTGCTTGCCGTCATGCTCATCGGGCTCGGATCGCTCGGGCGCGTGTTCTGGACCGGATGGCTCTTCGGCGTCGTCTTCTGGATCGGTGTCGTCGGCCTCGGCCTGGTGGCGCCCCTGGCACGCCACTGGATCGCGTTCGACCCACGCCGCGCCGCCGTCTGCACGCTGGCCGGGGGACTTCTGCTGCGATTCGTGATCGTCATGTCGCCCCAATTTCCGAGGGTGGCGTTATGGCATTTGTAGCAGCACTGCTCATTCTCCTGGTCGCGTGTTCACCGGAAGCCGTGCGCACGCGCGATGGCGGGCCAGGCGCTGACCCGGGCAACACGCCGCGCCTGGCCGTTCAACCTCCGCACGCGAACCCGCAGCCGGCCGACACGTCGCTGTGGCCGGGCAAGGCCATGGCGCCCGTCGACCGGCTCGCGCGCGGCGATACCCTGCCGCATCCCTAGCCGATGCACAAGGAACTTGCCGTCGTCCGAGCGCTGGCCCGAGAGATCACCCGACTCGCCGCCGAGATGCATCCGCGAGTCGATGTCGAGACGGCCAAGGCGCGCGTTATCGCTGGCGTCCCAGCGCTCGCCGGCGAGCCGTTGCTGGACACGCCCGCACTCATTGCCAATGCTCGCTCACTAGGGGCTGCGGTACCGGAAGTGGGTGACGCAATACTCGCCGTGGCCGAGGCGCTCGCGCCGGTGGCGAGCGACGAAGTCGCGAGCATTGCCCTTTCGGGTGCATGGGAGACGATCGCGCCTTTAGCGACACGGATCGACGTCGATGAGTCGGCTCTGATGACCGTGCTCGATTACGCCGCCCGGCCCGCGTTGGTAGCGGGAGCCGAGCAGCTCAAGGGCATGCTGGACGACGACACCCCCAGTCGCTCCACGCACTGCCCCATGTGCGGCGGGCCGCCGCTCATCGCCGAGTTGGCGGGCAAGGACGGTGCGCGATCGCTGCGCTGCGGCCGCTGCGGCGCGCGCTGGCGGTTTCCGAGACTCGCCTGCGCGTCGTGCGGCGCCCAGAGTACCGGCGCGCTACACGGAGCGGATGAGGCGGGGGTCAAGCAAGCGGACTTTTGCGACCACTGCCACGGCTATCTCAAGGCCGTGTCGGTCCTCGCGCCGCTCGATTATGCCGCTCTGTTGGAGACCGACCTCCGTACCGCGGCCCTCGACTTCGCGGCGATCGAGCGCGGATATGCGCGCGTGACCGTCTAGCCTCCTTAGTCACGATCCGGGGCGGCCAGCGGCGCGAACACTGCGTGCGTGGGTGCGGGATACGGCGTCGCCCACCCCCGGACGTCGTGCCACAAAATCTTGTTGAGCGTCATAGCCGGCACGGCGTCGGGCTCACGCCAGTTCATTGCCGCCGACGCGACCGCGGCGCGCTTCGCCGGCCCGCTCAGCGCTTCGATCTCGGCGTTCGGTTCGTAGATCGACTGGACCGGCTGCTGCGCGGTATAGGGCGAAAGGTCGGCGGTGTCCGAGAAACTCGCGCGTAGGTCGTTCGCCACGAGGTCGAACATCGTGAGATGCCGTAGCCCCAAGATGCCCTCGATGGTCCGAAGGAAGCTCGGCTGAGAATAGAACGTGTGGTCGATCGTCCCGTGTCGGATGAACGGGCTCACTGCCAGCGCGACCGTGCGATGTCCGTCGACGTGGTCGACCCCGCCCTGCGCGTCATCTTCGATGATGAAGATCGCCATCGACCCCCAGAAGCGAGAGTGCGACAATGCCTCGACGACCTGGCCCAACGCGAGGTCGTTGTCCGCGACCATCGCGCTTGGCGTCGTCCATCCCGGCGTCATTCCCGCCGTATGGTCGCACGGCAATTGTACGATCACGAGGTTCGGCATCACGCCGGTCGAATCCCAGCGCGCGACATGCCGGGCAAAGATGCGAGCGCGGGCGACGTCGGGAATCTGCGTCCCGTAGGCCGGATAGTCGGGCACGACGTATCGCTGGATCGCGGTGATCGGCGCGCGGGTCGCGAACCGCCCGACGTACGTCGCGCCGCGACGGTATTTCGCGAGCTCGAAGAGCGCCACGCTGTCGCTCTCGTGCTTCCGCTTCGGGAGATATCCCACGTACTCGCCGAAGATCGCGATCGTCCTTCCCTTCTCCGCCGCGGAATTCCAGATGAACCCGCTCTTGGAGTAGGCGAGCGGATCGTTGCCGTTCTTGGGGTAGCTACGGGACCCGTATCCCGGCCAGATCGTGTACTCGGTCTCGTTGGCTTGCGTCACCCACTGGTGGCCGTCGCCGCTGTTCCCGCCCGTCGCGTAGAAGTTGTCGAGGAGCACGAACTGCTCGGCCAGGCGATGCGCGTTGGGCGTGACGTCGCGCCCGTACATCGTGAGCGAGGAATCGGAGTTGCCTTTCCCAATGTCGCCGAACACCTGGTCATAGGACCGATTCTCGCGCACGACGTAGACGACGTGATCGATCTTCGGCCAGTGGGCCGCGCTGTCGCCGACCCCGCCCGTCAGCGACAGGCGATCGTTGGCGGCGACCGCCGCCGTGTAGCTGGCAAGTTGCGCATCGTCGGGAATCGGAATGACGCTGACGGTGCCGCGATAACTATGGACATACCGCGCATCGGGTCGCGGCCCGTGCGGAAAATACTTCTCATCGAACTGGTCGCCGAGTGCCGCGATCAGGGGTGCGGCGCTTCCCGAGCCGACGCCGAGAATCGCGCCCACCGCGAGCGAACGACCGTCGCGACTCACGGACAGGCTGGCCGGATACCAAGCGGTCGGAATCATGCCGCGCACGATGTGGCGCCCGACGTCGACAACGGCGATGGCATTCAGCCCACCGCACGCCACAAAGAGTGTGGCACCGTCGGGACTCACTGCGACCGCCGTCGGCGCGACACCGAATGGGTGCCCGACGAACGGATTGAGCGAAATGGTCTCGACAACGGTGTTGGTCGTCGTCTCGATCACAGAGACGGAGTCAGCGTTGCCATCCGCGACGTAGATCCGGTGTCGCGGCTCATCCCACACCATGGCCGTCGGATGCAGCCCGACGGCGATCGTCGTCCGCGCTCCGGTCGCGAGGTCGAACCGCGTGACCGTCCCTGTGGCCGCGACGCCGCGTGAGTCGATGACGACGCGGTCGGCGGCAGAATCATCGCCGGTCCGCGCCCACTGGTCGCCGGCACGTGGGCGGCGCCCGCCCCAGTTCGATACATAGGCGACCATGCCCGCCGAATCGATCACCGCCGCGAATGGCGCGATGCCGGTGGCGAGCTTGCGCACGACGGCGCCGGTCTGGATGTCGATTACCGCGAGCGTGTCATCGTCGGTCAATGTCACGAGCGCGATCCGATGACCGTGGGCATCGCGCGCTTTCGCGATCGCCAGCGGGCCTGTGGTCTCGCCTGCGCTCTCGAGCTCTGTAAGCGTTCGCGTGGAGTCGGCGTCGGCCACGGCGAACCGAACTACTGGACGCATCGGAGGCAGGATCACTCCGGCTTTTTTCTTGGGTTTTTTCTTCTTGTCTTTATGCCGCGGGTGCGTGTCGACGATCTGTGCGCCGAATGTCAGGTACGGCTGGTGTGTCACGGGATCGATCGCGATCGACTGCATGCCCGCTTCAGCGAGCGAGTCGAGCAGAACGCGGTCGAGCTCGCGGTTATCGGTCACCGCGAGGTGGACCAGCGCGCTGGGCCGTCCACGGACGAGCACCCAGACGTCGTTCGAGTCCTGACCAAAAGCGACTCCTTGGACGCGGCCCGTTAGCACCGCTTGGGCGCCGGCCGGCGTAATCGTCTGTCGGGTCGTGATGACGCCCGGGTCGACAACCTGGATCATCAGCGTGAGCGCGGGGATCAGCATGTTATCATGCTAGACACCTCTCGTCACAATCAGGTTATGGCCGATCTCGGCAGCCCCGGTCCATCCTATAATTTTGGAGCCCCAGCATGTATCTGATCCGCGAAGTCTTTTATTGCAAACCCGGCAAAGTCCGTCCCATGGTCGAGAAATTCCAGGCCATGTCCAAGCTGAACACGAAGCTCGGCATGCCGAAGATGCGCGTCATGACGGACTTTTGCGCCGAGCAGTACTGGACCATTGTGGCCGAGATGGAAGTGTCCGATCTCGCGGCGTTCGAGAAGATGATGGCGCCGCCGGCGCCCGGTTCCGTAGAAGCGGCGGACATGAAGCAATACGAGGAGATCATGAAGGGGTATCACGATCTCATCGATCATGGGAAGCGCGAGATCTACAAGATCGAGGGCTAGAACGTCTCGCGTAACGCGGCGTAGAGGGCGTCGTACAGAAACACCGCCCGATCCACGGTCTCATCATCATCATGGGCAACGAGGGGAAAACCCCGCGAGACTGCCCTCAGCCCGGCGGACTCCGGCGTGCAGTCTATCGCGTCCGCGAAGTCGGCGCCGTGGACGATGCGCGCCATGGCGGCCAACGCCTGGTCACGCGGCCGATAGGTTGCGACCAAGGCCCCGAACGAGCACCGGTCGGCCTCGTCGCGGTGCGGATATCGAGCCCCTGGCGCATCGAATCCGACCGCGCCGGTCATTGCCTGGATGTGGGCGACATCCTCCGCATCCGCAAAGATGAAAGTCGGTTTTCGGTCGAGAAATCGGAGGATGAACCAGGCCGTCGCGGTCCGGTTGACTCGAATGCCCCGTCGTGTCACCCATTGCATAGGTCTCGCCTCATGATCGCCGGCGCCGGGCGCGAAACGCATCGTAGAGCACGTCGAACAACAAGGCACCGTGCTCGACGCGATCCTCGTCTCGCGGGTATTTCGCGGCGAGACCAGTCAGCATCCGCTCGAGCCCGGCGACCTCGGCGCGACCGAATTTAGCGTCTTTCACATCGATGTCGTGCACCACCTCGGCGACCGCACGGAGGGCGGCGTCGGCCTCGAGGCTGAACCGCGCGACCAACGTCTCGAACGTGCAGCGATCACCCTCGTGGGTATACTCGGCCTCGAACATGTCGAACCGGAGCTCACCGGGCTTGGGCACATATCCCTCCGCCGGGACGAACGCGAACCGCGCCTCGGGATCGATGGATCGCCGGATCAGCCACGCGCTGGCGATCCGGTCGACGAACACGCCCTGACGTGTCACCCACCGGCGCCCGCGCACGTCGCGCACATCCACCTTTGACGGCTGAGATTTCGTGGCCCCGGTCTCGGCCGGCACCGCGGCTCGGAGCCGCGACGCGAGTCGTTCCATGAGATCATCCACCTTGGCACGCGCCGGCGCGCCGAAGAAATCGACAGCCGAGAGGTCGGCGATGCGCCGCTGGAGCCGAGCCAGGTCCGCGCGCGCGCGTGTGCGCTCGTCGGCATCCGGCACGCGCGGAAGTCCTTTGAGCGTGGCCAGTACGGCGTCCGCGATCTCGTCGTAGTCGCCGGAACGGGCGTGCCGGAACAGCTCCTCGACTTCCTCATCCGTGAGTCCGTCGACGAACGACGCGCGGCAGACCGAGCCTTCCCCGCCCTCGGTCGTGATCTCGCGCAGCACCCACTGAAAGTCCTCGAGCGTCGCGTCGCCCGCTGGGAGCACGTAGACCGAGTTCTTGATCGCCACCGCCCCAATGCGCTGGAGGCGGCGGCCGATCTTAACCCGCAAATAGTCCGGCTTCGGCGGGATCTGGTGGATCAGCAGCATCCAGCGGCCGGTCGAGCTTGCCGAAGTGCTGGCCCGTCGCTTTCTTATCCCAGGTGAAGCTGACGGCATGATTCAACTGTATCATTCTTCGGTCAATCGCACAAGAGGATCACCATGATACGCCCCTTACTCGCCGCCGCGATCGCCATGGCGTTCGTCGGTCCCGCCGCGCCGTCTTCGATCGACTGGGCTCGGGTCGATCGCGCGATGGGCAAGGCGGGACAAATGCAGCCCGGCGATGTGTACAAGTACAGCTTCCCTCGAAGCGACCTGTCGGTCACGGTCGATGGCGTGACGCTCAAACCGGCCCTTGCCCTTGGGGGCTGGGTCGCGTTCAAGGCAACCGGGGACAACGAGGCCATGGCGATGGGTGACCTCGTGTTACGGGAGGACGAAGTCGGTCCGGTGATGCTCAAGCTCCGCGAAGGCGGCATCGAACAGACCGCGCTCCACAATCACTTGCTGCGCGAGTCGCCGGCCATCATGTATATGCACATTCGCGCGCACGGTGACCCGACGCGTACGGCCGCCGCGATCCACGCGGCGCTGGCGCTGACCGCGACGCCCTTTGCCGTTCCCGCATCGACGGCGGCATCCACGGGTGCACCGGAGCTCGACACTGCCGCGATCGCCGCCGCGCTCGGCCACGGCGGCAAGCTGAATGGAACGGTGTATCAGGTCACCGTCGCCCGCGCGGAGACGATTCGAGATGGGGAGACGATCCTCCCACCAACGATGGGTGTGGCCACCGCGATCAACTTGCAAGCGACAGCGAGCGGCAAGGCGGTCGCTACCGGGGATTTCGTGCTGCTAGCGGCCGAGGTGGATCCCGTGATCCAAGCGCTCACCCAACACGGCATCGCCGTGACCGCCGTGCACAGCCACATGCTAACCGAGGAGCCAAGGCTCTTTTTCGTGCACTTCTGGGGCAACGACGATGCGGTGGCGCTGGCGCGCGGCCTGCGCGAGGCGCTGAACGTGCTACGGTGAGAAGTCTCGGATGCGAGCGACCTGCGAGGCGGCGGCGTCTTCGCCATACCCCGTGATGAGGTCGTCATCATAGTGAATTCGGGATGACGTAGCGAAGAAATCCGCTGTGAGGGGTGTATGTGTCGTAGAGCGCCCGCGCGCGATAATTGTTCTCGCGCGTGATCCAGTAGAGCTCCGCCCAGTGGTTCGCCTTCATCTCGGCGATCAGCCAATCGATGAGCATTCGGCCGACCCCGCCGGCGCGGCGGTCGACATCCACGTAGAGATCCTCGAGACCGCAGACGGGATCGATGGACCAGGTGCTGGCGTGCAGGATATAGTTGGCGAACCCGATGAGGGTCCCGTCGGCAGCCTCCGCGATGATCGCACGCATCGGTCCGGACGGTTCCACTAGGCGCGACCAAGTGAACTGGGTGATCGCCTCGCTCACCTCGTGCTCGTAGAAGCGGTTGTAGCCGTTCCAGAGCCGGCGCCACCCAAGCTCATCGCGCGGAGCAACGGGTCGTATCGTGGTGGGCATGACCCGCCTAGTCCTGGCGGCCATCGCGCGCGTCCACGGCGATCATCGTTGCTTGCATCAGCGCCACGACGAGGCCGGATTCCACGACGGTCAGCTCGCCACTGCACACCGTGATCGTGCGACCCGATCGCACGACGCGGCCGCGCGCCCGAAACAGCCGGCCCTGAGCCGGCGCGAGCAGATTGACCTTGAACTCGACGCTCAGCACGGCCGTACCAGGGCGCATGAGCGTCAGCGCCGCATAGCCGCACGCGCTGTCGACAACCGCCGAGACCACGCCTGCATGGAGGAATCCATGTTGCTGGACGAGATCGTCCCGGTACGGCAGCTCGATCGCCACTTCGCCCGGTTGGATACTGGTCATGGTCGCACCGATGGTCGCCATGAACCGTTGCTTGGCGAAGCTCCCGCGCACGCGCGCCTCGTAGTCGGGATCCTGGACGTTCACTTGCCCGGCGGCTCCGTATGGGTGCATCCACGCGTGCGCCGCGAGAATGTCGTGTGCGTGATCCTCCAAGCGTCCCCGGCCTTGACGAGCGTGAACGCGTCGGTGCCGCACTGCAGGAAAGCTTGGCCAACGTGCACCGTGAAGTAGGCCCACACTTGCGCGATGGGTCCATCGAGGCGCACGTCGGGTTCAAAGATCCGTTCTGTCACGGTGTCGGCTCGATGCGCGAATCGAGCGACAAATACCGTCACCGGTGTGACTCGGACCGAGGGTGGCGCACTGTCGCTCACGGCCTCGATCGTCCCTGAGCTATCGAGGGCGCTCGCGATCAGCGCGCTATCCCGCGTTCGCATGCCGTCGAAGAGTCGCTGGACTGTCGCCAGGACGGCGGATCGATCCGATGACTGCGCATGGGCCAACGACGCCAACAGATAGGACGTGATCCCGAGGGCACCAGAGAGTAACCGACGCTCGTAAGGCATCGCACCATTCTACAGGGTCAGGGTTGCGCGCGGGAGGCGTCGCCGCCCAAACTAGCCCTTCATGCATTCCATTCAGCTACTTGCCTGGGCCGCCACCAATCTGGTCACCGGCAACGGCTTTGGATTCGCCGTGGTCTCGCCCGGGACTGCGACCATCACCAAGTTCTACGCGCATCCCTACAGCTTCTCGCGGCCGGATCCCAAGAACCCGCTCGGCGAAGGCATCGAGACCGCGAACTTCATTCGGAGCATTCGTTTCCCCTGTCGGGGCGGCCAGAGAGCATCCGCCAAGTATGAGCAGGACTCGCACGTGATCGACGTTCGCTGCGGCGACGTCACTGGCGCTGTCTTCATGCCATTCGGCTTTGCGCAAGCGGCGCTCGTCGTCAGCTGGGACGAGGATCCACAAGTGGAATGGAGCCACCCGGTGCGATCACGACGGGTCGTGCGCACGAGCCGCGGCGAATCCGAGCTGTTCACATTCCAGGGCGTCGAGGAATCATTGTTGCGGATTCCGCTCGATTCTGGCCGCGCGTGGGCGCTCATTTCAGTCGACAGCGGTAGCGATCCGGCGCAGGTGGTGGACGCGTTCAACCTTTGGCGCGCAGCAGAGGCGCCGCGAGCGCTGGCTGCGCGTGAAGTCGCCGACTTGGAGCGCTGGCGCGTGGCAGCGCCGCCAACGCTCTCCGAGAGCGAGCTCCATCTCTGGCGCCAGAGCGAAGTGATCCTCCGTATGGCGCAGAGCCGCGAGCCGAATCGCGCAGGGCGCTACGGTAATGGGCTAATTGTCGCGAGCCTCCCCGACGGGGTGTGGTTCACACCGTGGGTACGGGATATGACCTGGGCCGCGATGGCGCTGACACACATGGGCCATCGCGCCGAAGCGCGCGCGGCGCTGCTGGCGTACTTCAATGCGCGGCCGACCGGAAAGATGCGCGCGGAGGCGAAGGGCGCGGATTACCAGGTGTCGGTGGTCCGATACTTCGGAAATGGCACCGAAGAGCCGTTCTTTACCATGGAGGGCAGCCCCAACATCGAGTTCGACGACTGGGGCGAGGTGCTGTGGCTCCTCGGCGAGTACATGCACACATACCACGACACCGCTCTTTTGTCAGAGCAAACCGCCTGTGGTTCGCTGTATCAGTGCGCCCGTGACCGCGTTCTCGAGCCGCTGTTGGCCAACACGGTGGACTGCAACGGGGGCCTGATACTCGATGAGGATACGTCGATCTGGGAAGAGCACCAGAAAGACAAGAAACATTTCGCGTTTTCAACCGCGATGGCCATCGTGGGATTGCAGAATCTCGACGGTGTGGCACAGATCGCCGGCGACGAAACGACACACCGGGAGATCCTCGACAAGGTTGCCCTGCTCCGGAAGGGCTTCGCCGCGGCGTTCATTCGCGGCGGGACGTTGCACGGCACGCTGGAAGAAGCTGCCAAGAACGACATCGATGGCGCACTGCTGGCGATCATCCATCTTGGGGTAGTTACCGATACGGCAATCGTACGCAGTACGGTGGAGCGCATGAAATTGCTCGAGGTCGCCTCCGGCGGCTACCGGCGCGTGCGCAGCAACTACACCGATCCCGCCATCTTCGAGTACTGGTATGAGCGGCAGGAATTTCTCTTTGTCGACTTCAGCCTGGCCGAGGTCGATCGGCAACTAGGCCACGACGCCGAGGCGGCCGCGCTGATCAAGCGGATCGTGGACAAGGCGGCCGCCGATCACGACATCATTCCTGAAATGTATGTCGCGCTACCGTGCAAGCTTTTTCCGGGCAAGATCGGCGACCCGACGGGAGCCAGGCCGATGGTGGGCTACGGTGCCGGAGCCTACATTCTCGACGTGCTAGATGGGGTGACCCCGCGCTAACGCGCTGGGCACCGCGCTGCTCCATGCGTTGGGGATGACCGCGCGGCGTGGTCAGAGGCCTACGCGCTACTGGCGTCTATCATGCGCCGCGCCGCGGCGCTCACCTAGAGGCGATACAGGCCCGGCGGCTCGCGGCCCCCGGACCCGCCCAACCTACTGCTTCTGCGCGGTCCAGGAACCGGCGAGCGTCACCGGGCCATTTCCATCGCCGAAGTCTTTCGTCCAGCTCACCGCGCCGGACATCCGGGACACATTGACGGTCCCCGTGAATGTGATCGGGTTACCATCGAGCGTGTACGAGATCGTCTGTCCGTCGACTCTCCCGTCTGTGACGCTGCCAGTGGCCGGGCCGATCGCCGTGCTGACGCCGTTCGTCATGCACATCACCGATCCGTTCGAGTACGACCCATTGAACGTATTGAGGCTTTGCGCAAAGTTGGCCGCGAACGAACCGTTGCAGACATGGCCGCCGCCCGACAGGTTCGCTACCGCGACGGACCAATGACCACCGATACCAATGCCACCCGGCGCCGTCGAGCTGCCGCACGCCGCCAATCCCATCACCATCGCTACGCCTAAGACTGTGCTACATCGCATCACTGCTCCTTGAGAATGTCGCGTCTGGCAGTGCGGTTAAAGGCAACCCCTGTGCCATTTCGGCTTGCGAACATCTATAGGCCGCAATCGCGAGTGCCGAACGCAACGCATCGCTGCGTTGCCCTCGTCACATCAGCTTCGCGATGGATGGTGCGGCGGCCTGACGATCTCTGCCGCCTTTGTCGCCACGTGCGGACGAACCGTCGCGCACGTTGGTTCGGGCGCGATCAGTTCGGTGCGTGTTTCGTTTTCTTGAGTGTGTCGACCTTCACATCGACCTTCTTCTGGATAACGGTCGTGTCAGTCGGCCTCGCGGGCGCTGTGACGACGGTATCCGTATGGGTTGTCTCCGAGTTGCGACCCTCACCTGGGGTGCAAGCGACTCCGAAGAGAACGATGAGCGGTAAGAGTGTCTTCATGACACATACAACTAGGCATGTCCTGTGCCCAGATCGATGCGGAGCGAGCGCTAGCGGGAGAGGTGCACGATCAGCGCAACGCTTGAATGACCGGCAGCCGCGACGCGCGTCGCGCCGGGAAGAATCCGCCGACGATGCCCATGACGAGCGCGAACCCGACGCCCAAGAGCAGCAGATTGGGCGTCACCCGGAACGCGAACGCGACTTCGCTGAAGCTGGCAAAGTTGGTCGTGCTCGTGACCACGCCGTTGATCGGCAAGGCCAGCAGGCAGCCGATCACACCGCCGAGCACGGCGATCACCGCCGACTCGGCGAGGAAGCTCGCCAGGACGCTGCGCGGATGGAATCCCAACGTCAGCAGGACCGCGATCTCCGGGGTCCGCGAGCTCACTGCGGCGTACATCGTGTTCACCGCGCCGAACACCGCGCCGATCGACATAATGCCCGTGATGAAGATCGCCAGGAAACGGAGGATGTTGCCGAGCACCGCCGATTGGTTCGCGTAGAATTCCGACTCGCGATGCGCGTCCACCTGAATGCGCGGGTCGGCCAGGAATGCGGTCTTGGCCTCCTCGAAGCCGGCCGGGTCCTTGAGGCGGAAGGCCACGGCCTGAAACGCGTCGCCACGAAAGACGTTCTGAAACTGCTCGTTCTCACCCCAGATCTCCGACTCGAAGGCCGACCCGTCGGCGGTGAAGCGGCACACGACGTTCCAGTTCCGGTTGCCGAACCGCAGCACGTCGCCCACGGCCACGTTGGCGAAGCGCCCAAGGAGCTTCGAGCCCACGCAGATCTCGCTCTGTCCTGACGCGAAGCGACGTCCTTCGATGATCTTGATGTTGCGTCGGACGTCCCACGCCTTGTCCGAGATGCCGCGTGCCACGACGTTGGCGACCGTGAACTCATCGGCACCCGGACGACGGAGATTGAGAACCATGTAGGTCTCCGGGCTCACGAGCGGCCGTCCGTCCGAACCGGTGGCGATGTGCGGCGACGCACTGATGATGCTGATCGCCTCGCGCGGGATCCCGCTCGAGAGCTCACTGTCAGCCCCGCGCCTCAGCAGCAGCACGTTGTCCGGCGAGCCGGTGGTCACCAGCGCCGCGATGAAGCCATTCGCCAGCGCGAGCATCGCCACGAACACCGCCACGACCAGCGCGATGCCAAGCGCCGTCAGCCCCGTGGACACCGGCCGCTGCGTCACGCTGCGAACGTTGTAGACGAAAGGGATCTTCACTCGACTCTCCGCAGCGCCTGCACAACGGGAAGCTTGGCCGCCTGCCAGGCGGGGAAAATACCGCTCGCTACCGTCAGGAGCAGCGCGACCACCCCGCCCACCAGGAGCGTGCCGGGCGTGACGTGGAAATTCGGGAGGAAGCCGCCACCGAATCCGGTCACGATCGGCATCAACACCGCGGCGCCGAGGCCGAGCACGGCGCCCGTCAGCGAGATCACGGCGGCCTCTATGATCACCAATCCAAAGACGCGACGATCCGAAAACCCGACCGTCTTCATGACGGCCACTTCGGACGTCCGCTCCCGCTGGTTCATCATCATCGCGTTGCCGGTCACGAGCAGGATGGCGAACACGACGGCCATCCCGATGGTACTCATGAGGAGTCGCACGTTGCCCCACATACTCGCCCATCCGGCGGCAAACGCCTTCTCGGTCCCTGTCTTAGTCGGTGCCGTCGAGTTGCGAAACTCGTCGTCGATGGTCTTTGCGACCGCCGGCGCCGCGTTCGGATCGTCGATCTTCATGATGAACCAGCCGGGCGTGACGCGGTCGGGATACTTCTCGTACAGGTAGTCGTAGTGGAACATGAACGACTCGTCGCCGTACTCCTTCACCGTGGGGTGGTAGATCCCGCGGATGGTGAACGTCCAGTCGCCTGGGAAGATCGTGCCCTGGAGGGTCACGTTGTCGCCCACCTTCCAACCGAAGGTGCGCACCAACCCCTCACCGATCAGCGCCGCCGACCGCTCCTTGAGAAAAGCCTGCTTCTGATCCTCGGGCACCTGCAGCTCGGGATACATCGCCAGGTACGACTCCGGCGCGATGGCGAACTGTGCGAAGAACTTCTTGCCATCACCGTACTTGCCACCGAACCAGTTGGCCCACGTGACCGACTCGACGTGAGGCACCGACGATAGCCGCGCGGCGTAGCTCATCGGCAGCGGTATGACGAACGCCGTCGAATTCTCGACGATCATCCGCGACGCGCTCGAGACCTGTGCGCCGCCGTCGAGGGTGGTTGTCACCGAACGCAGCGTCGCGAACAGAAAGAGCGCGAGCGCCACGCTCGCGGTCGTGAGAATCGTGCGCAGGCGGTGTCGCCTGAGATTCGCCAGGACGAGCGGGAGGAATTTCATCGGCCCACCTCCACCCCGGCGCGCTCGAGCAGCACACCCTTCTCGAGGTGTAGCACCGTTTTCGCGTTGTCCGCGGCCCTGGCGTCGTGCGTCACCATCATGATGGTCTTCCGAAACTCGTCATTCAGCCGGCGCAGGAGTATCAGTACTTCCTCCGAGCTCTTCGAGTCGAGCTGGCCGGTCGGCTCGTCGAGGAGGATCAGGGTCGGATCGGCGACGATGGCGCGCGCGATCGCGACCCGCTGTTCCTGGCCACCGGAGAGCTGGCGGGGAAAGTGGTCCACGCGGTCCCCGAGCCCTACGACGTCGAGCGCGAGCGCGGTGCGTTCCGCGCGCTCCTTCTTGCTCAGGCGCGTGAGCAGCAGCGGCAGCTCGACGTTTTGATGCGCCGTTAACACCGGCAGCAGGTTATACGACTGGAAGACGAAGCCGATCGTGCGCGCGCGCCAGTCGGCGAGCTGCGACGGGGTCATCGCGCTCACCTCCGCGCCCGCTACGCGCACGGTGCCGCTCGTCGGGCGGTCGAGCCCCGCCACGAGGTTGAGCAGCGTCGACTTTCCGGATCCCGACGGTCCCATCAGCGCTGTGTAGCTGCCCTCCTCGAAATCGATGTTGAGATCGGTATAGACGTCGACCGTCTGCGCTTCGCGTTTGAACGATTTGGAGACGTCGCGAATCTCGACGAGTGCCATGGGTGCCTGTCAGTGAGGGAGGAACGAGTTTACTTGACTTTCACTTTCATCCGATCGATCGGCGCCGCGACGCCGCTCACGAGCAGCTGCTCGCCGCCACTGAGGCCCGAGCGGACTTCGAGGAAGCCCGCGCTTACCGGTCCGGTGGTCACGGGGCGGCGCACCAGGCGTCCGTCGCGCACGATCCAGACGACGCTCGCACCCGCATCGGTCGTGACCGCGGCAGATGGGACGCGAATTACGGGCGGCGCTGCCGCACCCGCCGTCGCGACGGTCTGGGAGTCCGGCGCGAGGAAGTCGACCTTGGCGCCCATCTCCGGAAGGATACGGGCATCATGGTCGTGGATCGCAACCTTCACCTGGACCGTCGCCCGTTGGCGGTCGGCGGTGGGGACGACCTGCCGCACGGAGCCACGGAACGCGGTGTCGGGATACGCGTCGAGCGTGACGCGCGCCGCGCCGCCGTTGCGGATCCGAGCGATGTACGCTTCGTTCACGTCGACCTCGACTTCCAGCGTCGACAGATCGGCCATCGTGACAACGGCGCCGCGCGTGAGGCCACCGCCGACCGACGGTGCCACCACTTCGCCGACCTCGGCATCTTTGTGCAGCACGGTTCCCGTAAAGGGCGCGTGGATGATCGTATTCTCGTTGTTCGCTTCGGCCATGTGCAGCCCCGCCTCCGCCGCGCGCTTGCGTGCCTCCGCCGCATTCAACCGCGCTTCGGCCTGCGCCGTCTTGCTCATCGCCAGCTCGAGCTCCTGCTCCGACATGAGTCTGGGGTCCTTGGCGCGGATGTCGCGCGCGCGGTTCGCATCATGCAGCAGCTGGTCGCGATCGGAGCGCGACTCAATGACGCTGGCGTCGGCGGACGCGATGTTCGCTTGGGCCTGGGCGACCGCGGCCTCGTAGTCGGCGTTGTCTAACCGCGCGATCACGTCACCGCGTTTGACGAACGAGCCTTCACTGACGCCCAGATACGCCAGGCGTCCAGCCACCTTCGCCGAGACCGATGCCTTGGTCCGGGCAACGACGTAGCCGTTCGCGGTCACACTGGTGGCGCCACTGCCAGCGGGGCCGCTGCCGCCAACGGCGGTCGCGGTCGCGACCTGGATGGTGGGCACCGAACGAGCGCCGACGATCGCCAGCGCTGCCGCCACGACCGCTACCGCGATGATGAACAATGCCAGATTGCGCATGAGCGCCTTTCGTACCGGCGCTGGCGACCGGGCATCGCGGTCTATCCGCAGCTTGGAGAGATCGGCTGGAGCGGACATGGAGATCGGTAATCTACCCGACTTAGCAGAGGTGGCACTAGTATCGGCGCGCGTGGGCGACTTGTCGCGCACGTCGGGCGGCCGCGTGCCTAACGGTGCCGTGCCTTCCATTTGATGACAGTGCTCCGAAACGCGTTTGCGGATGCCGACAGGGGATTATCGCGGTGCGAGACGAGCGTATAGCGTCTCCGCAAAGGGATCCCTCGAATCTTGAGACTCTTGAGGGAGCCTGCTTCGAGCTCGCGAGCAGCGGGCTTTCGCGGAATGAGCGCTACCCCGATGCCGGCTTCGACCGCCCGTTTCAGTCCTTCGGAGCTGGCAAAGACCAGCACCGTCGCCGGCCTGACTCTCTGGGCTTTGAACAGATCGTCGACGATCGCCTGCGTTTCCGATCCGTCCGGGTACGCGATCAGCGGCCAATTCGCCAGCTCATCGACGGGAATCGTGGTGCGGCCGCTCAAGGGATGATCGGGCGCGACGATCACAATGATCTCGTCCGAGGCGAGATCCACAACCTCGAGTTGCGGGTCGGCTTCCACGTCGCCGAGGAACGCGAAGTCGTAGTCGAAGCTCAGGACTCGGCGAATGAGCGCGCGGGTCTGCGTCGTCTCGCAGCGGATGTCGACCTGCGGACACTGTTTTCGGAACCCGGCGAGGATCTCGGGGAGATAGTGTTCGGCGAAGAACACGCCCGACCCGAGGTAGACGGTCCCAGACCGGTGGGAGGATCGACTCCGGATCTCGCGATGCAGGCGGTCGCTGACATTGAAGATCGCCTCCGCGTACGGCAGGACCACCCGCGCCCCATCGGTGAGCTCGATGCGCCGGCCCACCCGGACGAACAGCTTGAGGCCCAGGTCCTCCTCCAGCGCTTTGATGTGGAACGAGACAGCCGGCTGGGTCAGATGCAGATCGGCGGCCGCCCTGGTGACGCTGCCGGCCTTCGCCACGGCGACAAAGCTCTTGAGGTGCGTGAAATTCATCGATAAAGAATCATGATAGATCACGATAAATCTTCATTGGATCTCGCTCAAGACCACGGCCACATTTTCTCGCATGGTGTTCGCCGGCGCGGAACTCCTCGACATTTACAAGATCATGGTACTGGCGCGGCGCTTCCAGGAAGCCGCGATCACGCTGTCCGAGTCCGGCAAGTTCGATAACTACCACGCGGGAATCGGCCAGGAAGCCGTGGGCATCGGCGTCTCGTTCAAGCTGCGCCCGTCCGACTTCGTGTTGCCACACTATCGAGGCATCGGGCCGTTGCTGGTCCGCGGCTTCACGCCGCGCGAGATCATGGCGGGACTGTACGGCACGGGTGGCAGCCCCACTCGCGGACGGACGCCGATCTTTCACGTTGGCGATCTGGACAAAGGGGTGCTGAGCACCACCTCCATTGTGGGAGCGATCATTCCGTTTGGGGCGGGTTCGGCGCTCGCCTCGAAGCTGCGCCGGACCGACGAGGTGACGGTCGCGATCTTCGGCGAGGGCGCGGCCAACCGCGGCGACTTCCACGAGGGGTTGAACCTCGCCGCGATCTGGAAGCTGCCGGTGATCTTCGTCTGCGAGAATAACTTCTACGCGAAGTCATCGCCGATCGAGAAGACGACGGCGGGCGGTACGGTGTGGCGGCGCGCGGCGAATTACGGCATTCCCGGCGAACTGGTCGACGGCAACGATGTGGAAGCCATCGGAGCCGCGATGGACCGCGCATTGTCGCGCGCCCGCGAGAAACAAGGACCGAGCCTGATCGAGTGTCAGACCTACCGGTGGTGCGCGCATTCGACGCTGGCCCCCGCCGAATCCGCCCGCCCCGCCGAGGAAGTGGCGCGCTGGAAAGCGCGTTGTCCGATCACACGTCTCGCCAGCCGCCTCATCGCGCTCGGGTTGGCCGATGCGCAGACGTTGCAGGCGGTCGACGACGCGGCCAACGCCGCGGTCATCGACTGCATCGCGTTCGCGGAGCGGTCGCCACTCGCCGCGCCGGACGCCGGCCTGGCCAACGTTTATCGATAGGGCGACGCAATGCGCGAGCTATCGTACCGCGAGGCGATCACCGAGGCGCTGACGGAGGAAATGCGCCGGGACCCGACGGTCTATGTGATGGGAGAAGATGTCGGGATCTTCGGCGGGCTCGTCGGTGCCACGATCGGCTTGATCGAGGAGTTCGGTCCCGAGCGGGTGCTCGAGACCCCGATCTCGGAACCCGGATTCGTCGGCGCGTCGGTCATCGCCGCAGTCCGGGGCTTTCGTCCGGTCCTTGAGATGGGCCTCGCGGATGTCTTGCTGACGGCCATGGATCACGTGGTTACCTCGGCCGCGAAAATGGCCTACCTCTATGATGGTCGCGCGAGCGCTCCGATGGTCTTCCGCGTGTCGTCCGGGTTCCGACCCAGCGGCGGCCCAATGATGTCGCTGAGCAATGAGGCGATGTTTGCGCATGTGCCCGGCCTCAAAGTCGTGATGCCATCGACGCCCTACGATGTCAAAGGCCTCCTCAAGTCCTCGATCCGAGACGATAACCCGGTCGTCTTCTTCGAGCCGAAGCGGCTGTATGCGACGTGGGGCGCCGTTCCCCCGACCGATTATACGATTCCTCTTGGCATCGCCGAGGTCAAGCGCGAGGGCGTGGACGTCACCGTCGTCGCCATTGGCGCGATGGTGCCGCGCGCACTCGCGGCCGCATCCGTGTTGGCGACCGAGGGCATATCGGTCGAAGTCGTCGATCCCCGAACGCTACGGCCACTCGATTTGGACACCATCGCGGCATCGGTCCGAAAGACGGGGAGGGTGATCATCGTGCACGAGGCCAATACGATCGGCGGCATCGGTGGCGAGATCGCCGCGAGCCTCGCCGATATCGCGTTTCCGTCGCTGGAGGCGCCGATCAAGCGATTGGGTGCGTTGGAGACGCCTATCCCCATGAGCCCGACGATGGAGCGGCTGGTCGTTCCCACGGAGGAGGCCATCAGAGAAGCGGTGACGAGTCTCCTCGTGGGCACTCCGGCGGACTGATGCCGAGGATCACGACGCTGCCGCGCAACGACAGCCCGAACGGATGGGAGTTGATCCTTCCACCGCGTGGAGCGGCGCCGGCGCTGAAGGGGGCCACTCACGCGGAGTTCGTGGTGATAGGGGCCGGCTTTGCGGGGTTGGCGGCGGCGCGCCGGCTGGCGGAGAACCGGCCGCATGATCGCATCGCGCTCCTCGACGCGCAGGCGGTGGCGGCCGGCGCGTCCGGCCGAAATTCGGGGATCGCTATGGACGTCCCCTACAATATCGGCACGTCGTCGTCGGCCGTGGCCACGCTGCAACGTCATGTCCGGTTGAATCGCGCCGCGCTGGCGTACCTGGAGGATGTGATTCGGCGACATGGCATCGATTGCCATTGGAGCCGGCGCGGCAAATATCACGCGGCGATCACCGACAAGGGCAAGCACCGGGCGCTCGAGCCGGTCGTCCAGGAGCTCACGGCACTCGGTGAGCCATATACCTGGCTCACGCGGCGCGAGCTCGCCGACCGGATCGGCACGTCCTATTTCGCCGCGGCCATTCATCTGCCGGGATGTGTCCTGCTCGATACCGCGGCGCTGGTCAGAGGGCTGGCCGACACGCTGCCGACGAACGTCGTCCTCTACGAAAACTCCCCGGTCATCGAGTTCGAGTATCGGAACGGCATTCGCCTCACCACGCCGCAAGGGTCCCTGACGGCCGACACCGTGATCTTGGCGACGAACGGATTCGTTCGGGAGTTCGGCTTTTGCCGCGGCCGGCTGCTGAACTACGCGATCTACGCCAGTCTCACGCGTCGACTGACCGACGGGGAGCTCCAGCAGATGGGCAGCGACCCTGACTGGGGATTGACGCCGGCCCATGTCAACGGCGGGACGGCGATGCGGTTCACCGCCGATCGCCGACTTTTTCTGCGCGAGACCGTGGCGTTCGCGCCCAACTTCGCTCGCCCCGACATTGACCTGCGCGGCGTGGCCAGGCGGCACGCCACACGGCTCCGCGCGCGCTATCCGATGCTGCCGGCGGAAGCGATCCAGTACACGTGGGTCGGATACGATGCCATGTCGAGCAATCGCGCCCATGCATTCGGACGGAGCGCGCCCGACGTCTATCTGGCCGTCTGTCAGAATGGGGTCGGGATCACGAAGGGCACGATCTCCGGTCTGTTGGCGGCTGATCTGGCGACTAGTCGCGACAATCCCCTCATCGCGGACATCGAAGGACTCGGCACGCCGGCGCGGTTGCTGCCGCGGCCTCTGCTCGACCTCCACATGAGCGTTCAAGCGCTCTGGGACCGTTGGCGCAACCACCATGAACAGCACTAAAGCCACGGCGTTTCAGCGCCTGATTCTTCCGAGCCTGGCGTTCAAGGCGGTTATCATCGGTGGCGGATATGCCACGGGCCGCGAGTTCGCGGAATTCTTCATCCCGTGTGGACCCCTCGGCGGGGTGCTCGGCATCACGCTGGCAGCGGCAGTTTTCAGCATCGTCTGCGCCATCACCTTTCTCTTCGCCTGGGCCACCCAATCCTACGATTATCGCACCTTTTTCCGGCACCTCCTGGGTCCCGGGTGGGTGGTCTTCGATATCTCGTATCTGGTGTTCATCCTCATCGTGCTGTCCGTCTACGGCGCCGCCGCGGGCGAGATCGTTTTCGCCCTCTTTCGCTGGCCAGTGGTCATCGGGACACTGCTCTTCATTCTCGGCATCGCGGGCATCGTGGCGTTCGGGAGCGTCGCGGTCGAACGCTTGTTCGGCTACGTGACGATCCCCATTTACGCGGTCTACATCACGTTCATCGCGCTCGCGCTGACCAAGTTCGGGAGCGCCATATCCGCCAGCTTCAACCTGGGCGTGCCGACCCACGGCTGGATCGCCAATGGGCTGACCTATTCCGGCTACCAACTCTTGTGCGCGATTGTCATCCTGCCGGTCGCGCGCCACCTGGGCAGCGCCAAGGACGCCGTCATCGCCGGTGCGCTCTGCGGGCCCGTCGCGATGATCCCCGGCATGCTGTACTTCGTGTCGATGCTCGCGTTCTATCCGCAGATCGGCGCGGCGGCGCTCCCCTCCGACTATCTCCTGCAGCGTTTTCACATCCCCAGCTTTCATTACCTCTTTCAGCTGATGCTCTTTTGCGCGCTGCTCGAGAGCGGAACTGGAACCGTCCACGCCATCAACGAGCGCGTCGCGTCCGTCGACAAACGGACGCGATTCACCGTGGCGATGGCGCTCCTGGTCCTGTCCATCTTCGTCGCGACGAAGTTCGGATTGGTCGCGCTCATCGCCAAAGGATATCGCTTCTTCGCGTACGATTTCATCGCGATCTACGTCATTCCACTGCTGACATTCGGATTATGGTTCACCATTCGCAGACTTCGCTCGACTTCCGTCGAGACTGTATCGTAATCGCGCTCCTCGCCTTGGGCGTTGCCTGCAACGGGAGCCGCCCGTCGTCGAGCCCTCGCTCGCTCACCATTGACGACCCTCCGCGCCTCCCGACCGGCGTCCGACTCGACCCCGCGGGTCGCTCGATTCCCGTCGGCAACATGCCGCTCGCCGCCCTCGCCTCGCCTGATGGCCGATACCTCGTGCTCAGCATGTCGGGGTATCGCGAACAAGGCATCGAAATCCTGGACCGCACTTCGGCCGCCGTCGTCGAGCGCGTGGAACAGCCCGGCGCATTCGTCGGCCTCGCGTTCAGCCCCGACGGCCGCACGCTGTACGTCTCGGGCGGCGTGGGCGATGCCGTGTACATCTACCGCTGGCAACCGACCGAGGCGCGACCGGCCGCCCTCACCGACAGCATCACGCTCGGCCATGCGCCGGGCGACACGACTCCGGGCACGCGCTACGCGGCCGGTCTCGGTCTCTCGCCCGATGGACGCACGCTGTACGTCGCCGAGAATCTGAGTGACTCGCTGGTGGTCATCGACCTCGCCACGCACCGCGTGACCCAGCGCGTGAGCGTCGGCCCCTTTCCGTATGGTGTTGCCGTCGCGCCCGACGGTCACGTGTATGCGTCCGCGTGGGGCGCCGGGTATGTCGCGGTCTTCCATACGGCCGCCAACGGCCGCCTGGTCGCCGACCGCGCCATCTCTGCCGGCCGCCACCCCTCGGCGCTCCTGCTCAACCCCGACGGCAGCCGCCTCTTCGTGGCGTCAGCGAGCACGGATCGCGTGGGAGTCATCGACCCCGTATCGCGCCGGGTCCTCCACTGGCTCACGGATCCGCCGCCCGATAGCGTGACCGAGGGCAACACACCGAACGCGCTCGCGCTCGCGCCGGATGGGTCGCGGCTGTTCGTGGCCGAGGCCGACGCCAACGCGGTCGCCGTGTTCGACCTCGACTCCAATGCCCTCCTCGGACGCATCCCCACGGAGTGGTACCCATCGGCGATCGTCGCCAGTGGTGACTCGCTGTGGGTCGTGAACGGCAAAGGCCGCGGTGCCGGTCCGAATCCGCGCGGCCCACAGCCCAACGTCTCCGTCGCCAAGATGGAGGTCACCAGCTACACGCTCGGGCAACTGAACGGTACCGTGACCGTCGTGCCGGCCCCGCGTGGCGCGGCGCTCGACGCCCTGTCCGCGCGCGTGGCGCACGCGAACGGATGGGATGTACCGCGCGGGCAACGTGCGCACTACCCGCCGATTACCCATGTCGTCTACATCATCAAGGAGAACCGGACCTACGACCAAGTGTTCGGCGATCTCGGGCAAGCCGACGGCGATACCTCACTCCTGTTCTTCCCGCGCGCGATCTCGCCCAACCACCACGCGCTCGCCGAACGGTTCGGCATTTTCGACCGGTTCTTCACCAACGCCGAAGTGAGCGAACAAGGTCACCCGTGGTCGACCTCCGCGTACGTCACCGACTATTCGGAGAAGAACACGCCCTCGACCTATCGTGGGCAGCGCCCGGAGCCGGACGAGATCGGCGAGACGGACGAACCAGCCAACGGGTACCTGTGGGATGCCGCGCGAAAGGCGGGCATCACGTTCCGCGACTACGGCGAGTACGAAGAGAGCGTGCGGCGCGATTCGACTAAGCCACCCGTGTATCGCGCCCTCAAGCCTGGGCTCGCGCCGTACACCAGTCCGATCTACCCACCCTTCGACCTCGCCGTGCGTGACCAAGTGCGCGCCGATGCCTGGCTCACGGAGCTGCACGCATTCGAGCGCGCGGGGCAGATGCCGGCGCTCGAGCTCATGCACTTGCCGTCTGACCACACGGGCGGCCCACGCGCCGGTCGGCCGACGCCACGCGCTTAT
>Ga0210409_10000425_pt1 | contig 71229 bp, 59 predicted proteins | sample IncBWH17MmetaG_FD_161649 | JGI IMG/M metagenome (GOLD analysis project Ga0210409, IMG submission 161649) | Forest soil microbial communities from Barre Woods Harvard Forest LTER site, Petersham, Massachusetts, United States - Inc-BW-H-17-M | ecosystem: Environmental > Terrestrial > Soil >... | reverse complement strand
GCGTGTGGAGTGAGCTGGACTTCGAAGAAGTTCAGATCGAATTGACATTCCCCACCCCGTTTTAATCAGCGAAATGAAAAACGCTAGTGCTGTGACTGATTTGAGACGGAATCAATCCATGTGGTGGTGCATAGCGAAGACCTGGTCGAGGGAGTCTTCGTACGGGTAGACGTGGACCATCCAGCCGAAGATGACGGGATGGAACCGGCCGCCGGCGGCGTCGCAGGCTTCCTCCGTGGCGATGGAACCTTTCAGGCCGAACTCGGTCATGTCCGCTTTGCCGAGCTGACCTCTTGGTGGCATGCAGAGATTGGTGTGCAAGTGCCATATGGCAACGCTGAGGGGGACGCAGGCGTTGAGCTGCTCTTCGGTGGCACGCTTGGGCATGGTGTACATGGCGCCGACGAGCTCGTAGCCGTCGGGAGTCTTCTTGTAGAGCAGGGAAGTCGGGCGTGAGGCATCGAAGGAAAAAGCTTCCAGAAAGCCGTTGTAATAGCTCGTGAAATGATATTCGGGCTGCGGGATATTGGGCATGAAGATTTTGTAGCCCTCATTTAAAGCCACGTGATAGTCCTTATATTTTTCCAGGCCGGCGCGAAGCTGCGCGACGACTTCTTTGGCGCGCGCGGTGTCTTCGGGCGTCGCCGTGCGCATTGCGGTCATGTGCATGTGCAGGTTGCGCGCGTCCATGTGGCCGGGCGTCATGTCGTGAACCGCGCGGGCTTCGTTGGCTTTGGCGTCGTCCATGTCCATTCCGGGCATTTTGCTGTGATCCATCGCCGGGGATTCCTGCGACTGCGAGCTGGAAGATTGCTGCGAGCCTTGCGATTGCGGCGCGGGCGCGTGATGGCCGGGAATGGCGGCGAGCAGGACGCTTACGAGAAAGAGTGCGCCGAATAGAATGCCGGCTTTGGTGGCGAGATGGATAAAAGTGCTGCGCGCAGACATAAAAAATCTCCTCAGTCAATAATACGTATTCCGATGCCCTGAGATTTCAAGGAATGGTACAGGGGGTGCTCTGCGAAAAACTGGCCGATGGGACAGGGGGAGGTGAGAAAGAGAAGAACAATGACCAACACAGAGAGCACAGAGATCAGAGCGCAGAGGCCACGGAGAAAGCCGGAAGCGGCATGGTAAAATCGGCGCGTGAAGAAAGAGACCATTCAACCTGCGAAGTACCTGACCGGTGGGCTGGAGCTGCCAGGAGATAAATCCATTTCGCATCGGTACGCGATGCTGGCAGGGCTGGCGGAGGGCACGAGCGAGCTGCGGCATTTTTCGGCGGCGGCGGATTGCCACAGCACGCTGGGATGTATGAGTGCGCTTGGCGCTGAAGTGAAGATCGAAAAGGATGCGGTACAGGTCACAGGGTGCGGTGTGCGTGGGTTGAAGAGCAGTTGGCGTGCGCTGGACGCGGGGAATTCGGGAACGACGATGCGGCTGCTGGCGGGAATTTTGGCCGGTCAAGCGTTTACGTCGAAGCTGACCGGTGATGAGTCGCTGCAGAAGCGGCCCATGGGGCGGGTGATCGGGCCTCTCCGGGAGATGGGCGCGGACATTCGCGGTCGTGAGGATAACTTTGCTCCGCTGGAGATACGCGGGGCCCGGCTGAAAGCCATGCACTACATGATGCCCATGGCCAGCGCGCAGGTGAAGTCGGCCGTGCTGCTGGCCGGATTATTCGCGGACGGCGTGACAAGCGTCACGGAACCGGCTGGGACGCGGGATCACACGGAGCTCGCGCTGGAGGAATTTGGCGGGCAAATCGAGAAAGACGGCCGCACCGTCAGGATTCATGGTTTAAGCAGCGGAAACGGGAGTGGCAAGTTAATCGCCAAGTCCTTGGATGTGCCCGGAGATTTGTCTTCGGCTGTTTTTTTTATCGCCGCCGCATCGGTGCTTCCCGATTCGAACCTCCTGATCCACAACGTGGGATTGAACCCAACACGCACGGCCATTCTGGATTTGTTTGCCTCCATGGGGGCAGCGATTCAGATGCTGGGACTGAAGAGTTCGCAGGGGGAGCTGGTGGGTGACTTGTCGGTGAAAGGCAGTTCCTTAAAGGGCGGAGTGATTGCGGGCCGGCAGATTCCGTTGTTGATCGACGAGTTGCCGATGCTCGCAGCACTGGGACCGTACACCGAAGAGGGAATTGAGATTCGCGACGCGGCGGAATTGCGCGTCAAAGAAAGCGACCGGATTGCAGCGCTGGCGGAAAATTTGCGCCGCATGGGCGCCACGGTCGAAGAGCGGCCGGATGGATTGAAAGTCGCGGGACGGCGCGCGGGAAAATTGCGCGGAGCAGAAATCGAGCCGCGCGGTGATCACCGGATTGCCATGGCGTTTGCAGTGGCGGCACTGGGGGCGGAGGGAAATACCGTCATCCGGAATTCGGATTGCGCGGGCGTCTCCTTCCCGAGTTTCTTCGAAGAACTGAACCGGATGGCCGATCGGTAGCAACATTTCAGCCGCTGGGCCCGCGCAAATGACTTGCTGCAAATGACTTGCCCGATACGCTTGCTGATACGCTTGCTGTCAACGCTTGCTTGGCAAACACGCTCCGGAAGCATATACTCCGCGCTCATCCCACAACCAACGTTTGAGCTTCTTCTAGCCCCGAGATGTCAGCCACCCGTTGTTCCATGGAGCGCCCAATGATCTCCGACGAGTTCGTTCAGAAAGAAATCCTGCGGCTTGCGGGAAACGGTCACAAATCAGCGTGCATCAGTACGCGGAGGATTTCCGCGTTCTACAATGTGCCGGAGCGCCGAATCCGGAAGCAGCTCACGCTGCTTGCTGAGCAGAAGAAGATTCGATTGACGGGCTGGAACGGGCGCGCCTTGTGCCCATACAGCGACTGGGCGAACTCGGAAGATTTTGTGAATTCGCAAGCGGATGGCGGGCATTTCCACGTGGATCTTCTGGATTGAGTGGATGAGCCCCGCCTCGCCGCCGTTTTCTAATAGTCAGCAATGAGCCGGAGTCCGATGCCCATCGTAAAGCGCCTAGGTTTTTGGCGCCTTTGGTGGCCGCGGGGGAGCAGGTAGAACCGGCGGGGACGGCATATCGGAGCTCGTCCGGCGCAACGAAATTGAGCCGTAGCTGGTTTTCAAAGAGATTTTGGGCCCGCGGCCACTCCCATATTTTCCTTCCAGGTGAGAGTCGCCGTTCTCCGTCGAAGTTTTCTTCAAGGAATCCGCCGAAAATTCTGAATTGATGTCGCCGGAGTGGCAATCGGCAACAATGTCAAAGCTGGAAGATCCGGGAAGGCTCAGATTGATTCCGGCGGAGGCGTTGGTGATTTCGATGTCTTCTTTCGGCGGCGCGGAGAAGCGCACCTCCACGTTTCCATCGCGGTTATCAATCTTTACTTTGCCCCCGATGTCCTCGGCGGAGATGTCATAACGATTCGTGCGCAAGGTCAGGCTGCCGGGCGCGTCGCTGATTTCGAGGTTGCCGGAGCTCGTTTCCAGATGGCCGGTGAGCTGAGTAAGAGTGAGATCAGTCCGCTGGGAGACGAAGCGCACGCCTTTAGCCACTTTATCCGCGGTGATGGGCCCAAAGAATTCGCCGTCGAGAGTCAGCCCGCCCGTTGCGGTGGTTACCGTCACTTCACCGCCGTGCCCGGCAATTTTCACGTTCCCCTTGGTGTCGGAAACTTTGACGTCGCCTTTGCGCGTATCAATCGAGACATCGGCCGAGGTGTTGCGCACTTCAATGTCTCCCGTGCCGCTGATGATGGTGACGGGAGTAGCCATGTCGGAGACGGTGATGCCGCCCTTTTCGTTGCGAATCGTCAGCAGGGATTTTTTGGGAACGGAGACTTCGAGAACAAAGCTCAGACGTGAATCGCCAGTGCCGGCGCCCGAGGGCTGAATTTCATACCCATCACCGTTCTGCACGATTTCGACGGAAGCGCGATCCGCAAGCTTCTGAGCGTCGTTTTCGTTCCAGGCCTTGGCGCTCTTCTTGCCTGAGACACGAATCTGCGGCTCGTCTGAAGAATGCACGCTGATGTCACCGCGGGTGTTGCGAATGGTGATCCGGGCATCCGCAGGAACGGTCTTAGGAGCAACTTCGAGATCGACCTCAGCCCTCTCCCCGATTCCCATGTCGCCCATATCACCGTGTAGATGCTTACCGAGGTATTCTTTTCCGGCAACGATGCCAAGAAGCGCAAGCAGTGCAAGAACGAGAACGGTTTCGCCTCCAGTTACCCGAACGGAGCCTGGATCCCCGGAACGGCTGGCGGTGGTGCGCTCGAAAAGCTTGATGGCGCCCCAGAATATGAGAAGCAAAGGCCACCAATGCCAGAAGAGATTAAAAATGTCGAAGCCTCTGTATTGGTGGAGGAGCAGCATAACTCCGACAGAGATGAGGGCAAGTCCGGGAAAGATGGAATTTCGCTGTGAGGATGCTCGGGCCATGGGGGAGTTATTGCCCCTGACCCTGGTCAGGCAACGTATTCGGCGGCGGATTCTGCGTAGCGCCGGGCATACCCGGTGGCGGGATGGGAGGATTTGTGTCACTCACGTGGCCATCCATCGGCGCCAGTGCGGAAGCGAGACTTACGAGGCCAATCACGATGAGGATGACCGGGAAGGTATTTTCGAACGAAAAGTAGCCGCCACGCGTCTGGGCGAGCAGGAAGAGCACGCCGACCGTGATAAGGATGGCAGGGCCCATCAGGCTGCGAATGGTGCAGCGGCGGCAGGGGCAGCGGAAGCGATCACTCATCGAAGTTCATCCTCCAAGACGCCTCGGCCTAGGAACGGTTGCCGAGGCGGTTACGAAATAACATCAGGCCGACGCCGATCAGAATCAGCGGCCACAGGAAACGCTCCACGCGATGAAAAGAAAACCAGTCGAAATTGTTCAAGAGGAAAAGAATTCCAAGACCGATCAGCAGAATCGGGCCGACGGGTCGATTCCTGGTCCACGAGTCCAGAGCATCGGATGGATTTTCTCCAAGATTCTTGGCCTTCGCGACGCGCATGGCGTCTATCGCCATATAGAAGCAGAAACCGATGGAGGCAAGAATCAGGATCACCATAAGACCGGTATCAATATCACTGCTGGCGCCGACAATCAGTGCCACGAAAACGACGACGTGGATCAAAGCTTTGTTGTATTCGCCGTTGTACACCGCGCCGAGGCCGGGGCATAGACCAAGGAGGAAAGCGACGCCCGGGTTGTGCTGGGAGCGCGGCGGAAGGGGTGGCGGCAAAATCGCAGGTGCGGATGCCGCGTTGCCTGTTGTGGCAACAGGAACTGCTCCAGGAATCCCCATGATGGTGGCGAGGCAATCTTCGCAATAGAGAACGTCGCGCACGGGGCGCGTGCAAGCAGCGCACATGGCCTTGCCACAGTTGCGACAGTAACCGACAGCGTCCACTTCAGAATGGACGGCACACTTCATGGAATTCTCCTCTCAACAAATGAGCCGCTCAGAACGGGGAATTCCGCGGCAAGAAGCTCAAGATTGCGCTGCACGCCGTCGGCGCGATTCTGTTGTCGGGGCGACGAAGGATTCGTCTTATCGGTTTGGCCCGGCTGTTTGCCCGGAGCGGATTGCGGGATCGTGCTCTCGGGGGTAGTCGGAATTTCATTGTCCTGACGCAGGCGCGATTGAATTTCGTACACCACGCGGAGGTCGCTGACAAATTTGGTGGTTCGAGCATAGGCTCGATGAACCTGGCTATCGGCCTTGTGATAAATGGTCGCCGGTGCGAGGTCCGCAAGCTTTTGTTTCCGCAGGGAGAAGCCGGAAGCCCAGAGGACGACGAAGAGCGTAGCTGCCACGGAGACCGCGCTGTACACAAAACGCGGCGATTGGAGATTGCGCAGCCAGCGCTTGGCGTTGCGCCAGCTCTGCGGCCCGAGCGTGGCGGTCAGGATGGAGTTGACAAGTTGCGGAGAAGGCTCGACCGGCTCCAGTTTGTGCAGGGTGCCGAGGACATTCGAAACGCTGGCGACCAGCGGGGTGCAGCGCTCGCACGTATTCACGTGAAGATCGAAAGCGGCTTGCTCGGCGGGCTGCAAGAATCCGTCGAGGTAATCGCTCAGGCGCGCTTCGGTTTGTTCGCAAGTCCAGGTCATGCCATGCTCCGCGCTCGCTTCGAAATCGCAAATCCGTTCATGACGGCCGCACTCCCATATGCTGCAGGACGCGAGCCAGTTCGATACGTCCGCGATTGATTCTCGATTTCACAGTTCCTTCCGGTACGGCCAACACTGTTTGGATCTCCGCGTAATCCAGTTGCTGCAAGTCACGCAAAATAACTGCCTCGCGCAGTTCTGGCGAAAGCCGCCTGAGCGCCGATTGCACCTGGCCGCTTAGCTCGCCGAGAAGCGCCTGCTCATCAGGCCGCCGCGCGGAGGATGCCTTGTTCTCCACCACCGGCATCGCGTCGTCGAGGGAATCGGTAATGCGGTCCCTCTTGGTTCTACGATAATGGTCAATCAACAGGTTGCGCGTCACGCTAGTCATCCAAGTTGCGAAACCGCCATGGGCAGAACGATAACTCGCCAGTGTGCGGTAAACCCGGAGGAAGACATCTTGCGAGAGGTCCTCGGATTCCGTGCGGTTTCCGGTAAACCTGTAGCAAATGTTAAAGATGCGGCGCGAATGGCGACGCACAAGTTCCTCCCAGGCCGACCCGTCGCCCTGGAGGCATTGCTGGACCAGTTGGGTATCCTGCTCCAACGTATCTTCAGCCTCTTAACCTGCCACGGTGCAAGGCGTGTCTGCGAGTCGGCCCCTCTCTCAAAGAGCCGCCTGGCAGTCCATCTCGGCCTGCCAACTATGGAACGTAAACTGCTAGCAAAATGTTCCCCTTGGATCCTGGGCCTTACTGCCGACCGTTCTGATGGGCATCTTACTCACCGCAAGGCCTGGACACAAGCCATTCACTGGATTGGGCCTTTCGACTCCCCTAGTACATCCCTGGAGCACCCTCTAAGTTGTTGAAATCTCTGAAAATTATGGATGATTCATCGCGTACGTGTGTTTAGTCAGCGACTTGTCCCGCGCGGGAACTCGTGCGTAGATGGGTACCGGGAGGCATGTGTGGGATTGATTTACGACCAATTCACCAAGGAGCTGGCAGGCTGGCAGGAGAAATACGTCGGCCGCCCGCGCGAGGAGCTCCTTGGCCTCTGTCTGATGGCCCTGGAACGCGAAGAGCTTGTCACCGTCGGCTATCGCGAGGAGTTGATGACGAAACGCCTCGCCGGCATGCCTTTGAGCGAGCCCGTGCGCGAGCTGATCAGTCACGCGCTCATCTGGGCGTGGCGCGACGAGGAGATGCACACGATTTATATCCGCGGTGCCTTGCTCAAGCTGGGCAGTCCGCTCTTGCGCGTGAAAACATTTGGGCAACAGTTCGGCGGCATGCTCGGGGGCTGGGCGGGGTCCGTGCGGCAGCACGTCCCCTGGAAGCACGCGCCGCTTGCGCGTGCGGCGGCGACTGCGGTCACTTGGATGGGTACTGTCACAGGAAAAGTCTCGGAGGATATTCGCAAATATCTGAACTACGGTCCCTTCCGGGAGTTTTGCGAGTTCAATGTGGACGCGGAGAAGACCGCGAGTCTCTGTTACGAACGGATGATTGCCCTGGCGCAACTAACGCCGGAGCTGGGACGCGAACTTGCCGACGATTTTGTACGCGTTTGCGAAGATGAAAAAAGGCACGCGCGAATTTTCGAGATCCTGGCGGAATCGCTCGACGGCCAGAACCGCCTGGCCCCAGGTGAGACGGACGAAACTCTGGCAGCGAAAATCGCCGACGTTGGCGAATATTTTTTGCCTCGAAATCTGCGCCGGAAGATTGTGACCCAGAACAAAATTGGCAGCGGAGGGCGCGTTTGGGTCCTTTCCGGCGAACTCCAGGAAGAGAAGTGCAGCGTATTTCGCCAGCTGCTCGACCAGAGTGGTCTAGCCCAAAAACTGGAAGAGCGTGCCGCGCACTTAGGAAAGCGCGCCGAGGAACTGCGTGTGGTGATTAAGCCCTCGTTCATGCTTGGGTACCACACTAAGGACCGCTCGATTATCACCGACGCTGAGCTCCTTCGCGAGCTGGCTGCGTTCTTACGCGAGCGCGGTTACACGCAGGCAGTCCTCGTGGAATCGGCGAACATTTATGACCAGTTCTATGCGCGGCGGGGCGTCCCGGAGGTCGCCGCTTACTTCGGAATGGGCGAGGCTGGGTTCCAGATTGTTGACGCATCGAAAGACCAGGTGCCGCACACCTATTTTCGCGGCATGGCACAGAACACCATCTCGCAAACCTGGAGCGAGGCTGATTTCCGGATTTCCTTCGGCAAGATGCGCAGCCATCCCATCGAGATGGCCTATCTAACCATCGGAAATCTGGAATGGATGGGCGGCCGGTGCGACGAATTTTTGTTTGTGGAGCGCCAGGCGCATCGTGAAACGGCTCTGATGATGCTCCTCGATGCGTTCCCTCCGGATTTTGCTTTGCTCGATGCCTACGATGAGGCTTCTGACGGATTAGTAGGGATCATGGGATGTCCGCGTCCAAAGTCGCCCAGAAGGATTTATGCCAGCGAAGATGCCTTGGCGTTGGACCTGGTGGCCGCCAGGCACATGGGCGTGCGCGAGCCAAATCGCTGCATCATTCTGCGCGCGGCCTGCCACTGGTTTGGCGATCCCAGCGGCCGCACTGAGGTCGTCGGTACGGACCAGCCATTGCGCGAGTGGCGCGGGCCTTACGATACCGAGTTTTCCACTCTCCTCAGTTTCCTCGCCTATCCGGTCTACGTTTTCGGAAGTGGACGCGGCTCCTTGTTTGTTCCGGAGATGGACGAGAAGGCGTTTCCGCCACTCCAGCGCGAGACGTTTGCACGGCGAATTCTGCGCCGCGGTCTCCGGCGTTTGCTCGGGCTGCATTTTCCGCGTAAACCCAGCGCGGTACTTGAACCAGGTGCCGTGGCATGACCGGGACGACTGCTGTTATCGGTGCGGGAATGGGCGGACTCGCCGCGGCCCTGAGCTTGGCGCGTTCCGGACACCGCGTGATTGTGCTGGAGGCACGTTCCGAACCCGGAGGATTGGCTTCCGGTTGCAACTTTGAAGGCTTTGCGTTTGACGCCGGGCCGTACATCCTGCTCGATCGCCCGGGATTGGAATGGGCCTTCAAGTCTCTGGGAATTGCGCTCGCCGAGCATTTGAAATTGCGTGCGATCGAACATGTTTACAGTGTCGATTCGCCAGGTCATCCGGCCGTCAACATCTACTCCAGCGACGCGAAAACTGCCGCGGAACTCGACCGCACTTGGCCGGGAAGCGGGAATCGTTATCTGCGATTTGTGAGGCGCACCGGGGCGATTGAAGCTTCCCTGCGCCCGATGCTCTACGACACTGCGCCGGGTCCCTTAGCACTATTGGGCGGAGGAAGGTGGCGGCATGCGGGATTTCTTCTCCGTTCACTCCGCTCTGTCCTCCGCGAATCGGGATTGCCTGCCCCCGTCGCGAATGCTCTTTCGATCTGGACGCATGTCGCCGGCCAGCGGCCAGAGGAAGCGCCGAGCCCGCTTGCGTTTGTCCCAGCTCTGGTGCATTCCGTCGGTTGTTTTTATCCGAAGGAGGGCATCCGAGCCATCCCGGCGCTGCTGGCAATGTTTGCGGCCGAGGCGGGCGTTGAATTCCACTTTAATGCGAAAGCGCGGCGAATCGTATCGGCCGATGGAAAAGTTACTGGAGTCGAAACGCAAACGGGACAGCTGATTCCGGCTGACGCGGTGGTTTCCGATTGCGGGATTGCCACCTACCTTGACTTGCTCGATGCGGAAAAGAGCCGCAGCCGCACGCGGTGCGAGAAGCTGCCGCTGCAATCCCCCGGAGTCTGCGCGTATCTCGCACTGAAGGCCAGGATGCAGCCACCCTATTTGCGGTTTCTCCTGCCCGGCGGAGACGCGCGGTGCCGCTTGCTAATCCGCCCGGCGGTGCTGAATCCGGAAGCAACCTCCCAAGAATGGTGCGCGGCACGCCTCTTGGGGCCGATGGATTATCAGGCGGCCCTGAAGCTGGGCCAAGCAGGACAGCTCGAGTACTTGGAAAAGCTTCTGGAAGAAAACTGGTGGCGCGAAGGAATTGAAGAGTTTCGCGTCTTGCACGCCCGGACTCCCTCCGGCTGGGGTCAGGAGTATTCGCTCGCGCGGGACAGCATGAATCCGGTGATGACGGCAAAGTTCATGCGCGAAGGCCGCCTTCCGCACCGCAGTCCGGATTTGCGTGGTCTCTATTTGGCGGGCAGCGCCACGCACCCGGGACAGTGGGTAAGCTTTTGCGCCATCTCGGGAATACTCGCAGCCGATTGCGTTCGCGAGGATTTGTCCTGATGTTGCAGACAGCGATGGAGACGCATGCCGGACGAGGGGTGCGCGTCGCGCGCGTCGGCAGCGGGCCGGCGGTAATTCTCCTCCATGGCTATCCGGATAATTTGCAGATTTGGTCGGACCTGGCTGCTCGCCTCGCGGGGCAGTTCGAAGTGTTCGCGTTTGACTGGCCGGGAATGGGATGTAGCGAGCCATGGCCCGGCGGAGCGACACCGTTCGACATGGCGCGGCGATTGCTCTTGCTGATGGACGCCTGGGGCGTGCAACGCGCGGCCCTCGTCGGACAAGACATGGGCGGGCAGCCCGCCCTGGCTTTTGCCGCGGAGCATCCCGAGCGCCTGAGCCACTTGGTAGTGATGAATTCTCTGGTGATCTGGGACGAAAGAACTTCCTGGGAAATCGCCCTGCTCCGAAAGTTCGGCTGGAACCGGATCTTGCTGGAGCGGCTTCCGCGCGCCGTTTTTTTCCGGGCGATTCGAACGTTTCTCCCGGCCAGCTATAAACTTAGCCCGGAATTGCGAAGTGATTTATGGGACAGCTTTCAGCGGCCTGAAGTCAGGCGTTTTGTCGTTCGAATGTGCGCCGGATATCAGGGCACGCTGCCTCGCCTGAAGCAGCTCTATCCCTCCATTCGAACGCCGTCCTTGCTTTTGTGGGGCGGCCGCGACAAACATTTTCCCGTCGCGCATGCGACAGCTCTGGCCGCCATGGTCCCCCGCGCAAAGCTCGAGGAGATTCCCGAAGCCGGTCATTGGATGGTTTTGAATCTTGCCGACGAAGTGAGTTCGCGAATCCTGCGATTTCTTGGTGCCCCCAACGGTGCTCAAGATGCCCAGTAATCTTGACGGCGCGCTTATGCAATCGCGCATGCGCTATTACCGCTGGATGTTTCTTGCTGCCGCCGCTTGGAACGCCTTCGCCGCGGGAGCCGTTCTGTTTCTTTTGACCAATGCGATATTTCGGATGCGCATGGCAATTTCAAAGCCGGCTGATCCGCTCATCCTGCAGCTGCTTGCGTCGTGCCTGTTTCTGTTTGGCCTGGGCTACTATTGGGTCAGCCGCGATCTGTCCGAAAACCACGGCCTCGTGAAATTAGGTGTCGCGGGAAAAATACTCGTGTTCATTCTGTTTTTCGGCCACGCGCTCGCAGGGGCAATTCCCGTGAGCCTCGCGGTACCGACGGTCGTGGACTTGCTCTTTGCGGCGCTTTTTCTCGAGTTTCTGGTTCATTGGAGGAGAGAAGCGCAATAATCTGAATAGCGATCTTTGCGTGCAGAAGCATAGGAACGAAATGACTCTAACACCGGATCCAGTGGTTGACACTCTTGCTCAGAATTTGAGCGCGCAGCCTTATCGCTCCATCCCTCGAATTTTTCTCGACCTGCTGTTATGGATTGGCGCAGCCGCATTGGCCTTCTACTTTCATCGCTGGTGGTTCACTTGCGGAATCGTCTTCCTGATTGGCTTCGCTCCGTTTCACGATCTGTTGGTACAGGGTCACGAAGGCACGCATGACCTCATCTCCAGGAACCGGCGCGTGAACGACTTCTTCACCTGGTTTACGCTGGCGCTGGCGGGAATCTCTGCGGAGGCGCATCGCCGGTTTCATCTCGATCATCACCATCATGTGCATTCGGCGAAAGACCCCGAGTATCAGTTCTTCAACCGGGTTGTACGCGGCGTCCCCGGCTGGGCTTATTTCTTGATCCCTGCTTTCGCGCAAATCGGGGTAGATGCCTACGGATTGCGTCCGCAAACGCCCGCAGCTGTGCGGCGAAGAATTGTCCTGGAACTGTTCGCGGGATTGGCACTTCATCTGGGGAGTGCAGTCTTGCTCGGCTGGAGGCGCTACCTTATTTTTGTGATTGCTCCGATGCTCAGCGGTCTCTACGCCGCGTCCGTTCTGCGCAGCGTAACCGAGCACCACGACGTCACGGAAGGCAGCGTTTGGACGAATGCGCGGTCCATCATCACGCATCCCACCCTGGAGTTTCTCTGGTCGAACGTGAATTACCACCTCGAGCACCATCTCTACCCGTCCGTGCCCTTTCACGCCTTGCCGGAATTGCGCCGCGCGCTCGCGCCGGAATTCCAGGCTCACGCGAGCAATGTGGAGAGTGGATATGGCCGCACGGCCGTGGCGCTCTTGCGGGACCCGCAGCACTTCGCCGCGCGAAAAGGGCATCAATAAGAACTGTTCAGGCAGGCAACCGGTCTGGCGGCGGTTGGTAGCCCTTGGCAATTGAACTGGATATACTATGTATATCCAGGCAGGAACGCGCCATGAAAACACAGATCGCAAGATGGGGGAACAGCATGGCGGTGCGAATTCCCAGGGCCATCGCGCAAGAGGCCAAGCTGCGGGCAGGCGATCACGTGGAGATGGTGGCGGAAGGATCCGGAGTAGTGAGGATGCGGAAGAAGAAGGGAAAGCACAATCTGAAGGACTTGATTCGAGGAATAACTCCCTCAAATCTCCACAAGGAGACCGACTGGGGCGGAGCGGAAGGTCAAGAGCTGTGGTAGCTCGAGAGTATGTGCCCGAGACCGGAGATTTGATCTGGCTGGATTTTACGCTGCAAGCGGGCAGGGAACAGGCTGGCAGAAGGCCCGCGGTCGTCCTTTCTCCACAAAGTTACAACGAAAAGACCAGCCTGGCAGTTGTTTGCCCGATAACCAGTAAGGCGAAGGGATATCCGTTCGAAGTGCGTGTTCCCCCGGGGCTGCGCATCGGCGGTGTGATCCTCTCCGACCAATTGAAGAATCTCGACTGGCGCCAAAGGCAGGCGCAAAAAGCGGGAAAAATTCCGCGAGCGATACTGGAGCAAGTTCGCAGCCGCATCGCCACATTGCTCGAGCTTACGTGATTATGTTTTGTGCGGCTTGACGCAAGTGGTTGCTGCCGTTAGGCTGACGGACACATGCAAACAAGGTCGAGGAAAGTGGTTGTCGTCCTGATCGGGCTGGTGGTGCTGGGGTTCGTTGTTTACCGCTCCAGCGGGATGCTTCATCTTGGGGATTTCAGCGGAACCAAACTGCTGCAAGCCGTCCGCAACGCAAATCCCTTCCTTCTGATTCTCTCCGTGTTCGCAATCTACGGGTGTTACGCAATTCGTTCGCTGCGATGGCAGGTTTTTCAGCGAACTCTTGGGCCCTCGCGTTTCGCAACCATCTATGGTTTGACGCTGGCTGGATTTTCTGCGGTCTTTTTGCTGGGGCGCGCGGGAGAGCCGGTGCGTCCTCTCTTGCTGGCGCGAAAGGAAAAACTGCCTGTCTCGGGGATGTTTGGGATTTACGTATTGGAGCGCATTTTCGATCTGGCGAGCGCGGCCGTGATTGCTGCGATTGGACTGCTGCTGTTCAAGTCCACCGCGCAGTCGGGCGGGGCCGCAAGCAAGTTGGAAGTCGCAGCGCGTACGACGGGCTTGTTATTCTCCATCGGGGTCGTTGGAGCCGTCGCCTTTCTCGTGTACTTGCGCTTGCACGGAACGGCCTATATGGAGCGCAGGCTTCAAGGATGGCTGAAGTCCCACGGATGGCGAGCGAAAGTCGCGGGAATTCTTCTGGGATTTGCGCGAGGGGTGCAGGCCATCCAATCCTGGAAAGATTTGGCATTGTCAATTGCCTATTCCGTGGCGCACTGGTTCCTGGTCCTACTGGTTTATCTCTGGGTCTCCCACAGTTTCGGCGGGGAGCTTGCCAAGATCGACATGGGCGACGCCATGCTGGTGATGGCCTTCACGCTGGTAGGTTCTGCCGTGCAGCTCCCGGGTGTGGGCGGCGGCTCGCAGGTCGCATCGTTCCTTGCGTATACCGCGATTTTTGGAGTAGAAAGTGAGCCGGCGGCCGCCGCATCGATTGTGTTATGGCTGATAACCTTCGCGGCGTGTAGTCTGGCGGGCGTGCCGCTTTTGATCCATGAAGGTTTTTCGCTCGGGAAATTGCGCGAGATGGCGGAGCAAGAAAAGGAAGCAGAGAGCGAAGCCGCAGCCCGGCAGGGAGAATCAGCCCAGTGAAGTGCCCTTTTTGCGCGCATGTGGACGACAAGGTGATCGATTCGCGGGAGGGCCGCGGCGGCGACACGATTCGCAGGCGGCGCGAATGCCTGAAATGCGGGCGGCGGTTTACCACCTACGAGCGCATCGACGAAATTCCCTACATGGTGATCAAGAAAGACGGCCGTCGCGAGCGCTTCGAGCGGCAAAAGATTTTGCAGGGACTCTTGAAAGCGTGCGAGAAGCGCCCGGTGGCCACGCCCAAGCTCGAAGCCATCGTGGACGAGATCGAAGCCGTGGTCCACGAGGCCACGGAAAGGGAACTGACCACCACGGAAATCGGCGAAATGATCATGCACCGTCTGAAAAAGCTGGACAAAGTCGCGTACGTACGGTTCGCCTCCGTGTACATGGACTTCAAGGATGTGCAGGAGTTCATGAGCGAGCTGAAGAATTTGCTCAAGGACCGGGCCAAAAAGTAATTCCTTCTCTGGTTGGGGAGATTCCATGAAGAAATATGCGCTGATCGGATTCTCTGCGGTGCTGGCGCTCGTCTGCGTTACCAGAATGACCGAGCGCGCAGCGGCGCAAGGCAAGAAGCCAGCGGCTCCCCCCGTCATTGACAAAGAAAAGATTCGTGAGCACGTGAAGTATCTCTCCAGCGACAAGCTCGAAGGGCGCGGAACGGGGCAGCCCGGCGGCGACCTCGCCGCGGATTACATCGCCAAGCAATTCCAAAGCTACGGTTTGAAGCCCGCGGGAGATAACGGAACCTATTTTCAAAACGTTCCCATGGTCGGAGTAAAAACTCTTGCCGACACGACCTTTGCCTTTAAGACAGAAAATGGAAAATCCTTCGAAGCGAAAAATCTGACCGATTTTGTGACCAACAATGAGAGCCAGACGGAGATCGCGGACATCGATGCGCCGATCGTGTTCGTGGGCTATGGCATCAAAGCCCCGGAATACGGCTGGGACGATTACAAGACCGTCGATCTGCACGGGAAAGTTGCGCTTCTCTTTGTAAACGAGCCGAGTTCGGATGATCCCGATTTCTTTAAAGGCCCGGCGCTGACCTACTACGGTCGCTGGACCTACAAGTTCGAAGAGACTGCGCGGCGCGGCGCGGTGGCCACGCTGATTATTCATCGCACCGACCTCGCGAGTTACGGCTGGGAAGTCGTGCGCAATTCCTGGGGAACCGAACGCTCGTATCTGAAGCGCGACGATGCGCCGAAGCTGCAAGCAGCTTCGTGGATTCAGTTGGAAGTGGCGCAAAGACTTGTCGGGCTGTTTGGGCTTGACCTCGACAAGATGTATCAACGCGCCCAGAGCAAGGACTTCAAACCGCTTACGCTGCCGATCCATCTCAAAGCACATGTGGTCAGCAAATTGACTCCGTTCGTATCCAAAAACGTGCTGGCCATATTGCCTGGCGCGGACCCTGTGCTCGGGAAAGAGGCCATCCTGTACACCGCGCACTACGATCACCTGGGTGTCGATCCGAGCCTGCCGGGCGACAAAATTTACAACGGCGCCGTCGATAATGCCACCGGCTGCGGGATCCTGCTGGAGCTCGCGCGCATGTGGGCCGGAGTGCCCTTGGCGCCGCAGCGATCAATTCTCTTCGCGTCAGTGACTGCCGAGGAGCAAGGGCTGCTCGGCTCCGAATATCTCGGTAAACATTCGCCCGTGCCGCCGGAAAAAATCTCTATCGATTTGAATTTTGACGCCGTGCCGCCGCTGGGCACGCCTGAGGAAGTGGAAGTCAGCGGCGCGGAACGAACGACGTTTTATCCCGTGGTAAAAGCCACCGCGATGGATTTCAATCTGGCGATCCGGCCCGATCCGCGCCCGGAAGCCGGCCATTTTTACCGCTCGGATCATTTCAGTCTTGCGCGCGTGGGCGTCCCCTCGTTTTCCATCAATGAAGGCATCAAGTTCGCCGGCCATCCCACGGAATGGGGCCAGGAGCAAGCCCGCGATTACCTGGAGCACCGCTATCATCAGCCCAGTGATGAGTACAAGCCGGAAATGGATTTCACCGGCGACGCCGTGATCGCAAGATACGGTTTCATGCTCGGCTTCAGCGCCGCAGCTCTGCCCCAACTCATAAGCTGGCTACCCGGCGACGAATTCGAGCCCGCGCGTAAGGCGAGTCAGACCCCCGCGCATTAACTTCTCGATGGAAACTGCATCGTTATCGTGGCCAGACCCCGGCCGTAAACGACTTGATGGTGTGAAAACCGATTTTCTCGTAAAGCTGCACAGCGGTGTGATTTTCCGAAGTCACCGTCAGCGTCAATTCCCTGAATTTCATGGAGTGCAGCGCTTCCGCCGACGTCTGCATCAGCATGCGGCCGAGGCCGTGTCCCTGATAACCGGGCAGCACGCAGATCTGCGTCGTGTGCCCCACACCCGGAGACACTTCGCTGGTCAGCACCGCCGCGACAAGGTCATCGCTGCCAGGCTCATGCAGCACAAACGAAGCGCCCTGCACAAACTGCCCGCAACCTGGAAGCAAAATAATATTCTTCAAAAATTTCAATGCGCCGTTGCGGCTGCGGTACTGGTCATTGATCTCCCCATCCACATGGTTCGCATACGCCAGATAGATCAGCTTCGCGCACGGTTCGAAGTAGCGGTCGCTCCACCGCGCCAGCCGCATCCCGTTCGAAGCGCCCGGCTTGGCTTCCGGCAACTTGTTCAGGTCTTGCAACATGAACTGCCGGGTGTACAGCCGGAATCCCTGGTCGATCAGCGGAGTGTCCACCGGTCCGCTGAAGGGCATCAACTGAGCTTCGATCCGCGCCAGATGCGGAAGCGCGCGCATGGAAACGAGCATCTCCTCGAGTAGCCGCCGTCCAATCACCGTCTGCGGAAATTTCGACGATACATACAAGCCGCCAATCAGCCCTTTTTGTTCCTCGAGCACATAAAACGAATAGCCCGCCGCGGACCCGTTTTCAAACGCCACGCAACCGGCCAGTGCATGCGCGTCCAGAAACCGCTTGATCAGTTCCAGCGCGCTGCGGTAGTCCCAGTGCAATTCGTCGCGCCAGTGACGCGCTTCTTCTTCAAGAAGCGGCTCAATCTGCCGGACCGTGGTCTGTCGCAAATCGACAATGTTCATGGACGGAGAAATCGGCGCGACCCCTGCCGCGCACGTTCTATCATAGCCGATTCGGGTCGGAGCTTGTGTCGATGGCGGGTCTGCAGGCGATACAAATGCGACACACAGCGGCGCGCTGCCCGGGGCTGCGCTCGGTGCCCTATGCTACGATGCAAATTGTTGTTCTTTTTTCTGAGGAGTAAAAAAGCGGCGTCTCCCGCCAGCCCATTTACGCACACGACGAATGCAGATCCTTTTCGAGCTTCGCTATCCAACCCGTTGGTACACCAAGCTCCTCATGGCGCTCTTGGCGCTGGTGTTTTTCGCCGTGCTGGCTACTACGGCCATCGCCGGGTTTCTCGTTTACCGCATCGTCAAGCCGCAGCGCACCAGCAGCGAAATCAACATGGCCAGTTTTCCCGGCCGCCCCGACGCTGTGGAATTCGAAGTGCCGGGGCTGGGGAAGCGAGAAGGCTGGTTTTTCCCCGGGCTGCGCGGCGCTCCGACGATTATTTTGTGCCATGGCTACGAATCGAGCCGCGGCGAACTGCTGACGTTGGTCTCCGCGCTGCAAGACCACCAGTACAATGTTTTTGCGTTTGATTTTGCCGCCCACGGCGGAAACCCCGGTCTCACCACCCTCGGATACCGCGAGTCCGATGAATTGCGCGCCGCCATCGACGTCCTTGCCGCGCGAAACGATGTGGACCCGGAGCGCTTCGGCGTGTGGGGCTACAATCTCGGCGCTTACGCCGCGTTGCGCGAAGCGGAAAGCGACAAACGTGTTCGGGCGCTGGTGCTCGATTCCGTTTACGACGAACCGAAACAGATGGTGAAAGTGGGCGTGGAGCGCAACGGGCTTGGCGGTTTCCCTTTCATGGTGCGCTCGGCCGAGCTGAGTTTTGAATATCTAAATTACGCACACCGCGATGATCCGCCACTCTCGAGAAAACTGATCACGCTCGCCGGCGTCCCGACGCTCTTCATTCAGGCCCTGGATGATCCGGAGCTCGCTTCGATCACCCGGCAGATGTTCATCAAAGCCCCCGAGCCGCGTGAGCAAGCCATCATCCCCCACGGAAACTTTGCCAGCTTGAACGATGAAGACAAGCGCATGTACGAGAACCGCATCGTGTCATTTTTTCTGCTCAAGCTCCCCGCTACCGGCAAGCCCGCTCACTGATCCAAGATCCTCGCAGACAGTGACAGCTCTGTTGAAGCCGATGAACGGGCATCGTAAGCCGAGCCGCAGTAACTCGTTGCCTCCGCCTCCAGAAGTAAAGACCCAGCCGGATTGAACACGGTCTACCGACCATTCCGGAAGTTCTCGGTGAAAATAAAAATTCAAGCCGTATTGGTATGACCTTCTGAGCTTGTAAGTTGAAGTGCGTTCCGGGGAGTAGTTATTCCAGATCGCCTGCGCGATCTGAGGAGCGGGACGGGCCGAGACAGCTGAGTCGATCTCCCGGCGAGCCGCACCACTAAGCGCCAGATGAATGGCCAGGATCACAGCCAGCGTACCGAGCGCCAAAGACGCCGAAAGTCTCCGCAGGCCGCCCAGCACTGCGCTCACTAGCCCGCCACCCACTAGGGCCAGGGCCGTGGGAGTTAACTGCATCGTATCCGATCGGAATTGAGAGAAGGCACCCATGATGAACAAGGTCGTCCCGCTCGTAATCCCAATCCAATGACTCCCCGAAACAATCCTTCGGCTGCGTAGCGAGACACTCTGCGAAACAAATAGTCCGAGGGGGGGAATCGCCGGCAAGATGTATCCAGGTAGCTTCGAGTTCGATGCGCTGAAGAAGAGGATCGTAAAGACGGTCAAGCAAGCGAACAACAAGCTCGGAGACAATCGCCAAGATTCTACCGGGGGGGATCTTCGTAAGTCGTTGGCAACTGCCGCCAAGACTGCTGTCCACGGCAACAGAGCTAGGAGCACTATCGGTATATAAAACCAGAACGGCTGGATGTGCTGGAATTCGGGTGTGAGGTAGCGCTTGAAATTGTGCTCGATGATGAAGATCCGGAAGAAATCGGGATTGCGGCGTGCGCAGAGAATGTACCAGGGCAGCGCGGTGAGGCAGAAAGCTGCGATGGTGGCGGGATGCAGCATGCGGTAGGCGTCGCGCCAGCGTTTGGTAAAGAGCGCCCAGAAGAAAACGGCGCCGCCGCAGAGGATGATCGCGGCCGGCCCTTTCGCTAGGACAGCTAGACCCAGGAAAAAGCCGAATAGAAAAAGAGCGAGCCAAGGTGTTTGTGGAACAACGGAAGAGTTTTCGTCGCGGATCAGCCCCAGCACGACGGCTGCACAAACCATCGCGATCGTGAGCATCGCGCTGAAAGGCATGTCCGTAGCAGCGGCGTGAGAGAAGCCGATCATCCCGACCGTGGTCGGCAAAAGAAGCAAGAGCCATCGCGCGGTTTCCGCGCCGTAGAGCCGCAGCGCGAGCCACGCAAGCGCAAGTGTGGCGAGCAACGCAGAAATAGCGCTCGGCAAACGTGCAGCGGCCTCACTCACGCCGAAAAGTTCGAAACAAAGTGCCGCGCCCCAATAAAAGAGAGGAGGCTTTTCGAACCACGGTTTTCCGTAAAGTCGCGGCGTCACCCAATCGCCGGTTTCCACCATGTCCCGCGCAATCCACGCGTACCGCGGTTCGTCCGGCCCCACGAAACCAATCGCGCCGAGATGGCTGAAGTAGCAAACGTAAAGTGTTGCCAGGATGAGAACGGCCCATCCGATGCGTGCGGCGGTGCTACTCTTGTCGGGATTATCTTGAGCGCTAGAAACCGTTTCCACGGTTTCAGAGTCTAGCATGGCAACGAAAGACGGCCGAACATCTCCGGCTCGGTGCGGCCCGCCAATCGCAGCCTACATTGCATCGCCTTTGGCTTCTTTGTACGCCCGCTCCACGGCTATGCCCAGAAAATAAGCCTCAAAATTGCGTTGGCGATTTGGATTGTCGCCCACAAATTGTTTCTCAAGGCTCGCTACGTCCACTTTTTTGCGCGTGTCGTCGAGGCTTAGATTCTGTTTCACGGATTGCTGCACCTGGGAGTTGACGGACAGCAGAAGGCTGCTCACCAGATCAATGTAATCATTATTGTGCTGCAATGGCCCGTGGCCCGGGACGATCGTGGTCGCGCCGATGGCTTTGAGTTTGCCGAGCGTCTGAATCCACTCCGTCAAATACGAGTCGAACACAAACGGCGTTGGATACACCAGAAGGTCGCCCGCCATCACGACTTTGGCGTCTGGGAGGTAGATGACGGCATCGCCCCCGGTATTCCCGCGGCCCAGAAACTTCACTTGCACTTCTCGTTTACCCAGATGGATGTCCAACTCCTGCTCGAACGTTTCATCGGGCAGCAGCAGCTTTACCTGTTTGAATTCCACGACTGCGGCCTCGATGCTGTCCGCGAATTCCTTGCTGTAGTTTTTTTCTTCGTCCGTGAGAGTCCGACCCGAACTGCCCTTCCCGTCCTGCGCCACTTTGCGCAGGTACTTCGCGTAGTCCGGTCCTTCCTTAATTTCTTCTTCCAGATTTTTCATCGCGACGTCGGCAATCATCTTCCGCGTGTACGGCGTGCTGATGATCTCCACGTTCGGAAATGCGGCGCGATATTCACTGTCACCGTCGGTATGATCGCGGTGCCAATGCGTATGCACCAGGTAGCGCACGGGCAGTGGCGTGAGCTGGCGGATCTCCGCGATGATCCTGCGCGTCTCGGAGGGAAAGTTTCCCGAATCCACCACCAGGGCGCCGTCGTCTCCAATGATCGCAACGGAGTTGCCGCTGACGATGGCATTGTTCGACTCCACGGTGATGAACGCGTAGACGCCGTCGGCGACCTTGACGGTTTCGTGGCCCGGCAGCGGTCCGGCGTGCAAGGCCGCCTGCAGCAGGAACAGTGACAACACGGCAGCCAGACTCATAAATCTTTTAAACATGAACAAGTACCCTCTCTTTGCCGCTTAGACTGGAGCCTCGCAAAACTGTGAGCAGTGGCGGGCAAGCCTGTGAGCAGGCATACTGTCGCGCGGCGAGATTTTAGAAAGGATTTAGCTTGGCATGAAGGATTGGCTCGAATATGCGGCGGTCTGGCTCCTTCTGAAGAAGCTGGGCTTCCTGCCCAGGTCCCTTGCACGCGCGGTCGCTGCGGCAATGGCCAGGATTCTGTACGATCTGTCGCCCAGATTGCGGAAGACGGCGGAAGCAAACCTGAGAATCGCTTTCCCGGAGTGGAGCGAGTCTCAGCGCAACGCCGTCATTCATGCCATGGTGCGGAATCTGGGATGGATGGCCGCGGAGTTCGCGCGCTTCCCAAAATATTCGAAAGCGAATATCGAACAACTCGTGGTGCTGGATGGCAATGAGAATTTTCTCGAAGGGCAGCGGCGTGCGAAAGGTGTGCTCTTTCTCACCGGGCATATTGGCGCCTGGGAGCTGTCTTCGTTTGCTCATGCCGTTTATGGGTATCCTCTCCATTACATGGCACGACCGCTGGATAATAAGCGCATCGATGATCTTGTGAATGGGTACCGCTGTTTGTCTGGGAATCGGCCGATTTTCAAGAATGAATCCGCGCGCGTGATGCTGAAGGTTTTGAAAGAAGCAGGCACAGTCGGAATCCTCGCCGACCAGAACACCATGCCCGAAGAAGCCGTCTTCGTGGATTTTTTCGGAACCAAAGCCAGCACCTCCACGGGAATTGCGCGCGTGGCGCTGCACACTGATGCGGCGGTGGTGCCAGGCTACGCGGTCTGGGATGCGAGCATTCAAAAATACCGGCTGCGATTTGAGCCGCCGGTGCAGTTGATTCGAACGAACGATACCGAGCGGGATGTTTTGGAGAACACGCAGAAGTTTACGAAAGTGATTGAAGACATCATTCGAAAGTATCCGGAACAATGGGTTTGGGTGCACGGGCGCTGGAATACGCGGCCGAAAGGTGAACCACCACTGTACGATTTTTCGTGAGGTCAAAATAATGCGAACTGCGAAGGAATTGGCGGAGTCCATTGGCGCAACGCTGGAAGGTGACGGCGGCTTGGAACTGGCGGGCGTCGCGGCCCCTGAACGAGCCGGAACGCGCGATTTGATCTACGTCGAGGCCGCAAAACATTCCGCGCGCGCAATGGCATCAGCAGCACGCTGCGTAGTCGCGCGAGAAGGCATAACTCTTGCTGGAAAAACCGTCCTGCGCAGTTCGCAGCCGAAGTTCGCTTTCGCCAAAGCAGCGGAATTGCTACTCGGACGGCCCCCGATCGCCGCTGGGATTCATCCAACGGCCATCGTGGCGCCGCTCACACGGGTCGCACCAGGTGCGGGCATCGGTCCTTACACCGTGATCGGAGAAGACGCCCACGTTGGGGCAGGGACGCAGATCGGGGCGCATTCTGTAATCGGCGCGGGCTGCTGGATCGGTGAGAATTGCCGGATTCACCCGCGGGTAACTCTGTATGGCGGCGTGCGCGTCGGAAATCGCGTGGAGATTCACTCCGGCGCGGTGATCGGCGCGGACGGCTTTGGATACGCGCTTGGAGACGGAAAATATTGGAAATTTCCCCAGGCCGGGATCGTCGAGATTGCCGACGATGTGGAAATCGGCGCAAACACCACGATCGATCGCGGCTCGCTCGACGACACGCGCATCGCGGAAGGAGTAAAGCTCGATAATCTGGTGCATGTGGGCCACAATTGCCAAATCGACGCCCACACCGTGATTGCCGCGCAGGCGGGATTGTCCGGCTCTTGCTTTTTTGGCAAGCACGTCGTCGTTGGTGGGCAGGCCGGTTTTGGAGAGCGCTGCAAACTGGAAGATGGCGCAGTTATTGGCGGACAAAGCGGCGTCCTCGGTGGAAAAACGATTCATGCCGGCGAAACCGTTTGGGGAACGCCGGCCCGTCCGCTGGAAAAATTCAAGCAGCTATTCGCATGGTACGGGCGGCTCCCGGAACTGGCTGCCCGCATCAAAGAACTAGAGGCGAAAATTGCCAGCAAGTGAAAAAACCGCAGTGGCGCCCTGGCGCGTGGTCGTCGTTGGCGGCCACACCCGCAGCATCGGCAAGACGCAACTCGTGTGCGACATAATCTCCGCATTCCCGCACGTGCGATGGGTTGCGGGGAAGATCACGCAGTACGGCCACGGCGTCTGTGCGCAAAATGGCGACAATTGCGATTGCGCGCCCACCGACCACGTCTGCGCCATCAGCTGGGAAACCCGCTCGGACTCCGGCACCGACAGCGCGCGTTTCCTCGCCGCAGGCGCGCGCCGGTCCTTTTGGCTCCGTACAAAGCAGGGCTTCCTTGCGGAGGGCCTTCCGCTCCTTCGTCAAGCCCTCCACGAACCTCTGGAAAGTGCACAAGGGGAACCCGCTGCACTCATTGTGGAGAGCAACTCCTTGCTCCAATTCTTGAAACCCAGCCTCTATCTCGCAGTCATCGATCCCGCAAAGGAAGATTTCAAGGACTCCGCGCGCGCCGCCCTCGACCGCGTCGACGCCCTCGTTCTTCACGGCGCCGAGGGTGTTCTTCACGCATCAGATCCTGCTTGGATGAGGCTCCCGGCGCGCTTGCTCAAAGAAAAGCCCTCCGTCTCGCAGCGCGAAGGACAGCCCTTGCCCGAACCTCTCCAGGTGCTCGTCCAGCGCGTCCTGGAGGCCCCAGCAAGCGTTGCTATCTGACATTGCCAGGGAAGGCAAAATGGCATCTTATCCGTTGACCGTCAGCAAGAAGGCGGCGATAATTTAATAGTACTGGCGTTACTCGAACGCAACCGTCGTGAAGCTTTTTCCGGAAAGTAAGCACGGAACGCGGCAGTTGACGAGATTCTTGGGCGAGCCTGGCCGATGATTCGAGTGCACCAGTTTGAAGTTCCGCTCTGGGGGAGCGTTCATGGCCTCATTCGTTCGAATGGGAGAGGAAATTCCCGTTTCGCCCGCGCCTGTGCCGTTACAGGAGCAAAACTGGGCCCAGCATTTGGAAAAGTCCATTGAGCGCGGCGCAAACCATCTGCTTTCCCTCCAGGCCGAGCAGGGCTACTGGCAGGGCGAGCTGGAAGCCGACACCACCCTTGAATCCGATTACATCTATTACCTCCACGTTTTGGGAAAAGCCGATCCGCAGCGCATTGCCAAGCTGGCGAATTGTGTTCGCGGCAGGCAATTACCGGACGGAGGCTGGAGCATCTATCCCGGCGGCCCCTCGGAACTCAATGCCAGCTGCAAAGCGTACTTTGCCCTAAAATTTGCCGGCGATTCCACCGAATCAACGCACCTGGTCCAGGCGCGCAAGACCGTCCACCGCCTCGGCGGTTTGGAGCACACCAATTCTTATGTCCGCTTCTATCTCGCTCTCGTCGGCGCCGTCGGCTGGGAACTCGTCCCCGCCATTCCCGTCGAACTGATGCTTCTTCCGAATTGGTGCTACATCAACATCTATGAAATGTCGTCCTGGACGCGCGGCATCGTCATTCCCATGGCCATCCTTTGCGCACTCCGCCCGGACTTTCGCTTGCCAGCGCACGCCCAGGTCGGTGAACTTTTCAAGGATCCTAACCACAAGGGGGCCGCTTTTGATTGGAGCAAACAATTCTTCTCTTGGAAAAACGTTTTCCTTGCGCTTGACCGCGCCCTAAAGCTCTACGAAAAACTGCCCTGGAAGCCATTTCGCCAGCGCGCCATTCGCGACGCAAAATCGTGGATGCTCCATCATCTTGAGCGCACCGAAGGCCTGGCGGCCATCTATCCCGCAATGATGAATTCCATTTTCGCGCTCATGGCCCTTGGCCACAGCCCTGACGATCCACTGACCTGGCGCGAAATCAAGGAATTTTCGCGTTTCGAAATCGAAGACGCCGACACCATTCGAATGCAGCCGTGCGTCTCGCCCGTCTGGGACACCTGTATTGCCATGGTCTCGCTCGAAGAAGCCGGCCTCCCGCCCGATCATCCCGCCCTCGTGAAAGCGGCAGATTGGATGCTTTCAAAGCAAGTTCTCGGCCCCGGCGACTGGCAAATCAAGAACAAAGACGCCGAGCCAGGCGGCTGGGCCTTCGAATTCCGCAACGATTTTTATCCCGACGTTGACGACACCGCCTTCGTCCTCATGGCTCTCCAGCGCGTCAAGCATCCCGATTCGAAGCTCATGGAAGGCGCCATCCGGCGCGGCATTCAGTGGCTCCTCAGCATGCAGAATCGCGATGGCGGCTGGGGCGCTTTTGATCGCGACAATGACCGCGGCTTCCTCTGCAACATTCCCTTCGCCGATCATAACGCCATGATCGATCCTTCCACCGCTGACGTTACCGCCCGCGTCGTCGAATGCCTCGGTCGCTTCGGGTGGCCCGCGCAGCATCCCGCCATCCAACGTGCCGTGAAATTCCTGCTGAAGGATCAGTCCAGCGACGGCTCGTGGTTCGGCCGCTGGGGCGTCAACTATATTTATGGCAGCAGCGGTGTCCTCCGCGCGCTCGAAACCGTTTCTCTCTCCACTACCGACTACTGCCAGCGCGCCATCACCTGGCTCCGCACCGTGCAAAAACCCGATGGCAGCTTCGGCGAATCCCTGCGAAGCTACGACGAACCGCTCACCAAAGGCCAGGGGCCCAGCACCGCATCGCAGACCGCCTGGGGCCTCATCGGTTTGCTCGCTGGCGCCGGCGTCAACGATCCCGCCGTCGTCAAGTCCGTCTCCTACCTCGTCCACCAGCAGCAGCAGGACGGCTCCTGGAACGAACCTGATTTCACCGGTACCGGTTTCCCCGGCGTTTTTTATCTGAAGTATCATCTCTACCGCAACTCGTTCCCGGTTTATGCGCTGGCCCGTTTCGCAAATCAGTCGCGCGGTGGCGAAGACTACTCCGCCCTCAAGTTTCAGCCCAGCGAATTTCGGCTGCGCAGCGGGTTTTAGCCCGCATGCGCTTCCCCGCGCTGCTTACTGCAAAACTAGCGAAGGCTCGTGTCGCCGGACTTCTCCATAAAGCTCACTCAGCACCGCTGACTGATTTTCTCGACGCGGCAGAAGTTCTGCATTCGGGCTCGGAGCATCCCGTTTCGCACGAAAAAATCCGCGGCATTCTCGGCAGTCCCGCGCCCATGCTCTGGATCGGCGGAAGCGAGCCTCTCGATCATCCCGGAATCGCACACCTGGTCCGAGCCGTCGCACAGAGCGGCCGCTTCGTTTTTCTCGAGACGTCCGGCACACAGCTGCGCCGCCGCATTCACGAGTTCCAGCCGTCACCCCAATTGTTCCTCACCGTTCGAATCGCCCCGCAGTCACCGGCCGCTGCACGCGACATCCGTGGCGCCAGCGCATTCGAATTGGCTCTCGAAGGCATTCGCGCCGCCCGCCTCTCCGGTTTTTTCACCGCCATCCATTCTTCCCTTCGCGAAGATTCGGACCTTTCCCAGCTCCGGGAATTCTCAATCCTTCTTTCTGGCCTGGACGTCGACGGCTGGCTGATCACCGCCGCCTCTGCCGCCGATTTCGCCTTGCGAAAGGCCGCCGAAGCTCGAAAGTTGATTCCCAATTCACAATGGCGGAAGTTTTCCATCCGCGTGGAGCGCGACATTCTCTCCGTTTCGAAATCTTGCGACGTGCACGACTCGTTCCGCAGCGAAGCCCTGCCGGCCCAATCCCGCGAAGAAGGCATCCACATCTCATGACCACTCTGGTTACTGGCGCAGCCGGCTTTTTGGGCAGCCACGTTACCCGCCAGCTAGTCGCGCGCGGCGATGAAGTCCGCGTCCTCATGCGCGCCTCCAGCACCAATCGCGCCATCGCCGATTTGTCTCTCGAGTACGTCACCGGCGATCTCCGCGACCCCGCCTCTCTCGACCGCGCCATGAAGGGCGTGAAGCGCGTCTTCCACGTCGCCGCCGACTATCGCCTGTGGGCCAAGCGCTCGCAAGACATCTACGATTCGAACGTCGGCGGCACAAAAAATCTCCTGGACGCCGCCAGGCGCGCCGGTGTCGAGCAACTCATCTACACCAGCACCGTCGCCACCATCGCCGTCGACCGCCCGCAGCACCCCAATGAATTCACCGATGCCAAACTCGAAGAAATGGTCGGCCACTACAAGCGTTCGAAATGGCTCGCCGAAAAAGAAGCTCTCGACGCCGCGAAAAATGGCTTGCCCGTGATTGTCGCCATGCCCACCACGCCCGTCGGCCCTTGGGACTGGAAGCCCACGCCCACCGGAAAAATCATCCTCGATTTTTTGAACGGCAAGATGCCCGGCTACGTCGAGACCGGCCTCAACTTTGTCGGCGTCGAAGAATGCGCCGGCGGCCATCTCCTCATCGCCGAAAAAGGCAAAGTCGGCGAACGCTATTTGCTTGGCGCCGAGAACCTCGCTCTCAAGGGCATGCTGGACCTGCTCTCAAAAATTACCGGCCTCCCCGCGCCCAAGCTGAAAATTCCCCACGGCCTCGCTCTGGGTGTAGCCTATGCAAGTACGGCATTCTCGCGGCTCGTCGGCCGCGAGCCCGGCATTCCGGTCGAAGGCGTAAAGATTGCGCGCCACATGATGTACGTCGATTGCTCGCGCGCCCGCCGTGAATTGGGGTTCAAGGCCGGCCCGGTAGCCGCCGCGCTCGAACGTGCCGTCCGCTGGTACGAAGCCAATGGCTATATCGCCAAAGGCCGCGCCAAGCGTATGGCCCGCGCCGCCGCCTAAGCTTTTGTATTTTTTGTAGTGGCCGGTCTTCAGACCGGTGCTTTTGTCAGGAAGCCCGGCATCCGAAGCCGATAAAAATGCGCATCCTCGTCACCTTCGCCGTCGATGCCGAATTCGCCCCCTGGCGTAAGCGGCATAGTTTCACACGCAACGAAATCAGGATCCCCCAGCTTTCCTTAAATCCACCGTTCGACGTGTATGAGGCGAGACTGGCGGAAGCCGACGTTGACGTCCTGCTAACAGGAATCGGGTGGAGTGATTTGTTCTCCGGCGTTGCCCATAAGGCCCTGCGCGAATTGTTAAAGCGAAAGCCTGACTGTTGTGTTTCAACGGGATTAGCCGGCGGGCTGAACGACGAATTTCATCTGGGTGAGATTGTCGCCGCTTCGCAACTTGTTCTCCCCCAAGGGGAGAGCAGGATACAAAGCAACAAAAGACTCCTAAAGGTGGCGGAGAGTTGTGGCGCTAGAATAGCCAACACATTGATCACGGAAAGCCACATAATCAGCGAAGCGTCTTCCAAATCTGCGATGTCAAAGTTTGGCGACTTTGTAGACATGGAGAGCTACCACATTCTTCAGATTGTCTCGGGTGCTCAAATCCCAGCGATTGCTGTTCGTGGTATCAGCGACGCGGCTGACCGAGACTTGCCTGTAGATTTCAGCAAGATCCTTGGGCGCGACGGCACCATTAGAAAACGACACCTAATTGGAGAAATCGTCCGCAATCCGCTCCGAATACCAAGCCTCATTCGTTTTGGTTGGCTAAACAAGAAGGCTACGCACTCGTTGGCGGATTTCCTGGACAAATTCATCGCATCGCTCGCAGACTCGGACGGGCGCGTCGCCGCCGCTGCATACGGCGAGGTGGCAGCCCGATGAGCCGCACCACCACAACCCTCGAATCTTCCCGCACCCTCGGCGCCATCCCCAAAACCATGCATGCCGGCGTCTATCGCCAAAAGGGCCTCGTCCGCGTCGAAGAAGTCCCCGTCCCCGAAGTCTCCGACGGAGAAGTCCTCATCAAAGTCGCCGCCTGCGGCATCTGCGGCACCGACATTAAGAAAATCTTCCACGCCTACGTCGAGCCGCCCCAAATCCTCGGCCACGAACTCGCCGGCACCGTCGTAGCCATCGGCCGCGGCGTCATCAAATGGAAGCTCGGCGACCGCGTCATGAGTTTTCATCACATCCCGTGCGGAAAATGTTTCTACTGTGAACGCCGCCTCTTCTCCCAATGTCAGCAATACAAGACCACCGGCCTCACCGCCGGCTTCACGCCCAACGGCGGCGGCTTCGCCGAATACGTCAAAGCCATGCCCTGGGTCGCCGATCGCGGCATCGTCGCTCTCCCCGATAACGTAACTTTCGAGGAAGCCACCTTCATCGAGCCCATCAACACCATTGCCAAGGCCGTTCAAAAAGCCCGTATTACAGCGGGCGAAACCGTTCTCATCGCCGGCTGCGGCCCTATCGGCCTCCAATTGCTCATGGTTGCCAACCTCGAAGGTGCCAGGCTCTATACCAGCGACCCCATGGCCGTCCGTCGTGCCAAGAGCCTAACTCTCGGAGCATTAGAGTCCTTTGACCCCAGTGATGGTAAGCTTGTGGACCAGATAAAGGCCCGCACGGAAGGCCGGGGGGCCGACGCGGTTCTGGTAGCGGTTGCGCATCCATCTGTGGTTGAGGACGCGCTGGCGGTAGCAAGGCCCGGTGGGCGCGTGCTGCTCTTTGCCGCCAACGATCCTGTAACCAGGATCGAGTTTCCAGCATCTGCAGTAGGGATCGACGAAAAAGAAATCCTGGGCAGCTATAGCGCCGCGGTGGACATCCAAGACTCAGCGGCAGACCTGGTGCTACAGAAGAAACTGCCCGTCATCGAGATTGTGACGCACCGGTTTCCGCTCGCTAGAATCCAGGAGGGGCTGGAACTGGCGGCCAAGCCGACAGTAGAATCTTTGAAGATATTGATTACCCACGGATGAGAACGACGACGCCAAAGAAGACGGAAGTAGGCGAAGAAGTGAAAGTAGCCGAACCTCGCATGGTCGTGCCGTCAAAGATGACGGCGGCGGTGCTCTACGGCAGCGAAGATCTTCGCATCGAGAAGATTGATGTCCCCGCGCTGTCTGCGGACGAGGTATTGCTGCGCGTCCGCCTCGCGCTCACGGATGGCACCGATCTGAAAGTCTGGAAACGCGGATATCACGAAAAGATGATTCAGCCGCCCGCCGTGTTCGGCCACGAACTGGTGGGCGACATTGTAGCCGTAGGCAAGCGCGTGGATCCGCGCTGGCGCATCGGCATGCGCGTGATTGCCGCCAACTCCGCGCCGTGCTTGCGCTGCTACCACTGCCGCCGTGGGCAGGAAAATCTTTGCGACGACCTGCTCTTCAACAATGGCGCGTACGCCGACTACATGCGCATTCCCGGGCGCATCGTTGTTGAAAATATGCTGGAAGTGCCGCACTCCGTGGATGACCAGAGCGCTGCGCTCACCGAGCCTCTCGCCTGCGTTCTCCGCGGAATCCATGAGATGGAAGTGCGCACCGGCGACACCACGGCCGTCATCGGCTGCGGCCCCATCGGATTGAAATATGTTCGTATGCTTTCTCGGCGAGGCGTGCGCGTCATTGCGCTCGCGCGGCGCGCGGGCCCGTTGGACGTGGCCAGACGGCTGGGCGCCTTCGCCACGATTAACGTCACGGAAGTCGTTGATGTTGTGGGCGCAGTCAAAGCCCTGACCGAAGATCATCTGGGACCGGATTCTGTCGTGGAAGCGGCAGGAAATCCTGCCACCTGGAAACAGGCTCTCGCCATGGTGCGCCGCGGCGGCGTTGTGAATTTCTTTAGCGGCTTGCCCTCCAGCACGCGTGTGGAGATCGAGCCCGCGGTGATCCACTACTCGGAACTCAAGTTGATCTCTCCTTTCCACCATACCCCGCGCTTTATCCGCGAAGCCCTCGAAGCCATCCGCCGGGGCGACATCTCCGCGCACGACTTTGTCACTGAAGAAATCCGGCTGGCCGACCTGCCCCAGGCATTCGAACGCATGAAGTCCCGCAGCGGCGAAATCAAACTAGCCGTCCGGCCATGACTTTGGAGTGCGGGAGCCACGCTCCCGCTTTTCCCTCCAGCCCAGAACCTCAAATGCACCACACACCCTCTGCCTTTCCAGGCGCACCACTAGCATATTTGCGAGTAACGTCGACAACGGGAGAACTTTTCCGCTAATGCTGCGCCCCGGCGAAATCGACATCACCCGCCACGCCCCGAGTCCCGGCTGCACTCCAGAAGCCGCGCAAAAATACACCCGCTGGCTCGCCACGCACCACTACGAGAATTTCAACGTCGCCTCCTGGCTCCTTCCAAAAGATCTCCATCAACATTTCTACAACGTCTACGCCTACTGCCGCTGGGCCGACGATCTCGGCGACGAAGTTCCCGATTCGAATCGCGCGCTCGAACTGCTCCACTGGTGGGAGCACGAGCTGAATGCCTGTTACGAAGGCAAGCCCTCGCATCCTGTTTTCGTCGCGCTGCGCGAAACGATCGTCGCAAAAGACATTCCCAAACAGCCCTTCGCCGATCTGCTGAAAGCCTTCCGCCAGGATCAAACTGTGAAACGCTACGCGGACTGGGACGCCGTTTTGGACTATTGCGTCTACTCCGCGAATCCCGTCGGGCGATTGGTGCTCTATCTCTGCGGCTATCGCGATGAACGGCGCCAGAAACTATCTGATGCCACCTGTACCGCTTTGCAACTCGCCAATTTCTGGCAGGATGTTTCGCGCGACTTGGAAAAAGGCCGTATCTATATTTCTCTCGATGCTGCTGCCGCGCAGGGTCTCACCGAAAATGAAATTGTCGAGCGTCGCTTCGATGACCGTTACGTCCGCCTGATGAAAGACTTAATCAATCGCACGCGCGCGCTTTTCGCTGAAGGCGCGCCCCTGGCGAAAATCGTCGACGGTCGCCTCAGTATCGACCTCGATATGTTCAGCCGCGGCGGCGTCGCAGTTCTCGACGCCATCGAATCCATGGGCTACGACACCCTGCACAATCGGCCCTCTATCAGCAAACCCAAACAGGCTGGACTACTGGGTCGCGCCATCCTTACCCATCTGGTCGCGCGTGGCTCTGAGACTCAGAAAGCTTCTCGCATCGTCTCTCTTGTAGGGGCACAGCATGCTGCGCCCTCCGGCCGCGTGAACTTGCCGGAATCCTACGCGGAATGCCACCGCATCGCCCGTGCATCACGCAGCAATTTCTACGCCGCCTTTTTCTTGCTCCCTGCTTCAAAACGCGATGCCCTTGCAGCGCTGTACGCCTTCATGCGCCTCGTGGATGACGTCGCCGATGAAGGCGCGGATCTCGCGGTAAAGCAGCGCGGCCTCGCAAATTGGCGCGCTGCTCTCGATGACGCCATCACCGGACACGAACAGCACTTCGACGGCAACGCCGCCATGACTTCGCCCGCCGCGACTCTGGGTGAAGCCGCGGAAATACTGCCCGCACTCGTGGATACCATGCAGCGGTACAAAATGCCGGCTCGTTATCTGCACGATTTGATCAGCGGCGCGGAGATGGATTTGACCGTGCAGACCTATCCGACGTTCGAACGATTGCGCGAATATTGCTATCGCGTCGCTGGCACCGTCGGTTTGACCTGCACCCACGTTTTCGGTTTCCAGGATGCGCGCGCCCTCGACCTCGCGGAAAAACTTGGACTTGCGTTTCAACTCACTAACATCATTCGTGACGTTCACGAGGATTTCAGACTCGGGCGCGTCTATCTTCCGGAAGAGGACCTCGCGCGCTATGGAGTCTCACCCGAAGATTTTGGCCGCGCTGAAGCGACTCTTGGCGTTCGCGAATTGCTGCGAGTCGAATCCGAGCGTGCCTGGCAAATGTACGAAGAAGGCTCCGCGCTGCTCGGCCTGATCGACGCGGACAGCCGCGGCGCGTTGTGGCTGCTCGTGCACACGTACAGTGCGCTGCTCGGACGCATCGAGTCGGTCGATTTCGCCGTCTTCGGCGAGCGCGTGCGTCTTTCGAAAGCTGAAAAAATGATGTTCATCGCCAAGGCGCGCTTCGGCCGCCACACGGAAGAGAATATTCTTGAAAAGCGTGATCGTGATCGGCGGCGGCCTGGCGGGACTGGCAGCCGGCGTCGCGCTGGCTGAATCCGGCTGGCGCGTACGCCTGTTCGAACAGCGTCCCTTCCTCGGCGGCCGCGCAACCTCGTACGTGTTGCCGGACGGCGAGCACGTCGATAATTGCCAGCACGTCACGCTGGGCTGCTGCACCAACCTTGCCGATTTTTACCGGCGCGTTGGCTCCGCGGATAAAATCAAATTCTTCGACCGCTTGTTTTTCCTCGATCCGCAAGGCCGGCGTGGAGAAATGCAAGCCGGGATTCTTCCCGCTCCGTTTCACATGACTGGCTCCTTTGCTGCATTCGCGCCGCTGACGCTTCTGGACAAGCTTTCCATCGCGCGCGCGATGCTGGATATTCTGCGCACCCAAGGGAAGCCGGCGGACATCGAAGAAGATGGCGGCATCTCCATGCTGGAATGGCTGAGCCGGCGTGGGCAAACGCAAGGCGCGATCGAGCGATTCTGGCGCGTGGTGTTGGTGAGCGCGCTCGATGAAGAACTGGATCGCACCGATGCGCGCTTCGGCGTCGATGTTTTCTGGAAAGCATTTCTTTCGAATCGCACCGGATACCGCATGGGAGTGCCCGCGGTTCCGCTGGGGAATTTGTACGACGGCTGCAAATCCGAAATCGAACGCCGTGGAGGCGAAGTGATTTTGCGCGCACCGGTGCGCGGCTTGAAAATCGAAAGCGGAGAAATCTCGGGCGTCCGTTTCGATGAAGGAAAAGAAGAAAAAGCCGACGCGTACGTTTTCGCCGTGCCGCACACGGCGCTGGCGGAATTGCTGCCGGAAAGCGTGAAGCAAAGCGACGCGTCGTTGGCAAATTTGGACAAAATCAACGTCGCGCCTATTACCGGCGTGCATTTCTGGTTCGACCGCCAGGTTATGAAAGAACCGTTTGTGACCTTGCTGGGCACCACGACGCAATGGATTTTCAACAAAACGGATTTGTATGGCGACGCAAATGGCAGCGCAAAAAAAACGGGCGGCGAGCAGTACCTGCAACTGGTGATCAGCGCGTCATACGATTTGCTGCCCAAATCGCGCCAGGAAATTATCGACCTGTGCCTGGCCGAAGTGCAGCACGCGTTGCCCGCCGCGCGTGAAGCGAAATTAGTGAAGGCGACCGTTATAAAAGAGGCCGCCGCGACTTTCTCGCCGGAACCGGGAGTGGATCGCTGGCGCCCGAAGCAGGAATCCTCCGTGCGCGGATTATTTCTCGCTGGAGATTGGACCGCCACAGGCTGGCCGGCCACGATGGAAGGCGCGGTGCGCAGCGGATATCTTGCAGCGGAAGCGGTTTTGCGCGCGAACGGAACGCCGCGAGAATTTTTGCAGCCTGACCTTGAGCCGGATGGATTTGTAGCCATGTGGCTTGGAAATGGTGAGCGGAACATTTGATGCGGAGTTTTCAGAGAACAGAGATCAGAGAGCAGAGAATTAGGGAACGAACGCGATAGTGCCGCGAGAGTTGAGCGCTTCATGGGTCCACCACATCGTAGGCGCCAATGCGGCGTTCATTGACGGTTAGATTTTCGCCGGCGGCGTCGATGGTTTTGTATGCGGCGGTGTGTGCGGCCATAAACCAGGCGTAGGATTCGCGGGAAGTCCAGAAATCGAGTGTGAGGTATACATTCGAACGAAAGGGGTCGCGAAGGAGTCGAGTTTCGCGGTAGTGCGAGTCGGTACGAAACAGCCGGGCCCAGTCGCCGGCGGGGCCGTAGAGCTTTTCAAACCGTTCTTCACAACCCGGCTTGACTTCGTACTCCCATAGGACTAAAAACATAAAGGACCCACTCCTGCTCTCGGACGTTAGGCAACTCTCGAAGCAAACTCAAGGGAATGATTGCGCAGTCCGGCCGAGTGTAGCAATCCGATTGGAACCAAACCAAGTTGTGAAGCGCGCGAGCGTGAAGTCCAAGTTGTAGCCGTTGCAGTCCGTCGAGACTGGCGGACGGAGGCGTTTGTGGATCGAAAGTACAGCCACCGCGGGTACCGCGACGCGGAAAAAGAAGACAAAAAACATAAGACGCACGAACGCAAACCGCCTGCGGGCGGCCCGCGCGGCGCGGATCAGTTTGGCCCGCGGACGCCGCGCATGGTCGGAACGGTGACGCGAGCGCGTTGCGCGAATTGCGGGGCAGTGCTGACGCCGGGATTCGATGTAAACGGCACGTGCCCGAAATGCCAGCTGGAATTGCATTGCTGCAAGCAGTGCCGGTTCTTCGATTCCGGCGCGCAGTTTGAATGCACGCAGCCGATTCCCGAACGCATTTCGCCGAAGGACGCAAAAAACAACTGCAAGTTCTACGAGTTTCGCACGACGGTGGAAAAAGACACTGCCCCGACCTCCTATTCGCAACCAGCGGCTCCGGGATCCGCGCCGCCGTCGGCGCCGCCGCGGCACAGCGATGCGCGGCAAGCGTTTGACGATCTCTTCAAGAAGTAGCTGCTCATGAAATCCTCGCGCCGCTCCTTCCTGGAAGCTGGACTCACTCTCCCCGCTGCTCTCCACGCAATTCCCGCGCTTGCAGAAACTCCCCGAACGGACGAAATCGTTCGTTCGAAAGATTCCTCGTTCGATCCGTGGGTGGAAATCCACCGGGAAAATTTGCGGCACAACGTCCAGGAGATTTCGCGGCGCGCGGAGCGGCGGCCGATTCTGGCCGTAATTAAAAACAACGGCTACGGCACCGGTGTTGCGAACATCGGGCAGATGCTTGAGCTGCAAGCAGAGATCTTTGGGTTTGCGGTAGTGAAACTCCATGAAGCGATTTCGCTGCGTGATGCGGGAGTTCGCAAGCCGGTTTTGCTGATGGGGCCGTCCGACGAGAAAAACCTGGAAGAGGCCGTGGCGCGAAATATCATGCCGATGGTGTACACGGGGCAAGGCGCGGCGCTGGATAAAGTTGCCGCGAAATTGCAGAAGCCCGTTGCGTTGCACATTTGCGTGGACACCGGAATCGGCAGGGTTGGCGTTCCGTATTTTCAGGCGGCACCGCTCGTCCGAGATCTGGCGAATCGAAAGTCCGCACAGATTGTAGGAACGATGATGACGTTTGCCGAGGATCTGGAATTCGACAAAGAGCAATTGCGGCGGTTTCAGGAAACTTGCGGCGCTTTGGAAAAAGAAGGAATTGCGCTGGGGAAAAAACATGCGGCTTCGAGCTTCACACTTTTTCAGCATCCCGATGCGTTCTTCGACATGGTGCGGCCGGGGATGGCGATTTACGGAATTTATTCGGAGAATGAATTCCGGCATACGGGTGTGATGGATTTGCGTCCAGCGATCAGCTTGAAAGCGCGCGTGGTGTACGTGAAGAAGCTGCGCAAGGGCGACAGCGCGGGTTACAACCGGGCGTACATGGCGAAAGATGATGTGTGGGTGGCGACGCTGCCGGTGGGGCACGCGGATGGGTGGCCGCGCGGGGCGGCGCACGGCGCGAAAGTGCGGATCAACGGAGAGATGTTTCCGGTAATCGCATCGGTCTCCGCGAGCCACTGCATCGTGGAAATTGGAAGCGAAGAGCGCGTGAAGATCGGGGACACAGCTACCTTTTTTGATGGGCAGCCGGGTTCGCGGCCGGAAGACGTGTCCGAGGCGTGCGGGGCTTCGGTTTATGATTTGACGATGCATTTGAATCCGCTCCTGCCTAGAAGAATCGTCTGAACTTCGAGAAGACCAAGAGTCCCAGAGTCGAAAAGTTCAAACATGGGAGAAGCCGGCGCTTCGTACAAGTGCGAGCGTAGAAGGCGAAACCCTTAGAGGCTCCGGGTAAACGCTGCTGTGCCCCTACAACTGCGGGAGCGGAGGGCGGCGAAAAGCCGCCTCTGCAAGTGTTGCGTTTTCTCACGAAGGCTCCTTGGAGCCTGTGGCGTCGGCGACCTTGGAGCGCCAAGACATGTCTGGGTGGCTTGGAGGGCCGTGCTCATCGCTTGGGTGGGGCCAGTTGGTGAAGTCTAACCGAGAAGGCTCGTCGTCTTCGGGATGGAGTTCGTTTTCGATGGCGGGGAGGGTGCGAAGGATGAGATTGGCGGTGTAGGCCATTACGGCAGCGCGGCGTGGGGAGATGCGGTCTTCGGCCTGGAGGCGGAGGAGGCGGGAGAGGAATTCGCTGATAGTGACGGCGGACTTGAAATCGGTCAGTCCGGCGGTGAGGGAGGCGGAGAGGTTGACAGGAGCGTTTTCGTGCTCCGGGAGCTGGGCATGGTTGAGGCAAAAGAGAGATTCCGGATTTGGGACAAGCAGGCGGCAGCGAGTAGCGTTGGCGAAACGATGCTCGCAGCGGCCCGGTGAGGTTGCCGCGGTAGGCCGAGCGGAGAGGGCTGGAGCATTGCTGAGTCAGTACTAGGTGCGACCACTGGAAGAGCATTGATGGAATTGGAGTTAGCGTTTACTTGATTCATCTTGGTCCTCGATTCGAGAGTACAGTATGTTGTTGCCCTTTGTAAGGTTGTGAAAGGAAAAGAGATAGGGAGAGGGAAAAAAGAGGGGTGGTGTTGATAGAGGCGGCTGGCGAGTTGGGACGAGAAGTTCACGATGTATTATAACATGGGAATATTCAATGTCAAGTAATATTATTAGATAGTACCGGAAGTGCGTGAAGCGGAAGGGGTTAGAGGGTGAGAGCAAGGAGCGGAATCCGGAATCAGGGGTTCGCATACGAAATCGGAGGCGGAAAAGCGGGAGCTGGGCTCCCGCACTCCATAGGGCGGCATGCGACAACCGGCAAAAATAAGCTAGTGGGGAAGGTCGAGTGGCATCAAGGACGACGCTTAAGTGCTACTACCCCCTGCGGAGGGCGGACGGTGTGCTGGGAGGGTCGCGGTTATACTGGGTTTCGTATGGCCGACGTCAAGAACCTGTTTCGAAAAGCCTCTTTGACGCTCGTCGATGGACTGCTGTTGATTCTTTGCGCGGCGGCCTTGGCATATCTCTCTGTGTCCCCGTTAGCCAAGTTGGGCGCGGCGGTGGGCAATAAGGTGGATACGGGCGGAGACATCCGGGTAGTGGGCGTGGTGGTTTTCGTGGGCATTTTGTTCCTGGGAGTTGTGGCCGTGTTGTTCGCCACTTTTGCTACCGGATGCCTAATTCTCGCGGTTTTACCGAGCCGCGCCAGGCTGATTACACGGATCGGGCTACTGGTTGTGTTCCTGCCGGTTTTTATCCAGACAGCGAGAAGAGGGCCGCGGGGGTATTTCGATTTCTTGATTAATCCCTCCATTGGGCAAAACGAGAAAAAACAGAAAGAGAAGAGGGAATTGGAGCGCAAGTTGAAGGCGTCGGAAGCGCTCATCGTCGAGCGGGAGGCGGAGGGCATCAAGATTACCAATAACACGGATGAAGCGGCGCGAGTGCAAGTGACGTTCATCCGCAGGGCCAATCATTCGATCTATCTCTGCTATCCGGGCCAGTCTACGGCGTTTCCTCCGGCTCCTTCCGATGAGGCAATGAATTTGGCGCCACGGGAGGCGCGGATGTTTCTGTTGAGGGAGGCGCATGGGAATGACGGTTCGAATCGCGAGTGTGGATTCGACGATTATGCCGTTTGGGGTTGGAATGAAAAAAACGTGCCAGTGTTCTTAAGCGAGCAGGCACATCTGTTTTAGGAGATGGATAGGACATTGCAGGAGAGAGCTATGTCTGATTTACGACGCGTGTGGATAGCGGGGCTGGTGAAGGCGATGATCGTCGCGCCGGGCGTGCAAGGGCAAGTGCGGGAATCCGCAGCAGTGCCGGAGCGGTTTGAATTTTTTGAGGGGCATGCGTACATGGGAGGGGAATGGGTGAAATGGGAGCACGAGAAATTGGTATTCATTAAACGTGTTGCGGACATGAGCGGCAAGGGTTCCTTTATTGAAACCAAAGAGGAGCTAAGCCCGAGTCCGGAGGCATGGCAGCGGTTCTGGGGACGCATGGACGGGCTCGGCGTGTGGCACTGGAAGGCGGATTACAGCGATCCGAAGCGAAGTGGGCCGGATGGCGAGTCGTGGGCGTTGACTCTGCGAGCCGGGGCCAAGCAGGTGAAATCGAAAGGATACAATGGCGTCCCCGACGGTTATGCCGAGGTCCGCGATGCGGTGTACAAACTGATGGAAGAGGGCCGTCACCACGGACGTGAATGAGCTGCGGAGACTAAATGAGAGATCAGCAGAGAGTAGGAAGCGGAGAAAAAACTCTCCACGGGTCAAAGGACAGACGATGATGAAGGTGGTTTCGGTGAACGTGGGATTGCCGCGAGAAGTGAATTGGCATGGGAGATTGGTGACTACGGGAATTTTTAAGGAAGCGGTTAAGGGGCGGGTGGCGGTGCGGAGGCTGAATCTGGATGGGGACCGGCAGGCGGACCTGACGGTGCACGGGGGCGCGCATAAGGCGGTTTATTGCTACGCGCTGGAGCACTACGAGTACTGGAAGAAGGAGTTGCCGGGGCGGGAACTGCCGATGGGGATGTTTGGGGAGAATCTTACGATTGAGGATGGCCGGGAGGGACCGCCGGAAGAATCGGTGCACCTGGGGGACCGGTTTGCGGTGGGGACGGCGGAGGTGGTGGTGACGCAGCCGCGGCTGCCTTGCTACAAACTGGGGGTGAGATTCGGATCGGATGACATGGTAAAGCGGTTTCTGGCGAGCGGGAGGACGGGATTCTATGTGGCAGTGGTGCGGGAGGGGGAAGTGGGCGCGGGCGATGAGATGAAGTTGATTATCCGCGGGGTGCACGGGGTGGCGGTTTCCGAGATTACGCGCCTTTATGTGGCGAAGAGGTATGGAGAGGCGGAGATTCGAGCGGCGCGGCGGGCTTTGGGGGTGGAAGAGTTGCCGGAGGGATGGAAGGGATATTTCAGGGAGAGGTTGGAGCAGACGGAGAGCTAGAAGGCAGAAACTAGAATTTAGAAAGCAGACACTAGAAATTGAGGAAGAAAAAAGATTCCTCGCATCCGGGGGCCGACTGCCTCGCAGGAGCGAGGAGGGAAGGAAAAGACCGCCGCACATCCTCCGTCCGTCATTCCGAAAGGCGCGAGTAACTTTCCTCCTTTTGATCCGGTGGCAAGTCAGATAGGAATTCCCACCAGTCGGGAAATGTGAAAAATAAAAGAACAGTTGCAACCTTTTGGCAGGGGTGTCGTCGAACAAAAGTACGGAGATATTCGTAGATAAGATGTAGGAGGTGAGTATGGGAACGATGGGGCAGGATGTGCGCTATGCGCTGAGGAATTTGAGGAAGGGGCCGGGGTTTGCGGCGGTGGCGGTGATCACGCTGGCGCTGGGGATTGGGGCGTCAACGGCGATTTTCAGCGTGATGGAGAACATCCTGATGGAGCCGTTTCCGTACCGGGATGCGGGGCGGTACATGTCCATGCAGATTCATGACACGGAGAGGAGCGAGCGGGGCGGGCGGGCGGGATACCTGGGGCCGGAACTGCTGGACATTGAGGAGCAGAACCACGTTTTTGACGGAGTGATTGCCAACGACAACCTGGACGTGCTGTACCGGAACGGAGAGGGGAGCGAGCGGTTTAACGGGAATTTCATAACGCCGGGGACGTTTGAGTTTTTTGGGATGCCCGCGCTGCTAGGACGCGTGGCACAAGCGGCTGATTATGAGCCGGGGGCGCCGCCGGTGTTTGTGTTGCGGTACAAGACGTGGATGAAGAGCTTTGGCGGTGATCCATCGATTGTGAACAAGACGTTTGAGTTGAACGGGACGGCGCGAACGCTGATCGGGATCATGCCGCCGCGATTTGGGTGGGGCGACGCGGATTTGTGGATACCGAAGAAGCCGAGCCGTGCGGCGGCGCCGACGACCGTGGCCGGGGCGTTCCAACAGCACTGGTTCCTGCTGGGGCATCTGAAGCCGGGGGTAACGATCAAGGAGGCGGAAGCGGATTTGACGGTGGTGGCGAATAATTTGGTGAAGGTGTACCCGGCGGAGTTTCCAAAGCATTTTTCGGTGCAGGTGATATCGCTGACGGATTTGGTGGTGGGACAGTTTCGAACAACGCTGTACATCGTGCTGGGGGCGGTGGGGTTGCTCCTGCTGATCGGATGCGGAAACGTCGCGAATCTGCTGCTGGCGCGGGCGACGACGAGAGAGAAGGAGTTTGCGATCCGGTCGGCGCTGGGAGCGAACCGCTGGAGATTGGTGCGGCAGCTGCTGGTGGAGAGCTTGATTTTGGCGACAGGCGGGGCGGCGGTTGGGACGCTGCTGGCCTGGGGCGGGTTGAAATCACTGGTGGCGCTGATGCCGCAGAACATTATTCCGGCGGAGGCGCAGATCCGACTGAATTTGGCGGTACTGGCGTTCACGCTGGGAGTGGCGGTGATGACGGCGCTGGTATTTGGGCTGGTGCCGGCGCTGAAGGCGGCGCGGAAAGATTTGAACGATCCGTTGCGGGACAGCGGCAAGGGAGTCAGCGGGGGGTTCCGGCATGGGCGGCTGCGGGACACACTGGTGGTGCTGGAAGTGGGGCTGTCGTTAACCTTGCTGGTGGCGGCGGGATTGTTGATGAGGAGTTTCGTGGCGTTGCGGGATGTGAAGCTGGGATTGCAACCGGATCATGTCCTGGTGGCGAGGCTGCCGCTGCCGGTCGAACGCTATAAAACGGCGGAGCAGGTGACGGGATTTTACCGGCCGCTATTGCAGCGGCTGAAAGCGCTGCCGGGGGTAGTGGAAGCAACGGAGACAAGCACGCTGCCGCCGTATGGAGGAATCCCGAGCGACATCGAGATTCCGGGGAAGACGCACGCGGACAAATGGAATGCGTTGTTTCAACTCTGCAGCGAAGGATATTTTGGAGTGGTGAAGATTCAATTTTTGGGCGGGAGGAGTTTTAACGAAGCGGAAGTGAATGGGGCGAGGAAGCTGGCGGTGGTGAACCAGACGTTTGCGAAGAAATATCTGGGAAATGAGAATCCGATCGGGAGGCAGGTGCGAATCGCACGGCTGATGGAATTTGAGGACGCGGTGAAGGAGCCGATGTTTGAAATCGTGGGGCTGGTGGCGGACGCGAAGAATCAAGGATTGCAAGATCCGGTGATGCCGGAGATTTGGATACCCTACACGATAACAGGGTCGGGATTCCGGGGAATTCTTGTGCGGACGGCGGGAGAACCGCTTTCGATGATGAACGCGGTGCAGCACGAAATTTGGGCGACGGATGCGAATGTGGCGCTGACGTTTACGGGAACGCTGGAAAGCTTTATCAGCCAGTTTTCGTTTGCGGGGCCGCGCTTCGGATTTTTCCTGATGACGATTTTTGGGGCGATTGGATTGGTGCTGGTGACGCTGGGAGTTTACAGCGTGCTGGCGTATACGACGGTGCGGAGGACGCACGAGATTGGGATTCGAATGGCGCTGGGGGCGGAAGGATCGGACGTGCAGGGGATGGTGATTCGAATGGGATTGCGGCTAGTGGGGATTGGAGTGGGGCTGGGATTGATTGCGAGCGTGGCGATTGGGAGAGTGATTGCGACGCAATTGTGGGGAGTGTCGGCGTACGATCCGTGGACGCTGGTGTGCGTGCCGGTGGTGTTGTTGATTACCGGGTTGGTGGCATGCTGGATTCCGGCGCGGAGAGCGGCGCGGGTAGACCCGTTGGTGGCGTTGCGGTATGAGTGAGGAAGATTTTCAGTTGTCAGTGATCAGTTTTCCGTAAGAGAAGAGAAATAGAATTCAATCCTGACTAGGGCGGGCCGGGCTCCCGACCGGGTCGAGACAGGCGCCGCCCGGCGCCTACATGGGAAAAGCACGGGTCTGAAGACCCGCCACTACGAAACGCGAAGAGGGGCGCGATGTATCGTGCCCCTACAGGAAGCGGGAGTGAGGCCAGAAGAATTAGGCCCAGGAATAGCCATGTTTGGAGAGGGGGAGGGAGCGGATGCGGGTGCCGGTGGCGGCGAAGATGGCGTTGCAGACGGCGGGGAGAACCGGCGGAAGGGCGGGTTCGCCGAGGCCAGTGGGGGGATTATCGGTTTTGAGGAAATGGACTTCGATTTCGGCGGGGACCTGGTTTATTCGAACGGGCGGGTATTCGTGGAAGTTGCTTTGGACGGCGCGGCCGGCGTCGATGGTGATTTCGTAGTTCATGACGGAGCTTAAGCCTTCGATGACGGCGCCGCGGACTTGATTCTCGGCGTTGCTGGGATTGATGATCTGGCTGCCGACATCGCCAGCGACCCAGATTTTGTTGACCTTGACCTTTTTCTGAGCGTCGACGCGCAGCTCAACGACTTCCGCAAAATAGCCACGATGAGAAAACTGGAAGGCTACGCCCATGGCGGTGTCTTTGGGAAGCGTGCGCTTGCCCCAGTTGGATTTTTCGGCGACAAGTTTTAGGACGCCGCTCATGCGGGCGGCATCGACGTCACTGGGATCAGGCTTGCCGTCAGGGCCGGGGACGCGGGGAAGGTTGAGGAGATTAAGGCGAAACTGGACGGGATCTTTTCCGGCGGCGTGGGCGAGCTCATCGGTGAAGGATTGAAAGACCCAGGAGAAAGCGTTGCTGCGCGGGGCGCGGAGGGCGTAGGTGGGAACGCCGAGGGGCATGAGTGAAGCACCGAAGAAAAAGTTCGGGAGAAAGGTGCCGGGGAATTCGTTGCCGGGAATGTTGGCGGAAGGAGCGAACTGCTGGCCTTCGCCGAAGCTGATGAAATGATCGCGCCAGGCTAGGAGATTTCCGGAAGCATCGAGACCGCCTTTGAGGTAATGGAAACCGGCGGGGCGATAGTGGTCGTGGTGGAAATCGTCTTCGCGGGTCCAGAGGAGTTTGACGGGGACGCCGACTTGCTTGGCGATGGCGGCGGCTTCGAGCATGTAATCGTTGGTGAGGCGGCGGCCGAAACCACCACCGGCGCGCTTGAGGTGAACGATGATGTCGCTCGCCGGGATGTTCAGAACTTTTGCGACGAGCTGGCGGCCGGATTCGGGAGTCTGGCTGGGAGACCAGAATTCGAGTTTGCCGTCGTGGTAGTGGGCGAGGCAATTTTCGGGCTCCATGGGGGCATGTGCGAGGAAAGGATAGAAGTAAGCGGCTTCGACGGTCCTTGCGGCGTTGTTTATGGCGGAATCGGCGTCGCCGTCTTTGCGGACGGTGATGGCGGGAGTTTGCTTGGAGAGCTCATCGGCGCGGCGGGCGAAGAGTTCGCTGCTTTGCTGGGCGGTCGTGCCTTCATTCCAGGTGGCGCGGAGTTTTTTGCGCGCGGTGTTGGCTTGCCACCAGGTGTCGGCGACGATGGCAACGCCGCAATGGAGGCCGAGGAGGTCGGAAGTGCCGTCAACGGAGAAGGCGTGGCGGACGCCGGGCTGGGATTTGATTTCGTCGAAATTGGCGCTGAGAAATTTACCTGCATAGACGGGGCATTTTTCGTAGACGGCATACAACATGCCGGGAACTTTGAAGTCGATGCTGTAGAGCGATTTTCCGGTGACGATGGAAGGGTTGTCGACGCTGTGAATCGGCTGGCCGATGATTTTGTAATCTTTGGGATCCTTGAGCTTGACGGATTTGAGATCAGGTGCGGGAAGTGCAGCGGCTTTTTCCGCGAGAGAGCCGTAAGTGAGGGCGCGGTTCGTGAAGGTATGGATGACGCGGCCGGAGGAAGTTTGGCATTCGGATTCAGGGACGGACCAGGATTGCGCGGCGGCGGTGACGAACATCTGGCGGCCGGCGGCGCCAACACGGCGAAGAGGATCCCAGTTGATGGGAGTGGCGGTGCTGCCTCCGGCGCGCTGCGGGCCGTAAATGGTTTCGTCGAGGTCGGCTTGCTGGATGCGGACGGACTTCCAATCGACGTCGAGCTCGTCGGCGATGATCATGGGGAGGCTGGTCTTGACGCCTTGACCGATTTCAGGATTCTTGCCGATGATGGTGACGGCGCCGTCGGCGGCGACGCGGATGAAAGCGGTGGGCAAGAAGGATGGAACGGGCGGTTGCGAAGATTGCGCGAAAAGTTCCGGAGTGATTTCGGAGTGGAGGGCGAGGAGGAGTCCGCCACCGGCGATGGCGGAGACACGAAGGAAGGAGCGACGATCAAGGAGTGTAGTGTTCACAGGGCCTCCTCTGAAATTGGATACCGAACGGGCAGCGGACTCGGACGGTCCGAAGTAATTGTAACGCTGAAAGCAGAGTTGTGAAGGGGCGAGGAAGAGTAGGCGCTGAGGGGATCAGCGGCGGCGGAGCGCAGGATCGGCGTCAGGCTTGCTTCGCGGCTTGGTGGGAAGGACGACCTGCTTGCCGGCACGTTTGCTGGCGTAGAGAGCTTGATCGGCGGCGGCAAGCAGCTCTTCGAGGCGGTCACCCATTTCGTACTGCTTCCAACCGGCGGAGAAGGTGACGGGGATTCTTTGCCCCTGCCAGAGGACTTCGAGAGAGCCGAGGCGCGCGAGGACAAGCTGCAACTGCTCCAGGGTGCATTCCGGAAGGACGACGAGAAACTCGTCACCGCCCAAGCGGACGGCGAGGTCCGAACCGCGGATGACTTTGTTGAGATGGGCTGCGAATTCCTGGAGAACGTGGTCACCAGCGGGATGGCCGTGCTGGTCGTTGATTTGTTTGAATAAGTTCAGGTCGAGAGTGAGCACCGTGAGTGGATGGCCGCGGCGTTCGGAGCGAGCCACCTCCGCGGCCAGGCGCTGCAGGGCGAAGCGGCGGTTATAAAGACCGGTCAATGGATCAACCATGGCTAGATTGCGCAGGATGTCGGAGTGGCCCTGTTTTTCGGCAAGCTGGCGGCGGAGGCGCTTGATGAGGATTTGCTGATAGACAGTGTAGACGTTGAAAAGCACGACTAGAGTGAATAAGCCAAAAACTGCGTCTTCGATATTGATGTTGAGAAAAGTCTTGGCGCCTTGATGGAAGGCGGGAAGGGCAAAGGTGATGATGGCAAAGGTGAGGAGAAGCATGACAAAGATGGAGTATCCCCAGACCCACCAATCGCGCTTCTCGATCCGCAGAAGTTCCCGCGTCAAGTCCTGATCGCTGGATTCCACGGAGGGGGGAGCCGTGACGGTAGAGGGGTCATTCATAGGTTGAGGCGAAGCCGGATGACTCCACGTTCTTACCAAGTTAGAGCCTGAGGGAGTGTGGGTCAAGGAGCGTTCGGTGTGACATTGCAGAGTAGTTACTGGAGGAAGGAATTCCGAGAAGGGCGCTGGAAGGACGCAGTGGAGCTGCAAGACCTCTATTATCAATTACTTGGGTGGGACGAGACACCACCAAGAGTCCCAGCTGAGTGGTACCACTGGCCCATTGGCCAGCCCTGTTCGTGCGGGCATACTTTGACAGTAGGGAAAATGATTTCACTCTTCATACTCGTGCTCGCAATCTTCGCCCTGGTGAAATTTGGGGTGTCGCAATGGCGAGCTATCTGGATCACCACTGCCAATCAGCCGTTGTCTGAGGCGTTGCAGATGACAGCTGGAATTGAAGGCGCGGCAATTGGCGCGCAAGACTTTGGCGCACTGCTGAACCTTTGCGATAACTTGTCTCCGGACCTGAAGAAGAAGAGCCCGTGGCTGAAAGAAGTGTCGCTGTACTACCGCGTGGTTGCGAAACTTGAGCAAATCTCAAGAATGAAGCTGCCCTCGATTGCGAGCTGGGCGAACCTGGAGATGCAGACCTGCTCGCGCTATGTCGCGGTGGCGCTGGATCAAAACCTCTCGATGAATCTGGACCGCCGGCTTGCTGCCCGCCTGAACTAGTTCGACCAATAAGTTACGAAGAAGATGGAAGAAGAGCTGTACCACGGACGCTACTTCAATAGCTTGTGATCGCCGAGCCGCGCCTTGGCTACATTTTTGGGGGAATTGCTGCGCCCGCGAGGGGAAAGAGCGAGGGTTCGGCGGGGGGAGCGTCTGCGATGGAATCCAGTTCGGGATAACGCTGGCGAAGAGGTTCGGGAACTTTGACTTTTGTGCCTTTCAGGATGCTGATGAGTTGAAGGGCGTTGACGACGGACTTGCCCTGGAAGTGATTGTTGGTGACGACGAAAGTGTCGCGGGCGTGCTCGGTCACTTTGCGGATGCGGGTGATCCAGGGAGCGAGCTCTTCGGAAGTGTAGAGATAGTTGTAGCGTTCATGCGCGGGGATCGAGGTGTCATCGGTGAACCAGGTGTCGTAGCGGCGGCCGTGAAGGCGAATGTAGCCTACGGGCGAAGTGGACTGGGCAGAAGGAGCGAGGGAGCGTCCGATGATGGGCTGATCGATGTTGCAGAAACCGGCGTTGTGGGTGTGGAGAAGAGTCAGAGTTTCAGGAGAATTCCAGGAAGAGTGGCGAACTTCGACGACGAGGGGGTATTCGGAGAAGCGTTTCAGCACGGAGGAGAGATAAGCGACGGTCTCTTTCGTGCGATGGAAAGAGAAAGGGAATTGGAGGAGAACGGCGCCAAGTTTGTTGGCCGCGCGCAAAACATCGAAGCCGGCGCGAACGGCGCGCTCATCGGCGGCGGCCGAGAGGGAGGCGTCGGGGGCGAGCTCATGAGTGAAGCGCTGCCAAAGTTTGGTGGTGAAGACGAAGCGGGGATTTGCGGCGACGCGATCGAGCCATTGCGCGGCGTGATCGGGACGCACTGGCTGGTAGAAGGAAGTGTTGATTTCGATGATGTCGAAGAATTCGGCAAGGTAGGCAGCTTCGTGAAAATTCTTTGGGCGGCGGGATGGATAGACGTAGCCAGTCCAGTCGGGATAGGACCAGCCGGCGGGACCGATGCGGACGGTTGAGGATAGAACAGTTTTGGGTGAACCTTCCGAGGTGTTTGCTGGCGGAGGATTTTTTGGCTGACGCTGGGACATGGAACGAAGCGCTCAATGCGCTTCGAGCAGAGTAGAGGGAAGGGAACAAGAGTGTCAACGCTGGGAAGATCGCGGGGCAGTATAGCGGGTGCGAACGAGATTGCCGTGAAGCGAGCGGGCTGCTATGATTTTTGATGATGTGGTTCGATGAGCGGATCCGCGTTACACCCCCTTTTCTCAGAATCCCGTACAGGTGCATACATGAAACTGTCCATCAGTTACAAGCATGTCGAGGCGCAGAAACCGGTGGAAGCCGAAGTTGAAAGGCACGTAGGTAAGCTGGGGAAATTGCTGCAAAGTTACTCGCCGGACCTGGTGCAATTGCACGGGGCATTTTCCAAACACTCGCGGACTGACGAGAATGCCTGCACGCTAAATTTGTCGCTGCCTACCGGGACGCTGCATGCTACGGGCACCGGAGCGAGCGTGAGGACAAGCTGCAAGCAAGCGTTTAGCGAACTGGAAGCGCAAGTGAAAAAGCATCAGGCCAAATTGCGGAAAGACTATGAATGGAAGAGGAAGCGGCCGCGCGTGGTTGACGAAGTTCTGTCCTGAATCCTTCAAAACAAAGATTGTTGGGTATCAGGTGTGGCCCATACGATGGTTGGTAAGGGCGCGCCGATGTGCCGGTTGGGCGTCCTTGGTGCCGCGAGCGAGCATGATACAATAAGAAATTCACGCCATAGGGGCGTAGCTCAGTGGTAGAGCAGCGGCCTTTTAAGCCGAAGGTCGTGGGTTCGATCCCCACCGCCCCTACCATAAGTCCCGTTGAATCCGTTGGCCTTACTCGCCAAGACTCCTTGAATTCATAGCGTAGAGGGGGAGTTTTGCGCCCAAGTTGCGCCCAACAATTCAGCGGAGACTTTCAACGAAACTGTCGATATACCCATAGATCGGAGGTGGGTTCGATTGCCATCTCCCACCATTCATTGGTGATAAAATCTGGGCGGGAGGATTCAATCAAATGAATCGCGAGAAGCTATCCCAGATGCAGTGGAAGCGAGTGCGGGTACGTCCCATTGCTCGTCGAATCAATCGGTTCGGGGTAGAGCTTGAGCGGATCGACGACTCTTGGTTGGTCACCGCACCGTCGAAGGGTTTTCTTACCCTGCAGAACCCACGGAGTGGGCAGAGTGTTGATCTTGGCACCGATCACGTTCGCGAATACATGACGGACCCTGGGCAGTCCGATGGGTTCCTGATTCTCAAGAGCCAAATATTTCTTCACGATCCTCGGGGGTTCAGTCTCGAGCCACTGGTAGGCACACGATAGCGCCACTGGAACGATAGAATCTTCGAGTGGCGGAAGTCCGGGATTCTACTTCTGCGGGGCAATGGCTTTGGGCAAAGGCTTTTTTTGCAGAGAAAAAACGTCTGGCATTTCGATGGACTTGTGTTTTGATACCAGCGGAATCAACCGGTTGTATGACGACCCTGACCGCGACGCCATAGTGTCTGCCTTGCTCGCCGCCGGCAGAGTCCTCATCAGCGGCCTAAATGTCACCGAAGCGGCTGCAACGGAAGAGACAGGTCGGCGAATCGAGCTGCTTCGCTTGGAAAGAAAGCTGATCGGTACTCTCCGGCCGCTCCATGTCCCGAACGAACTGTTACAGGCCGTCACGATTGCCTACGCCGAGCGACGACCGGCCGCGACGATCACGATTGGGGACCGCCAGCAGGGCCTATGGTGGGCCTTGGAGGAGCCCGAGAGCCTTGATGAAGAGGCTCGACAGGAAGTGTATGCCTGGAAGCGAGCTCTTGAAGATCCCTTTACAGAAGCCCACCGACTGGCAAGGCCAGAATTTCAGCAACTTTTTTTCAGTGCTGCCCAAGATCGCCCGCTGTCGGCGTCGAAACTCATAAAGATGTTTCGCGACCAAGAGCGTATCGCCTACGACGCGGTTGCCCCGTTATGGAAGCGCCTCATCGGCACGGAATTATCGATCGAAAGTTATCGAGACTTGATGGTCCGGGTGCCGCAATGGTCCCTTTATCTTGCCAGTTGGGCCCACGCAATGCAGAACCGCGCAATCAGGGAGCGAAATTACGGTGCCGGGAATCACCCTGGCGCCATCGACCTGCTGTGCGCTATCTATCTGTGTCACTGCGATTACTTCGTGACCGATGACATCCGACAGCGCCGCGCGCTTCGCGTTCTAAATGTCCTCAATCCTCGACGGGCCCGAGTTATCTCCTATCAGGCGTTTCGGGGCAGGCTGTTGTTGTCCGCGCACGCGGGTCAGCACGCTTGAGGATGGAGATAGAATGTCCGCAGCATCATAAGCCCAAGCCGATGGCACCGCGCCTCGAGAGTGATCCGCTGGACAGTAAAGAACGCTATTTCTTGGCCGACCGCGTACCTCGACCCTTGTCGTTAAGAAACTTTCTAACCTGGTCCAGGGGAGTCGAGGTTGCGCTCTTAGGAGCCATGCGTTTCAAACCACCATAAAGCTGCCTGAGGTCTCTGAGAATTGATTTTACGGAATCGCCTGGCTGGGCGCGCTTCTCGCTAATACGCGTGGCAAGCTCCCACAGAGGGTCGCCGGTTGATTTAACGTGAGGATTCATCGAGCCAGCCTGATTCTAACATCCGCCACTTGCAACTGGTTCAAAAACAGTTCTCTATGGGCAAGCCGCCCTCGGTCTTACTCGCCATCATCTTCTCCTATGATCAGAACGGAACCGCTCCGCTCTGCGGAATGTGGTCAGCAAGTGCTTTTGACAGATTTTGTGTCTCAAGGAACTCCTTGGCTGAACCATGCTGGACAACTACTTGATTTTCTTGGTCTTCGCTGAGTTCAAGAAGGTCCAGAACCTCTTCTTTTTTCCTTGCTGCACTGTTTGAGTCTGCACATCGTTGAACGACCACCAGGCGACGCTGCGGGTCGTTTCGTAGGCTCTGTGTCAGCATTTTATTGATGTGCCCGTCGCCAAATCCATAGCCGATCGCCACGATGAGTTTGGCGACGAGCGTGAAGTCCCGGAATTTGTATAAGAAGAAAAGATACGGGTCGCCGGCTTCAAGCTTGAAATCGCGTCCGAAAATGACTTCCATCTTGTCTGGATCTACGGTCTCGATCTGTCTCACCGAGAATAGCTTCTTTGTTTCGGCGTTTCGTTTCCAGTTGATAGATCCATGAAGCTTATAAAGGACAATTTGAGGGGCCAGGTTATTACTGTCTTCAAAACGCTCCCAATCCCAATAATGATCCGGACCATAGTCACTAAATCCCGTCTCGACATGGAAGTCGTTTTGATTTAGCCCTTCAATACAAAGATCGTAATTCAGCGAAAATATGTGCAACGGGTGCGTCAATTCCTGCTGGAGCGTAACGAGTTTCCGATAGTAAGCGGACCTGCTCTCATCGTCAGGGCACATCCATTTCTTGAGTGCTGCAAGGATTTTTCGGCGGAAGTCTCGAACCTCACCGAAGTTAGGGCCTGCTAGTGCGACGAATCTTGAGTTCCAGGCGGCGATGAAGGGATACAGCGGGTGCTCCTCATTTCTCTCCAGTTCGAGCAACGTATTCACCAGCGTTTCAATATTGAATGAAACCTTGTCGCCAAACTGGCCTTTGAGCCCCGCAGAAAAATGAATGGCGCTTTTAACGTGGTTGTACAACGATGCATAGGGTGTCCAATCCGTCTGTTCTCTGTCCTTCAGGAGATTTTGAAGGTGTTCGATCATCTCGGCAGAAACAGGAATTCCCGCTTCGGCACTTGCACCAGCTCCCAGCAAAAACACAATGTCCTTAGAACCGATCATGAGATTGACTCACAGAAACCATGGTCGAATATCTGGTACTTCCGGCAAAGGAAGGTCGCGCTCGTTAAAGTCATGGACAAGGTCAGCAACCAGGTGGCAGTAAAATACGGATACTGGGGCACTCTTTGCATTGAAACCCCTCCAGTTGGCGCCCGAGAGATTGACCAAGTCTTGCAGTAATTCGCGTTCCTCCGCTGCTTCACTCCGTTCCTTCTCGACCCGAAGGAACTGAAGATGGGTGGGGCCGGGAAAGACTTTCGTTACGTTCGGTTTGTCGGGATAGATGCCTTCGAACCACACTAGGTATTCGTGGGGGCCCAGACGAATCTTACTCGCTTCGTAGGGAACGAGGCTATTGACGGAGCGGTTGATGCCGAAGAACCGATTGTTATGATTAACCTTAATGACTGCAAATCGACATGCGGAACGATCGGTTGCCGAAGCAACCTCTTCTGTTGTTCTTCGAATTGCGTCAATTTCCTCATACCTCAGTTTGAAGGATGTGTGAATCACCACTCGATTGAAGGAACCGGCGCTTTCTTGCAGCACTTGCCTCAGGTTTGACCGAAGTGCAGAGACGTACGTCGAATGATCGGGTGATTCTCCGAGTACTCGAATCTCCCGAAACAGCCCGCTGCTGTCGCTCAGTACCGAGAATGCGAAATATTTTTCGATTTTCCGCCGCTCATCGACAACTCGTGACTTATGCGATTGGCTAATCCCGATGATTAAGGAGCGTTCGGAGGTCGGTCGGACCTTCCAGGGTTGCCCGCCCGCTTTGCAGAATATCTGGAGTGCAAGATTCGCAATCGCCCACTTGAGAGTTTCCTCGTCCTCAAGAATCCGTAGGGTGCAAACCTGAGTCGGCAGCCCTGCATGAGAGAAATAAGCTTTATGAGCAAAATATCCGTTGTCTTCAGTATTTGGGAGAACAAGGACCGGCAAGAGCCGCGCCGTTCTTTCGCGTTCGGACTCGGTTTGCTTCAGAGCGGTTTCCATGGACTGTGAACTTAGGTCCGGGAGGATAACTGGATTTGCGGAAATTTCTAAGTCTGACTTGAAGAGGGTCTTGAAACCGGGGAAGTTGAATTGTCCGCGCTGCTTTAATCCCTTTAATGATAGCGCCAATAGGCGTGCTGCCTGCCTGTCCTGTTCTCTAAATATGAAGAGCAATGTCGGGGGTCCGTCGAGAGGGTGCAGGGGCCCAAAATCTCGTAGGCCGGTGAACTGACTGCGCGATTCTTTTGCCCCTGCGAAAACATATACTTTGGAGCGGAGCCGCTCTGCCGGGACCGCTACGAATTCTTTCGAAATGCGCAGCGGTTTCGAAGTACCCGCCAGGGTAATGGATTCAAAGAGTGACCACCGCTTTTGCAAGAAACCACGGATCTTCGCGGAGCGATCGAGATAATAATCCAGATTACGTTTGAAGCTTTTGTCAAGACTTAGGCTCAATTGCTGTATTCTGCGGCTGAATGGTATCTTTTTGTCGAGCTTGAAGTGAAAATCCACAAGGAACCCCGCCTGATGCAACTCCCTAAGGGAGTAGGGCTGGACAACCAGCAATTCCTCGCCTTCAGGGTGCTTTTGGATCACGAGCGAAACTTCTTGAATAAACCCGCCCTCCCAAATCCGGTACTCTGGGCCGGCTAACTGAGATTCAACGGATTTCTTGAGCCCCTCGAATATGACACGGCGCGTCAGGTCTGCGTTCCATGTCCCTTCAAACTCAAATTTCTCGAATCCTTCCGCTGCATCGGGAAGAACCCAAAAGCGTGGCCAGTCCACATCGTCGACCGAGCTTTTTGGAAGCTTATGAGCGGATGCCTCCGGCTTGGGGCGCGGTTCCTGTGGCGAGGCACAAAGGCGTCGGTACAAGGTCGTATTGGGTAGCGGCCCTTCAATCGGTAAGAAATTTAGATGAATATTGTAATCAGGTCCCATCAACCCACCTGGGCCGCGAGTTCGGGAGATCGGCTTCCCCTGTCCGCATGCAAAACCTTGCAAGGCTGTTGCAGAACAACCGAGGAACCACGTATCTTCTGCTTGAGAGTATACCTGAAATATCATAGAGCGAATAGAAGGCGAAGAGGTTTCGGAAGCCAAGCGCCGGATGCAATTTTCTCTTTGAATGAGAGTCCCAGGGGGAAATAGCAGCGTTGACCAGCACGGTCACGCGAATAATCTGATACCTTATTGCTGCACATGTTGTAACAGTATTCTGGAGCCACCAATCCGATATTGTTGTTCGCTCTCTCCGCGCTAGCGCGGTCCAAACCTTAGATTTCAGGAAACTACGCAAATGGTGCTAGAGCCAGGGACGCTCGTTCGAGTTCGGTCACGGCAGTATCTAGTCGAGGAAGTTTCTCCCGCCTCGAATCCCGGCGAACAGACGCTGGTCCGCTTATCCTGCATAGATGATGATTCCCAGGGCGCATCGTTGGAGGTTCTTTGGGAAAAGGAAGTGGACCGGCACGTCATTGAGGCAAGTTCGTGGAAGGATATCGCGAAGCGCGGTTTCGACCCCCCCAAACAATTCTCTGCATACCTGCACACGTTGCGATGGAACCTAGTCACCTCTACAAATCCTCGACTCTTTCAGGCACCGTACCGGGCCGGAATCCAGGTTAAGGCCTATCAGCTTGAACCTTTGAGAAAGGCACTGCAACTTCCCAGAGCCAATCTCTTCATCGCGGATGATGTGGGGTTGGGTAAAACCATCGAAGCTGGTCTGATCCTGCGAGAGCTGATAATGCGACAGAAGGTGCGCACGGTTGTTGTTGCTGCCCCTCCCTCTGTCATTCTGCAGTGGAAGGATGAGCTCGAAACTCGGTTTGGCCTTAATTTCGTTGTGTTTGATCGGGAGTACGTACTCCGAAGACGCAGAGAACGCGGGTACGGAGTGAACCCTTGGGCCACACACTCGCGATTTATCATTTCGCACGCCTTGTTGCGGGACGAAGCCTATTCCGGTCCACTTCGCGACTGGCTTGGCGAATTCTCCCCTTCGTCACTGCTGATTCTCGATGAAGCCCACAATGCAGCGCCGGCTAGCGGCGCCCGATACGCTATTGATTCGGCTTTCACGCGCATAGTACGCGATATTGCCTGGCGATTCGAACATCGACTATTCCTGAGCGCGACGCCCCACAATGGCCATTCAAATAGCTTTGCGGCTCTGCTTGAGATCCTTGACCCACAACGATTTTGTCGGGGCGTTCCCCTCAAGAGTCCCAAAGTTCTAGATGAGGTCATGGTTCGTCGTTTGAAGGATGATCTTCGCGAGATCGGGGAAGATTTCCCGGTACGCAGAGTCATTCAGGTCGATATAGACGGCTTACCAGAGGAATCGGCCGAACTAAGACTTTCAAATCTTCTCGCCGACTATCGCCACGCGCGGGACTCTCGCTTGAGAGATGCTACAAAATCGATTCAAATTGCTTCGGGTTTGGTTACGACCTCTCTACAGAAACGTCTGCTCTCTTCAGTTGAAGCGTTTGCCCTTACACTCCGCGTGCACGGAAGGGCTTTCGAAAAGAGGCTAGCCGAAGGCAATGCCTCACCAGCCCCCGTTCCTTCCGAGCAGGATTTGGCACTTCTGATATCGCCTCCAGGCGGCGACGACGATCGAGCGGACATCACCGAGGATGAGGTGAGGGGCGAAGAAGAAAGTCAGATCGAATCAGCCACTCTTCAGACGATCACGGTGAAAAACAAAGAATCGGAAACCCCTCAGCTCCTGAAAGAAAAAACACTACTTGAAGAAATGGCAAGAATAGCGGACGAGGCTCGTGGCCTTCCCGATGCCCGAATCCGATGGTTTGTCGGGTGGATGCGCGAAAACATGTGCGCCGAGCTCCCAGAACTCGGGAAGCGATTGCCTGCGGGTAAGGCCGCACACTGGAACGACCGTCGCGTTCTCATCTTCACGGAGTACGCAGACACGAAGAGATACATTCTGCAGCAGTTGAGTGCAGCTATCGCTGATACGAATAAATCGGAATTTCGGATTGCGACATTCCACGGTGGCATGGATGACGAAAGTCGGGAAGAAGTTAAGCGTGCCTTTAATACCGATCCTAAGAAACATCCTTTAAGGATTTTGATCGCCACCGACGCAGCACGGGAAGGCATAAATCTTCAAAACCACTGTGCCGACCTGTTTCATTTCGATGTGCCCTGGAATCCGAGCCGCATGGAACAGCGTAACGGTCGAATTGATCGAAAGCTGCAGCGCTCTCCTGAAGTGCGTTGCTACTACTTCGTTTACAAACAGCGTCCCGAGGATCGCGTGCTGCAAGTTTTGGTTAAGAAAACGGAGACGATCCAGAGAGAATTGGGAAGCCTATCACCCGTAATTGAGAAGCGTCTCAAGTTCGGGATCAGCAGAGACGAAATTGATTCCATTGCGAAGGAAATTGAGACACAGAATTTGCCACCTGAGCAAATCGCATTGGTAGCCGAAGAACTAGAAGTGATCCGACAGCGGAGGGCTGACCTGACTAGTCAAGTCGAGCAACTTCGCGACATCTTGGCCAAGTCGAAAGAAAGCCTAGCTCTGAGTGAAGACCACTTTCGTGGGGCTATCTCCCGCTCATTGGAGTTACTTGGTTCGACTCCTCTGGAACCGATTACCAGCCCGCACGAAAGTGGCCCAAACGTGCAGCGCTGGATGTTCCCGGCACTCGACAAAAGAGCTGGAGCGGACCCTACTTGGGTCGATACGTTGGATACTCTGAGGCCTCCTCGCCATAAGGACCAGAAGGTCTGGGAATGGCGTAAAGAGGCACCTATACGCCCGGTTGTGTTTGAAAACCTCGGAACTCTGGATGAGGACGTTGTACATCTGCATCTGGAGCACCGCGTAACACAACGCCTCCTCAATCGATTTCTGACACAAGGCTTTGTGCACGATGACCTCTCGCGTGCATGCGTGAGTCAGACACGGGATGCGATCCCGCGCGTCATACTTCTGGGGCGATTGTCGATGTACGGCCCTCGCGCGTCCAGATTGCATGATGAATTAGTGGCCGTAACAGCCCGTTGGACAGATCCTACGACTAGAAAAGAACCGCTCAAGCCTTATGCAGAAGATTCCGAAGAGAAGACGTTAATTCTGTTAGAAGAATCGCTTGTCGACCCCCGTCTCCATGATGTCCAAGATCAAGTGAAGCACAATCTTGCTAACTCCGCAGAGCGGGATGTAAAGGAACTGCTCGGCTTTTTAGAACGGAGGTCAGAAGATTTAGCTGCTCGTGCGATCGAAAAGCTTACAGCAAGAGGGGAAAGGGAGGCCCAGGACCTTTCGCAGATTATTCAAGCACAGCGCAAACGAATTTCAGAGGCCATAAAGAAGTACGAGACCGACACGCAGCTGGTTCTAAGTTTCAAGGAGCCAATGGAAGTAAGTCAGCTTGAAGCCGACCACCGCCATTGGGAGAAGCGCCTGAGGGCTAGTGAAGAAGAGCTGCGACGCGAACCGGCACGAATTCGCGAGAGCTATGTTGTGAAGGCACGACGAATCGAACCAGTCGGCTTGGTTTATCTCTGGCCGATCTCAGGTTGAACAACGGTATGGCGACAGACCCGGAGTATCGCTGGCATCAAGAATGGATTGGGTTCTTACAGCCCGAGGGCCTAGTAGTGTCCCCGCCCGCTCTGTGCGCGGCACAGGCTCATGTCAACCGGAACATCGCACCAGTTCAGCAGGTCTTGATCGACCTTGTCCGCATCGAGAAAACGTCTGCCGGGCCGGACCGACGCCGCGTCGAGCAGTCGGTCATACCCGACATGTGCGAGTTCTGCGTCAAGTTTCTCGAGTGGCAGCCTTCAGACCTGACTGGGACCCAAGGGCAAGCTGAGATTCCTGAATCGCTCCAGGTCGGTCTCGCAGAGTATGGCGAAACGCTAAAACCCAATTACGCAGTCCCTGACCCCGACAACAACGGGAAGTGGCTGCTGCTGATTGAGACGGTCGAAACCGGCACAGACCTCGACGCCACAGAAAAGCGAGAAGGTCGTCAGTGGCACGCTAGCCCGCAGGCTCGATTCGAGCGTTTACTCCGTGAAACTGAAGTTCCCATCGGCCTGCTGTGTAACGGAACACATCTCAGGGTGGTATACGCGCCACGAGGCGAATCGTCTGGCAGTGTCACTTTTCCTGTTCAAGCCATGTGCGAGGTTGCCGGTCGACCCATTGTTGCGGCGCTTCACATGCTCTTGTCAGCGGACCGGCTATTCACAGTGCCCACGGCTCAGCGGCTTCCGGCAATTCTTCGAGAAAGCCGCAAATACCAGAACGAAGTCTCAACGAAGCTGGCGGAGCAGGTACTCGCTGCGCTAAATGAGTTGCTCCGTGGTTTTCAGGCTGCGAATGAAGCAACCCAAGGCGAGTTGCTGAAAGACCCTCTGCAAAAAGATCCAAGCCACATTTATGGCGGACTCCTCGCCAGCCTCATGAGATTGGTCTTTATTCTCTACGCTGAGGACCGAGGGCTGCTTCCGCTTGACCCGATCTTTGTGAACAACTACACGGTCGCTGGGCTTTTCCAGCGCCTCCGGGAGGACAATTCACGTTTCCCGGACACTATGGACCAGCGCTATGGAGGATGGGCGCAGCTCCTCACTCTTTTTCGGTTGATTTACGATGGCGGCGCGCATCGCTCGATTCGTCTTCCGGCGCGTCAGGGCAAGCTTTTCGATCCCGATGCATACCCCTTTCTCGAAGGGCGTCCTTTCGGATCGACGAGGCAGCTGGAAGACTTCCTGAAACCTCCTCGGGTGTCCGATGGTGTGATTTATCGCCTCCTTTCGAACTTGCTTCTTCTCGATGGGGAACGGCTCTCGTACCGAACGCTTGACGTCGAGCAGATTGGTTCGGTCTACGAAGCGATGATGGGATACGAGCTTTTGGTCGCCAATGGTCCAAGCGTCGGCTTACGGCCAGACAACGTCGTCGTAAACCTCGAGGAATTGCTTCAGACAGCAGCGGACAATCGTCAGAAATTGTTGCGAGAATCCGCCGGATGTGAGCTTACGGGTCAGGCGCTTGAACAACTCAAATTGGCGACAAGAACCGAAGACTTTCTCACGGCGTTGAGCAAGAAGATATCTGGACTTACTCCGTATGTCGTCCCGGGGGGAGGGATGTTTCTCCAGCCAACTGACGAGCGCCGCCGTTCTGGTTCTGACTACACACCGCGCTCACTTACTGAGCCAATTGTTCGCACGACATTGCGACCCGTTTTCGAAAGACTGGGCGAACATCCAAGGCCACAACAGATCCTCGACCTCAAGATATGTGATCCCGCGATGGGCTCAGGCGCGTTCCTGGTTGAGGCCTGCCGTTTCCTAGGTGACAAGCTAGTTGACGCATGGAATCACCATCGGGAGTTGCCGTCCATCCCACCCGATGAGGACCCGAGTCTTTATGCACGCCGTCTCGTTGCGCAACGATGCCTTTATGGTGTTGACGTAAATCGCTTCGCTGTCGACCTAGCAAAACTTTCGCTTTGGCTCGCCACTCTCGCGAAGGACCATCCGTTTACCTTTCTCGATCATGCGCTTCGCCACGGTGACTCCTTGGTTGGTTTTAGCCGGCTCCAAATCGGCCAATTCCATTGGGATACGTCCCGACCGCACGAACGAGTGTTTGGGCAGGACCTGTTGGAAAAGAAAATTGAACAAGTGACAGCGTTCCGCAGAGAAATCCTCGAAATGGCCGAAGACAATGTCGCGAGTATTTTGCTCAAGCAGCAAAAGCTGGGCCTTGCCGACGAGGCACTTTTCAATGTTCGTCGTGCAGGTGATTTACTTGTGGGGGCGTTCTTGAACGCTTCGAAGGACAAGGAAAGAGACAATCTCCGGGCCGACTATCGCGATCTATTCCTTAGTGCCTCGCGGAGGAACGTTTCCGATCTTCAGAAGGAAACCGCAATCGCGGATCGGCTGCGTTCCGGCAAGCTTCCGATCGTGCCGTTTCACTGGCAAATCGAGTTCCCGGAGGTGTTCGATCGAATCCAGCCTGGTTTTGACGCGTTTATTGGAAACCCACCATTCATGGGCGGTAAGAGGATTTCTGGCACTCTCGGCGATTCTTATGGGAAGTGGTTGACGATGTCGAACCCCGGCACTTCTGGAAATGTTGACCTGGTTGCACACTTCTACCGGCGCGTTTTTGGATTATTGCGTGATGGTGGTGTGTTCGGCTTAATTGCCACGAACACAATCGCCCAGGGAGATACACGGCGAGGAGGCCTGGCGTGGCTGGGGACCCACGGTGGGGAAATTGTCAACGCGCATCGCAGAGTGAAGTGGCCAGGATCAGCAGCTGTCATAGTAAGTGTTGTTGTCGTGACGCGAGGTGACACTGGGACGCGCCGGTTCATCGACGGTAGGCCTGTTGATTTCATATCAGCCTTTCTATCTCACCGTGGCACTCATGACGATCCTGCCCGCTTGCAGAGTAACCAGAACAGAAGTTTCATCGGCTGCGATATAAAGGGCCAAGGGTTCCTCTTCGCTGATGGTGATCGTGGCGCTACCCCTATCGAGGTTATGGAAAAATTGATAGCAGCCAACCCCAAGAACGCTATGCGCATACGCCCATATATCGGTGGTGAAGAGCTAAACAGCAGTCCTACTCAGTCTCCACATCGGTGGGTTATTCATTTTGGCGAAATGAGTGAAGCAGAGGCGCGCCACTGGCCTGACCTCATGCGCATCGTAGAACAGAGCGTCAAGCCGGAGCGCGCAACTAAGTCGAAAGAGCTTGCAGACTGGCCCTGGTGGCGATTTTGGAGGGTGCGAGAGGAACTTGACAAAGCCTGCGCCGGGCTCAAGAAAGTCCTAGTGGTCGCTCAGACAAGCAAGTCTTTCGGATTCGTGTTTTTGTCTACAGAAACGGTGTTTAGCCACAAGGTAGTAGTCTTTCCATTCGAGAGCTATGCGGCTTTTGCGGGGCTTCAGTGCACGTGCCATCAGATCTGGGCGAGATTCTTCGGTTCAACTCTAAAAGACGACCCGGTCTACACTCCCTCCGACTGCTTTGAGACTTTTCCGTTTCCCGAAAATTGGCTGACTAAGCCCGAACTCGAAAGCGCAGGAAATTCCTATTACGAATTTCGTGCTGCACTGATGGTCCGAAACAATGAGGGTCTTACTGCAATTTACAACCGCTTCCACAGTCCAGACGAACGCGAACCAGACATTTTGAAGCTCCGCGCGTTGCACGCCGCAATGGATCGAGCTGTACTCGACGCCTACGGCTGGAGCGACATCAAGACGGACGGTATATTCCTCCTGGACTTCGAGGAAGAAGAAGGCGGAGACAGTGGGCAGAATCGTCGGAGCAAACCCTGGCGGTATCGCTGGCCGGATGATATTCGCGATGAAGTCCTTGCGCGCCTGCTGGAGTTGAATCGCCAGCGTGCCCAAGAGGAAGCCGTTGCTGGACACGCCAAAGCTACCTCGGAAAGAGCAAAGCCTCCGAGAGGGGGAGCAAGGAAGGGCAAGAAGTCGGAGCCGTTACTGCCTATTCCTGGTCAACGGATTGAGGATACACAATGACGTCAGTAGAAGTCCGTGAAGGTCTGGTTGATGCACTCAACCTCGACTTGATTGGGCCAGCGCCGGGCAGCAAACACGAAAATGAAACTCTTCCGATCCCGCCCTCGCGGTGGTATCTGACTGGCTATCTAGTCCCGTTTATGGCTCCTGAGAGCCAACGCCGCGAAGTAACTGCTGATGACGAATTGGATTTGATAGGCGCTACCGGAGGAACAGACGACGACGCTCCGCCCGAGAGGGCATCCGCGCGAAAGGTATTTTTTCCGTCGTCCATCGGTTTGAGTGTGTTAGTGCCTTCCGAAACGAAAAGCCTCCGCGTTACCGCGCAATGGGGAGACTACAAACTTCTCGATCAACCCAGCGGCACAACGGAAGGGCAGGGGAATACGAGCGCTGCAAAGTCAGTCCAGAATTGGCGCCGTACCCAACGAACAGAAACGATTGATGTCACGCTTCCTGCCGCAACCGGGAAATCGAGTTCTAAAGAAGTGCCGAATAGCAATGGCGCGCGAATCGTTACTTCAGTACGAACAGTTCGAATGGCCCGCTCCGAGGGTAGCAATCCGGAAGATTTGTTGCCGGAAGGCACTCGTGCGGTAGCGATCTTTCTCGTCAACTATCGCCCGCCAGCGCCAGATGAGCGCAAAGACGAGGGATTGATTTTCCAAACTCGTCTAAAGGTGCATGCAGACCAGCCGTTTGTCGCGCGTCCAAATCTGCGGGGACACGATACTAATGATTGGGATGAACGGGTGGCAGACCTGCAATATCGCGATGTATGTGAATATGCAGTCGGCCACGGTGTGGCTACCACGGCGTCTATATCCGGCGATGACCAGTGTCACCAAATTGCTACGGAATGGATGCCTGCGGCAGATGTCGAGAAGGTGGAACCTGCCTTAGTTCCGGGCGTGGAACTATCAATGGAAGCCCTCGCCGGGGCCAGCACCCCGCAGGAAATGCAGCAAAAATTGAGTGGATTGGTTAGTGGATATGCCGCGTGGATTGCCTCGCAGCGTGAGGGGCTCAACCTTAAAGGCCGGCGACTCGAAGTGGCCGACGAGCTATTGCGCAGAGCTGAATTTTCGAGTCGTCGGATAGACGAAGGGATTCGAGCGCTCGAAGATCCCATCGTTCTCGAAGCATTTCGCATCGCAAACCGGACGATGGCGGCAGCCGCTCGGAGGCGGCAGGCACAAATAGAAGGCAAACAGCCTACCGAACTTGCTCCTCCCAAATGGCGACCCTTTCAGCTCGCATTCCTGCTCCTCAATCTCAAAGGAATATCCGAGCCCGCGCATGCCAACCGAGATGTCGTCGATCTTCTGTTCTTCCCGACTGGAGGTGGCAAGACAGAAGCCTACCTGGGGTTGGCTGCGATTACGCTCGTCTTACGGCGACTGAGAAATCCTGGAGTCGCGTCGGCGGGCGTGAGCGTACTAATGCGCTACACGCTTCGCTTGCTCACGCTTGATCAACTAAGTCGAGCCGCTGCATTAATTTGCGCTCTGGAATTGGAACGCGAAAAGGATGTGACCAAACTCGGCCAATGGCCTTTTGAGATTGGACTGTGGGTCGGCCAGGCGGCCACACCGAACCGTATGGGACAGAAGGGAGACAACAACCGGGAGTCTGCTCGCGCTAAGACGATTGCATTTAAGAACGATGATAAAAAGCCTTCGCCTATTCCTCTTGAGACGTGCCCATGGTGCGGTGAGAAGTTCAAAACCACTTCGTTTAACCTCGTACCAACCGCAGACAACCCCACCGATTTGCACATTGTCTGTATGAATCGCAACTGCGATTTCAAGGGCGACCGACATCTCCCAATTGTGGCGGTTGATGAGCCTTTGTATCGACGCATCCCATGCTTTTTGATAGCCACGGTGGACAAGTTTGCCAATCTCCCGTGGGTTGGCCAGTGCGGTGCTCTCTTTGGAAAAGTAGATCGTTGGGACAAGGGTGGTTTCTACGGACCCTGTGATCCCAACCGCGGGAGCAAGCTCGAAAAACAACTGCTTCCCCCTGACCTGATTATTCAGGATGAGTTGCATCTCATTTCAGGTCCGCTCGGGACGATGGTCGGGTTATATGAGACTGCCATTGATGAGCTGAGTTCAAGAACTGTCGATGGACGCACGATAAGACCGAAAGTAGTCGCTTCCACGGCGACCGTTCGCCGCGCAGAGGTACAAATTGGTGCCCTTTTCGCGCGCCAGTCTGTTGAAATATTCCCGCCGCCTGGACCGAATCGTCGTGATTCATTCTTCGCTCGGATAGTTCCTGTCACAGAGATACCGGGTCGGCGATATCTGGGGATCGCCGCGCAAGGAAAGAGCCTCAAGGTCGTATTGCTGCGCGCCTACCTCGCACTCTTGGCTGGAGCACAAAAAGCCTATGAGGCTGCTGGCGGCAAAAAGGACACGAACAATCCCGCAGATCCATATATGACCCTTGTTGGATACTTCAATAGTTTGAGGGAATTGGGAGGGAGTAGGCGCATCGTTGAAGACGAAGTTCGATCCCGCTTGGAGGGCTATGGGAAACGCCTGCGAGTTGGCGAGCAAGAAGGGCCATTTGCCAAGAGAACAATCGGATTTGACGCGATCGAATTGACCTCACGAGTAAAGACAAACCGTGTCGCGGAAGCGAAACGTCGCCTCGCTTTGCCGTTCAGTTCTGAGGGGCACGTGGATGTGGCCCTCGCGTCAAACATGATTTCGGTGGGCCTCGACATCAGTCGTCTTGGATTAATGGTGGTGTTAGGGCAGCCGAAGATGACCGCGGAATACATCCAAGCAACGAGCCGCGTTGGGCGTGATGACAATAAACCCGGCCTCGTCGTCACGCTTCTAAACGTCCATAAACCTCGTGACAGATCCCACTACGAACGCTTTGAAACTTATCACGCATCTTTCTACAGGGCAGTGGAGGCAACAAGCGTTACGCCATTTTCGCCCAGAGCGATTGATCGTGGGCTTCCAGCAGTGACAGTCTCACTCGCTCGCCTCGGCTGGGAGCAGCTGACGGCTCCACTTGCTGCGTCGGCCATAACAGCTCAAAGAGCCAGTCTTTCATTTGTTCCGGATACGATGACTCGAAGAGTCGATAATTTCGATCGAAGGATGGACGGAACTGAGAGACAAGCGCTAAGGCAGAAAGTTAGGGGGCAAGTACAAGATCTCTTGGACGAATGGGTCAAGATAGCCGAATCAAATAGAAAGGTTGGCGTCGGATTGCAATATCAGCAGGAAGCGGGGCTCGCACCGCCTCTGTTGCGCGATCCGCTCGACCAAGCCTTGCCCACACTACCACCGGGGCAAAGAAAGTTTAAAGCAGGCAGGTCACTACGTGGAGTTGAGCCGAGCGTGAACCTGTGGGTGAAGCAAATGAACGGGCTAGAGCTTGAATCGCCCGCGGAGGACGAATGAGTCAGCGGCCTGTGCGTGCCCACGGACAGCTTCGCCAGAGCCAGGTCCTGACAACTTTCGGACCCGGTGCAATGGTCGACTTGCCAAACCATGCCGTGATTGTGGGTGGTCTGGAGCATTGGGAAGGAGTTTCAGATCAGATATTCGAAGAGCGGCTTGTGGCAAAACTACAGGACATTCTTCAGCTCACAAACCTAAAACTGCAAGCACCTCCAATTGAGCTTCAGGACCCTAACGCTCCTAAAACGGGCATAACCGGATGGCAGTTTCCCGAATGGTTCGTTGCGCAATTTGAAGTTCCCTGGGGCGACGTGTTCCGTTCTCGCCCACTCCTGAATCGACTCGCCCTCGTTGACGGTAGATACCTGGACCGGGACCGAAAGAAGCGTCCTGTCGTACCCGTTCGCTTCGTCCAGGCGTGCGTGAATGGCCATATCAGCGACCTAGACTGGCACGACTTCGTTCATCGCGGGCAGTCGTCCTGTAAGCGCCAACTTTGGATGGATGAACGCGGAACTAGCGGCGACTTGGCAGACATATTCGCCCGGTGCGAGTGCGGGCAATCGCGGTCTCTCGCGGAAGCCGCGGAGATGGACAAAAGACCTCTTGGATATTGCAAAGGATTGCGACCTTGGCTCGGCGCTGCCTCACAGGAAAAATGTGGTGGCGACCAAGGAACGCCCGAGATAAATCGACTGCTGGTGCGCTCGGCAAGTAATGCCTACTTTCCTCAAGTTCTTAGTGTCATTTCAATACCCGATAGGGAGGGCCAGCTTCAGAAGGCGGTCGACCCGGTTTGGGAAGACTTTCTGCAATATGCCGAGACAATTGATGAACTTCGAAAGGAGCGGAAGAAAGCGAAGGTGTTCGGCGCTCTGGAAGGTCTTTCGGATGAGGAAGTGTTCGGAGAAATTCAACGCCGGAGATTGGGGGCCGGGCCCTCTCGGAAGAGCATTAAGCAGGCTGAGATTGAGATGTTGATGGCGAGTACTGATGAAATCGGAAGCGACCGACCGGAAGGAGATTTTTACGCCCGGAGACTCCCCCTTCCAACTCCTAGAACGGGATTATTGGGTCCAATCGACCGCATCGTCTTGGTGCACCGTCTCCGGGAAGTGATCGCCCAGCTGGGTTTCACACGCTTCGAGGCGGAGATGCCGGACATCGAAGGGGAGCTTTCGCTAAACGTCCGTAGAGCCAGTCTTGCTTTGGAAGTATCTTGGCTCCCCGCCGTGGAGAATCGTGGCGAAGGATTTTTCATCTCGGTTGATGCTCATGTGCTGGACGAATGGTCTAATCGAAAGCCGGTGAGCGACAGAGGGCTTGAGCTTTTTCTGGCGTTTAAGGAGTGGGAGAAGAAGAACTCGGGTTCCGGTCTTGATTTTCCTGGCCTCAAGTACATTTTTCTTCATTCGCTCTCACATTTATTGATTACGGCAGTTTCCCTTGAGTGTGGATACGCAGCGGCATCGATTCGGGAAAGAATCTACGCAGGCGAAACTGGCTATGGAATTCTTCTCTACACAGGAACACCTGACGCCGAGGGAACTCTCGGTGGCCTAGTTGATGCCGGAAGGCATCTTCAGCAGCACCTGACGAACTCCATAGAGCTAGGTCGATTGTGTTCGAATGACCCCGTGTGTGCCCAACATAAGCCGAACAATCCTCAAGAAGAACGATTCCTGGTGGGCGCTGCATGTCACGGATGCCTCCTGATTGCGGAACCATCCTGTGAACGCAGAAATGAGTTTCTCGATCGAGCGCTCGTCGTCCCTACGGTCGAAGCGCTCGGGGCTGAGTTCTTCGCAGAGGCTGTCTGATGGCCCCGGCGTTACAAAAGATGCCCAGCGTGGCGCTGAGAAGCCTCGCGGATTCGATCGATAGTGGCCGCTTACTTCCGCCTTTCACCCTAATCTCGCTGCAGCGTTATGTACCTACTCAGGATTGTCAAAGCGTTGCTGAGGACTTACGCGGTTTCTCCGATAGCGGTGTCCCGGCTCCACAGATTGCTCATATCTTGCGCCTTTTAGCCGAAGCGCGAGTTGCTTCTGAGCAAACCTCCGACAAAGTTGAGCTTGTTTGGAGCGGGCCCGAAATGCCCGGAGCTGCGAGCCGTGACACAAGCGTCGTGGTCCGCGAGCTCTTTTCAGGAGCGAAATCTTCAGTATTGGTCGCAGGTTTCGCAATTTCACGTGGCAATGAGATTTTCAAAGCTTTGGCATATCGTATGGCCCAGGTGCCATCACTCGCCGTTCGAATGTTTCTAAACGTTGCGAGGGAAAATAACATCTCCGCGTCGAACGAAGCAATTCTCCAGTCGTTCTGTTTGTCCTTCAAGTCAAAACACTGGCCGTGGGAAAATTATCCCCTAGTGTTTTATGATCCGCGGGCTTTGGAGGCCAATTTTTCGAATCGCGCATCGCTTCACGCAAAATGTATCGTGATAGACAGCGAAAAGTGCTTCGTCAGCTCCGCGAACTTCACGGAATCAGGGCAGGCACGAAACATTGAGGTCGGTGTCCTAGTCGAGGACAGAAACTTGGCAGCGTCGATTCACCAGCAATTCGAATCCCTAGTGGCTAACGGAATTTTACGAGGCATTCCTGGATTGTGCTGAATTAACTTTGGTCGCACTTCGGGCCCATCCGCAACGATCTGCCCATTTTCAAGAAGTGGGTTCTCCAATTCCGTCATCGCTAACGGCTCCGCACCGTTGGCAGATGAAAGCGCGGTCCCATCGCGAGTATTCCTGTGCGTAGGTAGAGTGATTGTGCCTCCAGACGAGAAACAGGAGGAGAGGAAAACCGGCAGCGGAAATCAAAGTAAAGAAGGTCAGTGGAAGTGACCAAGCGGTTGAAGAATTCGTGGCAACCGTGTTGATGTAAAAGACCAACCAACCGACACACAGAAACACCAGAAGGGACCATCCGATGGTCTTCAGATACGACCATTTCACAGGCGGGGTCAGTTTCTTGGAAAGGACAGACTGCCCGGTCCCTCGCGTGGTCGCCCTGCCCACAACCAGGTCTGGCCCTCCGCTGCCCACCGCGACTGCACGCAGCCGCGTCCGGCCTTCGCTTCGGAAGAGACCTTCCTCATAGGCTAGTGAGACTTTCTTTAGATCGGTACTGTTGCACTTCGGGCAGCGCAAGTCCATCTTGTCACCCCTTGCAGCCCCACTTCTGTGTGGCTATCAATCCTTTCTTATTTAGCACAAAACTACCGCCATTAAACCCGGCGCTGCGCAATTAGTTGCTCGGCGCCGCTCGACGAGACTTCGTTCCTGCCATTTTCTGGGCCATGTATAAAAGGAGCTTGCGATCTCCGTCCTCAGACCTCGCCAATAAACGCCGAAGCTTACCCAAATACCGTGCATCCTTCCCCGAACTGCCCCAAGCGATGTCGTCAGACGACTTGCGCTTGGGAAGATTCGGCAGTTTGGGCGGCTCCTCACCATCGTAGAAGAGCCGGTACATCGGAACCTCCAAGGCTCTGGCCATTTTCTCCAGCGTTTCGATGGCCGGGACAGTATGACCGTTTTCAACGCGGGAGATATAACAACGAAGCAATCCCGTCCTCTTCTCGATGTCGCCTTGAGAGAGCTGTTTTTCCTCCCGCATAGCACGCAATTGATCTCCGATAATCACGGTGGTACCACCTCCTGCCGTCATAAGTCAGGAATTTAACCGACTTTAGACCCAAAGCAAATCTCCCGCAAGCTCTCGTTATTCATTTCGCGCCGGCAGAACCGGTCGATAAGATTCGATCATGCCCCAATAATACAACGAGCGCTCGTTGTTTTATAGCAGACTTTTTTAGAAGGATTTCTTGGACTTGGGAGGCCGACCGCCCTTGCGCTTCTTCCGTCGAGCTTGCAGCTGGCTGAAGTATTCCGAGCCTCGCTTGGCGATCTCCTTCCCACCCTTCCGTCCAAGCTTGACGGCGGCGGGATCTTTTTTCTTCGGCAAAATTCTCCCGACCGTATTATGCACCACGACGAAGGAAACCGATGACTCTACTTTGTGAGGAGTTCAAAAGCCTTGAAGGCGGCATCGGCAGGCTGGTCGCTGAAAACTAGAGGCAAGACCGTCAGCGATACTCCTGATGGGTCATTTACAGAGCGTGACACTAAAATAGCTTTGGCAAGTTGGTTGTTTGCGCCGAACTGCTCTAGCGAGTGTCGAGAGTTTTCAAGCGAGGTCTTGTCCGTGTTCACTTGGTCTAAGGCCACGATCCCTAACCTTTGCCCGTCTGCAACAAAGATGATTTTCCAATCGACAACAGCACCGGCTGAATCTTCCTCGAACTGGCTTAAGTACACCGGAATACTACCGAAATGTCCCATAAGCCCCACCAAGAATTGCCACCAGTGACCATCGGGGAACGCGAACGCACTGGCCGTGACGTAGTCCTCACATTTCCGCAAACATTTCGCAACTATCTTCAGTGTAGGCGACTCTACGGGGGGCTCATATGAGTCGAGAGCATGTAGCGCAGGTACATACACACCACAGATTGCATGGGATTTCGAGGCTGCCCCCAGACCTCGGTAAGCAGCAACGGCAACGGCAAGTTGATCTGAGACGCTCAACATTGCGCGAGTAAGTCTCTTAATAAACGGCAGAAGGGGAGTCAGGGTGATTTTGTGGGATTCCCCCTGAGGCTGGCCTCGTTTCTCTCGCAGAATCCTTGTTTCAATGCGACCAAAGGGTCCGATGCCAAACGACAGCACCACGCGGTTGGTGTAAACCAGGGTGTCGTACCCTCGATGAGCAAGATTTGTCCTAATCCCGTGCAGTTCATTGAACCAGTCCAACTCCGCAGCAAGAAAGTGAAATCTTGAATCAATTCTTGCAGGGTTATCCCTTACCCAGTTTGTGAGGTCATGAAAGGAGCCCGACGGAGCCTGGCCACGCATCCTCGATTCAAACGCAAGTTCCACAGCCAACTCGGCGAGTACATCGCAGGCTGCTTTGAGAAACAGAAAATACGATTCAAGGTCGGTGCTCACTGCTGGTAAATCCCCTGACCTACTCATGTCGGGTGTGAGAGCTTCGTACCAGAGACACCTTGACGCCAACACAGCAAGCCGCAGCACGTCATGCGCGAACGAATGCGCTAGTTCAGCAATTCGCTCAGCCTGCGGTGCGGAAGGATCTCGCTCAACTACGTCCATTAATTGGTCGGGAAGCTGTAGGTAGTAGTGGTAGCGTGTTAATTTTTCATTTTCCCGCAGTTTCAGAAATGTTCCGAGTGCGCGTGGCATCTAACATCCTAGTCGAATAGCGAATGTTGCTGTCCCGTTCGCTGTGGGGGGTGAACTATGCGCGGTGCTTCCATGCCCCAGAGTCTGCGGAAGAGATCGACCGTCCCAGGACCGAACCCCGCGTAGTGGTTATTGGCAAATGCCAGAATCATGATGCGCCGCTCTTGGATTTTCTTGAGAAGACTGACCCATTCGGAAAGATCACCTTGCCGATCTACAATCACCTTGTCCCAAGTTGTCGTTTTTTCCTCGATCCCTTTCCGGTCCCCCAACCACCGAACGTAAGTGAAGTCGGCGGTAATTAGATCGAATTTGTCCTTCATCTCCCAGGGCCGTGGCATCCAGCCTTGATCAATCAGCGTGAGAGCGACGCCGTGCTCCCGCAACACATCTGTGAGTTTAGGAACCAGCCAGTCCTTGTTGCGAATCTCGACAGCAAACCGGGGCTCCTTCGGAAGCCTTTTCAGAAACGGTACTAGTCTGGCTAGAAAATCGTCCAGCGACTTGAACGCGTATTTGTCGAACTTCCCGAATTGAAACAACAATGGGCCGAGCTTTTCGCCTAGAGCCTCCATTGTTGTTAGAAAGACTCTGAACTCCTCATCACAATCTTTGAGAACCCTCTTGTGTGTGATCTCCTGTGGTACCTTGGCCGCAAAAAGAAATCCTTCCGGGGTTTTGGCATTCCAGGAGCGCACCACCCTCACATTCGGAGTTGCATAGAAGGTTGAGTCAATCTCGACAGTGTCAAAGTGCTGCGCGTAGTAGCTGAGGTAGTCGGCGGGTCGCAAACCCTTCGGGTAGAACGATCCCTGCCAGCCTGTGGCTGTGAACGATGAAGTTCCGAGAAGAATCTGCGAATGCTTCATCCTGGAGAGTATAGCGAACCCGTGTCGTCCACCGCGCGGTCCGCTTGTAACTTACGGGTGGGACACTGGGAAGTTAGCCAGATCAGTGAATACAAGCGTGGGTTGCCCGTGATCCGCTCGCAATCGTCCGAGGATGATGCTTTGCGGCAGATCTTGAAGTGCATGGAATCAGGCAGTGGGACTATAATTCGCGAATGGCATCCATGGGGAAAAGTACCGGGCAGGTTCG
>Ga0210409_10000424_pt1 | contig 71465 bp, 53 predicted proteins | sample IncBWH17MmetaG_FD_161649 | JGI IMG/M metagenome (GOLD analysis project Ga0210409, IMG submission 161649) | Forest soil microbial communities from Barre Woods Harvard Forest LTER site, Petersham, Massachusetts, United States - Inc-BW-H-17-M | ecosystem: Environmental > Terrestrial > Soil >... | reverse complement strand
ACAAAGGAGGGTTAACGATCATGCCTTTAATTCAACTGCTGGAAGTTCTCATCGTGGTGGGTGTTCTGCTGTGGCTGGTGAATCGCTTCATTCCTATGCAGGGTTCCATCAAGTCGATTCTGAATGGGGTCGTCGTGATTGCTGTGGTTCTCTGGCTGCTGAACGTCTTCGGCTTGTTTCATTCCCTTTCCCGTGTCCACATCGGAACGTGACGGATAGAAGGCTCGAAGCCAGTCAAGAACAACAGGCGAGAACATAAAAGCTGTTCAACGGAACCCGCAGGAAACTGCCTTTAGGAGAAAGTTTGAAAACACATCTTTTGTTAGCCATCGGAATAACTCTATGTTTGAGCGCATTTGCGCAGACCAATTCTCAAGCACCCATCGCGGTCGAACCGATGGCACACACCCCGACGTTCCAGGTCACGGTGACCAGCCGCAGCGTGCGGGCAGTGAACTACAAACATCGCAGCGGGGCGACCAAAGTAGATTTCGCCGGCACCGATCTGATGCCCGGAGCCAACGGTCAAGCCAAGGTGGAGAGCAAAAAGGGCTACATCGAAATCGAAGTTGAATTCGGAAATCTGCAAAAGCCGACGACCTTCGGCAATGAGTATCTGACGTACATCCTGTGGGCGATCTCACCCGAGGGCCGCTCCGTCAATCTCGGCGAAGTCCTGGTGGGTGGCAATCATCGCAGCAAACTGGACGTGACCACCGACCTCCAGGCTTTCGCGCTGGTAGTTACGGCAGAACCTTATTATGCGGTTCGACAGCCCAGCAACTTGGTCGTCCTCGAAAACGTAATCCGCGAGGATACGAAGGGGACCACTGAGGCGATGGACACGAAGTATGAACTCCTGGAGCGTGGCGGGTATATCCCAACCGGCTACAAGTTCGATCCGGTTGTCCTGAATACCAAGTTGCCCCTGGAGTTCTTTGAAGCGCGAAATGCCCTGCGCATTGCGCAATCCGAGGGCGCCGAGACCTATGCCCACGACAGCTATCAGCATGCAGTCCGGCTGATGGACAGAACCGACCAATATGCCACGAGCAGTCACATCGACAAAAAGCCGATGATTGCCGTCGCCCGTGAAGCGGTACAGACGGCGGAAGATGCTCGCGCAATCACGGTGAAGAAAATCGATGAGGAGCGTCTGGAGAACGAACGCCAAACTGCTGCTGACTCGCAGACACGAACCCGAGCGCAAGCGGAAGACGCGATTCGGCAAAAAGAGCAGGCCCAGTCCGACCGAGCCAGAGCCGAGTTTGCCAGGTCTCAAGCAGAGTCCGACACGGCCAAGGCCCGAAACGACGCCGCTGACGCACGATCGGAAACCGTACAGGCCCAGTCGGATATGGCCAGCAACCAAGCTATATCGGCAAATGAACTGTCCATTGCGCAAGCCGATGCGGATCAGTCTCGTATGGCTGCGCAACAGGCCCAGTTGAGCGCGCAGCAATCGGAAACGGATAAAGCGGCCATGCGCACCCGCTTGTCGGAGCAGTTGAATCAAATCCTGCAGACTCGTGAGAGCGCGCGCGGTCTGATTGTGAACATGTCCGATGTTCTGTTTGACACCGGGAAATACTCACTGAAGCCCGGAGCCCGCGAGAAGCTGGCAAAGATCGCCGGCATTCTGCTCGCTTACCCCGGACTCAACATTGAAGTCGGCGGCTACACGGACAATGTGGGCGGCAACGAGATGAATCAAAAGCTGTCGGAAAACCGAGCGGGATCGGTACGAGACTACTTGGTACAACAGGGCGTCACCACCAATTCGGTAAGCGCAAAGGGTTTCGGAAACACCCTGCCTGTTGCCTCCAACGACAATTCGGCTGGCCGGCAGCAGAACCGGAGAGTGGAGCTCCTCGTATCGGGCGAAGCCATCGGCAAGCCAGTCAATGCGACCACGGGAAGCCTGCGGTAAGCGGTAAAAGGAAAGCCCGCCCGTAACAGAGAAATGGAGACAGCACTTATGAAGATCAATGGAATCACCAGCACTGCGATCGTGTCTTTGCTCTTGGGGATTGCAATCCCCGCCTATTCGTGGCAGGAACAGCAAAACGAAAAACAAGACCATCCCGGACAGCAACAGAGCAAACCCGAACAAAAAACTAAGCCCGAGCCTCAGCATGCCCAGGAACAACAGCAGCGGAACCAGAACCAACAGCACGCTGAACAACAACAGCAGCAGAACCAGAATAAGCAGCAACAGCACGCTCAGCAACAGGAACAGCAGAACCAGAACCAACAGCACGCTCAGCAACAGGAACAGCAGAACCAGAACCAACAGCACGCTCAGCAACAGGAACAGCAGAACCAGAACAAGCAGCATGCTCAGCAACAGGAACAGCAGAACCAGAACAAGCAGCATGCTCAGCAACAAGAATCGCAGAACCAGAACAGGCAGCATGCCCAGCAACAGGAACAGCAGAACCAGAACAGGCAGCATGCTCAGCAACAGGAACAGCAGAACCAGAACAATCAGCATGCCCAGCAACAAGAACAGCAGAACCAGACTAAGCAGCAACGGCAGGCTCAGCAGCGGCAGCAGCAGACGCAGAACAACCAGTACGCTCAACAACACCAGCCCACGCAGCAACAGCAGCGTGTCGAGCAGAGTGCGTGGCAGGAGCATCGCGCACAAAGCTGGCAGTCAGACCACCGCGACTGGCAACAACGTGGCGGCTATCACGGATACCGCATTCCTGATGACAGATACCGCGGATACTTCGGACCGGACCACGGCTTCCGGATCTATGGATTGCCATTCATGGTTGTTGGCGGATATCCCCGCTTCCAGTATGAGGGCTATTGGTTTACTACCGTTGATCCGTGGCCGGAAGACTGGGCGAACAACTGGTACGACACCGATGATGTCTACGTCACGTACGTCAACAACGGCTACTACTTGTTTAACAGCCGTTATCCGAACGTCGGGATTGCGGTCAGCATCTCGATGTAGCGTGCAACAACCTCAAGTCTTTAAGACTTAAGGAGAGCCGCTGTTTCGCTTTCAGGAGTGTCCGGAGTCGAGACAGTGGCACAGTTCGATGTCGGCGTCTCATCTTGAGCGCCAAAAGGAGAACAAAATGCTTTGGACCATATTCGTAGTTTTGGCAATCCTGTGGCTTCTGGGTTTCACTCTGCACGTGGGCGGAGGGCTAATTCATCTGCTACTCATCGCAGCCCTGGTGGTCCTGATCTTCAACGTTGTGAGTGGGCGTCGATCCGCAGTTTGAGAGACGTGCTCGGGAAGAGTCACAGGAGATTCGCCATACCACAGAAATGCAAATGGTTGGCCATCGGCGTTCGTCTTTGGTGGCTCTCACGAGCAATTCTGTGATGGCGACCTCCGCGAATGCATTTTTTCCGTCAGTGGGCGTTGTTGCTCAGACTAAAGAAAGCGGCCCTGTCAGCATTCCAGGGTCATTTGCCCGTGACCATTGAATCGTTGGCAAAGCGGGCAGGAAAGGGAGTCGCATATGCTCGGAATCGCGTTGGCCGTCGTCTTGGTTCTGGCATTCCTTGCGCTACTGCCGCAATGGGGCCATAGACAATGGACCTACTACCCGACTGGAAGAATCGGGATGGCTCTGCTCGTGGTCATCGTGCTTCTGCTCATTGGTCGCCTTTGAACAACGTGAACCAGCGTTGGCGTCGGCTTTGGCCCGTGCGACGGCGATCATCCTTCTTGTCGGCGACCCTTTGTCCGGATACGCCGTTTTTGGCGCACGAGGAAATCGTCGATCCGCTCCGGAGTGGTGAGAGACCAACCGCTCCTGCTCGAGCGCTATTCCAGTCCACCCGCGGATCAGCTCCGTGAGGCACATGCGTACGCCAACCGCGGCACTGTGATCCAGATCTGGGCGACGTGAACCTGGTCAATTGTGCACAGTTACGGACTAGCCGCTGTTGGTAGGCTGGTTCGGATCAAAGCTACCGACCGAGGCGGCGGGGGGGATACCGCGGCCACAGCCGGCATTTTGATATGGAGGAGCTAGCGACCATTCGTTCCCTGGTCGTTTTGTTTCTCAATGGTGCTAGTGAAGTTCACACCACGAGCATCGGGACTGACTGGTAACAGGAAACCCAATGCTCGTGAGTGTGCACTTCGCTTTGTCGTCGCTCTTCTCCCGCATGGTGATGCGGACGGAGCGGAAAAGAACCCTGCTTTGCTGAGCATTATTGAACAGTCTGCCGTGCTCCGGGGTCAGTATGCTCAATGGTATGGCAATAGTGCGCCATTACCCGGAAACATCACCAGACCCAACAGAGAGTTCTTTCCCAGGATACCCGCTCGGGATCTGGCCTCCAATCATCTCCTCCTTCTGCAAGGAAAATGCGACGTACGAAACGAGACATGGCGATTGCAGTCTGCCGGGTTGCGTCTGCCCGTGCCATTCCAGACCAAGATGAAAGGAGCATGGGAACGTGAGAGAGGCAGGAGCTTCCCGCCCAGTGACGAGCCTATCCCGACACGAGCTGGCCTGCCGCATCCTTGAATATCGCGGCTCGGGGCTTAGCAGCAATGAAACCAATCGCACTTTACAGTAATGGCGGCTGCGGTCGTGTTTCACAGAAATCGCCAATCCATGATCACTGCTTCGACAAACGTCCGGCGTACGAACACGATCCTCCGCCCCGACCAGTCCCGCGTTCTTCTGCGCCCATTCAGACCAGAGACTCCCGAGCGCGCTAGCAGGATAATCGCCAGGATCATGTCGCTACCGGAAAGCCAGGTCGGGCCACTGCTGGACGAAGTATCCGCTGAATTCTCGCGGCGACACCAGCAAATCCACAGATCCTTTCTGGAACGGTTCGAACAGGTCCGCGACCTCGTCTTGACCGATGAGGAAATCTCCGAACAGAGACAGCTGTTGATCGGTGCTTATTTCGTGTGTGAATTTTCGTTAGAGTCTGCAGCCCTGTTCAATCCGTCCATCGTCCCGCACCCTGACCAATCCGAGCTTCCTCCCGGCGCATTGCGCTTCATCCTCAGCTTGCGCGCGACCGGGGAGGGACACATCTCCTCCATCACTTTTCGGACGGGTATGATCCACTCCGACAACCGGATCGAGGTCCAACCCCCAACCGGCTTCCTCACCGAGCCGCGTCAAATACCTAATCCCCACTACGAAAAGGCACTGTTCGAGCGAAAACTCTTTGAACTGGGTCTGACTAGCGGATTCACGCGCCGCATCATGGACAAGTATGGGGAACGGTTTTCGTTGGAAGAACTCCGCGCCAATCTCGAACTCGAAATGACGCAGTCGCGCTTCTCGGATCAGGACGCTATCCGGGGAATTTTGACGCTGGCCCAGTCCAATTACGAGGTTCAGTTTCAACCCCAGCAACCTTTGTCTGAGCGCATTCTTTTCCCCGCCACGCCGTCGCAACGCAATGGCATCGAAGACGCCCGATTCGTCCGTTTTCAGAACGATGACGGCAGCTATGTCTATTACGCCACGTTCACAGCCTTCGATGGCAAGGTGATCTTTCCGGAACTGGTGGAGACTTCTGACTTCCTCCTGTTTCGGTTCATCACTTTGAATGGTCCGGCAGCCAAAAACAAAGGCATGGCTCTCTTCCCCCGGAAAATCAATGGCCTCTACGCGATGCTCTCCCGCCATGATAATGAGAACCTCTACTTCATGCTTTCTGACAATGTCCACTTCTGGTATGAAAGCAAGGCTCTCCTCAAACCGATGTTCCCGTGGGAGTTGGTTCAGCTTGGGAACTGTGGGTCGCCCATTGAGACCGAAGCAGGCTGGCTCGTCCTCAGTCACGGGGTCGGCCCCCTCCGAACGTACTGCATCGGCGCGTTCCTTCTGGATCACGACAACCCTGGCAAAGTGATCGGCCGCCTCCGCGAGCCGTTGCTCAAACCTGACCAAATGGAGCGCAAAGGCTACGTGCCGAACGTCGTCTATACGTGTGGCGCCCTGGTCCACAACGGCGAACTGATCATCCCCTATGGCATGGCCGATCACGCCACTGGTTTTGCAACAGTTCCGCTCGATCAAGTGCTGTCGGCCATGCAGTAGGAAATGTCGTCGAGCAGCATGAGAGAGCCCAACAAACGAGTGGCTGTCCTGTCGCCGATAGCCTGGCGAACCCCTCCTCGCCAATACGGCGCCTGGGAAACAGTGGCCAGCAACATAACCGAAGGGCTCGTCGCTCGTGGCTGGGACGTGACGCTATTTGCCAGCAGGGACTCTGTAACCCGCGCTCACCTACATGGCGTGGTGGACAAGGGATATGAAGAGGATGCCTCCATCGATCCCAAAGTTGCCGAATACCTTCACATCTCGGAAGCCTTCGAACGCGCTGCTGAGTTTGATCTCATCCACAGCCACTACGACTTCATGGCTTTGACCTACACTCGGCTGATTAGAACACCGGTCCTGACTACCATTCACGGATTCTCGTCACCCAAAATCATGCCCATCTATCAGAAGTATCGCGATGGATACTTCGTTTCAGTCAGCGACTCCGATCGAGCCACAGGACTCAACTACCTAGCTACCGTCTACAACGGTATTGATCTCTCGTTGTATCCACTTCAGGAACCGGGCGGCGAAGACTTGATCTTCCTGGGCCGGATCCACCCAGATAAAGGTGTTCATCTAGCCATCGAGGTTGCTCGTCAGAGTGGAATGCGTTTGATCATCGCAGGTATCGTGCAGGATGAGGCCTATTTCCGGGAGCAAATCACACCTCATCTCGACGATCAAAGCATCCTCTATATCGGACCGGTGGACGTGAAAGGTAAGAACGAACTTTTTGCTCGAGCCCGGGCTCTACTGCACCTGAACACCATTCCGGAGCGATTCGGACTTGTCCTGGTCGAAGCCAATGCTGCCGGCGTGCCCGTCATCGCAATGGACCTGGGCTCTTGCCGCGAGGTGATCAAGGATGGGGAGACCGGTTTTCTGGTTGACAACGTTGCTGAAGCTGTTCGAGTCCTCGCGCGAATTCCTGAAATCGACCGTCGGGCCTGCCGCAACCGTGTCCGACAACACTTCTCGATCGACACCATGGTGGAGAAATACGAGCGGGTTTACTCGACGATTTTCGATCTGAAGGCGGAGAGACCAGCATGAAGCCGAACATTGTCAGGAGGTACAGGCACAACCCCATCCTCACCAAGGCCGAGATCCCTTATCCCGTGGAAACCGTTCACAACGCGGCAGTCGTGAAGCACGGGAACGAATACATCATGCTTTTCCGCTCCCATCTGCGCACCGGACGGTCCATCATTGGTCTGGCACGCAGTGCCGACGGATTCCGCTTCACCGCCGATCCACAGCCCTTTCTGACTCCTGACCGGGGCGGCCCTTTTGCCGTCTATGAAGAATTCGGAGTGGAGGACCCACGCGTGACCCTGCTGGAAGGGGAATACATCATCACCTACAGCGCTTACTCGCGAAATGGAGTCCGGATCGCCCTGGCCAAGACAAAGGACTTCAGTGAGGTGGAAAGAGTCTCCCTGATCACTGAGGCGGATTATCGCAATGTGGTGATCTTTCCCGAGAAGTTTGATGGACTCTACGCCCGGCTTGACCGTCCCCATTCGGAAATCGCCCCCTGGTCAATCTGGATTTCCTATTCCCCGGATCTGTCCTATTGGGGACAATCACAGCTGATCATGAGGCCTGTGCAATATCATTGGGATGAAATGAAGATCGGACCCGGCGCACCGCCGATAAAAACGGACCAGGGATGGCTTTCCATCTATCACGGAGTTTTCCAAACCATGGATGGATCAATCTATCGTTTGGGGGTTGCTCTTCATGACCTTGGGGACCCTGCAAAGATCGTAGGGGTGGGCGACTCTTGGATTTTGCAACCCGAGGATCCCTGGGAAATAACCGGGTATGTCCACAACGTAGTCTTCACGTGTGGCGCTGTTCCGGAGCCCGATGGAACCGTAAAAATCTACTGGGGGGGAGCAGACACGGTCATGTGTATGGGCGAAGCAAATGTCTCGGAACTGGTCGGGCTGTGCCTCAACAACGCCAGGCCGGCCAAGTGAGCATGGCATCACGTCACGAATCTATCCGAGGGGCCTTTTCTAAAAGAGTTGCAAAACAACTTTTGAACAAGATCCGCGAGAATGCTGGTTTTCACGAGCACATAGTGGTCAGAATTGAACATCTTGTTTTCGAGCACCCAGCTCATCATGTCGCCCATGAAAACCAAGAAGGTACCAGCCTTGAAGGTTCGTTGCCCCACCTGTGGCGCTAAGCCAGGAGAGAAGTGTGAATTAAGTACCGGGCTACCTCGCACAGAGCCGCATAGAGATCGACGCTTAGGGCTTCTGAAAAGTAAGGGGCCAGGCGGTCGGGCAATAATGATTGCGGGTTCTATGGTACTTTCATGTCGGTCTAGTCGCGTTTGCCGGCTACGAAGCTACACTCTCGTGCACGAACGAACGCGAAGTCGTTCTACGAACCAACAAACTCCTAAGTCTTTGCCTGCGTTTACCCCCGGACCACGGCAGATCGCAAATTCCACGAGTTTTCGACTCTCAGACGTTTTATCTAGCCAGCGACTGTTCAATGTAGACCAGTATTGAAGCAATAGATCCTCGATCATCGTTGTGTTGGCGCTCATGAGGTTTCAAACATGGGCTGCTGGCAGCGTAATACACGGTCAATGGCCAGCACGACGCCACGATTCAGATGTACGGGAAGGAGAATTCATGATGGCTACGAATCTTAGCAGTTGCCGACCCGGCGTTGGCATAGAAGCATTAAATCGATTGCCTGGGTTAGCCGAACCTGTGTTGCAAATCGACTTAGAACGAGAATTGCAGCAACTCCGCCAAGAAGACTCGTGGCAGCGGGAAACTGGCCGCAGCTCAAAAACGCTTGCGAAATACCCTGATTTCCGAATTGTTCTGATTCTAATGAAGGGCGGCACTCGGATGAGCCAGCACAAAGCGGAAGGAAGGGTCTCCATCCAGCAATTGAAAGGGCGAGTCTGTTTATACTTGGTCGATCGAACGGCGACTGTCTCGGCCGGTGATTTGTTAGTGCTGGACTGCGGAGTATTGCACGACGTCGAAGCGCTCGAAGAGAGTGCTTTATTGCTCACCATCTCTTGGCGAGGGCAGAAGAGCGATGCCTCAGAATCGTTTTCATCCACTCAGCGGCAATTAGACGAAGAAGCCGTGTCGCGCATGGACGATGAAGGTGGCACCCCTGGAGCCCCCGTGAGCCGGCCCGGTGTGACTAGGAAGGCCGCGTCGACGACAGCTAAAAGTCTTTCATGAACGTCGCGCTGAGAGCCGGCAGGCCATGCAATGGACCAACCGATCCCCCTCGTGCCTAGTGGCTCAATCTGCTTATGATGGCGAATAAGGTGAGCAGTTTAGACCAGCTATTCCTGTCTATGTGGGCCAGCATAAGCTTCAGAGACGAGCGCGCGCTCTCTCGCTATTGCTGTGGTCTACGGCAGAAGGAAACGATATGCGCTGCTATTGGGAGCAAACCGGTGTCCTTGGTCCGATCTATCGCTCGTTGGGCCAAGGGCTGAATGATAGCGAAATTGCAATGAAACTAGGTATCAGTGAAGTGAACGTGCAGAACTGCATTGCCTGGGTCCTTCATTTCTTAAAGCTGAACGATCGCCAAGAGCTGATTCTATACGCGTCAGACGGGGCGTAGCTTTGGCTAGTTGTAAACTGACAGCGAGCGACCGCCGACGCTTGAGGCCCCGGAAAAGATATCGGGGCTGAGTTCTGTGCCTCCTGCGGATGAGCAGTCCTGCTCAGACCAGAACCCCACGGAGCGCTAGCGCTAGCCTGTATCTTGGTTGAATGGCCGAGGAACTGGACTAGCTCGCGGCGAGGGGTAGACCGTGGTCAGGCAGATCTCTCTCATCGGACAACAGACCAGAGAGATGTGCCTTTCTCCCCAAGGAGCATGGAGAAGCATCCTTGATGGGAGCATCGACTTCTTATCAGGCCAATCTGTTCTATCTATCCTTTAGTTATTGGCGCTCGTTCTGTTCTATCGAAGGCAATTTTTCAAAATTCGGCGCGGACCCGAGGCGCCCCCAGGTTTCGGGAGGCGCCACCCGGTCCGACCAGATTCTCAAGCAGCTTTGCTGTATGCGTCTGAGCCGTGCTGCTTTACCATTTTGTTATAAACGCCCATCAACAGAAATGCCGCCGGCCACTGTCCGACAAACAGCGCCCAATCGTCCTTGCCCACAATCTTCAGAATTGCGGAAGCGGTGATGGCACCAAATGCTGCCCCCAAGTAGCCGGAACTTGGGATCTTGGACGTTTGCGACTCAATGGCACCCGTGAAACGATCCTCTGAAACGCCACTGCGAACTTTGTCTTGCATGCGAACTCCTTCTCTCAATTAGCTGATCGTGAATTTTAGGCCGACTTCTTCATTCTGGTCTTTCCCGTCTCTTCGCCCGCGGGCTTGTGGTTCTTGCCAATCGTCTTTCCGCTGTGCCCCTCGACTCCCTGTTCTAGTTCAGGAGACTCTACGATTTTCCATTTTCCGCCCGTGTTCCAGGGACCGCGAGAAAGCGAGGTCGGGATTTCCGACGTTCACCGTGTACATCAGTTTCTTTATGTGGTGGTACATCCGTATTTTCTCCTAGTGGCTTAGATAATCTTTGCCCTTCGAGAATGGATCACGCTGTAGCCGCGCTGACTAGGCAGCGCGCTTCGGCGCCTTCTTATTACCCGACCCGGATGAGTGCTGTTGTCCTTCAGAACCTTCTTCATTGGCTTGGGAGTTGATTTCTTTTGCAAGCTCGGCAAGTTTTTCGTCGGTTTGCTTTTCTTCCGCTAGAGTCTTTTCGAGCAGCAACGCGTGTTTTGCCTGCCCCAGTACTCTAGCGATCTCGCTGGCCGTTCCGTACGCCGCCATCTCGTAGTGTTCCACGCGCCGGGCCGCGCCGATCAATCCCGCGTCCAATACGGCGTCTTCAAAGCCGTCTTCCATCACCTCGGAACCTTCTTTGACCAGACCTTCCATGCCGACGCACTTTTTGCCCTTCGGGCTCTCGTCTAGCGATTCGAAGATCTCTTCGAGACGTTGAACGTGGCCCTTGGTTTGTTCCAGATGCTCTTCGAAACCAGTTCGGAGTTCGTCTGAAGACGCAGCCTTGGCCATCTTTGGCAGCGCCTTGAGCAGTTGATTCTCTGCACTAAACAGGTCCTTCAATTCGTCCACATACAGTTTTTTCAAATTGTCGTTTTGCATTTTTCCTCCAGGAAATGAATCCCCCTCAATGGGCAAGGCCGCGCGGCAACCCCGCCAGTCTTTTAAAAATGCGGGGCAGCAAACTAAAATCCCGCCATCATGAAATCAGTTCGCTGCACCCCCGAATGTCAGGCTACTTCGCGAACACGAGCCTTATCGCTTTTGTCGGCCGTGGCTTCGCCGGTGGAGGACACATCCTGGGCGCCAGTGCGCTCCAAGATTTCCTTTGCTCTCTTGGTCCACGCGGAATCGTCGGAATGAACTGACAGAAGGATTCCTCCATCTTTAACACGGCCTTCGTAGCGCTTTGCTACGTACTCCGGGATTCCCAAGCCAATTAGGGCACCCGTGAACCCGCCGACCGCGCCGCCCACACCTGCTCCGGCGAGAGCCGCCATGATTGGACCTGCAGCAATGAATGGCCCTAGGCCAGGAATTGCTAGTGCACCAATGCCAGCCAGCCAGCCTAGCCCGCCGCCCAGCAACGCTCCCGTCCCGGCACCGGTTGTGGCGCCTTCTGGTGCCTTGGTGTCTTTCTCGTGAGCAAAATCCTTTGTGCCGCTGTTCTCGGGAAAAAGTACCGAAATATCCGTGTTTCGAAACTCCGCTGCCTTCAAAGCATCAACCGCGCTGTCGACACTAGCGCGATCCGGATAAATGCCAAATACCGCTGTATTCTTACCTGCCATTGTTGATTCTCCTTTTGTCTTCCAAGTTTTATTGCTGTGGTTTGATGTTCAGTTCGCTGGTGACCTTGCCGTCGCCGGCAACTTCGGTAGCCTTGGCTTCAATCGCTTTCTTCTCGTCTTCCGATCGCACTGGCCCTTTAAGCGTTACCTGACCACCCTGCGTAACGATCTTGACGTTGTGTGCATAGGTGGAAAGCGACTTGTCTTTGACGATGGACTGTCGAATCTGCTGGGTAATGTCGCGATCAGAACGATTGTCTTTTTGTTGATCTGCGGTCGGCTCGTTCTGGCTCCGGTCGCGTTGGTTGACTTTGGTATTGTCAGCCGGCGGAGAGGCCTGCTGGGTAGATGGTTCTTGCGCTGATGCAAGTGCTCCGATACCGAGTAGCAAACCGGCACACAAGAGACTGCGAACAACGTTTCTATAAACAGCTTTCATCGTCATTTCCTCCTGAAGAGAGATCCGGGCGTTCGAGTGCTACCGAACGCACCGGATAGCTAAATTGTTTAGGGAGTCTGAATGGTCAAATGGTCCTGGACTTCCCGATCACCGGCATACGATCTGGCGATCCGAACCACCTTGTCACGGTCATCGGCGCTGACCACAGACCCGGATAGTTTCACCGCATCGGCCGACAGAGTCACTTGGATGTCCTTGCTCTCCAGACCGGGCTCGCTCTTGAGCTTTTCCTCAATTGAGCTCTTTGCTTCCCTTGAACTCAAGGCTTCATTCTGTGCACCGGTTTTCTCTGCCGGAGTGCGGCGAGCCGATGCTTCAGCAACGTTTGCCTGAGTACCATACTTTTTCACTGCCGCCATGAATGCATACGACCCTTCGGGAGCTTTCACTTGCTCCTTCAGGATTTGAGCGGACGGGATCATCCGCCCGTACAGAATGCGGGTTCCATCTTTGTCTTGCGTGATGGATGCGCCGTTCACAGTAATGCCGGCAAAAGCGCCCCGAGCACGGGAATACGTAAGCACTTCGGCACGCATCTTCCAATCGGTTTCGCCTTCCACATGGCGCCCGACCGGACCCGCCGCTGCCGAAGCGTCGGCACCAATCTTGAACTTGCTGGAAAGCATTTTTTCCATTCCGTTGTTGTTCATAACTAGCATGACAACATCGATCGCTTCGCCGCCGATCTGCAAGCCCCAACTACCTCCGGTGACGGAGAAAGGAGCTGGAGCGCTCCATCCAGAACTGGTGCGGCAGGTAGCGATTCCTCTCCCGTGCCTTCCTCCGAAGACAAAACCGATTTTGATCATCGAGGGTATGACTGCTACGCACTTCGCAGAATCGAGCAGTTCTTCGGGAATTCCTTTGTCCGGCGTCCCCATGATTTCGTCCAAGACTGTTGCAGCGGCGTCCATTCGTTTAACTTGCTCCGATGGTTCTTCCGCCGCGATTGCCATCGTGCTGGCCAAAATGGTCGCTGCCAGCACCGCTAGTATTCCTACTTTGAATCTCATCAAACACATCCCTCTGCGCGAATCCGCGCGATTCTGAAGCAAATGGGGCTAAGCTCAGTACCCCGGTTACTTTTCTTTGATTGGAGAGTTGCGGATCGCCAACCGACGTCAGTGTCGATTCCTGCCCAAAGCAGAAATGATAAGGAGGCCGTAATCGACAATAGTGCAGAGGCCCGTGGAATGCTATCGACAACAGGGTGTATGTGTCGCATCCGCTTCGCTGTAGAGAGTTCATACTTTTGAAGCGCGGAAACTAAAGCTTTGTGGGTGCCAGAAAAGCGCTCCCGTTCGCGACCATTCCTCCCGAAACTATCCCAGATATACAGACTGAACCGTATGTCCCTGTCCGCTCGGAAAGGAATCAGGGTCTTCGCACGGTTTAAGAAGTAAGAAGCCTTGTGATGATCGTCGATGATCACGCGGTCATCAGGCGCATGGTGCGCGTAATATTTGAAGCTGAAAACTTGGAGGTCTTTGACGCGGTAAATGGTGCTGAGGGCGTCCAGAAGGCCCAAGAGGTAAAACCCGGCCTTATAATTCTCGATCTGTCCATGCCGGTGATGAATGGACTGGATGCAGCACGGGAATTGAAGGTCCTCATGCCGCACGTCCCCTTGTTAATGTTCACAAACAACGCAGGCGGGATTCTGGAGAAGGAGGTTCGCTCGGCGGGCATTGCTGCGGTCATTTCCAAATCTGACGTTGACGGCCTGAAGCAACTCCTCGCCCGCGCGAAAACACTTCTTGGTTTGGACGGAGCAAGTGCTCAACGCGCTTCTTGACGGAGCAATATATCCGACAGCGAAAGACATAAAATATGCTGACGCCGCGCCCAAAGGATAATGTCGACGTCAAGGTATTTCCTGCCAACATCGGTCAGGGCAGGAAAATTGTGCACGTTCGAAAGAAAAACGGTGGATACCTGCAAGGTGATCCCTCCAATGCGGCCTTTTACATCAAGAAGGGCAGGATAAGACTGACAGTCTTGTCTAAGAATGGCAAAGAGGCCGCGATCGCCATACTGAATGCCGCGGACTTCTTCGGCGAAGGGTGTTTGGCGGGCCAGCCACTGCGCATGGGTTCTGCCACCGCCATGACAGATTGCGAACTCATGCGTATCGAAAACAAGGCGATGCAGAGCGCACTGCACCGTGAACGTGCGCTGTCCGATATGTTCGTCGCGTATCTCTTGGCCCGGAACATCCGATACGAAGAAGACCTGGTTGAACCAACTCTTCAACTCCAGCGAAAAACGATTGGCCCGAATACTCCTGCTGTTAGCCCGATTCGGTAAGAATGGGAAACCCGAGAAGGTAATTCCCAAGATCAGTCAGGAAGCCCTTGCCGAAATGGTAGGCACGACGCGCTCCCGTATCAGCTTCTTTATGAATCGATTCAGAAAGTTGGGCTTCATTCACTACAATGGTGAACTGGAAATACACAGTTCCTTGCTGACTGTCGTTCTTCACGACTCGCCTGAACGATTCCGCGTGATATGATGTAGGCAGGGGTGGTTCTCACCTGTCTCCTCTTTCAGATCCTCTGATCTAAGCAGTCCATCTGAAGTTTCCCCTCCTTAGCCTCACGGAACGAGGCAGATACATGGCTTTTGAAACGATTATGGCGGAAGTTGAGCAACTGAATTTGTCAGGAGATCGTATTGAGGGACTCGCGGAACATCATCCGCCCGTGTCGGAAGCACTGTTATCGATCGCTGGAAATGTTCGCGCTACTGCCACCGTATTGGCGGTGCTAGTTGAGACAAAGCTGCGGGGCGGCGACGGACCGCTTAACTAAGAAGTCGATCCAATAGCTGTTCGTTGTGCCACGTCGATCCAGCCATTCAGGCGTTTCTTTGCGTAAGACTTTCAGATCGTGAATGGCTGCGTCAATCGCTTCTCTTTCTTGCCTTTGGTTGATGGTTGATTCTGCCACCTGAATTCGCTGCCGCATCTTCGTCCATTCGGTTTCAAGCAAAGCCGCCCTGTAAGATTCGTGCCAGTTGTATGTGGAAGTCATATGAACCTCTCGAATCCTCCTCTTGCAGGGCGACAAGAATACCCATTGGAAGTGACGGCATTTCGAAAAACTGGAAACTGGTCAATTTTGAACACAACGGCCAAGATGGAATGCTCTAAAGGGTGAGCAGTTTAGACCAGTTATTCCTGTCTATGTGAGCCATCATAATCTTTGAGTCGAGCACTTCCTCTCTCTCGTTACTGGTGTGGTCTTCGTCAGCAAAGGAGGCGATATGCGCCGCTTTTGGGAACAAACGGGTGTCCTTGGTCCGATCTATCGCTCGTTGCGCGGCTCTTCAGAGCGAAGCAAGTGTCCGGAGCGGAGGAGATGACGGACAAATGGTGAAGCCGGGTGCCGACACATGGCGGATGTGGTTAGGGCTTGGTCTGGGCTGTCTTTGTGGCCTCAATGCCGTGCTTGCTTTTAGCATCGGCAGAAATGTAAATGCCGATATTTCTGGCAGTCTCCGTCCTGATAGCTCTGGTCGGCCTGATCCAATTTTCGCTCTGGTCTAAGCTTCGACGCTCCTGGCTCTGATGGGAGATGGCTTTCACACTCCTTGCTCGTCAACGTGTATTCCAAAAGAAAGGTGTCCGCAAGTATGGCTACAAAGTTTACCCCACTGCACGACCGCATTCTGGTGCGGCGAGTAGAAGAAGTTGGCACAACTCGGGGTGGAATCCTCATCCCGGACTCTGCGAAAGACAAACCACAAGAGGGCGCAGTCATGTCGGTTGGCAAGGGCAAGACTAACGACGAAGGCAAACTGTTCCCTCTCGCGCTAAAAGAAGGCGACCGCATCCTGTTCGGCAAATATTCTGGGACTGAGATCAAGATTGATGGGGAGGATCTCCTCATCATGAAAGAGGAAGAGGTCCTTGGCATTGTAACCGGTGCAGCGAGGAAAGAGACCGTAGGCGCCAAGAGATAGCTTGCTCCCTTGAGCGTCCGTTGTGGGCGTCTCTGCACGAGGTACCCACAAGTAATCTTGCTCGTGGTTGCAGTAACACGACAGGAACACTTCAGAGTTGAAGATCTCAGCATTCCCAGGAGAGTACAGTCATGGCAAAGCAAATTGTGCATGGAGAAGAGTCGCGGCACGCAATATTGCGGGGCGTCAACCTACTTGCGGATGCGGTGAAGGTGACTCTCGGACCCAGAGGCCGCAACGTTGTGATTGAAAAGAAATTCGGTTCTCCGACGATCACCAAGGATGGTGTCACCGTAGCAAAAGAGATTGAACTGCAGGATGCTCTCGAGAACCTAGGCGCGCAGATGGTGCGTGAGGTTGCATCCAAGACCAGCGATGTCGCCGGCGACGGGACCACTACTGCCACGGTTCTGGCGCAGGCGATTTATCGCGAAGGCGTGAGAACTGTCGCTGCCGGAGCCAATCCGATGGCGATGAAACGCGGCATCGAGAAGGCCATTACCACCATCTGCGGCACAATCAACTCCAAGACCGGCGAGCGCGGCAATGGTGAACTCGACAAACTTTCCAAGCCCGTTTCGGGGGACATGGTCAGGCAGGTTGGCAGCATCTCCGCCAACAATGATGACACTATCGGGCAGATCATCGCAGATGCGATGAAGAAGGTGGGCAAGGACGGCGTCATTACCGTCGAGGAGTCGAAGACGCTGGAGACCCAGCTCGAAGTCGTGGAGGGCATGCAGTTCGACCGCGGGTATCTTTCGCCATACTTCGTTACGGACCCCGAACGCATGGACGTTGCTTTCGAGAACGCTTACATCCTGATTAACGAAAAGAAGATCACTTCTATGAAGGACATCGTTCCTCTGCTTGAGCAGATCTCCAAGAGTGGCAAGCCGCTGCTTATTGTTGCTGAGGACATCGAGGGAGAGGCTCTGGCGACTCTTGTCGTAAACAAACTGCGAGGAACGCTACAGGTTGCGGCCGTAAAAGCACCAGGTTTCGGCGATCGCCGCAAGGCGATGTTGCAGGACATCGCAACCCTCACGGGTGGGAAGGCTATTACCGAAGACCTGGGCATCAAGCTGGAAAATGTGACGATTGAGGATCTCGGACAGGCCAAGAAGATCACCATCGACAAGGACAATACGACCATCATCGAAGGCAAAGGCAAGCATGATGATGTCCAGGGCCGAGTAAAGGAAATCCGGGCCCAAATTGATAAGACGACCAGCGACTACGACCGCGAGAAGTTGCAGGAGCGGCTGGCGAAACTAGTCGGCGGCGTGGCCATTATTAAAGTTGGCGCGGCGACCGAGACGGAAATGAAGGAGAAGAAGGCCCGTGTTGAAGACGCCATGCACGCGACCCGCGCAGCGGTCGAAGAAGGCATCGTCCCTGGGGGTGGCGTGGCTCTGGCCCGCTGTGTCCCTGCTCTTGACAGGCAGAAACTCGAAGGCGATGAGCAAATCGGTTTGAACATCGTGAAGCGTGCTCTGGAGGAGCCGCTCCGCCAGATCGCTCAGAATGCTGGTGAAGAGGGTGCGATTGTGTTTCGTAAAGTGGCCGACTCCAAGGACCCACACTTCGGCTTCAATGCTCTGACCGGTGAATATGGAGACCTGGTCAAGGCTGGCGTGCTCGATCCGACCAAGGTAGTACGGACGGCCCTGATCAACGCGGGCTCCATCGCTTCGCTGATGCTCACCACCGAAGCCTTAGTTGCGGATCTACCAGAAGAGGACAAGGGAGCTCAGGTGCCGGGCGGGCAACGCAGCATGTACTAAGGACTGGCCACCCCGGTCGTGCATCGGTCTGTGCGAGTTGTCTGTGCGCTCCTGCGAATGAGCAGTCCTACTCAGACGACAGCCCATGGAGTGCGAACGTCAAATTATGCCTGGTTGAATCGCCGAGGAGCTCGTCTCCGATCCCACTGAAACCTTTTTTATGGGTAGCTACAAGGACCCCCCATGCAGTTTTTTCTCCGCGGCCTATCTCCGCTAACGGCACTGCCTCCGCTGCTCTCCGGACAGGTTCTCCGACGAGTGCCAGCACAATCGAGAATGTGGGTTGAATTATTGCTGCCAGCCTCCACCGAGTGCCTGGTAGAGCTGGACCAGCGCGATCAGCTCATTGCCTTGAGCCTGAGCGAGTCCGAGCTCTGCGGTAAACGAATTCGTGTCGTTGGTAAGCACCTCGAGGTAGTCCGTGGTGCCTGCTTTGAACCTCACTTCGGACAGTCGAGCTGCATCCTGCGCGGACTTGAACAGTTGCTCCTGCTGAATCCTGAACTCGCGGTTTTTGCGATATGCAACCAGGGTATTTGAGACGTCGCGAAACGCCCCTTGAATCGTCTGCTGATACGCCAGCAGGAACTGCTCCCGTTGCGCCTGCGTCAAGCGGACGTTTGACTTGATGCGTCCCCCCTCGAAGATTGGTTGGGTCAAAGATGCCCCGAAATTCCAAAGTCCTGCCGGGCCGGTGAAAAGGTTCGACAATGCGGGTGTTTCAAACCCGGCGGAACCAGTGAGTGAGATCTGGGGAAAGTACGCGGAGCGGGCGACGCCAATCTGCGCATTGACGGAGATCAGGTTCTGCTCGGCCTCGCGTATGTCCGGGCGACGTTCGAGCAGAAAAGATGGCAAGCCCGCTGGAACCTCTGGGGAGTGAGGCTGCTCGGTCAATTTTAATCCTCGAGGGATGTCGCCGGGGTTCTTACCCAAAAGAATGCTGAGAGCATTTTCTTGCTGAGCGATTTGCCTTTCGAAGTCAGGAACCTCCTCCGCCGCCGTGTAAACCAACTGCTCGGACTGGCGTACATCCAGCAGCGAACTAATCCCGTGCTGCTCGAGGGTTTGCGTCAGTTTCAAAGACTCGCTTCGGGAGCCAAGCGTTCGCTTGGAAATTTCCAGCTCGAGATCGAGCTGGCGAAGTTGAAAATAGGCCGCGGCAACATTCGCAACCAGGGTTGCCATGACTTGCTTTTGCGCCCACTCATTCGCGAGCAGGTTCGCTCTTGCGGCTTCGGTCGCACGACGATAGCGCCCCCAAAAATCCAGATTCCACGCGGCCGAGGTCGTAACCTGCCCGAGGCTGACCTCATAAGAAGGAATAGGTCCAATCGCTGGACTGCGTTGGTCGGCGACGGCGCCGCCCACAGCCAGTGAAGGGTATTGATCCGCCCGCGTTATGCCGAGTTGAGCCTGAGCTTCGAGGACCCGGGTCGCCGCGATGCGAACGTCGTAATTGTTCTTGAGGGCAGTACGAATCAGGCTTTGTAGCTGTGGGTCCTCGAAAACATCCCACCATTTTTCATCGCCGAGAGATGCTGACTTTTGCTGAGGGGTGGGCGATGCCACCGCTTGTCGCGATGTCGCCGACGCCTCCGTGGTTGTCCCGCGATACATTCCCGGAACATCGACAGCCGGGCGCTTGTAGTTCGGACCCACGGCGCAGCCGCTGCATACGACAATGGAAAGGATCGGAATTAGCAACGAGCCGTATATCCTTCGAGTCATATTAGTCTCCATGGCCCTCCTGCAGGGCGTAGGACGGAGCGCGTTGGGGCCGTGTTTCGCGAGTGGAGCGGAAGAACGAGAACCGATCCAGCACCCTTTCTTGGAATTCTTCAAGATAGAGATAGATGGCGGGGGTTACGAACAGCGTGATGAATTGTGAAACCACTAGTCCACCCACAACCACCAACCCTAACGGACGCCGCGAAGATCCGTCGGCTCCATATCCGAGCGCAATCGGCATGGCCCCGAGCAGCGCTGCGGCAGTGGTCATCATGATCGGACGGAAGCGCTCCATGCTCGCGTCATGAATGGCTTGATCATCAGCAATGCCTTGCCGAACCCGCTGCTCGGCGAAGTCGACGATCATGATTCCGTTTTTCTTCACGATGCCCATCAACATGAACATCCCGATATAAGCGTACAGCGAAGCCTCGGCCCCGAAAATCCATAGCGTCAGCAGACCCCCAAGTAGGGCCACGGGCAAGGACGAGAGCACCGTGATCGGGTGCAGATAGCTCTCATAAAGGATCGCCAGAATCACATACATGACGAACACCGCTACGAGCATCAGGATCGCGAGGTCAGACACCGTGTTCTGGAACGTCAAAGCCTCGCCCTGCAGTGCTCCCTGCACCCCGTCTGGCAGAATCTGCTTGGCCGCTGTCTCGACAAACTGAGTCGCAGGCCCGATGGCAAAGCCTGGCTTCAGGTTGAAGAACATGGTTACGCTGGTGAACTGATTGATGTGGTTGACCGCTTGAGGACCGATGACTGGATGCCAACTCGTCACCGCTGTCAGCGGAATCATGCGCTGCCCATCGTCGCTTTTGATATACAGCTTGCTCAGGTCTTCCGGTGCAGAGCGCTCGTCGTCAGCGACTTCCAGGATTACCTGGTATTGATCCGTCGCCTTCTTGATCAGATAACTGTAGTTTTGAGAGTACGCATCGTGGAGGAGCGTCAGAATGCGCGTCTCTGAAACGCCGTAGAGCTTCGCCTGATCTCGCAGAATGTCGATCTGGAGATTGGGCGTGTGATTGTACAGATCAGAGTTCACAAATAAGAAGCCAGGATACTCGTGCATCTTGGCCATCATTTTGTTCGCCGTGGCATAGACTTCGCTGGGATCGATGCCCGACATTGCGTACGCGAATTGCCCCTGCGCATTGGCGGTTGCGCCGGTGCTGATTTCAAGGGCAGGATTCGGCTGCAGGAAAGCGACGACACCGGGAACCGAATTGGCGATGCCGCCCATCAGTTGTCCCGCGACTTGCGCGATGGGAGCACGTTCCGATGGATCTTTCAGAAATGCAATCAGGAATGCCTGATTCGATCCCAGAAATTGTGCGTTCCCACTCATCGTAAAAGTGCTGCGGACGGCGGGATTTGCCTTCATGATTTTTTCCGCCTGCGTCTGATAGGCATGCATCTGGTCGGGGGACGACCCTTCCGGAGCTACTAGCACACCCCGTATAAATGAGCTGTCGCCGACCGGCAAGAATGCCTTCGGGACGACGTAGAAGAGGTACGCCGTGCCCACCAGGCAAGCTATCCATGCCACCGCCGAAATCCAGCGCTTCCGCAGAAAGAACCACAGGTAGCGGCCGTAGATATCGAGGACCCGTCGCTCCAGCGCGCCGAACACGCGCTCCATCCAGGTTTTCTTTGCGCCTTCACCCCGGTTGCTCAGCAACCTTGACGTCATCAACGGCGTGAGCGTGAGAGAAACAATTCCGCTGGCCAGGATGGAAATCACGATCATGATCGAAAATTCGCGGAAGATACGGCCCATCAGCCCGCTCATGAACAGGAGGGGAATGAACACGGCCGCCAGGGAGAGTGTCATGGCTAAAATCGTGAAGCTGATCTCTTTGGCCGATTCAACAGATGCTTCCAACGCGTTTCGGCCCTCTTCCATTAGCCGTACAGTGTTCTCCAGAAACACGATCGCGTCGTCGACCAGGAATCCGATGGCCAGTGTCAGAGCCATCAACGAGAGATTGTCCAGGCTGTATCCAAGCACCTTCATAGCGATGAAGGTCAAAAGCAGCGAGAGGGGTAACGCAACTGCGGGAATCAGTGTGTCCGTCGCCCGTCCAAGAAACACGAAGATCACCATCACGACCAGCACGAAGGCGATGTATAACGTGGTCTGGACATCCTTGATTCCGCCGACGATGGTTCGTGAGCGATCGTAAGCGGGAACGATAAGAACCGAACTCGGAAGCTGCGACTGAATGTTGGGGAGGAGGGCTCGGACAGCGTTTGCCACGCTGACCGCATTCACTCCAGCTCTTCGAAACACCGCAACTACGACCGTTGCGCCCGGTTGGGGGTATCCGCGCACCCAGAAACGCATATCAATGCGCTCGTCTTGCACGCCCTGCCGCGCATTTGCGACATCTTTCAGATAAACGGGCGCACCATTACTCTGGCCCAGAATGAGATCGTTGTACTGATCAGCCGTGATGAGCTGACCTTGTGGCTGCAGCAGGAAGGTACGATGCGGGCCATCGACCTGCCCCGCTCCCGTGTAAGCTGTGCCGTTCTTGATTGCGTTGGTCAAATCTTCCAGCGTGATATTGCGAACGGCCATCTTTGACGGGTCGGCCTTAATGCGCACCGCCGATTGCGTGCCGTAAACGGCAACCTGGCTGACTCCGGGAAGGATGCTGATCCTCTCGCCTACTTGTGTATTGGCGTAGTCGTAGAGCTGGCCCTCCGTTGCCGTATCGCTGACCATGGCGATGTACATGATCGGCTGATCGTTCGGATTGGTCTTGGTAAAGGTGGGAGGGCTCGGCAAATCAACGGGAAGCTGGCCCGACGCACGCGTGATGGCAGCCTGCACGTCGGTCGCAGCGCCATCGAGACTCTTGTCGAGATCGAATTGAAGCACGAAGCTCGAGTGCCCTTGGCCATTGTTCGAGGTCACCAATTCCAGGCCAGGAATCTGCATGAACTGACGCTCAAGCGGCGTGGCGACGTTGTTGGCCATCGTTTCCGGAGTTGCTCCCGGATAGTTGACTTGCACCTGGATGACCGGATAGTCGATAGCCGGCAAGTCACTCACCGGCAGCTTGAAATACGCAAACAGTCCGAACAGTAGCGCGGACACCGTCAATGCGATTGTCATGACCGGGCGGCGAATGAAGATCTCGGAGAGATTCATGACCGCCCTCCCGATCCAGTGGTGTTACTCCTGTCGCTCGAAGTCTGCCCGGCCGGAGAGTTGGTATCGACACGCACCTTTCCGCCCGGACGCACCAACATCTGCCCGGCGAGGACCACGCGCTCGTCGGCAGCGAGACCTTCGATCACCACAATTTCATCTCCCTGACGTTGCCCCAGCTTTATGGGGCGGAGTTCAGCCGTGTCGTCGGCTTTCACCACATAGACGAATGCGCCCCTCTGGCTGATCTGTGTGGCCTGATTTGGGATCAATACTGCGTTTTTCTCGGTGTTCAGAATCAGTTTCACATCCACAAATTGCCCAGGCCAGAAGTGATGGTCGGGATTGCTCATCGTCGCTCGCAGGTTTACCGTTCCGGTGCCGTTCTGCACCGCGTTATCGAGAAATTCGACTCTTCCCGTTCGGGCTCCGGTTTCAGCATCGGACGGTAGGCGAACGGCAGCATTGAGCTCAGCTTTCGCCATCTGCTTTTGAACGCGAGGTAGATCACTCTCGGTGACGGTGAAGTCTGCATAGATCGGATCCAGCCTTTGGACCGAAAGCAACGAGGTAGTGTTGGCTTGAACGACATTTCCCACGTCGACCAGGCGAGCGCCGGCCCTGCCGTCGATGGGCGAGTGAATGAAGCAGTACTCCAGGTTCAGCTGCGCCGTCTCGAGGGCGGCCTCGGCGGCTTCGACCTGGGCTTGGTCAACGTCGACGGCGTTCTTTTTGGTGTCGTAATCCTGCCGTGAAATTGCCCGCTCTCCAATGACCTCCTGGTCGCGGGCGAACTGAATCTTGGCAAGATCGAGCGCCGCCTTAGCCTGCGCAAGCGTGGCCTGTGCCGAGTCGACCTGCGCCTTATAGGGCCGGGGATCGATCACAAACAGAAGCTGGCCTTTCTTGAGGTTTTCGCCGTCGTGGAAATGACGCTCGACGATGCGGCCTCCGACTTGTGGCGTCACCGTGACCGACTCGAAGGCCGCGTTCCTGCCAATCTCGTCGAGGTATTGAGGCACGTTCTGCGCTGTTGCCTTCACCACCGTAACCAGCGGTGCGGGCATTGCCGGCGCCGCCTGGACGCTGTTCCTGCTGCACGCTACCGTGCTCAATGCAAAAAGGATTGAGACCGCCAGCGCAAGAGCGCCTTTGCCGAAGAAAGCGTTGATCCCTGCTCTATCCTTCACAACATTCTTTACAACCATGGGTCATCCTCGAATTAGGAATGATGCGGAGGCAGCCAAGGGCGGCACCATCATCGACGCGAGCTTCAATTCGCGACGGTCGATGCCGTTCTCGGCTGTACCGTACTGTTGGGCGGTCGCACTTATCTGGTCGAAGGCGCGAACTCGTGCTTGACTTATGTCGGCACTGGAACAATCCAGAAGAAGCCTTACGTCGCGCTCAGGGTAGCCCTCGAGCATAGACATGACGAAAACAAAGCGGTCGAACGTCTGCAGGCTGAGGACGGCAGCCAGCTCCCGTGGAAGCCCCTCGATATCTCTGGAGCCGACATCTGTAGAGCCGCTAGACACTCCTTCGCGTCGTGGGCGGATCATGGCAATGGCGTTGGTGATAATTCTCCGCCGAGCCCACGATCGGGCCCACTCCTTGAAGACCGGATTGCCGCCCTTGGAGTCTTCCAAGCCCCGAACAAAACACTTCTCGGCAAGTTCGGGATCTCCGGTCAAGAGCAGCGACAAAAGATAGAGGCGATCCCTATCATTGTCGAAGACTCGGCAGAAGTCCGCCCTGGTCGCATAGAGTTCGCCCGGTTGGCTGTTGGTCCGTTTGCTGCCGAAGATCTTCATTTTCCCCTCCCCATGGATGGTCGTTTGAGCCCGGTGAAAATCGACACCTCTCGCTTAACTTCCTGCCTGGGCCGCGGAACTCAAGATTCGCATCGGCACCTGCGCGCTAACTGCCTCAGCATGTGTTTTGTCAGTACTCCACAGCCCCTGAATTTCGCTCCATCCCGCATCAGGTTCAACAGTGTGTTCTCTCCGTCGCGGCCAATGAGTGTGACGTTGCTCAGATCAACAATTAGCTTGCGTCCTTCCAGATGCTCCTGGGCGTGCCGCCACGCGGTCTCCACTTCCTCCGTCCAGGGCGCAACCAGTTTTCCCTCGAGCACCAGTTTTCGCTGGTAATTGGTATCGAGCATGGAGAGTCTGAACATCTGCCACCTTTCGTGGATTGGATAGCGCAAGCCGCAGACCAAACAGGTGCCTTGGGCAAGCCACTGAAAGAACAGCGAGAAGATGGAAGCAGCGGAAGGAACTGTCGAAAAGTGTCGAAGCCCGACGCGACAATTGTCGAGATGCCGAAGAACCCGAGGAAGGTGACGAGATAGGAGGGAACCTAGTCTGGCAGGGCCCTCTAGGCGTTCAGAAGGCCCGTCTCGAATCAATGCCGAGCTTCTTCATGTAATAGATGAGAGTTGTGCGCTTGATGCCCAAGCGTGCGGCCGCGTTTCTTCCCAGCCACACGTCCGACGGTCGCTTCAGAATTTCAAGGATTCGATCCCGTCCTGGGGCTCGAACTTTCCACCGGCCCCGAGCTATCGTTGTTTGCAACGACCAATTGAGTTCGTTGCGTTACGCCGCTTTCGGATCATCGGCTGAACGCTCTTTATTTGCTTCAGGGTTGTGCCAGCCGCCCGCGTCCAGAGCCAGGCGATCCGCCTCACGAGGTCCCCAAGATCCTGGCTCGTATGGATGCAGGGTCGCTTCATTTGCGAGTATGGGATCGACAATCGCCCACGCTGCTTCCACTGCGTCTTCCCGAACGAACAGCGTGCCATCTCCACGCATAGCATCCCCCAGCAGACGCTCATACGCATCAACCTCGTCCGCGGTGGGCTCCTCGACCACGGAAAGATGTGCGGGCTTGGAGACAAGTTCTTCGCCGGGGCGTTTGACCCGAGCGTTGAGGTTAATCGATATTTCTCCTGGACCGAGGCGAAACTGGAACTGATTGCTCGATTCGCCACCCAAAATGTCCAGTGGAGGTTTTCGTAATTTGACCAGCACTTCGGTAGTCGTAACCGGCAGGCACTTTCCGGCGCGAATCAGGAATGGCACACCGGACCACCTCCATGACTGAATCTCCAGGCGCACGGCAGCAAATGTCTCGACCTGGGAATCAGGTGCGACTCCTTTTTCCTTTTTGTAACCCTTGAACTGGCCTCGAACCAGATGCTTTGGATCCAGAGGTGGAATAGTGCGGAATACTTTGACCTGTTCATCGCGGATGGCGTCGCAGTGCAGCCCAGTGGGAGCCTCCATCGCCAGAAATGCGACAACCTGAAGCATGTGGTTCTCGACCACATCGCGGATGGCTCCGGTGGCGTCGTAAAACTGACCCCGACCCTCGATGCCGAACTTTTCCGCCATCGTGATCTGCACACTCTCGATGTAATTCCGATTCCAGATCGGCTCTAGAAAACTATTGGCGAAACGAAAGAACAGCAGATTGAGGACCGCCTCTTTCCCGAGGTAGTGGTCGATGCGAAAGATTTTCGACTCCGGAAGCACTGCATGAAGCGCGGCATTCAATTGCTGGGCCGAGAGAAGATCGTGGCCAAAAGGCTTCTCGACGATGACCCTCGCATTTTTGATGCAGCTCGATTTTGCGAGAGACTCGACGACGCTTGTGAAGAGATCGGGTGGAATCGCCAGATAGTGCGCAGGGCGGCTGGCTGAGCCAAGAGTTTTCTTCAATAGGTCAAAAGTCGCTGGTTTCTCATAATCGCCCCCAACATACTGAAGCAACTTCAACAGTTTGGCCAAGACTTCTTGATCGACGGCGCCGCCTTGCTGCTGGATGCTGTCGCGCACACGTTCTTTGAGATGCTCGCTGGTGCGCCCCGCCCTGGCAACGCCAATCACGGGCACATTCAGATGACCATGCTGGACCATATGATAAAGAGCAGGAAATATTTTCTTGTGAGCCAAGTCGCCCATGGCTCCGAATAGAACCAGAGCATCCGCTGGCGCTGTATCTTCCGCGCCCTTTCCTGTAGCGCATCCTTGTCTGAGATCCGGCATGAATTCCTCCTAACCTTAAAAGCGACCTCGCGTCGTTCAAACTTGGCTGCCCAACATTCGATCCAGATTGAATGCCGCGCTGATCAATGCGAGGTGTGTAAAGGCCTGCGGAAAATTGCCCAGGGCCTCGCCTTGCGGCCCGGTTTGTTCCGCGTAGAGTCCGAGATGATTGGCATAGCCCAGAACCCGTTCAAACAGCAACCTGGCCTGATCCAGTTTTTCGGGAAATGCCTGTCCTGCGCGGGTCAAGGCCTCTACCAGCCAAAAAGAGCACATGTTGAAAGTGCCTTCCTCTCCCGGCAACCCGTCAATGCGGGGTTGCGGCGGATAACGATAGACGAGGCTATCGCTCAGCAAACCCCCGTCGCGGGGATTCTTGACAATCTCGTTAATGGTACCGATCATACGCGGATCGGTTGGAGCCATGAAGAAGACCAGCGGCATGATAAGAAGCGACGCGTCCAGGTCCTCGCTGCCGTAAAACTGGGTAAAGGCCCGCCGTTTTTCGTTCCAGCCTTTTGTCATTACTTCTTCATAGATGCGGTCTCGCTCGCACATCCACTTGGCACGATCGGCTGGAAGCGCACGCTTGTCGGCCAGCCGGATGCCGCGATCCAAAGCAACCCAGTTCATGACCTTCGAGTAGACGAAATGTTGCTCGCGATTGCGCATCTCCCAAATGCCGGCGTCAGGAAGCTGCCAGTTCTCGCAGATCCACTCGAGACGTGCGCGGATCTTCACCCAAATGTCGTATGAGGTGGGACTCACGTACTTGTTGGACAAGTAAAACGCATCCATGAGTTCGCCGTAGATGTCTCCCTGGAACTGCGAAACGGCGGCGTTGCCGATGCGCACCGGCCTGGACCCTCGATAGCCTTCCCAGTGATCCAACATTTGCTCCGGCAGCTCCTTTTCGCCATTGATCGTGAAGACGACTGCGCCGCGCTCATTGGGGCGGGCGTGCTTGGATGCGTAATCTTCGATCCAACTCATGAAGGCAGCAGCTTCGTCTCTGAAACCTATGCGCAGAAATGCATAGACCGTGAAAGCGGCATCACGCATCCAGGTGTAGCGATAGTCCCAGTTGCGAGCGCCTCCGATAACTTCAGGCAAACTGGTGGTGGGAGCAGCAATAATCGCGCCGGTAGGTTCAAAGGTGAGCAGCTTTAGCGCCAAGGCTGACCTTTGCACCTGATCTCGCCAACGCCCATGGTAAGTACAGGAGGAGAGCCAGTTTTGCCAGAATTTCACAGTACACCGCAGCAACTCCTCAGCTTCTTCGTCTCGGGGCGTACAGGGCACACCACGCTCGTTACAGTCATCTCTAAGAATGAAGACCTGCGACTTTCCTTCCGAGAGCACGAATTCGGCAGACACTCCACCAAGTCCATCATTCCTGAGCGGCACTGCACTTGAAAGAGCCAAGGTCATGCTGCTCGTCTTGAATGTCGCTCCATGAGCCTCTATCAGCGTCTCGTGGGCCTGGCGTCCATAATCGAAAGCCGGGCGACAAGCGACGGAGATACGCACTGATCCCCTGACGCAGCGAATGCGGCGGTAGATATGGCGATACTCGGGCGAATCGGAAGGCAGTCCTACAGGCATGAAGTCTTCCAACTCGGCAATTCCGTCCGTCAGCAGGAAGCGCGTAACCAGGACGTTGGTGGAAGGCCAATAGAACTGTTTGTGCCGCCCGCCATCAGAGGCAGCAGAAATTCGGAAACAGCCTCCGTTTTTGTCATCTAAGATCGCTCCGAAAATGCTCGGGGAGTCAAAGTGTGGGTAGCAGTACCAGTCAATTGATCCGTTCATGCCTACCAAGGCGACCGTCCGCATGTTGCCGATGATGCCGTAATTCTCGATAGGCTGATAGGACATGCGTTTTTGTTCTTCCCTAGAGCCGAATTGCGGTGATTCGGCTCAGACCCATGCCGGTATTCTTGCCCAACGAGCGAGTTTTGCAAAGTCGTGGGAGAAGCTGATTAGTTCGCACAAACTTCTCTAAACCATTGCTCTTGACTCTGGAGTGCAGTCCCGAGTGTATGCTAATTTTGTGCGGCATACCTCAAACGGGTTCAAGAACACAATCCAAATCGGTGAGGCGACGCACCCGACCGCATTGACGGTCGACACCATTGGGTTCTACGAGCGCCGGGGGTAGCTGCCTGCAGCACCTCGAACGACGGGTCAATTTCGCCTTAATACCGCCGACGACATCAGCCGCCTCAACTTGATCAAGCAGATGCAACCCGCTGTTGAAGCCGGAATCCGCCTGGAGCTTTGAAGGAGGGTCCGAATGGAACTCTGGCGGACTCATCTCGGCGGAACTGATTGTTTGTCGCTTAGACCGCAACGACATCGACTATGTCAAGTACGCAGCCAGCGTTCCCTGGCGAGCGACGAATCTTCCAAAACCTCACCTTCACCGGTGCCCACATGAGGGCCAGTCAGAATCAGCAACTACGGAAGTACTTGGGCGGCTCACAGCCGATGCCGACTTGCGAATTCATTCGCAATCGAGCGGCTACCGCCACAAAGTGCGTTCACTTTGGCAGGCGTGGGATCTGAAGACCTAGAGCACCAGAACTGCGCCGGCTTGGCTCATTGTTACAGGGCGCCCTGGAGCACCACCGGTCAAGCGCTCTGTGCTTAGACTTTGTGGAGGGCATCCAGCACTTTGCCGACCACCCACAGCACTGCAACACACAACGCGAGGATCAGAACGTTGGTCATTTATTGATTTCCTCCTGCCAGCCGGAGCAGCTACGCGGCGAGTTCTCGGTCGATGAGTTCAGCGTAGAGCTGAGCGATGCGGTCTCGCCTGCCCTCGTATTCGCAGAGTTCTGTCTCTGTGACGCAGCCGAAAGTTTCCTTTTCTAGCGTATTCAATTGTGATTCGATTAGGTCGATTAGCTCATCACGAGCGCGTGTTTTGGAGTCGGGGGATGGCATGGTGGACTCCTTTTAAGAAAGTCTAGCCAGAGGAGCCCTTCTGTCCATCCCCACTGTTCCCTAAGGGGTTCAGTACGGCTATTCACAGAATTGAGACTAGTAGTGCTGATAACAATCGAATGTAAGACTTCCTGCGTCCAGTGTTTTCAATGGGTTGTGAGCCTCGCAAGTGATGTATTTATCGACACACGCACTCGAATTCTTGGGAGGTGTGCGCACCGATCATTTGGCAATTTTGGTGAGCGCGCCACGTCTGAACACTGAATGAAAATGCGACTTATTGGGAAGCATAAAGCGAGCTATGGCAGTGGCATGATGGCAGCCCTTTTCCTCGGTTTCCATCTAGCGACCAGCGGAACAGCCATGGGCTTTCGGGCACGTTGCCGAGTATCAGCCCTTTGCCATCACGCGGGTCGTAAGCCTCCACTTTGCCGGGATCTTTCTGATAGAGCACGCGACCGTCTTTACCCACATCGAAGATGAAGCTCCCCCTTTGTAGGATCGTTCGCGGGGCTCCGCCCGAAATTGCCACGCTGCGATAATCACTGTCTCTTTCTTGATCATCGAACGAGAAATACACAATGCGGTTTCCATCAGGTGACCAGCGCGGAAATAGGTTTATGAGCGACCGCCATTCTTGGTTTGGAGTGCGACTGGTCCTCTTCGTAAAGACAACCCGGTTAAGGATGAATTTTGACGGCAAAACTTAGCAAGAAACCGGCTGCAGGCGTACGTTTTTTTGCATCAAAGTCAGATCAGGTTTTGCGCGATACTCAGTAGGGCGCTAGGAGTGAAAGGCTGAATAAGAATGAAAGAGAAACCACAGCGGCCGGATGGACGAGGTCGTGTAGTAATCGAGAAAGTTTCGCCACAAATTGATTGCGGCCGCTTCCCAATCAAGCGCGTGGTTGGCGACGTAGTCGTTGTGGAAGCCGACGTGTTTGCTGATGGTCATGATCAGGTCAGCTGTGAGGTGCTTTATTCCAGGAAAGGCGATAAAGATTGGTATTCGGCACCCATGACACGGGCGGATAACGATCGCTGGCGGGGTTCATTCCCTGTCCCGAACGTGGGGCGTTACGAATACACTATTGAGGGATGGATCGATCGTTTCCAAACTTGGCGCGATGCTCTCGCCAAACGAATCGCCGCCGGACAAGACATTCGCGTTGACCTGCTCGTTGGAGCCGAGTTGATTGAAGCTGCCGCAGGGCGCGCCAAAGGGGAGGAGGCCGGCCTCCTCCAAAGGTCGGCGCGCCTCATACGCGAAGAAAAGGACATACAATTTGCGACGTCCCTTGCCCTCGGAGAGGAGCTGTCCAAGGCAATCCGTCGTTATCCCGAACGTCAATTTGCAACCCGTTATGGGAAAGCTCTGGCGGTCGTAGTGGACCGACAAAAAGCCAGCTTCTCGACCTGGTATGAAGTCTTCCCTCGATCGTGCTCATCGGAGGCACAACGTCACGGCACTTTCCGGGATTGCGAGTGCTGGCTTCCGTATGTCGCATCCATGGGCTTTGATGTTGTCTACCTGCCCCCGGTTCATCCCATCGGCCGTGCCTTCCGAAAAGGAAAAAACAACTCGCAGGTAGCCGGGCCGAATGATGTTGGAAGTCCATGGGCAATCGGATCGAAGGAAGGCGGCCATACATCCGTTCATCCCGAGTTAGGCACTGTGGAAGACTTTCAGCACTTTATGTCCGAGGCGAGCAAGCACGGGCTCGAAGTTGCTCTCGATGTCGCGTTTCAGTGCACTCCCGATCATCCTTATGTAAAGCAACATCCGGAATGGTTCCGAAAGCTTCCAGATGGGACCATACAATACGCCGAGAATCCACCGAAAAAATATCATGACATTTACCCGCTGGACTTCGAAACCGAGGAGTGGCGAACGTTATGGGATGAGCTAAAGAGCGTTTTTCAATTCTGGATCGATCAGGGAGTTCGTATTTTTCGTGTCGACAATCCTCACACGAAACCATTTTCGTTCTGGGAGTGGGTAATCGGAGAGATTAAGAATGAGCACGACGACGTGCTTTTCTTGGCGGAAGCATTTACCCGACCGCATGTCATGTACCGCCTCGCCAAGCTCGGTTTTTCTCAGTCGTATACGTATTTCACCTGGCGCAATACAAAACAGGAGTTAACAGATTATTTCACGGAGCTAACCCAAGCCGAGGTACGAGAATATTTTCGTCCTAACCTCTGGCCCAACACGCCTGACATTCTTTCGGAGTCTCTCCAGGTCGGTGGTCGTCCGGCGTTCATGGTCCGATTGATTCTGGCGGCCACCTTGGGAGCCAGCTATGGTATTTATGGGCCGGCATTTGAGCTGTGTGAAAACACGCCCGTGCGCGCTGGCAGCGAAGAGTATTTGAATTCCGAGAAATACGAAATCAAACATCGCGATTTGCAGGCAGCGTGGAGTTTGAAAGACCTCATTTCACGAATCAACCGTATCCGCAAAGAGAACGCGGCGCTCCAAACTAACCACAATCTGCGCTTTCACAACACGGACAACCCGATGCTGATTTGCTACAGCAAGACGACGGACGACCTCAGCAATGTGATTGTTGTCATTGTCAACCTCGATTCATTTCATCGGCAGACAGGTTGGGTTAACCTCGACCTCACTGTCCTCGGACTGGAAGCGGATCATGAATTTCAAGTTCACGATCTACTCGGCGATGGCCGGTATTTGTGGCGGGGTTCACGGAACTACGTGGAGCTGACACCAGAGACTCTTCCAGCACACATTTTGCGGGTACGCCGATGGATTCGGACAGAGCGCGATTTCGACTACTACCTCTAAGGTTCTTGGAATTGCTTCTCCGATCCGCAATGTAGATATCAGGGAGGATGAGAACCATGGCTCCAGCATTGCAAGCATTGAGCGAGTTTGATGTTTACTTGTTGGCTGAAGGAACTTTTGACCACGCCTACGAGAAACTCGGTGCACACCTCACGGAGCGGGACGGGCAGCGAGGAGTGCAGTTTGCAGTGTGGGCGCCAAATGCCAGGCAGGTCTCGATTGTGGGCGATTTTAACCAGTGGAATCCCCAGGCCAACATGATGCGTTCGAGTTCTGCCGGGGTGTGGGAGACGTTTATGCCGGGTCTCGCTCAGGGCGCGGTGTACAAATACCATGTAATCTCCAATTACCGCGGGTATACGGTCGACAAAACGGATCCATATGGTTTCGCGGCGGAAGTTCGTCCCCATACAGCTTCGCGCGTATGGGATTTGGAAAACTATTCCTGGAATGACAGTTCATGGATGACAAGCCGTGCGCAGCGCAACGCGCTGGACGCTCCCATTTCGATTTATGAAGTACATTTAGGTTCCTGGCGATGCGTACCGGAAGAAGGAAGTCGCTGGCTGACTTATCGTGAACTGGCGCGGTACCTTGTGGATTACGTCCGAGAGATGGGTTTCACCCATGTCGAATTAATGCCGGTGATGGAGCATCCATTCGATGGATCCTGGGGATACCAGACCATCGGCTACTTTGCTCCTACCAGTAGATTCGGAACTCCGGATGATTTCAGGTATCTAGTGGACTGTCTTCATCAGAACGGAATCGGTGTCATTCTGGATTGGGTACCAGCCCATTTTCCGAAAGATGAGACCGGTCTCGGCTATTTCGATGGATCTCATCTCTACGAACACGGCGACCCGAGGCAAGGAGAACAGCCGGACTGGAACACTTTTGTGTTCAACTACGGGCGCAACGAGGTCCGCAGCTTTCTCATCAGCAACGCTCTGTTCTGGCTCGATAAATACCATGTGGACGGTCTGCGAGTGGATGCCGTGGCCTCAATGCTCTATCTCGATTATGGGAGACGCGAAGGAGAGTGGATTCCAAACCGCTACGGCGGAAAAGAAAACATCGAAGCCATTCACTTCCTCAGAGCGCTGAATGAACATGTTTATGCCGCCTTTCCGGACGTGATCATGATCGCAGAAGAATCGACTGCCTGGCCGCAAGTCTCGCGGCCCACTTATCTCGGAGGACTTGGATTTGGTCTCAAGTGGAACATGGGCTGGATGCATGACGTGCTGGACTACATGTCGAAGGACCCCATATTTCGAAGCTATCAGCACAGCAAGATTACGTTCAGTCTGATTTACGCCTTCACTGAAAGCTTCTTGTTGCCTTTCTCTCACGATGAGGTCGTCTACGGGAAAGGCTCGATGTTGCAGAAGATGCCGGGCGATGATTGGCAGAAATTCGCCAATCTGCGGCTTTTGTATGGGTTTATGTTCGGGCATCCCGGCAAGAAAACCCTGTTCATGGGCAATGAGTTCGGCCAGTGGTCGGAGTGGAATCACGACACAAGCCTCGAGTGGTACCTGCTCGGAACTCCCCTTCACGCTGGGCTGAGGCATTGGCTCGGCGATCTCAATGCTCTGTACCGAAGCGATCCAGCACTTTACCAACTGGATTGCGATGTTGCCGGCTTTGAGTGGGTGGATTGCAATGACGCGCAGAGAAGCGTCATCAGTTTTCTTCGCCGAGGACGCCATCCCCGGGAGCAACTGCTATTTGTCTGCAATTTCACGCCGGTCGTTCGTCAGAACTACCGCGTGGGTGTACCCATGGACGGCCTTTGGAAAGAGATTCTGAACAGCGATGCCGCCCTGTACGGCGGTAGTGGGCAGGGGAACTTCGGAGGCTTATCGGCGATGCCACTGCCGATTCATGGACGCCCTTTCTCCCTGAATATGACACTCCCTCCTCTTGGAATTGTGGTTTTCCGGCCGGAATCTTCCGGCCGACTTTAAGCTAAGGAAAACTCATCCATGGCAAGGCGTCCCGGAAGCGCAAGAGATCCCCTTTGGTACAAGGATGCAATCATCTATGAGTTGCATGTTCGCGCTTTTAAAGACAGCAATGGCGACGGTATCGGTGATTTTCCCGGCTTGATCCAGAAGCTGGATTATCTTCAGGACCTTGGCGTCACCTGTCTGTGGTTGCTTCCCTTCTTCCCATCTCCACTTAAGGATGATGGGTATGACATTTCCGACTACATGAATGTGCACTCGATGTATGGCACGATGGACGACTTCCGGGCGTTTCTGGCAGCCGCTCACGACCGGGATTTGCAGGTGATGATCGAGTTGGTGGTAAATCACACCTCCGATCAGCATCCATGGTTTCAGGCGGCGCGACTCGCTCACGATGCGCCCGAACGTGATTTTTACGTGTGGAGCGACACTGACCAAAAATACGCGGATGCGCGAATTATCTTCACCGACACCGAGCGCTCCAACTGGACATGGGATCCAGTGGCCAACCAATTTTACTGGCATCGCTTCTTTTCTCACCAGCCCGACTTGAATTATGACAACCCGAAAGTGGTCGAAGAGGTTCTGGGTGTCATGCGTTACTGGCTCGATATGGGGGTCGATGCATTGCGGGTCGACGCCGTGCCCTACCTGGTCGAGCGTGAGGGAACCAGTTGCGAAAACCTTCCGGAGACACACGCCGTCATTCGGAAACTACGAAAGGAGATCGACACACACTATTCCGGCCGGGTACTCCTGGCGGAAGCCAACCAGTGGCCGACCGACGTGCGTCCTTACTTCGGCGAGGGCGATGAATTTCATATGGCCTTTCATTTCCCGCTGATGCCACGCATTTATATGGCTCTCCGCCAGGAAGACCGGCTGCCCATCACCGACATCATCACGCAGACTCCTGGAATTCCGGAGTCGTGCCAATGGGGACTCTTCCTACGAAATCACGACGAATTGACTCTGGAGATGGTTACGCGTGATGAGCGCGATTACATGTACTTGGCTTACAGTGCGGACCCTCGGATGCGCGTCAACCTTGGTATCCGCCGGCGACTAGCGCCCCTGGTTGACAACAACCGCCGTCGGATCGAACTGCTGAACAGTTTACTTCTCTCTTTTCCAGGAACGCCGATTCTTTACTACGGAGACGAAATCGGGATGGGGGACAACATTTATCTGGGTGATCGTAACGGCGTCCGCACGCCAATGCAATGGAACGCGGACCGCAATGCCGGGTTTTCCACCGCAACACCAGCTCGGTTGTATAGCCCCGTTATCATGGATCCCGTGTGGGGATACGAAGCCATCAATGTGGAAGCTCAGCAGAGCGACCCGTCTTCCCTCTTGAGCTGGATGCGCAACATGATTGCACTGCGAAAGCTGTTTCGCGTGTTTGGGCGCGGCAGCATCGAGTTCCTTAATCCCCCGAACCGCAAGATATTGGCATATCTTCGCCAGTATGAAGGCGAACAGGTCTTATGCGTCGCCAATCTCTCTCGCTTCGCTCAGCCAGTCGATCTGGATTTAAAGAAAGTGGAGGGCATGACACCGCTGGAAATGCTCGGATACGTGGAATTCCCCCCGATTGAGGGTGAACCCTATCGACTCACATTGGCTCCCTATAGTTTTCTCTGGCTAGAGCTGCAAAGGAGGGAGACGCCAACTGACGCCGCAGTCGATCTGACCGAGCAAGCGCCATTGAACGTAACCGCGGGATGGGAGGGCATACTGCTGCAGGGGCCCGGCCGCCTGCGTCTCGAAACTGTCGAGCTTCCGAGGTTTCTGCCCAAGCAACGATGGTTCGCGGGAAAATCGCGGGAAATCAAGTCCGTTCGCCTTGCGGACTGGCTGCCTTTGAACGTTTCATCCGACGCATCGCGATCAGCGCTGGTATTGCTTGAAGTAGAGTTCGACACTGGCCCTCCTGACTTATATTTCCTGCCCTTGGCAATGACTTTTGGAGAAGCAACGAACGAGTTGCAGCGAACCGCCCCAAACGCCGTTATCGCCCCGATTCTCTCGCGCCAGGGAGCGGGGTTGCTCTTCGATGGAGCCTTCGACGACCAGACTTGCGCGTTGCTGTTCTCGCTGATTCAGAATGAGAGCAGGATAAGCAGGGCCCAACGGTGCATCCGAGGCCTTCGTGGAAAGGCGTTCCTGGATCTGAGTGCGTCGGCCGACACAACATTGCAAGTGCGGAGGGGTTCGGCCGAACAAAGCAACACCTCAATTTTGTTCGATGACCGGTTCATACTGAAGCTCTTCCGACGCCAAGAGCCCGGAGTGAACCCGGATGCGGAAATTGGACAATACCTTACTGAGGAAACAACCTTCGCCCAGATTCCGCCTTTCGCCGGGTCAATTGAAGTAGAAGGACTAGACGCGACCGATGGCAAACTCGCGAATCTGGGCTTGCTGCAGGGTTTGGTAGCAAACGAGGGCGACGGCTGGAAATGGACTCTGGAAGAGCTCGACCGCTACTACGAGTCTTGTGCGCCCTTGCCATTCCCGGAAAACTTGAGTGACGAGGTCCAGGGGCCATTGGAGCTGTCTGAGAATCCCCCAACTCCGCTGGCCCGTGACCATCTTGGCTTGTACCTGGAAGCTGCTGCAACCCTCGGGCGCCGGACCGCAGAACTCCATCTGGCGCTGACTAGTCCCACAGACAATCCTGCATTCGCGCCGGAGCCAATGACTAATGTGGATCTCCAGGCGCAATTTGCGGACATCCGACAACACGCCTCCGGCGTCTTGGACCTTCTGAAAGAGCGCCTGTCGCTGTTGCCCGACGAAGTCGTCGAGCTTGCCGCTTCGGTGCTCAGCCGTCGCCGTCGAATTCTCGATCGCCTCGGCCCACTCAACGGTGATTTCCCGCCAATCCAAAGAAACCGAATTCATGGCGACTACCATCTCGGTCAAGTGCTCCGCGTAAAAACCGATTTCGTGATCCTGGATTTTGAAGGCGAACCAGCCCGGCCGCTGGCGGTTCGGCGCTCCAAGCAGTGCGCACTTAAAGATGTCGCTGGCATGCTGCGGTCCTTTGGTTATGCCGCCTATAGCGGCCTCATGAACTATACCGCTCGACACCCAGAGGATCTGACCCGCCTCGAACCCTGGGGACAGCTTTGGGAACGATCGGCGGCTGCGGAATTCCTGCGGGCGTATCGGGAAGCCGCGCAAAGTACCGCCTTTCTACCACGTAAGGATGTCGACTTCCGCAGGCTGCTCAATGTTTTCCTACTGGATAAGGCGCTCTACGAAGTGCTGTACGAGTTGAACAGCCGCCCCGCATGGGTACGTATCCCCTTGACGGGGATTATGTTGCTTGTTCCGTAAACTGACTCCTCACCGGGAATCATATTGTCGGCGGCGGAGAAAAAACTGAGATCGAGGCTGAAGAGTGGAAGGTGACGTCGTCGTCCAGCAGCACGCGCTAGGGAAGATCGAAGACCTGGACGCAGCCGACCTGGTTGTTGGGATTTTAGCTGATCTCGATCAAGAGACGGCAGCGACAGTGTACGAGGCGCTGCGAACGCTTCAGGGAGAGTTGCGAATCGCAATCCTGTCGACCAATGTGGGCTCGGTCCAAGCTGACCCTGATTGGGTAAGTTCCAGGAAGGGACCACTGCTATCCGTTGTTCCCTGGCCTGAAACCGGGCCCGACGCTTCGAACGCCCCGATGCAGAGCATTTCCGCTGCCTATCAAGCGATTTTAACTGCCGGTGAAATGCTTGGGGCCCGAGCCGGCTGCATCATTGCCTCGAAGTTCGAAGTGGTAAGACCACACTGGATCTGCCAACTTGTGCAACCGGTACTGGAAACCGGGTTTGATCTCGCGATTCCTCAATACCCTCGCCGCAAATTCGAAGGGTTGTTGAATAGCAGCATTATCAGCCCCCTCATTCGATGTCTATACGGAAAGCGGATCCAAAACCCGCTTGGGCCCGACCTGGGATTTTCGCGAGCATTGTTCGAAGTGCTCGGGGGGAGCGATCGCAACGCTCCTAGAATTCATCCGCTCGCATCACTCACGCCGGTCGCAATCTGCGGTCAGCTTCGCGTCTGCCAGGTGCACATCGGTCCACGCATCCTGCCATCCACAGATTGGACCAACATCAGCTCTCTTTTGGTTCAGGCCCTGGGCCCGGTCTTTCTAGCCATGGAAAGGAATGCGGCTTGCTGGCAAAAAACGCGCGGGTCAATTCCCGTATCCGGATTCGGCGAACCATCAGCGGCACCCCAAGAGAGCGAAACGATTGATGTGAACCGTCTAGTGAATTCGTTCCAGCTTGGAATACGAGATCTACAGGAAATCTGGGGTTCGGTTCTCCCTCCGACGACATTGCTGGAACTGAGAAAGCTGGCGCGTTCGTCGTCAGAGCAATTCCAGATGCCCGATGACTTGTGGGCACGGATCGTGTACGACTTCGCTCTCGCGCACCGTCTTCGGACCATCAATCGTGAGCATCTGCTGCGGTCATTGACTCCTCTATATCTGGGATGGGCAGCGGGTTACGCGCGTGAAATGGAGACTGCCAACGAAGGCGAGGTGGAGCGCCGGCTGGAGCGCCTCTCGAACGCTTACGAAGCCTCCAAACCATATCTCGTGTCCCGGTGGCGATGGCCCGACCGATTCAGCCCATAGTCGAGCCATGAAGGGAGTGATTCGTTTATGAGGGAACAAGTCAAGCAAGCGCTGGATCAGTCAACGACGCGATTCATATCCGCAACTACCCGGCTGTTGCCCGGATTGGTGGCGCTTATTGTCGCACTGCTGATCTCTGTCCTATTTGCCTGGATCCTGGCAATGGTAGTGCGCCGGTTGCTTGTCAGCATTCGGTTTGATGAGCGACTCATCGGGTGGGGCTTCCCTTCATCGGCGGAATGGTCACCCATTAAGAGACCTTCCGTTCTGGTATCACGCTGCGTTGCCGCGCTGGTCATCATGACAGGATTCCTCATCGGTGTGTCTGCGTTTGATGCCGAATTGACATCTCTTCTCGTACGTAGCGTGTTTGCCTATGTACCGAACATCCTGGGCGCCATGCTGGTCTTGTTAGTGGGAAGCATCATTGCTCGGTTCCTTGGCAGGAGTGTTCTAATTGGTGCAGTAAATATGAACTTTCAATACGGCCGCCTGTTAAGCGTCGGAGTAAAGTGGCTAGTCATAGTCTTGGCGGTGGCAATGGCACTTGAGCAGCTGAGAATTGGTTCCGGCATTGTGGAGCTTGCGTTCGGCATTCTATTCGGTGGGATTGTGCTGGCCCTAGCTCTAGCGGTGGCTCTTAACTCAAAAGAGCTCGTCACTAAATCACTCGATCGCGATGCCGCCAAGACCAGTACCGAGAGCATTGAAGACCCGCTCCGCCATCTATAGAATCTTGAATAGAACGAAGCTTAGCGATTCCGTTGGGAGTGTTGGCGCGGCATCTGCCAAATCCTTCTGTCGTAAGGCCCGCGAGCACAGACCGCATGTCGTGCTACTGGAAATCACGATCCTGTGATGATTGGCTTCGACGCTGCTCGTCGCATCAAGTGAATTCCCCTCGACGCTGATTCTCGTCGTGAGCCAATTCGACTCCGTGCCATTTGCGTGAGAGGAAATTGCGACTGGTGCGAGCGGACACGTCGTAGAGAGCAACGCCAGCACCGAGTTGATTCCAACGTTTCGAAGGATCGTGTCTGACACATGCGACAGTGATGCCCGCAGTTTGCGCGACACCTGTGTCCCATCCGCCTCGGTACGGCAATTTCGAACTAAGTTTTGCGGTCGAGAGAACTAGGAAAATCAGTATCAGGTCGCACTCAGAATTCCGATTATCGGAAACTTTCGCTCGATCCCACCGCCTAGATTACTTTGCCTATATACCCGGTAGACTTCCCTCTCCGTTCTTGCTAGCATCCCTCGCACTGATACCCGATTTGCTGCGAATCATCTCTTGAAACGAAACATGCGACAAGCGTCAGCCGCCCCTTGTATTTGTGAAAAAGCGTGAGGTTAATTGAAATGCTATTCAAAGCCGATCCAACTTTCTATCCTTCGCCGAAACTTGCGATGCAGGCCCCCAAAGAAACACTGGCTTACGTCGCCGCTTTGAATGCCAACGGGAGCGAGAAACCGGATGCACTGGTCGTGGTGGATGTGGACCCGACCTCGAAGGGCTATGGGGAGATAGTGGGGCGAGTAGACATGCCCAACGTCGGCGACGAACTCCATCATTTCGGGTGGAATGCCTGCAGTTCAGCACTGTGTCCGTATTCCGCGCATCCGCACGTTGAGCGGCGCTATCTGGTGGTGCCGGGACTTCGTTCATCGCGCATTCACATCGTTGACACAAAGCCGGATCCCCGGCAACCCAAAATCGTGAAGGTGATCGAGCCGAAGGAACTGGCCGACCGCACCGGATACAGCCGCCCGCATACACTGCACTGCGGTCCGGACGGAATCTATGTCAGTGCCTTGGGCTCTCCGAGTGGCGATGGTCCTGGCGGTATTTTCGCGCTCGACCATTACACTTTTGAACCGCTCGGGCGATGGGAAGTCGATCGCGGCCCACAATACTTCGGATACGACTTCGCCTGGCACCTTGGATATGACGCGGCCGTCACCAGTGAGTGGGGCACGCCCAACATGGTCGAGGACGGCGTAAATCCGGAATTGCTCTTAGCGGGCAAGTACGGACACAGTCTTCACTTCTGGGATCTCCGCAAGCGTCGTCACCTTCAGTCCGTCGATCTTGGGGCCGAACAACAGATGGTGCTGGAGCTCCGTCCGGCGCACGATCCGACAAAAGCCTGGGGCTTTGTGGGTGTGGTTGTTTCTTTGAAAGATTTGTCGAGCTCAATCTGGCTGTGGTATCGCGACAAGGAAACCTGGGCCGTTAAGAAGGTCATCGAGATCCCTGCAGAGCCCGCGGACCCCGAATCGCTCCCGCCTCTGCTGAAAGGCTTCAAAGCGGTCCCGCCGCTCCTCACTGACATTAACCTTTCCGTGGACGACCGCCATCTCTACGCTTCCTGCTGGGGGACGGGGGAGATCCTGCAGTACGACGTTTCCGATCCATTCCATCCGAAGCAGACCGGTTCCGTGCGGCTGGGCGGCATCGTGAAGCGTAGTTCCCACCCAGCGAATTCAAAGCAGCCGTTGAACGGTGGTCCGCAAATGGTGGAGGTCAGTCGCGACGGACGACGCGTTTACTTCACCAATTCGCTCTACGCCGCGTGGGACAAGCAGTTCTATCCCGACGGAATTGACGGCTGGATGGTGAAGCTGGACGTCGGGGCGAACGGCGGAATCCAGCCCGATCCCAAGTTCTTTGTGAAGTTCGGCGATCTGCGCAGTCACCAAGTACGGCTCGAAGGCGGCGACGCTTCGTCGGATTTCTACTGCTATCCATGAGCAGGGCCTGGCCCTGGGTTCCGTTGATCCTGCTGGGCGCCTACCACGGAATCAATCCCGGGATGGGATGGCTGTTTGCGCTAGCACGCGGACTTCAGGAGAAGAGTCGATCCGCAGTGCTATCGTCGCTCGTTCCCATCGCCTTCGGACACGCCGTCGCGATCGCAGTCGCACTACTCATCCTGCGGCTCGTGCAAGGCATTGTGCCGTTTTCATATCTCAGATTACTCATTGCTGGACTCTTGTTTGCATTGGCCATCCGTCGTCTGGTCCGTGCGCGGCACCCCAAGGGTGGCGGAATACGCGTGGGGTGGTGGGGGCTCGGCTGGTGGTCCTTTTTAATGGCTTCTTCCCACGGAGCGGGCCTGATGGTGATTCCAGTCTTGCTCGCGCACACCGGGCACGACATGGCGCACTTTGCGATGCCCGATCAACCGGGGTTGCTCGGGACGCCGTTTCTTGTCGCCGCCATCCTCGTCCATACGGCTAGTCTGTTAGCCGTTGCCGGCATTCTCGCTCTGCTCTCCTATGAGAGCTACGAAACAAGCGGACTTACGCTTTTGCGACGCGCCTGGTTCAACTTTGATCTGCTTTGGGGCTGCGCACTCTTGGTTGCCGGGGTAGCAGCGCTGCTGATGTGAAAGTGATGGTAGTCAAATAGAGGTTCCGCACGAGCATCGGACTCCTCGGTGGGACCGGGAGGTCCCACCGAGTTTAGAGTCGATACCGCCTAACTGCCCTTTTTCTCGTCCTTATCTTCTTTATCTTCGCGGTCCTTGATTACGGGAGCGGACGTTCCCTTCAGGCCTTCCCACAAGATTTTGTTGTAGAGCTCGGCCGGCACGCGATCCTCTTCTGAGAAGTCGAAGCCGCGGGTTTTCTCCGCCCAGTAATTGACGTCATGAGTCGGTTTCAAGTCAGGACCGGGTATGAACTCCACCGTCGTCGGATTCAGTCCAAGTGTGGTGAGTTTCAGAAGTGTCGAGGCTACAGCGTGATAGGTCCACTTGCCCGACGAGGTGATGTCGAAAACATCTGCCATCGGCCTCGCGTAATAAGTGTTCAAGTTGAGGTGCTCCGCGCCGAAAATGTCCTCGATCGTGCGGAGAACGTTGGGTTGACTGTAGCGGGTGCTCACGACTGCATGCTTCTTCACATAGGGGCCAACGAAGTAGGTCGTGGCGCGATGTGAATCCACATGGTCCGCCCCGTCCTGAGAGTCATCTTCGATGATGATGATCAGAGTGTTTTTCGCATACGGGCTGTTCGCCACAGCTTGAACCAGCAGGCCGACAGCGTAGTCGTTATCCGCTTGCTGCAGTTCCGGAGTGTTCACTCCTCCCAGCGCCTGTGCGAAATTGCCAGTGTGATCGTGACTGAGCCCGCGGATCATTTCGAGCGTCGGCAGATTGCCGTTAGCTACGAACTGCTGGAACTCGCGGTTCCATTCGTTGAAGCGCCAATAGTCCGGGTAGGACTGATCGTAAGCGCGGAAGTACGGATCGTAGAATCCGTTCTGATAGAGAAGCTGGTTGGCTGTCGTGGTCTGAATGATGCCGGCTGCGAAAGGATCGGTGATCGGGTTGGCGATGGTGCCGATGCTGCCCGGAGTGTTGGCCATCCAACCGTAGTTGCGAACCGTTCCACCGGCGTTCAACACGGCGTTGAAGATGTATCCCTGCTGATAACCGGTTGGACCGTCGGTAGCTGCGTGGTCGCCGTCGCCAGCAAGAATGTTGGCCGTGCCTCCGCTCATTGACGAGGTGGCGCTGGTATAGGGTGTCGTCGCTCCGGTCGGGTCAAAGAAGAAGTCGCGGGTAGCCGTAGTATTCAGGTTGCTCGGAATGTTCCGGTTCTGGCCCTCGCCCTCATAAGAGAGGCCACGGTTAACGCGTGCGTAGTTGATCTGCTGCGTGAGTGTTTCGGTGTTGGTTACGCGGCCACGCATGGACCACGACCAGCCGTCCATCGATCCGTCGCCGGGATCCATGAAGTTGTCGAGGGTCACGAAATTCCGCGCCATGCGATGGAAGCTGGGCGTCACCTGCTCGCCAAACAGAGCCAGCGAAGGCTCGCCGTTGGAACCGTTGCCAAGATCACCGAGTATCTGATCGAAGGTGCGGTTTTCTTTCACGACATAGATGATGTGCTTGATTTTGGAACGGAGGAACGCCATGACTTCCGCGTCTGATTCGGAGGGTTGGATCTGGTACCCGTTGTTGGCTGCGACGGTGGACGTCAGATCCCACAGGGACCCACTGCCCGGAACCTTGGCGCTGAGAAGCGATGCGTGCTCGAACTGAAACTGATACTGATTGTTGGCCCTCAGAATCGCGGATTCAGCCGCATTGCCGCCTGGGAAGGGTCCTCCCGGCGGGGTGATGTACTGGATGTTGGCAAAGTTGCCGTATCCATAGCCCGGATTCGGACCTGTGTCGCTCTTGCCGTTGATGACGTACATCCAGTTGCCATCGGCGCTGAATGCAACATCTGTCGGATCGTAAGCAGTGGGAATCAAGCCAATCGTGGTGAAGGCATGTGGTCCGCTGAGCGGGATCACCGCGATCGAGTTTGAGCCGGCATTGACAGCGTAAAGGATTTTTCCTCCAGGAACGATCGCGACAGAAGTGGGCGCCGCGCCAGTCGTGTTCGCGGGGAAACCCAGAAAGGCAGGTCCGCGCGTGTCGATCTTGTGGGTGACCCTGTTGGTTGCGGTGTTAATGACTGCAACCTGGTCCTGATTGTCCTGCGCAACATAGAGAACTGAGCCATCGGCACCCAGCGTCATTCCGTTCGGATTGCCATCCAATCGGATTCGGGCGACGAAAGAGCCCGCAGTTGGGCTGGACACATTGACAGCCACCACTTCACGATCTCGGTCGGCGCCCACATAGGCGATGGTGCCGTTCAAAACGACGGAGTAAGGAAAGGTGCCGCCCTTCGTACCATTCGAAGCGCCTGACGTCGCAAAGGGCCGCAGATCGTATTCATAGCGCACCGTTCCGCTCGCGGTATCGATGACGCTAATCGAATCGTTGTAGTTGTTGGCCGCAACGAGTGTTTTTCCATCGGCAGAAATAGCAAGCCCGGCAACGTTGGGTTCCACACCAAGGCCGAGGCCGGTACGATTGGCGGAGTTGGAGACGCAGCCACCAGGAGCATGGCCAAGGTTGATCTTGGTGCTTAGCGCAAAACTGCTGCCGTTGCTGCTGTAGGCGTACACCGCGTCGTCACAGCCGCCCGATGCATATACAGTCTGGCTGTTGGGCGCCCATACGAGGCCAACGTGCGCATTGGGCTGCTGGATGACTTGTTTCAGGACAGGGCTGGTCTTATTTCCGCCGGAGACGTCGTAAAGAAAAAGAAACTGTGTTGACGCAGCTGTGTCAACGTTGCCGGAGGAGTCGTAAAGAGAGTTCATCCCAGCAGTCAAGATGGCTAGGGTCTTGCCATCGGGGCTTAGGACGACCTTCACCGCCTCACCTGCAATGAAGTTCGGATGGTTGGCGAGACCTGGGTTCAATGGCTGCTGAACGGCGTTCGCCAAAGCCGTTGGCGTTATGTAGAGACCCGGCGGCGTCGGCGACTTCTTGTCATCATCATCTTGCGCGTTTGCAAACCCCGCGAGGAGCAGAATCATCCCGGCGAGAACTATCGGCTTGCGCAGCTCACGGAACCTCAACCGTCTCATGTTGCAATTCCTTCCCTTCGAAGATTTCCTTACATCCTCGGTGAGGCAAGCGCGACTGGACGTTGAACATCGTTTGCGAGGCCTCACAAAAGACCTCGCGAAAGTAAGGGAGCAATGTTGAGGGTGGGTTAAGGGAAGATAAAAAGTTGCGCACAACGGAGTGGCTTATGCGGTGCGCGACAGGCTGGTTCGTCGCGAGGAAGCAGGACGGCATGCGAACGTACGGTCCGCACACCAGTCCTGATTCAGCCCGTGCCAGGTTAGTCCCGGGCTGTGGAGGAGTCCTCGCGGGACACGAGTTTCTTTACGTTCAGTCTCCGAGCGGTTCGCCGGTTGTTGGGTTGAGGAACAGCCGGCCATTTTCCCTCGGAGCGGTAAAGTCGAACATCTGATTGAGCGGGCTGGCGATCGAATCAAACGAGCCTTGACCGATTCGCTGACCCGCGAGCCAGTTGTCCTCGACAAATCGCAGTACCGAGGTCTGATCGGTTACGGTATGGTCGACGAAGTTCTCTTTCGCCCACGGTGAAATGATTAGCAGCGGTTGCCGCGGACCGTAACCGCACCGTCCGAGCGCGTGAGTATTTCCAGGATCGACTCCGGGCAGGGCGCTTGCAGCTGTACCACAGAAACCTGCCCCCGTCAGGGCGTCGTCCGCGCCTGTGGATTGATTCACGATCGGGCCCATCTGGTGGTCGTACCAACCATCGGAATCGTCATACAGGACGACGATTGCCGTGCTCTTCCACGTCGGCTGTTTCTCGAGAAAATTCGTCAGGTTCACAAGAAAGGTCTGTTCATCCAGAGGATTAGAGTAGCCCGCGTGGCCGTCTTGAATGGCTTGCGCTTTGAGGAAGCTGACGGCTGGGAAATTTCCGGCGGAAACGGCTGCGAAGAAATCGGTCAGATCGTATTCGTGATTGGCTGGCCCGCTGTTGCCAATTTCATTGATCGAAGCCGAGCGCGTGTGACTCGGGTTCGACGTCGATGCGTAGTACTGGAACCACGCGTGGTGTGGAATGTAATCAGCCGTGGTACCGGAGAGGCCGGTGGAACTGCGCGCGCAGCCAGTCGTGCCATTCGTATTCACCGCGGACAAGTTGAACCCGCCCATGAACGAACCCCACGAGACTCCTGCCGCGTTCAGCAAGTCCCCGATGTTCTGTCCGCCCATCTGCACCTGGTTTCTTGTGGGATTGGAACAGGCATCGCCGGTCGGATCAGCGTCACTGATCAGCGTGAGTGAGCCACTGCCACCATCTACTTCGAACGTGGTGCCGTTCAACGTCTTTGCGACGCCATTGGTCTGGCCAGAGATCAGGTTGATGGCTCCGGGGCTTGAGGGCCCGAAGGTCGTGCTGTAGGAGTTATCGCTCATTGCGAAGTGCTGGGCGTAATTCCAGAGCGCAGTGACGGTGTTCCCGTCGTAGTAGCCGAGATTGGTCGCGGTGTCGGTCGAGGGGGAACCTACGTGCAAAGGGAACAGGTCCATCAATCCGTTATCGAATGCCTTCTGCTCGTCGGTGTAGCCGTGGTCCTGATCCGCGGTCACGGCTTGCGTGCGATCCAGACGAAACGGATTCGAAGCGCCAGCGCCGTTCAGAGGATTCAGGTTGGGATTGTTCGTAAGTATGGCAGGAGTGTATCCGTTTACTGTTGGAGTTCCCCTCCTGGCGAAGAATGATGGTTCTCCCGAGGGATTGGTGGCCTTCGGATACGTTCCGAAGTAGTGATCGAACGATACGTTCTCCTGAAAAACAACGACCAGGTGCTTGATAGGCGTTGCGGTTTTCCCTCCCGCCGGTGCTGCCAGCACCGGCGACACGCCTGGCCCGAACGCAACCAACACTGCGGTCGATAGGGCCGCTGCCTTTCTGAAAATCGTGGATGCTTTCAACGTCATAGACATCTGCTCCTCCATAGTGAATGTGGGCAGGGCTCCCCACGTTTCAGACGAAAGTAGAGGAAGGTTATTTCAGCAGTTTGACGATCAGATTAAAGGTGCGTGAATCAGGCACTCGGCAAGGGCGTTGTCTGTGGATTTCCTGCTATGGAGCGTGGCTCAGGATCGGAAAGCGCACAGCACGAAACACTCATCAGCCGTGTCTAGAAACTCAACTTCGCAGCAAACTGGAAGACGCGTGGCCCGTTGAGCGCGTTGATGACCTGGAGGGTTCCGAATCCTCCGAGGCCGGAATTCGGAACCAGGAAACAGGTCTGATTGAGCGTATGACCGTCGCCGCAGGTTCCTCCAAACGGACTGTACTGAATGGGGTTTACGCCGGTGCCGTTTTGGACGTAGAAGTTCGAGTGATTCAGAACATTGAAGGCTTGTGCGCGGATGGCGAGCACATGACGCTCGCTCAAATGAAACCGACGAGACAGGCCAAGATCGATTTGTTGCGTCCAAGGTCCATAAAATGCATTCAAACCCGAAAATGGGCTTGGGCTCCCTGCGTTGATCCCCAGCGCGGAGTTGGCGGTGCTCTGCAGGGCTGCGGTGTTGTTGATTGCATTCTGCGGTGCGCCATCAGGACACCCGTTTGAGATGTCCGCTGCAGCACAGGAAATGTCGATGAGGGCAGCATACGGGCGCCCGGAGGCGAACTGCATCACCGTGCTGATGGTCCAGTCGGACAACACGCTGCGGAATACCCCTGATTGAAGTCGGGACTCTACCTGCGGTTCGAACACTCCGGCGATGGACAGGCGGTGGCGTTGATCCAACAGGTAGGGCGCGTGCGTATTGCGGAAGTCGAACTGGTTATTGAAGTCGACGCCGCGCGACATCATGTTCTTGGAAAACGTATAAGCAGCCTGGAAAGCAAGCCCAGCGCGGAGCCGTCTTTGGGCCTGGACGAAGAGGGCATCGTAGTTGTTGACGCCGGGGCTAATCAGCGCATTGATCTGACCAAAGCTGGTTGTCAGGCGATGATCATTCTCCGCAAGCAACTGTGAGTCGAGATTCGGAAGCGTGACGCTTGGGCCTTGGCACCCGCCGGGATCGGTCGCACCGGGAGCGCACTGCACATAGGTCGTCGTTCCGACTGGAGCCGACTGATTCAGATCGTAGGCGCTCGAAGAGAGCAAGTGAACACCGTGCGTCCACGTTGTTCCCACCGTGATGACGGTGTCGCGCGCCACCTCGCGTTCGATCTGTAAACTTCCCTGCAAGACGTAGGGAAAACGAAGGTTTGGGCTGACGAGTGAAATATCCGATGCAGAGAATTGCGAGAGATCGGCAATCTGATTTGGGAAAACTGCGGTCTGCTGGGTCGGGATGAGCGAGCCGTCATCTCCGTAGTTATAGGATACCGATGCCTGTTGCGAAAGCAGGCCGTTCGAGACGACCGAATTACGGTAGTTCAGACCGTTGAGATTCTCATAGAAGGTTCCGAAGCCGCCGCGAATCACAGTCCGCTCCAATGGCTGCCATGCGAAGCCAAAACGCGGAGCAATTCTCTGATACTGATTCGGAAATTGACCGGTCCATGGGAATGCAGGATTTTCGTTTGGCTGCGGGTAAATCTGAAAATCCTCACGCACACCCATATCCAAGGTCAGCCGCGGATGAATCCGAAATGTATCGTGGAAATAGAACCCGAGATACGGCACGTTGAAAGAGAATTTTGGCTGACCGGTACTCTGAAAGAAGTTGTCGTAAATGCCGAGGGCAAAGTTGGGCAGGCTCGAAAAGCTATAGGTTCCCCGAAACGTTCCGAATTGTGCCTGTGCATCGGGATCGAACCCACCGAATGCCAGATCCGTTACATGTGCGTGGTTGAATTCCACGCCAAACTTGAAGGTGTGTTTTCCGCGTAAATAACTCACATGATCTGAGATCTGCCAGGTCGCCTCGTTCGTGCGCCCTCCAGCGAATCCAGCATTTCCCAATTGCAAGTTGCTTCCAGCAACAGATTCGCCGCCCGCCGGGGTCAATAGTACGGTGGGCTGCGCCGGACTAACGAACCCGGTTGGAGTGGAGAATTGGTCATCGCGCGAAAAGCTGGCGTGAATTTCGTTGAGGAGATTGCTGCCGTAGGCATGACTCCATCCCAGGCTGGCGTGATAATCACGAACAAAAGCATTCGCCAGCGCGCTCTTTCCAAAAAGTGGCGTCTGACTGTTCACGATGAATCCGTTGGGCGAGGCGAAACGATTCCAGTTCAGACTGAGGTAGAAGCGGTCGTCCTTCGCATCGCGGTAGTCAATTTTCGAGAATAGCGCCCAATCGTTGCGAAAGCGTGGTTGCAGTCCGAGATTCGATTGGATGGCGTGGAGCGCGTTGGCAACATCCTGCAAATAAACCGGGTTTGAAGGGTCCGGAGAAGACAAGTTACTTGGGACTGGAAGATCGGCGTTGAAGGCAGGAAGTTGGGTGCTAGTCGGAACTCCAAAGTCTGTTTGGTCGAGTCCTTCGAAACTGGGATTGATCGCCGTAATCGGATTCTTTTCGTGCTGCTGCTCATAATCCGCGAAGAACCATGCCCGACGCGGAACGACCGGGCCGCCGAATGATCCACCAAATTGCTGTAAAGCATCAACGGGGCGCGGAAACCCGTTCGCCTTGCTGATGGCATCCTTCGCTCCCGTAGCTGAGTTTCTGTTGTAGTAAAACGCGTTTCCGTGAAAGGTGTCGCTGCCAGAGCGAGTGACAACGTTTACGAAGCCGGTCGCTGCCCCGCCGTATTCCGCGCGGTAGGGAGACACCGCTACTTGAAACTCTTCGATTGCGTTCTCGCCGAAGATGTACGGCACTTTCTCACCACCGCGCGCATTGCCAAAATAGTTGCTACTGGCACTTGCGCCGTCGACGGTGAAAGAGTTCGCTCCGTTGCTGTTCGCGTAGCCGCTGTCTTCCCCGCCTTGCTCCCCTGCAAAACTCACCAGCCCCGACTGGCCGTCCGGAGTCGCGTTCGGTACCAGTAAGGAGAAGTCGAGGAATCGCCGTCCGCTGAGCGGCAACCCGTCGAGCAAATTGCGTGTGATGACGGAACTCTGGTCGGAATCGTCACCACGCAGCAGCGGAGACTCGCCGGTCACGGTTATCGATTCGCCTCCTGCCCCGGGTTTCATCTGGACGTGTACCGTTGTTGTCTGACCAATCTGTACCAGCACGTTTTCCACGATCTGTTTCCGAAACCCGGCAGCTGTGACCTCAAGTGCGTATTGTCCAACCGGCTGCGAAAGAAAGACGAATATTCCAGTATCGTTGGTGGTTTTCTTAACCTCTTGGCCTGTGTTCCGCGATATCAGCGCCGTGGTGGCATGAGGCACGACCGCGCCTGATCCATCACGCACCGTGCCGTGAATCGATCCTGATGGCGTCCCCTGCCCGTAGAGAAAAGGTGTGGCCACCACAATGCAGAAAACGACAGTCGCTAAGCTTGCTGTCACGGTATCAATGTATTTTCGTTGCATATCAAGGAACCGTTTTGGTGTGTGATCAGGATCGAAATTCGAGAAGTATTCGATACTCAAGAGCAACATGACGGCAGAAGAACTGCTTCCAAACGGGCTCCGGCGCTCTCATGCCCAGCTAACCGCCCGAGGCGGAGAAGGCCAGCAATTGGAAGAACATTTAGCAGTGCATTGTTACTTAACGATTACGCAGAGATAAATTCTCAATGAATCGGACCTGGAGGAAAAACGGTTCGCAATCTTAACCGTCGTTACCAGGGCGACACTACGACTTACCTTCATGCGCCGGATGGAGAACGATCACTTGCGCGGCCGGCTGATGCTCGAACAGGGCAGCGTGATGCCCATCCCACTTGCTTCTCCCCAGTTCCGAGGAGTCGGGAAAATGACGGAATTGAACGAGAGCGGCGCCGATTCCTGACATCGGAAATGGATTGACAGGGCGGATCCGTTTAACCTAGGCTAGTAAACGTTTACTCAAGGCAAACATAGGGCTGCCCTTCATGTGGCACGTGCGCCATCAACGGCTCTTCGCCCTCTGTCTCGTAGTCGTCGCTGCAAGTGTCAGCCATCCTCGATTCGTTTACGCGGACGATCAGCCCCAAGCCCTAAAGCTCGAAGGCGATGTCGAGTACATGCACGATCCTTCGATCATCAAGGATGGTGACACCTGGTATGTGTTTGGGACCAACAACGGCCCCGAGCGCTCGGGCGAACTGCCTATCCGATGCTCGCAAGATCTTCATCACTGGAAACGTTGCGGCTACGTTTTTCAAAGCATCCCCGAGTGGATCAAAAAGGAGAGTCCTCAGACCAAGGAACTCTGGGCGCCCGATCCTTCTTATTTCAACGGAGAGTTTCACATCTATTACGCATTCTCAGTCTTCGGGAAGAACACCTCAGGGATCGCGCTGGTCACGAACAAAACTCTGAACCCGAAGAGTCCTGATTTCCATTGGGTCGACCGTGGGCTCGTGCTTCGTTCCAAACTCGAAGACGACTTTAACGCAATCGACCCGAACCTTGTCGTCGACGATCAAGGACACGCGTGGTTGAGCTTTGGGAGCTTCTGGTCGGGAATCAAGATGCGCGGCATCGATCCGAAAACGGGCCTGCTCTCCGGCGAGGACACCAAACTCTACTCGCTTGCCACCCGCAAGCGCCCGGCCAATCCGCCGCCCAATCCTCCCGGCCTTCCCGGCGACTGGCAGGCAGTGGAAGCTCCAAACATTGTCCATCACGATGGCTATTATTACCTGTTCGTGTCGTGGGATCTCTGTTGCCGCGGGACGAAGAGCAATTACAAAACGATGGTGGGACGCTCAAAGAACGTCACCGGGCCCTACGTGGACGCAAGCGGCACGCCCATGCTGGAGGGTGGCGGAACTCCATTGCTCGTCGGCAACAAGCGTTGGATTGGTCCGGGCGGCGAGTCCGTCCTTCCGCAAAAGGATGGCGACATCATCGTGTACCACGCTTACGACGGAAAGACCGGACAAGCCTGGCTACAGATTTCTACGCTCACCTGGCAGGATGGGTGGCCGCACGCCGCCATTGAAGGAGTACAGGGCTCCGGACAGTGATTCGGAAGTTTAGTTCGCAGGAGTTGACGCCGGCGATTCCTCGAGACCCAGAATCTTGAGCGCGTGCTGGTGTTGCTCGACCTCCGCATGCTCCAGGCGCGTCGCGATTTCCAATTCCTTTGCCGACTCTTCTTTCAGTCCCAGCCGCGCCAGATCCAATCCCAGGTAGTAGTGCGCCTCCCGAATCGTGAAATCGCTCGCGATGGCACGCCGCAAAAACTCGGCCGCCTGCTCGTAGTTTTTTCTCTGGTACGCGACCTGCCCCATCCCCGTAAGGGCCCCCGCATGCTTCTCGTCTCGCTTCAGGGTCGTTCGGAAATTGTTTTCGGCGCTGTCCAGCTGGTTTTCCGCCAAGTCCAGCAGACCGAGCCGAAAATAAGATTCTGTCTGTACGGGACGTAACGCTATCGAGCGTTCGAATTGCTCACGTGCGGCAAGATTCTCCTGCAGGGTTTGAAGTGCGAGTCCGACCGCGTAGTGTCCAGACGGATCGTTGGGGTGCAGCTGCACATAGCGCGAGAAAGAATCCCTCGCGTCCGCGTACTTCGCAGCTCCCATCTGCGCCCGCCCCAGCCCGTAAAGAGCCGCGCCGTCATCTGGCTTCGATGCGAGCAGCGTATGAAACGCTTCCGTCGCGTCGGCGAACAACGACATCTGCAGTTCGACCATGCCCAGCCGGTATTGCACCTCGAGATCGGACGGGTTGAGTTTTCGTGCCTGCAGCATCGCCGCCAGAGCCTGTTCCGGATTATTCTCGTCCAGGGCTGCAGACGCCTCCTCTATCCGCAGGCGCACAAGCGAATCACGAGCGTCGGTTCGCGAAGGATCGAGACGCAGCGTTTCGCCTAACTGCGCGATCGCGTCTTCGCGCCTCCCCATCTGTATATAGAGGAAACCCAGTCCTGAGTGCCCTCCGGCAAAATCCGGCTTGATCCTGATTACGTGCTTGAAGAAGTCCTCAGCGTCGGATTCGCGCTTCTGTTGCGCCCGCAGAATGCCCATGAAGTTCAGCGCATGATAATCCTCGGGATCTGCTTGCAGGATGGTCTGTAACTCGATTTCCGCCAACTTCAGATCTCCGGCAGCAAATGCCTTCGCAGCTTCCCGGAGCAATGCAGGGTTGCTGGAGTTCCTTTGAGTTCCGTTCTGAGGGGATGAGGGCTGGATCGCTTGAGGCTGACTTGCGCTTGAACAGAGAAGTGCCAATGCAGTACACACAGAAAAATGTTTGACGAAGGACCCGCTCATGGCGATCACCAAAGGCACTTTTATTTGCGCACCATCCCTGACGCCATACCGCTGCCCGCTTCTTGCCTCTGCCGCAGTTCTTCGGTCAGTTGGAATTCCTTCGCCGACAAGTCCGGCTTGTTCAGGCGCTGATAAATTCTGCCGAGAAGGTAGTGCGTCGCCGAATCTTTCGAATCGAGTTTCGCCGCCTCCTCCGCGGCGGCCTGAGCGTCCGAATAACGATGCAGATCGAAATAGGCTTTGCCCAATTGATAGCGAACCTGGCTCGACTTGGGATCGATCTCAGCAGCTTTCAGTAGATGAGCAACACCCTCGTCGGGCTGATTCGTCTTCACCAGCAAGGCGCCTAAATCAAGATGAGGCTGAGCCGATTGCGGCAAATTGTTTTTATCCATTTCGATGGCCTGCTGATAGGCCGCGATAGCATCTTCCATCTGATTCTTGGCCTCGAGGCACAGACCCAGATTGTCCTGAGCCTTGACACTCTTCGGATCGAGGCGCAGAACCTCCCGAAACGAAGCGATCGCATCGTCGAAGCGATTCTGTTGATAGCGCAATCGGCCCAGGTGATAACGAGCCTCAGCATTGTCCGGCGCAATACGGACGGCCTCCTCCAGGTAGCGACCCGCGTCCGTGTAATCGCCCATCAACACGTAATCCAACGCGCCAATCTTTAGATCATCGGCAGACGGAGGTTTCAATGACGACGCCTCATGCATCAGCTCCAGCGACTCTTGCGGACGATCCTGCCTGAAGCGCACATACGCCAAAAGATAATCGGCATCATCGGATTTCGGATGCGCCTTCCGATACACTTGCAGCACCTCGGCCGCATCGTCGAACCGGTTCAGGTTAACCAGGCTCTTCCCCTGAAACAGCAGCGCGTCGGTCTGATTTGGTTGCTGGCGCTCCACCTCGGCAAACGCGGCGGCGGCCTGTTCCCACTGGCGTTGCTGAAACAGAGCGGTGGCCTTTTCAAATTCCGTCTGTGCCGAGGCTGTCGACGGACACACGCTCGCCAACCCAAAAATGATGCTCAGAACCACAAGCCTGTACGACATTTCCATGCTAGTTATTGGACGGTGCTTCTTCCTTGATCGTCAGAATCTGGTCACCTTTCGTTTCGGGCAGAGCCTGGACCATTCCACTCGGCCAGCGGATCCGGATCGATTTCACGCTTACCGCGTTGCCCAGTCCGAAGTGTAAGCGCGGATCGCTCGATGATTGATAACTGCTGGCTGTGGTCACGCTGGCGTACTGTTTGCCCGATTCCGTCGCAATCTCCACCTGCGCGCCGATCGCGTCGCGGTTACTCTTCACGCCGACCAGTTTCAAGGTCAGCCAGTGATTGTCCGTCGGCGTCTCGTTTTTTAACACCCGTGCAGGCCCGTTGTTCGATGTAACAATCACATCGACCTTGCCATCGTTGTCGATATCTCCCGAGGCCAGACCACGCCCAGCCCAACGTTTGTGGAAGACTTCGCCGGAGCTGGAGGAAACGTCAGTGAATTTCCTCCCCCGTTCGTTATGCAGCAGCATCGGCGGTTCCAGGTAGTGCAGGTGAGGCTCGTTGACTTCGATATTGTCCATCACATGCGCCTGTACGATGAACAAATCCTTCCAGCCGTCGTTATCGTAGTCCAGAAACCGCACGCCCCACCCGGAATGGAGCAGAGTGATCGCGCCCAACCCCGACGAATTCGTCGCGTAATCAAAGGTTCCGTCACCACCATTGGTGTAAAGGCTGTAGCGCTGGTTGGCCAAGTCTGTCACGATGACGTCGGGCCAGCCGTCATTATTGTAGTCTTCGAAGTCGACACCCATTCCTGCGAACGTTGCTCCACCGCCGTCGAGAGCGATTCCCGAAACCAGGGCAACTTCCTCAAAAGTGCCGTCTCGCTTGTTGTGATAGAGCGCCTCCGGAATCGAGTCATTCGCGATGAAAAAGTCCGGCCAACCGTCTTTATCGTAATCAGCGACGGCCACGCCCAAGCCCTTCATCGGCTTGTCGACCCCCGCTTTGTGCGACACCTCGATAAACTTGCCGTTCCCTTCATTGTGGTAAAGCAGGACGGAGACCGGCTTGAAAATGTCGGGATGACAGTACGACCGATAGCCCTCGCGCCGCTCCCCGCAATAAATGTCGTCAAACTTCCACTCCATGTAGCGCGCCACGACCAAATCCAGCCGTCCGTCGTGGTCGTAATCGAACCACGCTGCGCTCGTCGCCCAGCCAGAACCGGCGACGCCAGCCTTATCGGTCACGTCGGTAAAAGTCCCGTTGCCGTTGTTGTGGTAGAGAGTGCTTCGCCCATAACCTGTGACAAACAAGTCTTCGTATCCGTCATTGTCGAAGTCGCCGACGGCGACGCCGGTGCAATAACCAATCCCGGCGAGGCCTGCTTTTTCCGTAACGTCCTCAAACGACCCATCTACCTTCTGGTGATAAAGCCGGTTCCAGTACTGTGGCCCGTCTTTCTGAGGGATTGCGTCCGGCTGCATGGGATCGTCGATTCGCGCTCCGTTCGCGAAAAAGATATCCAGGCGGCCGTCGTTGTCGTAGTCAAAGACCGCGACCCCAGATCCCATCGTCTCCAGCAGATATTTCCGCGACGTCGGCGACGCCTTTTGGACGAAGCGAATGCCGAGCCTTTCCGTGACGTCGACAAAGCGGCCGGAAATTCTGCTGATATCACTTCCTGATGAGTTCTGTGATTGAGCTGAGATCCCGGGATAAGACACGAAATAGAACAGGCCTACGAAAGCGAGCCATGCCATGAGCCCCTTGTAGGGATTTATCATCTGCAGAAGAAACGCCCAATGCCGGGAAGCCCTTACAGTTTACCTCCCACCGCCCGCCAGTCGACCTCCTGCATTTCGGTCACAGACCGCACGCACGCCGTACTACAGCGAAAAAATTGGGCCGTCTGGCGACGGCCCGAGCGTGGGTGGTCAGTAGTACGGCTAGAACTCAAATTTCAATTGCAGCTGAATCTTGCGCGGCAGGAGTAGATAACTTCCCCCACCGGTATTACTGAAGTTGGTGATTTGCATCAGGCCGAAGGAATTGTTGACGGTGGTTGAATCATAAGGATTCAGATCCTCCGGACGATTCCAAATGTGCCGGTTGAATGCGTTAATCATGGTCAACTGGAAGTTGAGATCGGTCGCCTCGGTGATTTTCGTTCGCTTGATGAAGCTGAAATCCTCCGAAAGGTAAGGTCGCATTCGGACGTCACCGAAGACGCGGGGTGTTGTGCCGAACACATAGGTGTTGCGAGCGGCCAGGTTTGCTGCCGAATTCGGGTCGTCGAACGCAATCGGATTGATGTGGTTCGGCAGGTTGATCGCATTAAAGATCGGCTGCGTCGCTGGATCCCAGTTCCCGCTCCTGAATGCCGAACTCAGGATCGAGCTGCCCGCCACCTGGTTGAACCGGATACATTCCGACCATCCCGGCGGTGCCGTTGCGCAGCCAAACGACAGCGGTTGCCCGCTTTCGTAACGCTGAACCCCGCCGATTTGCCATCCGCCGATGACCTTATCGAGAGCTCCTCCACGATTGATAAAGCGCTTCCCTTTACCGATCGGAAGCTCATAGAGGTAGCTGACGACGAAGTTGTGGGTCAGATCCTGGTTGCTGACTGACTTGTCGGTCTGGGGATTAAAGAAGTTGCTCGGAGCACCACCCTGATGCAGGGTAGCAAAGAATGGCAGCGCCGCATCCGCGTTCGTCAACGTCTTCGACCACGTGTAGGACGCCATCAGGTTCAGTCCGTTGTGGAAGCGGCGGGTTAGCTGTGCTTCGAGCGCGTTGTACGTCGATTGCCCCAGGTTCTCCAGTTGTCCGTCGCTGTTCAGGAAACGGAACTGGGGAAATGGAAGCAGAGCCTGCGCCACTTGCTGCGTCGTATCGAACCCAGGATACGGGGATGGAACGGTAGTCTGAGAGTTCACCGCCTGCGTCAGCAGAGTACCCAACGAGAAATTCTTCGGGTTCAGGAGATTCTCGCCGTCGTAGTTGCTGCGAAGGTGAGTGGAATGCTGCCCAACGTATGCCAGGTCAAGGATCAGGTCAGTCGCTAACTCCCGCTGCATTTCAACGCTCCAGTTCTGGATCATCGGTGGGCGTCCATACGAAGGAGCAAGATAGGTCTCGGAGCAGCAGTTCTGATTATTCACCTGCGACGGATCGAGATTGGGCAGGGTTGGCCTCGGGACCGGAAACGCCGAATCTATCGTATAGGGAGAGGTGAAGCCGTTCGAAACAATTCCAGCCGTCCCCTGGAAGCCCTGGCGGCTATATGCACCGAAATCGGCGTATTGCAGGCCACCATAGATGATCCCGTAGCCTCCGCGGAAGACGGTCTTTCCATTCCCCATGAAACCAGGCGACCACGCGAACCCGAGGCGCGGGCCAAAATTCTTCTTATAGATTTCAGCCCAACGTTCGTTCGTAACGCCATTCCGTCCTGGCCCTTTGCCGCCGAACACCAGAGCCCCGGGAAGATTCCCGGCCGCCGGATTTGGTGCCGTCAAGCTGATGTTGGAAGTATTATTGTCGGCTTCTTTAAACGGCTCATCGACTTCGTAGCGCAAGCCGTAAGTCAGTGACAAATTTGGCGTGATCTTAAAGTTATCCTGGACGAAACCGGCGAAATATGAGCGGAGCCAACGGGCCTGGTCCTGATAAACCGTGTAATTCGCGTTGTCCGTGTTGCCGAGCAGCATGCTGGCGATGCTGTTTCCGGTCAAGGCACGTTCGTCGACCGAGGCACCAGCCGCAGTACCGAACGTCGCGGTCTGAGCCCCCGTAAAGGCGTACGTTCCACTGGTGTTCTGGAAGTTCAGCGGCGAGTATTGCTGATACCACTGCTCATACCCGACTTTAATTTCGTGTTTGCCGCGAATCCAGGTGAGGGTGTCGTTGAAGCGGAAGCCATTGTCAATCGTATCGCCGTATACATTGTCGCCCATGTTGCTGGCGTTGGTTTGTGTGATCGAGGGGAAAATCTTGCCAAAGGGGCCGCCCGTAATGCCGAGAACCTGATCGAAGTCCTTGCCTCCGCCCAACGCCACACCGGCACCTACGTTCTTGCTGTTCGTCCGGTTGTAACCAAGGTTCAGGTGGTTGAGCATCGCAGGCGTAATGGAGTAGTCGTAACCGAAGCGGATGTAATGTGTCCCGAAGAACTGATTGCGGCCATAGCCCGAAGGACCGGCCCACTGCGGATTCGTTGAGATGCGAACGTTCTCGCGCGAAGAGTAGGTGAAATACGCCTTGCTCTTCTGGCTGATGTTCTGGTCGAGGCGGAACGTCGTCGTCGTGTCGAGAATTGGAAAGCTGAACGGGAAGTTGTAGTTGTTCGCGATTCCACCCGACGTTGGTGCGGGATAGAACGACAAGATGTTCTGCCCAACCGTAGATGTCGGGGTAAGTATGTTGCCTGCGAACGGTGTCCGGCACTGAACACCACCGATTGTCTGCTCCGTACCAGGCTGGAAGATCTGCCCCTGCAGGATCTGCTGCCCTGTACACGGATTAATCACCGGGTTGCCTTTCGAGTCCACCAACCCGGCACCGAGAAACTCACTGAAATCACCTGTGCGTTCTTTCGCAGTGGGCACTGTCGTAGTGGTCACACCGCCTTGTGTTTGGCGATATTGTTCCCACGAGAAGAAGAAGAATGTCTTGTCTTTGCCGTTGTAGAGGTGCGGGATGATGACCGGTCCCCCCAAGGCTCCACCGTAGTCATTCTGACGGTCGAGTGGCCTTGCATAAGTGGATCGTGCCGCTCCGCACTGCGGGCCGGTGGGATTGGCCAGGCAGTAGTCGTTGCCCCACACATTCGCGTCCAGATCTTCGTTCCTGAAAAGTTCATAGGCGACGCCATGAAAACGATTGGTGCCGCTTTTGGTGTTAAAGCTCTCAACTCCACCCGTCGTGCGCCCGAATTCGGCCGGAACGGTCGAGGTGAGAATCTTGAATTCGCCCAAGGCTTCCACCGAAGGAGCAGTCTCGTCGAACGAGGAACCGTTCTCGGAACGGGTCGTGGCGGCTCCGTCCAGAAGAACCTCGGTCGCATAGTTTTGGCCACCGGTGATCTTTGATTCGAACGTGCCGCCGTTTCCGGAGTCCGAACCCGGCCCAACCACGCCCGGCGTCAAAAACGCGAAGGCCTCAGGCGAACGCATGGCCTGGACGGTACTGCCGAGCGGGAGGGGAAGATCAAGAATTTGCTTGGCGCTGACGACGGTTCCGATATCGGAACTCTCGGACTGTACCGTGGGGACATCGGCATTCACTGAGACAGTTTCGGAAACGGTACCGGTCTGCAAACGAATGTCCAGCGCACTTGTCGTGGCAACCTGGACGACGACGCCTTTGTACGTCGCCGTCTTGAATCCGGGCGCTGTCGCGGTTACGTCGTAGGTGCCAATGCTCATGTTGGGGAGTTTGAACGCCCCGGCACTGCTTGATACGGTCTCATAAACCGCTCCAGTCGCGACCTCGCGAGCGCTGATTTTGGCCGCCCCTACGAGGGCTCCGGACGGATCGAAAATGTTGCCTGCAATCGAGCCTTGATTGGACTGTCCCAGAGCGGATCCAACCAGCAGCAACGACGCCAATGCAAATCCAACAATGCGAGGGACAAGACTGCAATTGCGATCACCGCACTCCCGATGCAATTTCATATCTGATCTCCGATGAGTCTCAACCAAGAGCTTTTCGCCAACCGGAAAACGTTTTCCCTAGTTACCCACAAAACGCCGCTTAAACCTGGCGGCTTTTTTCCCTCACTGAGGGGTGTCTTGAATTTGTGCGGAGCGCTTCAGCTTGTCCTGCAATCGCTGCGCTTGTTGCGCGTCCGCTTGTTGCTTCAAGCGCATGAAATTTTCCAGCGCTGCCTTCGACTCTTCCGGCTTTTGCTGGCGGCGGTACAACTGCGCCAGCTGGTAGTACGACTGCCGCAAAGTATCGCTATCTTGTGTCCCGGATTCTTTTGACTGTTTGACTGCAAGCAAAAACTGAGTGACCGCATCATCGATATTGCCGAGCTGCGATTGCGCCCGTCCGAGCTGGTAATGTGCGTCTGCCGAGCGTGGCTCACGGCGAAGAAGATCCTGCAACAAACTCGACGCAACCTCTGGCTTCGAACGTTCGAGACTCACGACCGCAAGCTTGTACATCGAAGTTTGACTCTGTGGATCGATTTTGAGTTCGCTCTGAAACTCCGATTCGGCCTCTGCCAGGTGGTTTTGTTCCAGATAAATATCGCCAAGCTCCTCGTGCAGGCCAGGCTCATCGCTCTTGAGTTTGAGCGCTTCCTGGCACTCATGCGCTGCTTCTTCCAGCCGATCCTGCTCCACGAAAGACTGCGCCAGCACCTGGTGCACGCGCGAAGAGTTTGGATCCGCCCTGTACATCTTCTCGTAGGACTCTTTCGAGACGAGGATGTGAGCACGGCCGCGGTGGTAAAGAATGTCGACATCGTCGGGCGCGAGTAAAGCCGCCTTGTCAAGGCTTGTGCTGGCGCCATCGGCATCCCCTGCCCCAAGTTGCGCGACGCCCAGCCACATCCAGGCCTTGGCATTCTTCGGATCCGTTGCCGTCTCATGTTTGACCGCGGCGATCGCGTCAGGGTAGTCGTTGTTTCGATACTCCGCGATCCCGAGAAACAAATTCGCGCCACGCAACGAAGGCTTCAGACTCAGGCTGCGCTTCAAGGAGCTAATGGCGTCATCCAGCCGTCCCTGCTGAAGGCGAACCAGCCCTAGATTGAAATGGGCCTCGGCAAAGCGCGGCATCGCGGAAGTGACGCTCTGGAAGTCCGCCGCCGCTACGTCCAGTTGGCCATTCCGCATTGCCAAGTTTCCTTCGTGAAACGTTTTCTCGATTTCGCCCGTCTGGGAGGCCAGCAACGGACCCAGCGCAACAACCAGGATCGCCAACAAACAGGCCCGGAAGCACGCACGCTCGTACTGCAGTCTTCCCCACATTCGGAATGCGCTGAGGAATCTAGTATTTAAAGATTAGGGTTGTCAAGACGAAAGCGAACGATTTTCGCTGTGGTCGCTTTTGAGTAATCGTTTTCTGAAAATGGGAGATACATCTTGCCACGATTTCAGCCACTTATGATTTTTGGAAGGACTATTTTGTATCCAATATACAGATGTGCTATTTCTGAACGGCAGCCCCTTCAGAGCTGCGGCCTGTTTCGTGCGCGTCGACGCCGTGCTCTTCCGTCACTCTGAAAATCTGGTCAATCCCAGGAATCTTCATGCTCTCCACTCTTCCACTGGGCCAATGAATCTCACACTTTTCGATGGTCGTGTTGGAACCGAGTCCGAAATGAATGCGGGGATCATTTGTTGAGGCAAAACTCCCGCCGCTCAACACATCTCCTCGTTGCCGGATTCCGCCCGCTGTCAGGTAAACCGTCGCGCCCACCGCATCCCGTGGACTCTTCGCTCCTCCGACGAGACTTAACTCGACCCAATGGTTCTTATCATCGCTGACGTTTCGCAACAGAGCCGGGGAACGGTCGAGTTGATTAATCACCACGTCGATCTTGCCATCGTTGAAGAGGTCGCCAAATGCTGCCCCGCGAGCCGTGAACAACTGCGCGAGCGCCGTTCCCTTCACCGCGGGCATCAGGTCGAACTTTTCACCTTTCATGTTGTGGAATAGCAGGGGACGCTGCGCAAACGTGGTGCCCCAATCGCTGGCGTCGACCTCCGGATAAACATGGCCATTCGCAGCCAGCAGATCCTTCCAGCCGTCGTTGTCGTAGTCGAAGAATCCGGTGCCCCATCCAAGGAATGGAATCGTGACCTCGGCAATTCCGATCCGATAGCTGATGTCGGTGAAATTCCCACCCCCTTCATTGCGATAGAGCGGGTTGTAATCGTCGGAGAACACCGTGTTATACAGATCGAGAAGCCCGTCATTGCGGTAATCCCCAACCGCAATGCCCATGGATGCCGTCTCGCGGCCGTTTTCGTTGAGTGCGTACCCCGACGCGTAGCTCGCATCCTCGAACTTTCCGTCGCCTTTATTGATGTAGAGATAGTTTGGCGTGGAATCGTTCGCCACGATCAGGTCCGGTTTCCCATCATTGTTCACATCCGCGAAGACTGCAGTCAGGCCGTAATATGCGCCCGGATCGCTGACACCCGCTTTCTCACTCACATCCGTGAATGTGCCGTCGCCATTGTTATGGAACAGGTGATCGCACTCGCCTTTCAGTCCACGTGGGCCGCACATCACGTTGATCCCGCGAAACTGGCACGTCGAGAACGCTACCACCGGTGACCCGGGAACAGGGGGATGTGCGATGTCGTAGTGCACGTACCCCGGTACGAACAGATCGAGTCGCCCGTCTCCGTCGTAGTCACCGAAAGTCGCGCCTGTCGACCAGTTTCCCAGTGCGACGCCCGCCTTTTCGGCAACATCCGTAAACGTTCCGTCGCGATTGTTGTGATAAAGCCGGTTCTTTCCGAAGTTGGCGACATAAATATCCGGCGAGCCATCGTTGTCGTAGTCGCCAATTGCAACCCCAAATCCCCAGCGATCGTTCGTTACGCCCGCCTTTGCCGCTACGTCTGTGAATGTGCCGTCGTGGTTGTTGTGGAAGAGCGCGGCGTGCGGAGGCTCGGCCCTGCCATCCAATGCCTCGTAGGTCGAGCCATTCACCAGGTAGATATCAAGCCAGCCGTCATTGTCGTAGTCGAGCAGCGCCACACCCGACCCGACAGTCTCCAGGATGAATTTCTTCTTCGTTGGGCCCATGACATGTCGCCAGGTCGTCAGGCCTGCTTTGTCCGCTATGTCGCGCAGAATTACGGGACCGCTGTCCACAAAACCGCCTGCGGTGATGGGACGCTTCTCGGCATCCAGCACAGCAGCATGAGATCCTCCCGTCGAGACGGAGCTCTGCGCCTGCGGGGGCGGACTCGATTCCTGCGTGGCCGCCAGAATGATCGTCGCCAGGAGTGCGACAAACACGGACGCTCCGGCAACGCGGCAGGCCGACCTTAGGTTTCTGTGGATCGAGCGAGGAGTGGGCATGGCGAGGACGGCTTGAACACGATAACACCGTGCGCGCTTGTTTGTGCGTCTTCGTCCAAGCAGCCTTCGACAAATCTCTCGAAAGAATTCCGGCCTCAACTGAGTGTGAGTGTGAGCTTGGTGACTGAAGCCGCCGGGAACGTATATGTGAGCGTTCGGCCCTGGCCCTCCATCGTTTTCGTCTGCGGCGCCACAACGTTCCTTTGTTCGAAAGAATTGTGCGCGTGGATATCGGCGTTCGTAAGAAACGCCGCCGAACCCGACTGCATACTCGCACCGCGAACCGTGATTTCCGTCTCGCGCTGCGAAGTCACATCTGGATTCACGACGGTGAGCACGAGTTGCTTGTCATGCAGGGACGCAGATCCTTTCAAACCCCAGAACGATGCTTTTTTTCCATCACGGTCGTAGGTGACATCCGGCACAGAGAAAATTGTCCGCAGGCTCTGCCCGCCTTGATGGGCGGCATAGAGCGCGAACACGTGACCGACCGGTGTGACGCAGAATTTGTCTTCGTGCGCGAGATAGAGACTGTTCAGGCAATTGATCAGTTGCGCGCAATTGGCCATCGTCACCTTCTCCGGATGGCGATTGAAAATATCGAGTGTCATGCCGCTGAACACTGCATCGCGCAATGTGGGAACCTGTTCCAGTTGATCGGATGAAGTCGCTTCACCGCCCGGTTTGTACCAGGGTCCCCACTCGTCGACGACCAGCTTAATCCGATGGTCCGGATCCAGTTCTCCCATCACCTGCCAGTGGCCACTGATCAATCCTTCCATCCGATCGCCCTCGCGCAGCAGTTCGTACCAGTCCACCGCTTCGAATTTGAGAGCGTCACCCTTGCCCTTGAGCCAGTCCTGCGTAGCCCCTCGACTCAAGTTCCACGCGTAGTGATGCAGCGCCATTCCAAATACGGAGCGCAGTTGAAACCTGCCCTTCTTGACGATCTCCTCCAGGAATCCTCGCGTCCAGTTCCAGTCGTCGACGTTCGGGCCCGACGCAATAAATGAAAGCTCCTGATGCTCGTAGCGCGGGACCCACGTCGTCCAGCGGCGGAATTCGACCGCATATTCCTGCGCTGTGAAGTTCCCGCCACATCCCCACGACTCGTTGCCGACGCCCCAGTAGCGAACATTGAAGGGTTCGGCATATCCGGCCGCCGTCCTCATATCGGCGAGCGTTGTACTCCCTGCCGGTGAGTTGCAGTACTCAACCCACCGGTAAAAGTCCTGCGCAGTCAGGCTGCGGACGTTCGCCGCGAGATAGGGCTCGGCGCCGATCAGCTTGCAGAAGTGGGCAAATTCGTTGGTGCCAAATTGATTGGGATCGTACTTGTGACTCGCAGGAGCACCAGGAGCCTCGCCCTCGGCCCAGAAGTTGGTTCGCTTTGGGCGCTTGTCTGCGGGACCGATCCCGTCGCGCCAATCGTAGCTGTCGGCGAAACAGCCTCCCGGGAATCTAACGACGGGCGGCCGGATCTTGCGCATCTCCTCCACCAGTTCCTTGCGAATTCCATTGATGTTCGGAACCTTGGAATTCTCGCCGACCCACATGCCGTCATAGATCACGCCGCTGAGGTTCTCGGCAAAGTGTCCGTAAATGTCTGGCGAGATGGCCCCGAGCGGCTCATCCAGCAAGACTTCGATTCGCGCGTCGACGCTGGGATCCGATGCTGTCATCCACGGAGCGCCGCGGCCGAAGAGAAATAACCCGGTTCCCGCGAGTGTATTGCGAAGAAATTCTCTGCGTCGAATCATCGTTCTCCCAGCGACCGAATCGAGTCTTCGAAACGGGAGGTCAATGTGCCGGCAGCATAGTAAACGTTTACTCAGCAATGTGCTATAGTTTTTTCGCCGCGCCGCCTGAATGCGCAACGCGGGTGACGGACTCTGCCGCAAGTCATCGCGCCAAAACAGGCCTCGGAGTTCAAGTGCTGTGTTCCACGAAATCTCTTTGTCCCGCGGCGGGGCGAGTCCTCTGTCTTTTGTTTCTGCTCGTCGCTCTTCTCGGCGTCACCCCGGCACAGAACCCACGTCCTTCTCAGGTGACTTTGCAAATCATCGTCGTCCCCACGGAGAAAGAAGGTCAGCAAATTCTTGATCGCCTGAAAGCCGGCGAAGACTTCGCCGTGATCGCCAAACAGAAATCCACTGACGCCACCGCCGACGACGGTGGCTACATGGGAAAGCTCGACCCTTCGAGTTTGCGTCCGGAGTTGCGCGATGCGGTTGCGAGCCTGACACCCGGCAAGGTCTCGGCCATCGTGAAGCTTCCTTCGGGCTTCGCCATTCTGAAACGAGTGCCCGAGGGCGAAGGCCCGGTCCCTGCGAACTCCACGCCTACACGTATTCTTCCCCTCGCAGCCACAGGAGCCGTTCGCTATCCACCGAATGTCGGAGGCAAGGGAGAAGCCGACCTCGCTTTTCGTAACTTTCCGAAGCCCGACAAATGGAATCAGGATCTGCAGGCGCTGTGCAGGATTCGTAAGGAATCCTTGGCGTCGGTCACGGATCAGCTCAGCAGCAACCTGTCCCTCGCTGGGGAAGGTGGCCCGGCACCGGGCAGCGCACTCGACCGTATTGAGACCCGTTACGCGCTGGCCAATCTCTACGCCTACCAGGGGATCATGGATAAGTCCGTGAGTGAATGGGAGACTGCCTACCAGATCGCACAATCGGAGTTGCCCGGCGCTATGCCGGAATTGGAGCAGGTGCTCGGTATCGCCTACTTGCACAAGTCCGAGATGGACAACGACGTCTACCGACATCCGGGCGACCGCTGCCTGTTCCCGCCCAAGTCAGGCGTGAGCTATGCGAAGACCGGCGACTCCGAAAAAGCTATTGCGTATCTGACGAAATACCTGGAGCGCAAGCCCGAAGCGCTCGACGTCAAATGGCTCTTGAACCTCGCTTACATGACGCTCGGAAAATATCCAGCCGGTGTACCCAAGAACTATCTGATTCCGCCGAGCACATTCGAATCTCCCGAGGATGTGGGGCGGTTTGTCGACGTCGCGCCCGCGGCCGGCATCAATCTTTACTCGGAGTCCGGCGGCATCATTGTGGACGACTTCGACGGTGACGGCCTTCTCGACATTGTGACCTCCGACTACGATCAATGCGCCCCGATGCACTTCTTCCACAACAACGGGGATGGGACGTTTACAGACCGCACTGCGCAGGCCGGACTCTCGGATCAACTGGGCGGGCTCAATCTCCTGCAGACCGACTACAACAACGACGGCTGTCTCGACATCCTGGTGCTACGGGGCGCGTGGGAGTTCCCCCAGCGCAAGTCGCTCCTGCGCAACAACTGTGATGGCACCTTTACGGACGTCACTGCGGCCGCAGGCCTCGCTGAACCCGCTACCAGCACGCAGACCGCCGTGTGGGCCGACATCGACAACGACGGCTACCTGGATCTTCTGGTCGGGAACGAGAATCGTCCGTCGCAGCTTTTCCGCAACAAAGGCGACGGCACGTTCGAGGACATCTCGCACTCATCCGGCGTTGATGAGGTTGCCTTCACGAAAGGAGTCGCCGCCGCCGATTACGATAACGACGGATACGTGGACTTCTACGTCTCGAACCTGAACGGCAGGCACTTCCTCTATCACAACAATCACGACCGGACGTTCAGTGAAGTCGCGCTCACCGGCGGAGTCGACAAACCGTGGCAGAGCTTCGCCACCTGGTTCTTCGACTACGACAACGATGGCTGGCCCGACCTTTTCGTCACCAGCTATTACATCTCCGTGGATGAGTCCGTTCGCAGCTACCTCGGCCTTCCTCCCAACGCCGAAACCCTGAAGCTCTTCAAGAATCTGGGAAATGGGACCTTCCGCGATGTAACCTCAGAGGTCGGCCTCGACAAGGTCTTCATGCCGATGGGTTCCAATTTCGGCGACATTGACAACGACGGTTACCTCGATATGTACCTCGGCACGGGAAATCCCGGTTACGCTTCGCTCCTGCCCAACGTCATGCTGAAGAACAAAGATGGGAAGTTTTTCGTCGATGTCACTACAGCTTCCGGCACGGGAGAATTACATAAAGGACATGGCGTCGCCTTTGCCGACATCGACAATGATGGCGACGAAGACCTGCTTACCGAGATTGGTGGTGCCGTACCTGGCGATCGCCACGCATTTCGCCTCTTTGAGAACCCGGGCAACGGCAATGACTGGATCAGCCTTCATCTGGTCGGTGTGAAAACAAACCGGGCCGCAATTGGTGCGCGCATTAAAGTGACTGTCGAAAACGGATCGCAGGGAAGCCGGGCGATCTATCGGAGCGTGGGCAGCGGCGGATCGTTCGGCGCCTCCCCTTTGCAACAGCACATCGGGCTAGGCAAGGACGCCCACATCCAGGAAGTCGAAATCTGGTGGCCGGTCAGTAACAGGCGCCAGCACTTTAAGAATGTCCCCAAAAATCAGTTCCTCGAGATCAAAGAGCTTGCGAACAACTACACGAGACTGGAACGTCATGCTTATCGTCTAGGTGGCGCGAATCGCGAGGCAGCTGCCGCAACTCACCCGGCATCCCAAGCCACGAGCGAGGCGAAGTAAATGAAGGCCCCTGTCCATCGTGCCTGGAATTGGTTGCTCGTACTCATCCTCGCGATTGCGCCGCTTCGGGCGGAAGAAAAGCACCGCACCACAGGCTTGGTTCTTGCGCTGGACCAGGTGCGCCACACCATCACGGTCTCCTGCCAGGAGATCCCCGGTTACATGGACGCGATGGTGATGACCTTTAACCTCCGCGGAGCCACTAACGAAAAGCTCACCCCTGGCGTAAACATCGACTTCACGATGACCGCCGCGGGTGCCACGGCATATGCTGACGACATCCGCATCCACCCTTTCGAGAGTCTCGAACTCGATCCCACGCAAGCGCGGCGCCTGAAGCTGATGGAGAACCTTACGGCTGCCCCCGCCTCGCGCGCGAAAGCGATCGAACCGGGCGGCATGGTGCCTGACTTTACTCTGACCGACCAGTCGAAGCAGAGTGTGTCTCTGTCCCAATTTGCCGGAAAAGTCGTCGCTCTCACGTTTATCTACACGCGCTGTCCGCTACCCGATTACTGCTTCCGCTTGTCTAATAACCTCGGCCAGCTGCAAAAGCGCTTTCGCACGCGTATGGGCAGCGATCTCGTTCTGCTGAGTGTTGTAATTGATCCGGCGCACGATCAACCCGCAGCCCTCAGCGACTATGCGCGTACCTGGAAGGCGGATTCGCAGGCTTGGCATTTCCTTACTGGGCCCCTGCCGCAAATAGAACAGATGGCGCGCGGGTTCGACATGAACTTCTATCCGGAAGAGGCGTTGTTCGTGCATTCTTTCCACACGATTGTGATTGATCGCCAACGGAAGCTCGTTGCCAATCTCGAAGGAAACGCCTTCAGCGCGAAGCAACTCGGCGATCTGGTGGAAACGGTGCTTTCCAAGAATTAACCAGGAGGACCGCAAGTTGAAATCGTGGGACGCCATCCTCGTCACGACGTTTCTTTGTCCCCTACTCGCGGCCCAGCCGACACAACCGCAGGTTCCTGTTCAAACGGAGTTGGTGAAGGTCCTCGACGTGAACACGACTCGAAACGGCGATACATTCCTGGCCCGCACAACCGTGGAGTGGAAATCCAAAGATTGCAATCTACGCAAGGGTGCCATTCTCCAGGGTCACGTTGTCTCTCAGAGCACTCGTTCCAAGACCTCTCCCTCTGAGCTTGCCCTGATGTTCGACAGCGCACAGTGCGATGGGCAGGACGTGAAACCATTCCCCCTGACCGTGGCCGCCCTGCTCGCTCCTGCGCGCAACCGGAATTCGAGCCTCTATGGCGAGGAGCAGAGCCAGCCTCTCAGCGACGCGGTCGGCCTCAGTCTCAACGGCGGGATGCGCAGCCTCCAGACTGCAGCGGACACGGTGTTCAACGAGCCTCCTCGCGCCAAGCCCGTGAAAGCCGTCATGCCCGGGCAGGTGATCGGGCTGGGCAGTTTGAAGTTGAGCGTTGCGACAGGTGCGGAAGCCAGTTCCGTACTCTCCGACGCAAAACACAATATTCGTCTCGAAGCTGCAACCCAGTTTGTTTTAGTCCCGAGGTTGGTGCCGGTAGTCAGCGCGTCGGCTGCTTCTGCGTCAACCAACGCGAATGCTGCCGGGGCTTCCCCTGCTACGATTTCTCCCGCTAAGCCCGCGGATGAAGAGAGCCTCACCGACGAAACCAGCCTCTGCGCTCCGCCAGACTGCAGCATCGCGCTGAACGAGCCCCAACTCGACAAGACCGCTGTAAAGCCAAGTTCTGCAATTTCGATTGCGGATTTCGGTTATCGGCCACGCGTCAACCACGAATTCAATCGTTTCGATTACGACGCCGCCATCGCGTATTTGGGGCCAAACCAGCTGCTGTTCACCTTCAATCCGCATAAGCTTGTTCCGCGGCCGGAGCGTGAAGCGCTCCCGACCTTGCGGACCGTGCGTGCCGTGCTGATCGACCTGGGCAGTATGCGGGCAATCCGCACGCTCGATTGGCGCGTCCCCGATGCCAACCAGTATTTGTGGCCGGTTGGCCAAAGCCACATAATCGTTCACGTTGGACGTGAATTGCGGCTCTACGGCCCCGGATTGAAGATCGAACAGCGCTATTCGCTCGGGGGACCGCTTGCGTTCGTGCAAACGTCCCCGGCAAACAATTACTTTGCGGTAGGAATTTTAAAAGAACGCCACACGCCAGCGATCCACCGCCAACTGCTCGAAGCGGAAAATCGCGAACCGGAAGAGGACGTCGAACTGAAAATCCTGGATTCCGATTTTCGTACCCAGGCCACGATCGTGCGCTCCTCGCGCAATGCCCCTCCCGTATTGACGGAGTTGGGAGAACTTCAGATCTCGGGCTCGGGGAAGTCGCGGTGGCGATTGTCCGAGCGCGCTTGGGATGGACAGACTCGCGCCGTGGGAACGCTCGCTTCGTCATGCCGGCCCGACATAGCGAGCATGGCCAACAAGCTTCTCTTCGTGGTGGGCTGCGATCGCACCACGAGCGCCAGGTGGTACCGCGTGCTTCGGTTGAGCGGGCGTCCTCTACTCAAAGGAACAGGCTCCGCCGCCGACCTCGCGCAGACCGCTTCCTGGAGTGCGGACAACGGAACATTTGCCATCGGCGTCGCGACTGCGTCCAAGTCAATTCTTCCCGAAGAAGTGTTTCGC
>Ga0210409_10000423_pt1 | contig 71477 bp, 57 predicted proteins | sample IncBWH17MmetaG_FD_161649 | JGI IMG/M metagenome (GOLD analysis project Ga0210409, IMG submission 161649) | Forest soil microbial communities from Barre Woods Harvard Forest LTER site, Petersham, Massachusetts, United States - Inc-BW-H-17-M | ecosystem: Environmental > Terrestrial > Soil >... | reverse complement strand
GCTACTATGCGGGGGGGCGTCTGGCGGACCGCTCGCAACGGCTGCCAGGGCTTTACGGCGCCATCCTGGCCGCGGCAGTTTACCTGGCCCTGACGGTGATCATTTGCGAACCGGTGGCGTATTGGGCGTTGGATTTCAGCCTCCCTGCCGGTTCGTTGTTGGCGTCAGCTATCTTGTTTTTTTTGCCATTGGCCCTTCTGGCGATGACCGGGCCGTTTTTGATCCGGGTAATCACGTCTTCAGTGTCCGGGGTGGGTGGCAACGTCGGCCGGCTGACTTCGCTAAGCACGCTGGGCAGCTTCGCTGGGACGCTTTGCATTGGCTATGTCATGATCCCCTTGCTGCCCAATTCGCTCACGATGTACTTGACGGCAGTGGCTCTGCTCCTGGTTTGCGCCGGTTATTTTGTCTTGTTTCACCGCAAGGGCGTGGCGCCCCTGCTGCTGGCAACGGTGCTGGTCGCGGCAACTGGTTTGGGAGTCCGCCACTCCCGCGAGTATAGCTGGGTGAAGGAATCGTTCCGGGGCAATTCCCATTTTGGCCGGCTGCAGGTATTCGATCGAACGGATGGCAAAGGCCGGTTCTACCTCAACGATAATTTGATTCAGAATACCTATGATCCGAAAACCAAACAAAGCGAGTCTGCTTTTACGTATCTGCTCTCCGGGCTGGCCCGCGCCTACACCACCAATCTCCAGGACGCCCTTTGTATCGGACTGGGCGTAGGTATCGTTCCGATGGATTTCGCTCATCGGGGGATCCGGGTCGACGTGGTGGAAATCAATCCCGCGGTCGTGCCGGTCGGGATTCGCTTTTTCGATCTGCAAACCAATTTGATTCACCTGACCCTGGACGACGCTCGTCATTATCTGAATCGCTGCCGCAGCCGCTATGACGTGGTGGTCCTGGACGCCTTTCTGGGTGATTCATCCCCTTCACACCTGCTGACCCACGAGGCTTTTGCTTCAATGCACCACGTCCTGCGGCCCGGGGGCACGCTGGTGATCAACTGCTTCGGCGATTTAGAGGAAGGGCGCGATTTTTTTGCCGCTTCCTTGAATAAGACACTCAAATCCGTCTTCAAGGCGGTGCACATGCACACCTCCAATCGAGGAGCCGTATTCTTCGCGGCTTCCGACCGAACGGATCCCGGTTTCGCAAACCCGCCGGATTTTGCGGGCATCCACCCGCTGGCGCTGGCGGATACGCAAGCCGTCTTCGCGAACGTAGTGGATACGCCGGCGGATCACGGGCGCGTGCTAACCGACGATTTCAACCCGGTCGAGTTTTACGACGCGCGCAATCGGGAAGAGATACGCCGCCGCCTGGCGTTGTCGGCCAGAGCCATGTAGGAGGATGAGCCGACTAAGACATCGAGACCGGCTGTTGTCGCTGAAATATTCGACCATCGAAGCATGCTTCAGCGTGCCGATGCTGAACATAACGTTGCCGAGCTTCCCGTTCGTGCTGGCGTTCGCCGTCCAGGGTTTGGGGTGGCAAGCCGGAGCCATCGGGCTGATGGCTGCTCTTCCCCACCTGTGCAACTGCCTGCAACCTTTGCTGTTGGCGGCCCTGTCCCGTCGCTGCTCAAGTTATAGACTCCTGTTGCTGACATTCTCGCTGGGCGGTTTCCCCTGGATGCTCGCGGTCGCTTTGCCTTTTTTGGGCCAGTCTCGGGCGTTAGTGTTTTCGGGAATCCTGCTCGTGGCCACCTGCGCCAGCAGCATCGCCAGCGTTGCCTGGTCGGCCTCCATCTCCGAGCTGGTCCCGGAGCGGCTCGGGGGGCGGTACTTCGCGCGACGCAATTTGATTTTCGGCGCCTGGACGCTCCTGGCCGTGCTGGTCGCGGGCCAGATCGCGGAGTGGAACGGCAATTCGCTTAGAGTTTTTGGCTGGATATTTTGCGCGGCTGGATGCTCGCGATTGGTGGGACTCTTTTTCCTGACTCGCATGAAATTCCCGGCCCAGGTCATGGAACGCCATTCGCGCGCGATCGCTCTGGCGGATTTGGCTACTGTGTTGCATGACAGAAATTATCTTTGGCTATGCGCTTTCATCGGGTTGTGGGGCTTGTTCTTAAACGCGGCGATGCCGTTTTACACCGTGTTCCTGGTGGACCGGCTGGGATGCGGAGTGGGCACTGTGGTCAAAATGACGACCCTGGCCAGCCTCGGGGGACTGGTGACCCTCAAAGGCTGGGGGCGGCTATGCGAGCGGTTTGGAAACCGCCCGGTGCTGCAGGTGTGTTCGGCGATCTGGGCGCTGACGGCATTGGGCATGTGGAGTTTTGCGCGGCCCGGCTGGGTCGGGCACCTGTATGCGGGCTATTTCGTTGTTGGCGCCATGACCGCCGGGTTTCAACTGATGCAGTTCAACCTCATGGTCAGGCTCGCCACACCCCAGTTACGCCCGGCTTATGTGGCAGTCTTCCTGGCGTTGAGCAGCTTGCTGACGGCGCTCGGGCCAATCCTGGGCGGCCAGCTCCTCAAATATCTTCCGACTGAGTTGGGGACTCTGTTCGGCGTTCCTGTTTTTAGTTTTCACTTGCTCTTTGTGTTGTCAGCCGCGGGTTGCTTCCTGGTGAATAACCTGGTCCAACAAGTGCGCGAACCAGCGGAACAGCCCGTGGTGGCGGTCTGGCGCGAGATGAAATCCATGCGCACTTTCAACCCGATGCTGAGCGTATTGACGGTAGGCGAGTTGCTGCTGACCCCGCGCGGTTTGTTCGCGCTGGGGCAGCGCTCGCTCCGGACCGTGCGGCGGCAAGTCAAGGTTCTGGAGGAAGTCGGCGAAGAACTGGTAACCGGGGGACGTCAAGCGTTGACGGAATTGGCGCGCAACCCCAAGGCCGCGCTCCCGGCGCTCAAATCCGCCAGTCCAGAGCCGCGCTCCAAAGTCGATACCGAGCGAGGCGGCGGCTCAGACCGTTGCCCGGGAGTTCAACCGCGAATGGACGCGAATAGACGCGAATAGACGAAACAGACCCGACTTGCGTAAAAACATTCTGATCTTCTGCATCTTTCTGCCTCCATTTTTCTGCCTTCATTATCTGAGGGCTGCCCAGATGCGGTGGACGTCATCGTGGTCATCGAGGGTTTGGAGAAACTCGGCCGCTTCGGCGTGTTGCGATTCGCTGAGTTCAGGATAGTTCTTGGGCAGGTAGCCGAGTTCGCTGGTAATGACTTTCCAACCATTTTGGGATAGCCATTTGGAAACAGAATGGAGGGCGGTGCGATCGGTCAAAAACCTGGCGCCAGTCGCGGTCTCGGGAACGTCGTCGTTCTGCTGGTGCGAGAGGGGTTCGACTTCATTGGCCCCGGCTTCGATGCCCGCCGCTTCGATATCAGCTTTGGGTTCCTGGGAATAGGCCTCGACTATGCCTGTATAGTCGAACAAAAACTTGTTGCTGCCGCTGGCGCCGAGCTGGCCTTTGCGGAAAAGTTGCCGGATCTCGGGGGCGGTGCGGTTGACATTATCAGTGTAGACCTCGACGATGACCGGCACCTTGTGCGGAGCGTAACCCTCAAAGGTGACGTGCTCCATGGTGAGTTTGTCGTCGCCCACGCCGGCCCCCTTTTTAATCGCGCGCTCGATCACATCGCGCGACACGCTCTCTTTGCGAGCCTTTTCCACCGCGGCAGCCAGGCGGGCGTTGCCTTCGGGATCGGCTCCGCCCATTTTGGCGGCGACCATGATTTCCCGAACAATCTTGCCGGTAGCCTGCGCTTTTTTCATCGAGGCCACCGCGCGTTTGGCATGTAACCATTGGCGTCCCATGCGGCGAATCCTACCAAAGGCCCGCCTGGCCGTCCAACCCGCTCGAAACGGTTCAGGGCTGCGACTTGGGCGTAGCGCAGACCTTTAGCCTATCAGTATCTGGCCAAATCGTCGCAGCTTGCGAAGAAATTTAGCGCCCTGTTTTGAGCCACGGATAACGCGGATTTCGCGGATGGCAGAAGAAATCCGTGTGATCCGCGTCATCCGCGGTTTAATTTCCTCACCTGAATCGGCTTTGTCGGGGTGGCGTATTGGGGCATAATCGCCGGCGGGTGGCAGTGGAAAATCGCATTGTCAAGGTGCAGAAGCGCAATCGGGCCCTGGTTCGATTCGACGCGGCGCGCATTTGCGGCGCGATTTTGCGCGCAGGCGAGTCCGTGGGAGGGTTTGGTCAGGATTACCTGCCCGGAATCAACGACCGGCTCTTCGATGCGTGGGAAACCGACGAGCAGATCGCCGGGTTCCTGGCGGAGGCCGTTGTCCTGCTGCTCAACGCGAATCCTCATCACCTCATTGCTAATTTTCCGCCGACGATCGAAACGATTCAGGATGCTGTGCTACACGCGCTACGCAGCTTTGGGTTTCAAAACACGGCGGACGCTTACGCCTGCTATCGTTGGGGACGGCATTGGTTGCGAGAAGGAGCAATCCAGCCGGACGAATTCATCGGCAACGGCATCTCAAAAGCTCAAATCGAGCAAGTCCTGCATTGGAACCAAAAGCGGGGCTGCGACACCGTCGCGGGCCTGAATGAACTGGTTCGCGCCGGGAAATTAAGGGAATTGGTGGAAGCCTCGTTGTCCGTTTACGAAAAAACGTTGGAAGAGGCGGCCGGCAAGATCATGGGCCGGCTGCAGGGTGGCGGCAACCTGCGCGTGATTTGGATTACCGGCCCTACCTGCTCCGGAAAAACGACCACAACGGTCAAGCTGACCCAGCGGTTGGAGCGCCAGGGGCTGCGGTTTCTCATGCTGAACCTCGACGACTATTTCTGGTCGCTCGTGGAGCATCCCACCGATTGGATCAATGATCGCAATTACGAAACGCCCGAGGCCTTGGACATCCAATTGCTTAACCAACATTTACGCCAATTGCTGCAGGGCGTGACGATCCAAAAACCTGTTTTCGGCTTCAAGGAAGGGCGGCGCTTAGGGACCAAACCGGTAAAGCTGGAAAAGGATCAGATCCTGTTGCTGGACTGCCTGCACGGGCTCTATCCGCCGTTGACGGAAGGCATCGAGGGTGCGGCACAGTTCCGACTGTACCTGGACGCGCAACCCGGAGTATACGAAGGCGACGGTGGCAGCAAACGGTTCGTGCGGTCGTCGGACTTGCGGCTGATGCGCCGGATGCTGCGGGATACGAACCATCGCAACTACAGCCCGTTGCGCACGATTCTGCACTGGCATTATGTTCGGGCCGGTGAGCTTTTTAGCATACTCCCGCTAAGTGGTCTCGCCGACCACCTCGTCAATACCGGGTTCGCCTTCGAACTGCCTGCGCTGAAGCCTTTCTTTTCCGGTTCACAGAATCAGTTTCCGCAGCCGCAAGACTTCGAACCGTATAGCGGGTTTCTGGATGCCGAAATTCGGTACCGGAAAGCCAAAGGAGTGCTGGAGACAATCGAGGGATTGTCGCCAGAGTTGCTCGCAAGCCACAGTGTCATCCCGGGAGACGCGGTAGTTCGCGAATTCATCGGAGGCAGCACGTTGCGCATTCCTCATAATGATTGAGGAGCTGGGTTACGGTGGTTCCCCTGACCTCAGATGGCTCCGCCGCAGATTTGTCCCGGAGGGACAACCGATAATAGCCCAACGCTTCAGCGTTGGGTTGGGAGTGGAGGCGAGTTGAGTCCCGAAGGGACGGCTGAAAATCATTCCCACAAATACCGTGGGTCGTAGGGGATCCGATGCTTCTCCAGCAAGGCAAGGAACTCCTCCTGGAATGTCATTTTGTGATGATGCTGCTCCTGCGTTTTGATGTAACGGCGAGTCTTCTCCAGCAACGAAACACTCACGCCGAACGCGCCGTATTTTACCTGCCAACCAAAGAGTTGCTGTTCCGGGAAGCGCTTGTGTACCCAGTTGGATGAACCACCTTTAATGAGTTGCAACGCCTTAGCGATCGAAAGTGTCGAAGGAAGTGATAGAAGGAGATGGACGTGGTCAGGCATACCGCCGATTTCCAGAGCGGTGATGCCGTGTTGGCGAGCAATACCTCCGAGGAAGGGCCATAGTCGTTCCCGAAGATCGGGAGCTATGATGGGCCGGCGGTTCTTTGTACTGAAAACACAGTGGAAGTAGGAACTGACGTAAGACATGAGGCCCATGAAGCAGCCTCTATGAAATCTTGGCAATCTAATTTTGTAACAACATTGAAGTTTTAAAGCTAATATATTGAGCAAGTATGTACTTGGTGGCGAGTTCGACAACGGGACGGCCTCATGCTCAGCCGTCCCTTCGGGACTCGGCTCGTTTGCCTTTCTACCCAACGCTAAAGCGTTGGGCTATTATCGGTTGTCCCTTCGGGACAGGTGGCGGAACCGTTGCGTACATTTTGATATTGCGGTAGTCGGACGACAATGGCCGGGCGAAAAGCGGTGCAAATCCCCAAAAAGTACGCTGATCTGGGCCGCCCACTTACGCACCCTCTCCATCTCTACCAGGCTCTATTGACTTCGCTCTCCTGCCCGGTAAGTTTAAACGGAAGGTAATCACGTGAGAGTACTTTTGGCACTCATTGTAGGTCTTGCGCTGGGAGCAGGAGTCGTATGGTATTTTCAATACGGCCGAAATAACTCGCGGATGCAAGAGGCGACAAACCAGGTCGAGAATGCGGCGAAGTCCGCCGGAGACGCGATTCAAGAAAAGCTGAAGGTTCTGGACTTGCGGCCGCAGGACGTCAAAGATGAACTGGCGCGCAGCGGGCAAGTGGTTCGCCGCACAGCTAAGGAAGCGGGCCAGGCCATTGCCGACGCCACAGCCGACGCGCGGATCACCGCGGCCATCAAGGGTAAACTGATCGCCAGCCGGGATTTATCGGCCTTGAGCATTTCGGTCAATACCACGGCCGGGATCGTAACGCTCTCCGGCACGGTGCCATCGACCGAAGCGATCGGCAAAGCGATGTTGCTGGCGATGGAAACCGACGGCGTTAAGGAAGTCATCTCGACTCTGCAGGTCAAAGCGAAGACCGGCTAACCTGTGGGAAACACCAACGGACATCCCTCCTCGGGCGAAATGCCCGGCGCTGCAAATCTTGCGTTCGTCGAAGCTTTGTACGAGGACTATCTGCGCGATCCATCCTCAGTTTCGCCCGATTGGCAACGATACTTCGCCGACATCGCCGACGGAGAGTTTCGCTTTCCCAAACCGCGATTTCGCCCTTCTTTTCAGCCCTCCAGCATCTTTAATCCACCGAGGCCAGGGCGCCAGCGACAGCCCGGCCGTTTGGCCGATCCCGAAGTAGCGGCCCTGCAGGATCGCGTTTATGTACTGACCCGGCTGTACCGGGTCAGGGGTCATCGCATCGCGCAGGTCGATCCCCTCGGCCTGCCTCGGCCCATTCCGCCCGAGTTAACGCCGGAGTTCTTCGGTTTAACCGAAGCGGACATGGATGCCCCGGTCTACAGCGAGACCTTCCAGTACGACGGGCCCTTAACTCTGGGCAAACTGCTCGAGCGCTTGCGCAACACTTATTGCCGTTCCATCGGAGTGCAGTACATGCACATCGATGACCTGAGCGTCCGGCGCTGGTTGCAGCGCAGAATGGAGGCCACCGAGAATCGGCTGCAACTCAGCCGGGAAGAACAGCTGCGCATCCTGACACGTCTGACCGACGCAGTGACTTTTGAAGAATTCATTAGACGAAAGTTCCCCGGTGCAAAGACTTTTTCCCTCGACGGCTCGGAGAGCCTGATCCCGCTTTTGGATTTGGCGATCGAAAAGGCCGGGGAACAAGGCACTCAAGAGATTGTCATGGGCATGGCCCACCGCGGTCGGCTCAATGTGCTGGCCAATATCCTTGGCAAAAGCTCGCGCCAGATCTTTCGCGAGTACGCCGACACGGACTGGAAGGCTCATTCCGGGCGTGGAGACGTGAAATATCACCTGGGTCACAGCTCGGATTGGACGACGGCCCGCGGGATCAAGGTTCACTTATCTCTCTGCTTTAATCCCAGCCACCTGGAAATCGTCAATCCAGTTGCGCTGGGCCGGACTCGAGCCAAACAGGACCGGGTCGGGGACATTGAGCGAGGCAAAGGAATGACACTGCTCATTCACGGGGACGCGGCGTTCGCGGGCGAAGGCGTGATTCAAGAGACGCTCAATCTAAGCCAACTCGGCGCCTACGCTGTGGGAGGCACTCTTCACGTGGTAGTGAATAATCAGATCGGCTTCACCACCAGCCCGGACGAGGCGCGCTCCAGCACGTACGCGACCGATGTCGCCAAGATGCTTCAGATCCCGATTTTCCACGTCAATGGAGAGGATCCCGAGGCCGTGGCACAGGTGGTTCGCCTGTCGATGGATTTTCGCCACGAGTTCAAACGGGACGTCGTCATCGACATGTACGGGTATCGGCGCGTCGGCCATAACGAGGGCGACGAACCGTCTTTCACCCAACCGGTTCTCTATCGCGCCATCGCCAAACGCAAATCCGTTCGCGAAGGTTATTTGGAACATTTGCTCCAACTGGGCGGCGTGACGCGCGAGGAGGCCGATGCCATCGCCGCCAAACGCCGTGAACTGCTCGAGAAGGAACTGTCGGAGTCTCAATCGACAAAGCCGCCTCCGCCCCCCGAACAACTCCGGGGTGTTTGGGCCAAATATACCGGCGGACTTGAGCCGGTGGAAAACGACCTGAACACCGGAGTGGACAAGGCGCAGCTCTCGACCTGGCTGGCCGCCCAGGCGAAATTGCCGGAGGACTTCCACCCGCACCCGAAAATCAAGAAACTGCTTCAGAACCGTGAACAGATGGCCTCGGGGGCAGAGCCGCTGGACTGGTCGGCGGCCGAATCGCTGGCCTTTGGCAGCCTGGCTTGTGCGGGTATCCGAGTCCGCCTAACCGGACAAGACACCGCACGGGGAACGTTCAGCCAACGCCACGCGGTTCTGCACGATTACCAGGACGGGCACAAATTCGCGCCACTGCAGCACCTGTGTGACGGACAAGCTCCGGTCGAGATTTTCAACAGCCCGCTTTCAGAAGTAGGCGTGCTGGGATTTGAATACGGTTACAGCCTCGATTATCCGGACGGACTGATCTTGTGGGAGGCGCAGTTCGGGGATTTTTGGAATGTCGCCCAGCCTGTGGTCGATCAATTCATTGCCAGTGCGGAGGAGAAGTGGCAACGGCTTAGCGGGTTGGTCTTGTTGCTACCGCACGGATTCGAGGGCCAGGGTCCTGAGCATTCCAGCGCGCGCCTGGAACGTTTTCTGATGCTCGGCGTTGAGGACAACCTCCAAGTGGTATATCCGACCACCCCAGCGCAGTACTTTCATTGTTTGCGGCGCCAGGCGCTGCGATCGTGGCGCAAACCCTTGATCGTAATCAGCCCCAAAAGCTTGTTGCGCCATCCAAAAGTTGTTTCTTCCCTGGAGGTTTGCGCGCAAGGTTGTTTTCAGCGCATCCTGCCCGACACTTTGTCCAGACCCGCAGAGAAGGTCCGCCGGGTGATTCTTTGCACGGGAAAAGTATATTACGACCTGGCGGAGCAGCGCGAAGCAGCCAAGCGGGAAGATGTTGCCATCCTGCGCCTGGAGCAGTTATACCCACTGCGGCACGAAACTCTGCAAGCCGCCCTTAGTGCATATGCCGAGGGCACGCCTGTTTGCTGGGTGCAAGAAGAGCCCGCCAATATGGGTGCTTGGTTTTATCTGCGGACTCAATTTAGTGATACGCTTTTCGGCAAATGGCCTTTTTCGGGAATCGCGCGCGTGCCTTCGGCTTCGCCTGCCACCGGCTCCCATCGCCGGCACAAGCAGGAACAAGCCGAAATCATCGCGCGCGCTTTCGACAAATGAGTCGTGGTCGGAATGTAGCGCAGACTGGTAGTCTAACTAACTAGGATTTTGAACGTGAACTGGCCACTCCATTGCTTCGCATTCACTTGTCCCGGAGGGACATTCGACAATAGCCCAACGCTTCAGCGTTGGGATCGACCGCCGAAGCGGGACAGTCCCGAAGGGACGGCTGAGGAATGCTACTCGGATTCAGCCGTCCCTCCGGGACTAAGAGAGTTTTGCGCGCAAGCCCCAACGCTGAAGCGTTGGGCTATTCTCATGCATCCCTCCGGGATGGAAAATGAAATCCTAGTCGCATTGGACTGTTAGTCGGCAGGCGTGAAAAGCGTTGGGACGTGGAACATTCAAAGGGTACGTATGGCGATTGAACTGAAAGTGCCTGAAGTTGGTGAATCGATAACCGAGGTCGAAATCGGCGGCTGGCTCAAGACCGCCGGCCAGTCAGTGCGCAAAGATGAGCCGGTGGTCACCTTGGAGAGCGAGAAAGCAACTGTGGAACTGGCCGCGCCCGAATCCGGTACTCTGACCCAGGTGCTCAAGCAAAAGGGCGCCGTGGCCAAGGTTGGCGAAGTCATTGCCTATCTGGAAAAAGGGGGAGCCGCTCAACCCGAACCGGAAAAAACCAAAGCCCAGCCCGCGGCCACGAAACCCGAATCGAAACCAGAGGCGCCGGCAACCCAGCCGCGTGTGATGCCTGCGGCCCAGGAAGCTCTCGCCCAGTATCATCTTCAGCCCGAAAATGTCCACGGCACCGGCCCGGGCGGAAGAATCCTCAAGGAAGACGTGCTGAGGCAAGTCGAGGAAACCCAACCCCCGGCGGAAGCCCGCAGCTCAGTTCCCGGCAACCGTTTGGCCGAGGTCGAAACACCCAAGCGGGAGCTGGAGCGGGAAGAAGAAGTCGTTCCGATGAGCCGGTTGCGGCGGACCGTGGCCGAACGGCTGGTCGCGGCGCAACACAATGCCGCGCTGCTGACCACATTCAACGAAGTTGATATGGGCCAGGCCATGGCCTTGCGCAAAGAATATGGCGAGGCGTTCCAGCAAAAATACCAGGTCAAGCTCGGGTTCATGTCATTTTTCGTCAAAGCCACCATCGAAGCTTTGAAGCAATTTCCCGCGTTGAACGCGCAAGTCAGGGAAAACAACATTGTCTACCATAATTACTACGACATCGGCGTCGCGGTCGGCAGTGGAAAGGGCCTGGTAGTCCCGGTGGTGCGCAACGCCGAGCGGATGAGCTTCGCGGAAGTTGAGATGGGTATCGGCGATCTGGCACGCCGCGCGCGCGACAACAAGCTGAAGGTGGAAGAATTGCAGGGAGGAACCTTCACAATCAGCAACGGCGGGGTGTATGGCTCGCTGCTGTCAACACCCATTGTCAATCCTCCCCAAAGCGGCGTGTTAGGCTTGCATGCCATCCAGGAACGGCCGGTCGCGCGCGAGGGAAACGTGGTGATCCGGCCCATGATGTATGTGGCACTGACCTATGATCATCGGGTGGTCGACGGGCGAGAAGCGGTTTCCTTTCTCAAACGGGTAAAAGAAGTGATCGAAAGCCCAAGCCGGATGCTGCTCGAAATCTGACTCCACCACGCACTATGAATTACGGTTTGAACATTCACACCAACGGCGCTCTTGATTTCGTTTCCCTGGGCGCATGCGTCCATCGGCTCGATCCGGGCATAGTGCCTTTTCGCAAAGCCAGCGAATGCAGGATCCACGTCAGCGGCGGCGAGTTCAATGTGGCGGCCAACCTGGCCGACTGCTTTGGGCAGAAGACCGCGATCGCCACCGCGATGGTGGATTACCCCATCGGCGACCTGATTAACGAAAGGGTCAGGGCGATGGGCGTCAGGCCATTTTATAAGCACTTCAAGCACGACGGGGTCCAGGGACCCAACATGGCCACCGTCTACAGCGATCGCGGCCAAGGTGTCCGCGCGCCGGTGGTCTTTTACAACCGCTGCAACGAAGCCGCGGCGCAACTCAAACCCGGCGATTTTGACTGGAATGAAATCTTTGCGGGAAACGCCCGCTGGTTCCATAGCGGGGGCATCTTCGCGGCGCTTTCTCCGACAACCGCCGAGCTTATCGTCGAAGCCATGCGCGCGGCCAAAACCGCGGGCGCCGTCACGTCGTTTGACTTAAACTATCGCGCCAAACTCTGGAATTTTTCCGGCGGACACGATCGGGCCGTGAGCGTTCTGGAGCGGATTGTGCAGAATGTCGATGTGCTGGTGGGCAATGAAGAGGACTTGCAGATGGGGTTGGGCATCCCCGGTCCGGAAGTCGCCGCGAAATCGAAATTGGATCCGAGCGCCTTTATCGGAATGATCGACAAGGTGACGCGGAAATATCCCCAAGTGAAGATCATCGCCACCACGCTGCGCGAGGTGCATTCCACGAATCATCACACGTGGGGAGCCGTGGCCTGGATCAATGGCAAAACCTTCGTGGCCCCCACTTGCGAATTGGACGTGTATGACCGGGTCGGTGGGGGCGACGGTTTTGCCGCCGGATTTTTCTACGGCTTGCTGGCTGGCGAAACCGAGGAGCAAGCCGTCCGCCTGGGCTGGGCCCATGGCGCGTTGCTGACCACGTTCCCGGGGGATACGACCATGGCGACGCTGGAGCAAGTCCGCGCCCTGGCCAAAGGCGGTTCGGCCCGTATTCAGCGGTGAAGCGGCGTTAAAACGTTGAAACGTTGAAACGTTAAAACGGTTTAACTGCACGGCTAAGGACAACGTCGAGCCTCCGACCCGGCGCCGGTTGAGCCTATTTCGAAACAAAAGAGCGAGCGACTTCGTTTAAGAAGTCGCTCATGTCTTGGTGATCCCTCAACCCATGATGAATAGAACAAAGGTATCAACCAAGCCTGCCACAAAATAAAATCGATTTCCGGGCACGTGTAGTGGGGATTTCACCCCGGAGCCGTTGAGAGCAGTTGAGAGTTGAGAGTTGAGAGCGCAGAGGTTCTTAACTCCGCTGTGCGGAGCAGAGTCGGAAATCTCTCAACTCTCAAATAAAAACCCTCATCAAATCTGCGAATAGCTCGTGGGGACGAGGAAATGAGTGGAGATTTTGGAGACGGTATCCGCGTATTGCGGATCGCCGCTCAGCTTTTTCCAAACCGGGCTTTTTCCGAAAGTCTCGAAGTGCTTTTTGTGAGCGTCTTGATCTTCCGCCGAGAGCATGTAGGTCAGGTGGGGCAGGTTGGAGCCGACTAACACCTGTCCATAAAAGATGGGTCCCAGGCCCACCTGGCGCATGAGTTCGATCTCGCCCGAGTTGAACATCTCCACTTTTTTGAGCGCTTTCATTTCGCTGTGACTCTCGTAAGTCCTCATTTCGAATATGCGAGGCTTACGTTCGAGCGAATAGGCCGGTTGCTCGAGTTTGGGCATGCCGGCAAACGCCAGCATGAACCAACTGTCAATGCGGTCAAAGGCGGGATTATCTTTGGGTGACTGCAGGTAGGTCGCGCCGGCTTTCTGGAGTTCCGGGTCGGCCAGGAGCTTGGCAACGGCTTCGGAAAAGGAGGCTACTGAAGAATAAGGAATCAACACATAAACCGCGGGCGCGTCTTTGGGTTCTTTCTCAGTGAACACCCCAACGGGTTTGATGCCCAGACGATTCCAAGCGGGGATCGCGGCGTTCTCCAGGTAGGAATCCAACAGGTCGCTCTTAGTGCCGGGTTTTAACCGATAGGTTCTCAGTTCGTAGTATTCCCGGTTGCCCGAGCTGCCTTGAGCGGAGACGTTAAGGCCCGTGGTGCTCAAGCCGGCCAGCGTGGATACGGTAAGGGAAGTTCTCAGGAATTGGCGTCGTTTCATGTTCTTCATTTAGGTTGAGAGTTGGGGTCGAGAGCTGAGAGTTTAGAGGCGCAAGCCTCTCTCGACTGATTTCGCTGCAACTCTCAACGAAAAACCTTCAACTCACCAGAAAATTCGACTTTTTGCCGAAAAGAGCTAACTTGAATAGGAAGTATCAGCAAAACCAATAACAACCAATTATGAAAAGCGGACGCATACTCAAAACCTCAAGCGTGATTCTGGGGCTCAGTGCGGTGCTGGCGTTGCCGGCAATCAACTTCGGCGCGGATTCGGATGCCGCGACCAAAAGCGTAACGGGCGAAGTCGTGGATCTCATGTGTTACCTGGACCACGGCGCCAAAGGCGAGAAGCACAAAGGCTGCGCCGAAAAGTGCATCAAAGGAGGAGGTCCTGTGGGCCTGCTCAGCGGCGAGGAGCTCTATCTCGTCATTGGCGATCATAAACCGATGAATGAGGAACTTGCTCCCAAAGCGGGACAGACCGTGACCCTAAAGGGCAAAGTTGTTGAAAAGCACGGGATGAAAATGATCGAGAACGCCGAGATTGAAAAGGAAAAGTAATCAGCTGGAATTTACGGCGGAGGATTTCCGCCGTTATTAACTAGGTGGCCGCGCTCGTTTGAGCGCGGTTGCCGTTTATGGAACAGCTATCCAATCTGCTTAATCGGCCCGAGTACGTCCATGTCACGCTCAACCACTTTCCCCTAATTGGGTTATTGGTGGCCTTGCTTGCGCTGGCAATCGGCCTGATTACGCAGAACCGGCCCATACTCTTCACCGGCCTGGGTTTGGTTTTAGTTATGGCCCTCTCCTTCTGGCCCGTCTCCTACTTCGGTGGCGCTGGATTCGATCGTGTTCTTTCCATGGCCGACGAACCGGGTGGGGCCTTCCTGAAGTATCACGCGCACCTGGCCGACCGTTGGGCATTTGTTTTCTACCTCACCGCCGGCGTTGCGGGTTTGGGTTTTGGCCTATCCTGGAAGTGGCCGCGCCTGCTGATTCCCGCGGCAATCGTTGCGCTGGTGCTGGGCATTGCGAGCCTGTCCGCCGGAATTGTCATTGCCAAAGCAGGCGGAGAAGTGCGCCATCGGGAATTCCGTTCCGGCCCGCCCCCGAAAATGCCGGACGAGCATGGTGATTCGCACTGAACCGGAGGCGCCTACTTCGCCATCATGACTTCGATGGTTTCTTCGCGCTTGTGCGGCGCGTCTTCCTCGGAGTCCACGGCGCGCACACTGGTCGGGGTCTCCAGTGAAACCCCGGTCTGATCCGAGCTTTGCTCATCGGACTTATGGAATTTCACGCTGACGATTTTGCTGATCCCATGTTCCTGCATGGTGACGCCGTAGAGCACGTCGGCCATGCCGATGGTACGCTTGTTGTGGGTGATAATGATGAACTGGGAATGCTCCAGGAAACGCTGCAACACGCGGATGAAGCGATTGATGTTCGACTCATCCAGCGGCGCGTCCAATTCGTCCAAAACGCAGAACGGGCTGGGCTTAACCTGGTAAATCGAGAAGAGCAGCGACACGGCGGTCATGGTTTGTTCGCCGCCGGAAAGCAGTGAAATGGTCTGCAACTGTTTGCCGGGAGGACGGGCGACGATATCGATGCCGCTCTCGAGCAGATCATTCTCATCCATTAAAATAAGGTCGGCTTTACCGCCGCCAAACACTTCGGTGAACATGGCGCGGAAATTAGTGCGGATTTGCTCGAAAGTCGTGCGGAACATCTCGCGTGTTTGAGAATTAATCCGGTTGATCACCTCAAGCAACTGGGCCTTGGCCTGGACGAGATCGGCTTGCTGCTGGCTGAGAAATTGGTAGCGCTGCTCGGTTTCCTCGTATTCCTCGATGGCCACCAGGTTCACCGGCCCCATTTCATCCAGACGCTGCTGCAGCGTGGTCACCTGTTGTGCCACCGCTTCCCAATCTGTCGCTGCGCCCGCCGCCGCCACTTCCTCCGGCGACATGACGTGCACGCGGGCCGGCCCCTCGTCGGCGAAGGTGATGGTGATGCACTCGCCGTGAACGTCGTCCAGGTTGACGCGATACTTCTGTTGGACGCGGTCACGGAGGTTCTGCACCGTCATGTTTTTTTGCGCCAGTTCGATTTCGATGGAACCGCGCCGCTCCTGGATTTCGGTCAAAACCCTGCGTTGTTCGCGCAGAGATTCTTCCCGGCCGGTGATCTCGCCTTCCTGTCCTTGCTTCTGCGAGAGGAGTTCGGCGGCCTGGGCATTGACTTGCTCACGCTCGTGCTGCAGGTGTTCAATGCGACCCCGCGATTCCTGCATCTCCGATTCGGCCTGGACGCGGCGGGTGACGAAAGTTCCCAGCTCGCCGCGGCGCTGCTGGATGACTTGATCCAACTCGCGCGTGCGCTGAGCCAGGGACTCGCACTGCTGTTCGAAGGCGGCGCGCATTTGCTCTTCGGTGGCCAGGGCCACTTTGCTTTCGGTCAGACTGGCGTTGGCAGTGTCGCGCTCTTGGCGCAGCCCCTCGAGCTGGGCTGTCAGGTTGACCACTTCCTGCTGACGCGCGGCTTCGATGCTTTCCAACTCCAGTGCCGTGGCGGCCAGGCCTGCGCGCTTCTGCAAACCTTCCTGTTCCTGGGCGGCCAGGCTTTGGACTTCATACACGACAGTATCGATTTTTTGGTGGAGCAGCCGCTGTGAATTCTGCAACGCGTTGAATTCTCCCTCGTGCGTGGCGATCGCAACCTCCTGTGCGCGCAACTCCGTCTGTGCCTCCAGCAAGCTGGCCTGGAGCTCGGCTTGTTCAGCCTGCCAAGTGCCTTTGCGGCGGCTGATTTCAGAGACTTGTTCGTTGAGGGCGGCCAAAGCTGACTGCAGATCCAGGATCTGGTTCTTGCGCCCCAGGATTGAAGCCGCGCCATTGGCCTTGCCATTGCCATTCGCGTGGCCGCCAGTGTACACACCCACACCGCTCAGCAATTCTCCGGTGAGCGTCACATAATGAAAAGCGCCGCCGGTTTCGCGCCAGGCAACGGTAGCGCTGCCCAAATCCCGCACAATGCGAGTACTGCCCAGAACCCGCTCCAGCAACGGGCGAACGGAAGCGTCACTGGCCACAACCGCCATCGCCTCGAGCGGCACTCCGTTCAGTTCAATGTTCGCTGGCATCTGCGGCTGCTGGTGGGGCGAGGCTCCCGCCGAGCCATCGGCGTCACCCTGGTGAGGCGAGGCTCCTGGCGAGCCATTCTGCGCATCAGCTACGTTGCTATGGCCATTCCGCAAAAGAGCCAGCGGGGCAACGCTGGCCCGGCCGCGCTTGTGGATGCTCAACTCAGAGAGGATATCCTGTGCCGCCTCGGGCTGCTCAGTCAGAACCAACTGAAGATGGTGGCCAAGAGCTGTTTCAATGGCGGTTACATACTGGTCGGGCACGCGAATTTTATCAGCCAGCGAACCCAGAACGTGCTGGGATTGTTTGAGCGCCGCCAGGGCGCCTTCACTAAAGCCTTCGTGCCCGGCGTTGAGTTGCTCCAGAACGTTGAGCTTGGAGCGCTTCTCCGCCTGCTGCTGCAAAAGATCATCCAACTCTTTGCCGGCCTGATTCAGTTGCTCATGGATTTCGCGCAACCGGGTTTGCCGTTCTTCAACCGTACCGCGCTGGGCCTGGGCGTTGACTCGCTCAACTTGAACATTGGCCGCGAACTCCTGCAGCCGCGCTTCCAGGCGCGAGCGTTCTTCTTCGAGCTGGATCTTTTCGGACGACAACTTTTCCAGCCGGACCACATTCCCTTGCTTCTGCAAATCCAGGGCAGTCAGTTCATTGCGGGCGCGCGTGAGTTCCTGGGCCGAACTGAACGCTGCCGATTGGGCCTGCCGCAGAGCTTCCTGACGGGCGCGCAAGCCTTCTTCGACCGCGCGCAGAGCTTCCTTCCTGGTTTCCAAAGCCGTTCGATGACTCGCCAGTGCGGCCTCGGATGCTTGGAGGTTGGCCGAAACGTTGGCGTGTTCCTGAGCGGCAATGTGGCGTCGCTCTTCGGCCTGGCTAATCTCCGCCAATGCCTTGGTGTTCTGCGAGTCCAGTTCACGAAGGCGTTCTTCGTTGAACTGAATGCGGCTCTCGTGGCGCTCCATCTCCCCCTTCAATTCCAGGCCCCGCTGTTGCATCGCCCCGATCTGATGTTCCAGATCCGCCAGGCGCTCGCGCAATTGGGAGATCTCATCTTCGCAGCGCAACATGTTGGCAGAGCTGGCCTCAATTTCGTTGCGCAGGTTTTCAGCCGATTCCTGCCGTTCGCGAATCTCGCTCTGCAGAACATCGAACTGATGCCGAGCCAGCTGCGTGTCCAGGTGCTGAAGTTCCTGGGAAAGCTGCTTGTACCGGCGAGCCTTGCCGGCCTGCCTTTGCAGCGAACCGATTTGGCGCTTGACCTCCCTGACCAAATCCTCGACGCGCACCAGGTTCTGGTCCGTATACTCCAGCTTGCGCAGCGCTTCCTTTTTCTGGGCCTTATATTTCGTGATCCCGGCCGCTTCCTCGAAGATCAGGCGACGGTCCTCGGGTTTGCTCGAAAGAATCTGGGTGATGTTCCCTTGGGCCATGATGCTGTAACTGGTGCGCCCGACCCCCGTACCCATGAATAACTGCTGGATGTCCCTTAAACGGCAGGGGGTCTTATTAATGAAATACTCACTGCCGCCATCCCGAAACACCCGCCTCGTCACGGTGACCTCATGGTAGGCGATTTCTACGCCCGACGACCGCAAGTTCTCTTCATCTACACCACCTATAGTGAGCGATACCTCCGCCATACCCAATGGCTTGCGGCCATCGGTCCCGTTGAAGATCACGTCGGACATCTCTCCGCCACGAAGGGCTTTGGCCGACTGTTCGCCCAGTACCCAACGTATAGCGTCCGACACATTAGACTTACCACACCCATTGGGGCCTACAATGGCTGTAACCCCAGGCTGGAAGTTCAAGGCGGTTTTGTCGGCAAACGACTTAAACCCCAAAACAGTCAGATTCTTGAGATACATGTTATGGCTCAAAGCAAGCAGAGCTCGCCGATTTAGTAAAGCGAAAAACCACTATATGCAGTACATCTTTCCATTCGGAGCACAACTAATAGGTGAGGAACCAAGGTCTGAATTGTGCCGATGTACAGCGCTTTTTCGCTCTTTATTATTACTACTACTCCCTTTATCGCAAACTTTGCCAGGGTTTTCAACCATTATTGTCAAAAAATGCTTGTTTTCCTCCTCAGGATAGCCCCTAGGCTCGTGGCGCATCCGAACGCGCAATGCTGGCACGCAATCTATGACCCCTCAAAGCACCCGGCAAGCGAAGCGCCATAAATGCCACCCTCGCAAGGCTGGGCTCGCCGGAAAGAAAGCGAATGCGTCTGTTTGGGGCAGCGTCGGACCAGGAGGATACATGTGGATCGCATTGCTCATTTGGCTCGTGGCAGTTTCAGCGATTGGAGCTGAGGCCTATTCTCCGTCGACGGTTATCCCACCCAAAGTGATGCGGGAGATGCGCGCGGCGTGGGTCGCGAGCGTAGGCAACATTGATTGGCCCTCCACGAACGGGCTGAACACGGCCCAACAAAGAGAGGAACTGGTTGCACTGCTGGACCGAGCCGCCGAGCTTAAATTAAATACGATCATCTTCCAGGTCCGGCCCGCGTGCGATGCCCTCTACCCCTCCAACATCGAGCCGTGGTCTGAATACCTGAGCGGAACGATGGGCAAACCGCCGGCGCCATTCTATGATCCGCTGGCATTCGCGATTGCAGAGGCGCACAAGCGTGGCCTGGAGTTGCACGCCTGGTTCAACCCCTATCGGGCCCGCCACCTCCAGGCCAAGTCGCCAATCGCCGCCAATCACGTCGCCAGAACTCACCCCGAATGGGTGCGCCAGTACGGGCAGTCCCTTTGGCTGGACCCTGGCGAAAAGGGCGTCCAGGAGTACTCCCTCCGAGTGGTGATGGACGTGGTCAACCGCTACGACATCGATGGCGTGCATTTCGATGACTACTTTTATCCCTACAAGGAAAAGGACGCCGCCGGCAAAGAGCTGGAGTTTCCGGATTGGGCGAGTTGGCGACGCTTCGGAGCGGGAGGCAAATTAAGCCGCGATGAGTGGCGGCGCGAGAACGTGAACATTTTCGTTCACCGGGTTTACCAGTCGATCAAGGCTGCAAAGCCCTGGGTGAAATTCGGGATCAGCCCGTTTGGAATCTGGCGGCCGGGAAATCCGGCGCAGATCAGGGGCTTCGATGCGTTCGCTGAATTGCACGCCGATTCGAGGAAATGGCTGGCCGACGGCTGGGTCGATTATCTCGCGCCGCAACTGTATTGGGCGATTGGTCCGCGGGAAACCAGCTTCCCGGCTTTGCTGAAATGGTGGACCCAACAGAATCCGCGAGGACGCCTCCTTTGCCCGGGGCTCAAATCGTACAACGTCGGCCGCACTTGGGAGCCGGGTGAAATCATCGAACAGATTCGCTTAACTCGCCGCCAGCCCGGCACCAGCGGGCATATCCATTGGGACATGAAAACTCTGATGCGCAACGGCGCGCTGGACGCCGTCCTGGAGCGGGAGGTCTATGCCGAGCTGGCACTGGTCCCTCCCGTTCCGTGGTTGGCGCAGCAGCCGCCTGGCAAACCGACGCTGATAGTGCCAACGGAAAGCGCCGCGCGGCGCGCGACTTGGACAGCTTTCCAGCCGGAACGAGTGCAGCTCTGGATCCTCCAAACTCGAACGAGTGGATCATGGACCACGCGGATCCTGCCGCGCGCGGAGCAATCAATGCTTCTTCCCACACCGCGTCCGGAGGTAGTCGCTGTAACCGCCGTCGACCGTTGTGGAATCGCGAGTCCGCCTGCCGCGCTCGAATGGAAAGAGCGGCCTGACCAGTAACCCTGAAAACGGCACTAGACCACGGATGGACACTGATGAACACTGATAAAAAAGGACTTGCATCTCCAAAGGCGCTGGCCCAAACGGTGAGCCCTCCGAAGCGATGCCTAATCCGTGTTTATCTGTGTTCATCCGTGGTTAGTTTTCTTTAACTCCCGTTTTTAGGCTAAGGCGTGAGTCTGAGCGTGAAAAAACGATTTTGGAAGGGCTGTAAGCCGAATTCTGTCTGCCCAGCGGTTAGGCTGGGGAGAGAACCATTTGTCTGAGCGGCCGATACCCGGAACCCGTTTCGTTAGAAACATGGAGCGGGCCGCTCCGAGGTTCCCTATTTGGCCTTGCACCCGATGGGGTTTTCCGTGCCTGCGCGCTTACGCTTGCAGCGGTGGGCTTTTACTCCACCTTTTCACCCTTACCCCGCTCTTGCTGGAATCACAGCCGAGGTCTCTCCTGCGCCACAGGCATATAGCAAATGGCGAAAGCCACCACGAAGGCTTGGTTCCAGAAAGAGCGGGGCGGTTTGTTTTCTGTGGCACTATCCGTCAGGGTGCCTCGCGGCACCACTTCCCGCGTGTATCCGCAGCCGATAGCTGCGGTTACGCGGCATCGCGCCCGTTGGTGTTCGGACTTTCCTCCTCCCCTGGGTTTCCCCAAGGAAAGCGATTCTCCGCCCTTCCAAAATCGGCAAGAGCATACTACACCAAGCAAGGAATCTCAAGAAGACTTGGAGCCTTACTCTGGAAACGAGGCCGTCCCCATCTCCTAATCCGCAACAGCGAGGTCCATGTCGTGGCTGTAGTAGAGAATCCGGCCACAGTTGGTGCAGGTGACCAACTCCTGCTGGGCCTGGCATGTCACCAGGACCTGAGCAGGCAGCCGCATGTGACAGCCCCCGCAAACACCATGCTGCACGCCGACCACAACGCTCTCACCCTTGTTTCTGACTAGCCGCTCGTAGCGCGCCCGCGCGCCCTCGTCCACAGCGGCTGCTAACTCCTCCCGATTGGTGGTCAGCTCCGTTAATTCGTTTTTCAGATTCTGCTCACGGCCCGCTAATTGCGAAATTTGCTCTTCCATCAGCTTGCGGGCTTCCGTCGAGGCCTGCGTGGCGCGAGCAACTTCCTTCTGCGCCGCTTCAGCTTGCTCCATCAACTCGATTTCCCGGTTCTCAATCTTGAAGATCTCTTCCTTGCACGTGTTGATTTCGTTGGTCAACGCGCGGTACTCCTCATTCTTTCGCGTTTGAAGCTGCTGGTTGGCGTACTTGGCAATTTGCTCCTTCTTGGCTTCCACCTCCAGCTCGAGATTCTTGCGGTCCGATTCAATTTGTTTGATCCGGTTCTTGGCCGTCTCAAGGCTATTTTGCGCGGTGCCGGCCCTAACCTTGAAGGTCTGGCGTTCCGGCTCTATATGCGCCAGTTCGCCTTGGACCCGGCGAATCCGCCGATCCCGATCCTGCAACACCAGCAGTTTTTCAATGCTTTCGAGCATGTAATTAAGTCAACCGCTCAGCATGGTATCGATTGTGAACCAGCAAGTCAATCGGCTCCCCTTATCAGCGTTTGACTCGCACCTCTTGATACCCCGACCATGCTGGTAGGCACATCGCGCTGCGATGTACCGGCCCGTATTCAGCGGGCTGAGCGGATGCTCGATCACGTGCGAAACGCAGCGCCTATTGCGCCGCTGAACGGGGCGCGGACGGCGCAGCGCACACTCAGCGCGCCATCCCTACCCCGCAGGATCCGATGGCGGAAAGGCTGGCCCGGGTATATGTTCGAGCCAGCCTGGTAACAACCGGATGGCCTTTGTGCCGATTTTATGAAGACATTCAGATGCGTTCCGGCAGTAGCAGCGACTGCCTTGTTTTTTGCCTTGCCCCTCGCCGGCACTGGCTCGCCCGGCCCAAGCCTGGAGATCGTTCGCCAACTTAACGAATCTTTCGTTGACATTGCCGGCAAGGTTTCCCCGAGCGTGGTGGTCATCACCGTGGATCAGAAAGAATCCCCCGTTGACTTCGGCGATCTGGACGAGGACCAGAACGATTCCAAGCCGCCGGGCTTCTGGAAAAGGTTCCACGAACAATTCAAACACCCACCGCTCGAAAAAACGATCGGCCAAGGCTCGGGAATTATTGTTCGGGAGAACGGTTACATTCTGACCAACGGACACGTGATCGAGGATGCCGAGAGCATCAAGGTCCGTTTGCAGAATGGCAAAACCTACCCAGCAACCGTTCGCGGTGTGGATACTCGATCGGATGTGGCGGTTATCAAGATTGACGCTCATGGTCTGGCCGCCGCTGACCTGGCCGACTCGTCGAAAACGCGTGTCGGGGAGTTTGCCATCGCCATAGGGGCGCCGTTCGGATTTGATTACAGCGTCACGTTCGGTCATGTCAGCGCCAAGAGTCGCTCCCATATCATTGAGGGCCTGGAGGGGATGTCGATGGACCAGGATTTCATTCAGACCGACGCTTTGATCAACCCGGGCAACAGCGGTGGACCGCTGGTCAACATTGAGGGTCAGGTGATTGGGATCAACACCCTCATCCAGGGCCTCCATAGCGGAATCGGTTTCGCCATCCCCAGCAGTCTGGCCAAGGAGGTCTCCGACCAGCTCATCGAGACGGGCAGGTTTACCCGTCCCTACCTGGGCATTGAGATGAAAGACGTTCGCGAAGAACCCGCCTTGCACGATTTCATTTCGGAAATCCAGGAAGGAGTGGTGGTGGAGCGGATCGTCAAGGAGGGTCCCGCCGCCAAATCCGAGCTTAAGCCTATCGACGTCATCACCGCCGTGGATGGCGAATCGGTGACGACGCCGCAACAGTTTCGCGGTATCGTGCGCGGCAAAAAAATCGGCGCCCCGATGACCCTTCAAGTTTTTCGCGACGGAAAAACCATTGCCATCAAAGTAAGCCCAATCGAATGGCCGGAGACGCTAACCAGCGTGACCGACGCTAAACCTGCTCCCGCGCCAAAGGCTATTTCCGTTCCCAAAGCTGTTCCCGTGGACCTCGGCATCACGGTTAAACCCCTAACCGCTTCGCTTGCCTCGCAACTGGGCACGGCCGCCGCCGCTGGGGTCGTCGTCGCCACGGTCGAGCGCAACTCTCCAGCGGCGCGCAGCGGCGTCAAACCCGGCGAGATTATTACGTCTATCAATCAGCAAACGATCACGACGCGCAAGGAATTCCAAGCGGCGGTGGAAAAATCGAACCTCAAGAAGGGCGTCCTGGTTACCTTGTTGAGCGCCAATTCGGCTCGCTATGAGATTCTTAAGGCGGCGCCCTAAGCCTTTGAGTTGCGGTTTCTGACTTGCTGGGCTACTTAAACGCCCATGCGATTCATTGGCAGTGTCATCGAAAAGCTGCAGCGCCATCCCAAACGGATAGTTTTTCCGGAGGGCACCGAACCGCGCGTGCTTCAAGCGGCCCGGCAGTGTCAGTCCTTGCGCCTGGGCGCTCCCATGCTTCTGGGTGACCGCACCAGGGTCAAGGAGGTGGCCACTGCTTTAGGTATCTCCCTCGAAGGGATTCGTATCATCAATCCCGCCGAAAGCGATGATTTGGAGAATTTCGCGCGGCGCTTTGAAATCCTGCGCCGCTATAAAGGCCTTAAAAACCTGGAGGCCCGCGACGCGATGCTCCAGCCCAATTACTTTGGAGCCATGATGGTGGCCATGCATCAGGCCGATGGCTTTGTCTCCGGCACCAACCAGAATGTCGGGAGTGTCCTGCGTCCGCTGTTTCAAATTATCAAGGTCGCTCCCCAAACCACCACCGCCTCGAGTTGTCAGATCATGGAAGTCGAAGACTCCGGCTACGGCGAAAAAGGCGTTCTGTTCATGGCCGACTGCGGAGTGATTCCCGAACCCACTGCCGAACAGTTGGCCGACATCGCCGTCTCGACTGCGCAACTCGCCCGTCATCTGCTAGGGGTGCGCCCTCGCGTTGCGCTGCTTTCCTTTTCCACCAAAGGCAGTTCCCATCACCCTTCGGTCGGCCGCATCCAGGCGGCCACTGCTCTAGCCGAAAAAAAGGCCCTGGCCAAAGAAATCGATGCTGATTTTGACGGAGAGTTGCAGGTCGATACCGCACTGGTCCCGGAAATTGCCGTTCGCAAATCTCCCAACGGCAAAATCATCGGCAACGCGAATGTCCTGATTTTCCCCGATCTCAACTCGGGCAACATCGCCAGCAAATTGGTGCGGCACATCGCGCGCGCCAATGCCTATGGTCAAATCCTGCTCGGCCTGGATCGCCCGGCTGCCGACGTGTCCCGCGGCTCCAACGCCCACGATGTGCTCGGGGTGGCCGCCATCGTCGGTGTCCAAGCGATCGATTATCATCTTCTCTACCCTGGCGCCGGCGAGAAACTGCCGGGAGAGGAGGAGCAAATTTTGAATTCTTAATTTTAAATTCTTAATTTTGGAGAATCCTAATTTTGGAGAATTACGAACGGGAGGTGATGTCGCGGCGGCGGCCCTTTATCATAGAGAAACATCTCAGAAGAAAACCAAATGAAAGACAACATCATCCAACAGAAGAGTTACTCATTTGCGATACGAATCGTCGGCTTGGCGCGCTGGCTGCGCGCTCGCAAAGAACACGATCTGAGTAGCCAGGTGCTGCGCGCGGGCACGGGCATAGGTTCGAATGTTGAAGAAGCTCTGGCGGCAATTAGCCGACCAGACTTCGTAGCGAAAATGGGAATCGCCTCGAAGGAGGCGCGCGAATCCCACTACTGGCTGCGCCTGTTGCGGGATGCAGGTATCGTACCCGCCCGACAAATTGATCAATTAGTGGGCGAGAGTTTGGAATTGGTTCGCATCCTGACCTCGATCGTCAAAACCACGCAAGCCAGCAAGTAGGAAGATCGAAATCATCTCCCACCTCTGGCCTCTTTTAATTAAAAATCCAAAATCCAAAATTTAAAATTAGCAATGAACCTCCAATCCCTTCCCGTCTACCAGCCCGGACGGCCAATCGAAGAAGTGGCCCGCGAACTGGGCCTGGATCCTCAGTCGATTATCAAGCTCGCTTCCAACGAAAACCCGCTCGGTCCTTCTCGGCTGGGCGTAGCCGCAATGCGCAAGGCCGTAACGCAGGTCAATCTCTACCCCGACGGCAGCGCCTTTTACTTAAAACAAAAGCTGGCGGCAAAGCTAGGGCTCACGCCCGCCCATCTGGTCCTGGGCAATGGCTCCAACGAGATCCTCGAATTGCTCGGGCACACCCTGCTTTCGCCGGAGGCCGACGTCGTTGTTTCGCAGTATTGTTTCGCGGTTTATCCGATTGTGACCGCGTTGTTCGGCGCGCGGCTTATCAGCGTGCCGGCCCGTGAGTACGGCCACGATCTTGACGCAATGCTGAGCGCGATTACTCCAAACACGCGCATCGTTTTCGTAGCCAATCCCAATAATCCGACCGGAACCGCAGTGACTTCGCAAGCCCTTGGCCAATTCCTCAACCGCGTGCCGCCGGGCGTGTTGATTGCGCTGGACGAAGCTTACGTCGAGTTTCTTCCCGATCCTCTTGACCTGGTTCAGGAGATTCGGAACGGCGCCAAACAAAACCTCATCCTGCTACGGACCTTCTCCAAGATTTATGGCTTGGCTGGAGCACGCATTGGCTACGGGATTGGAAATCCGGATCTCATTTCCCAACTGGAAAAGGTTCGCCAGCCCTTTAATGTCAATGCGATTGCCCAGGCCGGCGCGCTGGCCGCGCTGGATGACACGGCGCACGCGGACAAAACTCGCCGGATCACTTCCCGTGGACTCAAGCTTTATGCGCGCGCTTTTCGTAAAATGGGCGTGGAATTCATTCCCTCCAGCGCCAATTTCATCCTGGTCCGTGTAGGGGATGGGCAGCGCGTTTTCAATGAATTGCAGAAGCGCGGCGTGATCGTGCGCCCCATGGCCAGCTACCAGTTGCCTGAGTGGATTCGCATCTCCATAGGCACTCCGAAACAAAACCAACGTTGTCTTGAGGCGCTCAACACAGTGCTCGCCCAAGCCCCAGGGAACGTCAGCGTCCCGCCGGCGTGAGGGACGTCTTGGGCGTCCCCGCTGCTTGGGAACCAACAGTAGGCGCTAGCCGGCGCGACGCCAGATTTTCATTTGAAACTACTTTAAAACCGAATACTACTCTCTCGTAATTGGCGACCAAGTTTTGAGCTAAAGTGAAACTGACCGACTTTCGCGGCATTCTCCAGTACATCCCGCAATTCCGGGAGCGCACCTTCGTCATTAGCGTCGACGGCGCCATTGTCACCCATGAGAGTTTCGGCAACATCCTGATGGACGTCGCGGTGTTGCGCTCACTCAATATCCGCGTCGTTCTGGTGCATGGCGCTTCCGCGCAGATCAAGGCCCTGGGCGAGGAAGAAGGGGTCACTCCCAGCAACCTGGACGGGACCGGCCTGACCGACGCCGTGACCCTCACGTTAGCCCTCACCGCAGCCAACCGCCTGACCCACGAAATGCTCGAAGGCCTCTCCGCCTACGATCTGCGCGCCGCCTGCACTAATGCCGTCGTCGCTCACCCGCTGGGGATTCTCCACGGCGTCGACCACCTCTTTACCGGCAAGGTCGAGCGCGTGGACGTCGAGCTGTGCCAAAAACTCCTGGATAATGGAATTATTCCGATCCTGCCGCCACTGGGTTTTGATGGGGACGGTAAAACCTATCGGGTCAATTCAGACAGCATTGCCGTAGCGGTTGCCGAGGCCCTCAAAGCCACCAAGCTCATGTTCATTACCACCCAGGACGGCATCCTGGTCGGCGACCATGTGATCCGCCAAATGCCCGTGGCGGATCTGGAATCGGTGCTGGCTTTGCAAAAAGAAGAGATCCACTCGGGCATGCTTTCCAAGGCCGTTCATGCCGTGGCCGCTTGCAAGGCCGGCGTCCCGCGCGTCCATGTCATCAGCGGCTTGCTCGAGGAAGGACTGCTGGCGGAGGTCTTCACCAATGAAGGTGTCGGCACGCTGATCTATGCCAACGAGTTCCAACAGATTCGCCGTGCGATGAAAAAGGACATCCGCAGCATCCTCAATCTGACCAAGCCCTCCGTCGCCAGCGAAGAACTGGTCAAACGAACCCGTTCCAGCATCGAAAAGCAGTTAGCCGACTATTATATTTTCGAAATCGACAAAAATCCGGTTGCCTGCGTGGCCTTGCACAGTTATCCGGAGCAAAACAAAGGCGAACTCGCGTTTCTCTACGTAAGCCCGGCCCACGAAAACCAGGGCATCGGCCGAAAGCTGATCCAATTTGTTGAGAACAAGGCCCGTGAACTTGGCTTCAACGAGCTCGTCACCCTCTCCACCCAGGCCTTCACCTATTTCCAGTCCAAAGGCGGTTTTGCCGAAGGCTCCCCTGACGACCTGCCGCCCGGCCGCCGCGAAAAATATGACCAAAGCGGCCGCAATTCAAAGGTGCTGGTTAAAAAACTAAAGTAGCCACGCACGTCCTCGAGCAGTCGTTCCGCCCGCTGGACGCGGGCGGGGACATCGCAGCGCGATGGTCCCCACGGGAGCCGCAGTCTGACGGCAGGGACGGCAGCGCACCATCCCTGCCACGTAACCAGTCAGTGACGGAGGGCCAGAACGGCGACGCGCGGACTTTCTAGTCCGCTGCAATGTGCGAGCTTCCCTGAGGCTCAGGATTATACCGTGGCCCGCTCGAACTTCCGGTGTTGCTGCGGACAAGAATGTCCGCGCGCCGCCCGCCATGGCTAACCGCTTACCCTGCCGCTTCTTTTCTGACTTTCAACTTCAGGGGTTTGGCTTACTTTAAATGCGTGACTTTGCATGAGCAAATGGGCGAATTGGCCAGGCAGGCCAAGGCGGCTTCGAGAGAGCTTGCGCGGTTGAGTACCGCGGACAAGAACGCATGCCTTCAAGCCATGGCCGCGGCGTTGGAAGAGAATGGCGCGGCGATCCAGCAAGCCAATGCGCTCGACATGGAAGTCGGCGCGAACCTCGGCCTCTCCGCAGCCATGCTCGACCGGCTCAAGCTCGACGACAAACGCATCAGCGCCATGGCCAAGGGACTGCGCGAAGTCGCCGCGCTGCCGGACCCGGTCGGAAGGATTCTCGATGAACGCGTTCGGCCCAACGGGCTCAAGCTGCAGAAGGTAACCACCCCCATCGGAGTCGTCGTGATCATTTATGAATCGCGTCCAAATGTCACCGCCGACGCCGCAAGCCTGTGCTTTAAGTCCAGCAACGCGACCATCCTGCGAGGCGGCAAGGAAGCGCTCAATTCCAATCAAAAGATCGCCCGGATCTTAATCCAAGCCGGTCGCAAGACCTTGTCCACATTCCCGGAATTCGCTATCCAGGTCGTTCCCACAACGGATCGTGATGCCATCAAGGAGCTGCTTTCCTTGACGCAGTACGTGGACGTTTGCATGCCGCGAGGAGGCGAAGGCCTGATCCGCGCCGTGGCCGAATGCTCCAAGGTGCCGGTCATCAAACATTACAAGGGCGTGTGCCATGTGTACGTCGATGGTGAGGTGGACCTGCAAATGGCCGCGGAAATCGCCATGAATGCCAAGGTGCAACGTCCCGCCGTTTGCAACGCCATGGAGACGCTTTTGGTCGATTCAACCATCGCGCGCGCCTTCCTGCCCCGGATCAGTCCGCTTTTGGCCGAAAAGCACGTGCAATTGCGCATTGACGAGAAGACCCAAGCCATTCTCGAACAAAACACCACAGCACCACGGCCTCAATTTCAACGAGTGACCGAGCAAGATTTCTTCACCGAATATAACGACTACATCCTGAACGTTCGGGTGGTCGACGGAGTGAAACAAGCCATCGATCACATCAATCATTACGGTTCGTCGCACTCGGACAGCATTGTCACCAGCAACGCGGCGCGCGCCCGACGGTTTCTGCACGAAGTCGATTCGGCGGCCGTTTATTGGAATGCCTCGACACGTTTTACCGACGGCGGAGAATTCGGGATGGGAGCCGAGATTGGCATCAGCACCGATAAGATCGGCGCCCGGGGTCCCATGGGCCTGGAGGAGCTTACCAGTTATAAGTGGATTGGCATCGGCACCGGCCAGCTTCGCACTTGACAGACACCCAACAGGAGTAATCCTGCTGGCGTGAATACCCCTTTAACCGCTTCCACCCAAGCGGCAAAACTAACGAACCTGTTTAAGCACGAGTACGAAAGGAGCGCATGCACCTATGGCAGATGACATCAAGCTGGAGAACTACAAGAAAAGCGTCATCAAAATCGTCGATATCTGGGCCGATGAGGTCGAAAAAGTTTCCAAAGAACTGACACCTCTGGAGGCGGAACTCAAGAACCTGGACGAAAAAGACCCGGGCAATAAAAAGCGGATCGACGAACTTAAGAAAAAATGCGCGGAGCTCCATAAACGGATTGAGAACGCAAACGCGAGCCTGCGGTTTAATTTCATTGCCATCGATATTCCGCCAAAGGCTGACGAGAAGGAACTGATCAAAATCCCTCCCTGGGCGAAGGACATCATTAAGCGCAAAGGCCTTCCGCTCGGCAAGGACGTCTCCATCGCGCCGACCATTGACTTCGATTTTAAAGCCAAAAAGCTTAAGTCTTTTGGCCTGAAAATCACCTGGTGAAGTAACTCAGCCGGACACTGCCTTTTTAGGAGGCCAAAGCGTCAGCTTTTCCTGGATTGTCTGTCGGGCCGCTTGACTACGCCCCTTTTTGGGCCTATTTGGATTTTTTGTCGGGCTCTTCTTCACCTTCCTCCTCCTCAGCCTCCTCCCCGGTCTCTTCGACATTGATGGCGCTCTCGGCGGTCTCGGTAAGCCGTTCGTCCGTGTCCCGTTCCTCGTCAAGAGTCTCCTCGAGTAAATCTGCGGCGTCCTCCTCACCGAGGAGACGGGCCCAGGATTGGAGCGAACCGTACGAGGCGATCTCGTAGTGCTCCACTTTTTGCACCGCGCAAATCAGCGCGGCGTCACCCTGATGTTCTTTGATGAGCAGTTCGGCTTCCTGGATAAGGCACTGCATCGCCTTGCAGCTCTTGGTGCGGGGTTCTTCGCCGATGACCTCAAAGACCTGCTGGACCCTTTCGGTCTGGCCTTCAGTCTGTTCGAGGTGTTCCTCAAAGGCCCGCCGAAGGTCCTCGTGCTGGGCCGCCTGGGCCATCTTTGGCAGGGCTTTGAGTAATTGTTGCTCGGCGTCGTAAATAGTTTCGAGCTCCTCGAGAAAAGTTTCGCGCAACGTGCTCATAGTGTCTCTCTTTTATTATGTTCGATGTTTTCTCTGCTTACCGCATCGGACGCTAAACTCCACTCATCAGCGACACAATGGGTGAAACACCCAGGACGTCCCGCGCTTTTGGGACTTGCATATCGCCAGGCCGGCGCGCGGGCGTTCACGCCGCTCCACGCCACAGCTGCTACCCGGGAGAAGCGGCGTGAACGCCGCGCTCCGGGTAAAAGCCAGTTTTTGACGTCGGTGAACATCTACTCTAAGGTGTGCGCTATGGTGCTTAAGGCATAGGTGCTCCGAAGGCTTTGTCCTGGATGCAAACGACCGCTCAACAAACCTCCTCCGAACTCGCCGCGGAACGCGCGCGTTTAGTGCGCAGCCGGTTGCCCACCGAGGGCTTGTTCGCAGGGCACGATTGGCGGGTGTCCACTTCCCCATTCCGGCTGCCCGGCCATGTCGCCAAAGATCTGGAAGCATTGGGTCGCGTCTTGTTGCAGTTTTACCGGGCCGTTAACCTGCTTTACCGAAAGAGTGCGGAAGGCAAACAGCCCGAGTGGGTCGCCGGCTGGCTGGACCAGGGCAAACCAGCCGAATTGGTGGCGCTGCAGCGTTCTCCTGTGTTCAAGAACGAGGTGCCGCGAGTCATTCGCCCCGATTTACTGATAACCGAACAGGGGCTCAGTGTGACCGAACTGGATTCGGTTCCCGGTGGCATCGGCCTGACGGCTTGGCTCAACGAGGTGTACTCAAGAATAGACGCCGCACCGTCTGCCATCTATGCGCACCACTCGGAAGCGCGTCAGTCAGGGCCTGAAAACAAGCCTGTTATCCTGGGCGGCGCCGATGGCATGTTGCGCGGATTTGCCAGTATCTTCGGCGAGGCGCCCAGAGTCCACATTGTGGTTTCGGAAGAGGCCGCCACTTATCGGCCGGAGATGAATTGGATCGCCAGGCAGCTCGGCGAAACACGATTCAAAACTCAACCCGCTGCGTTCGAAGACTTCGCCGACGGCGACGCCGTGTATCGCTTTTTCGAGCTGTTCGATCTCCCGAATGTTCCCTCCTCAAAACGCATTTTCGAGCTGGCCTCTGCCAAGCGCATTCGATTGACCCCGCCACCCAAGCCGATCTTTGAAGAGAAAATGCTATTTGCGCTCCTGTGGAATCGGAACCTGCAAGGTTTTTGGCGGCAGGAACTCGGCGACGCCTTTTTCCAGCGCATGCTCCAGATGGTTCCTTACTCCTGGGTGGTGGACCCAAGCCCGCTTCCCCCGCAAGGGGCAATTCCGGAGTTGAACCTGACAGATTGGCGGCAACTCCAGTTATTGTCGCACAAAGACCGCGAGCTAATCTTGAAAATATCGGGATTTTCAGCCCATGCTTGGGGAGCGCGGGGAGTTTACCTGGGCAGCGATCTGCCGCACGCCGACTGGGCCGCCGCGGTGGACCAGGCCATCACCAGCTTCGCTCATTCGCCCTACGTGCTGCAGCGCTATAACAAGCCGGCCCTGGTCGACGCAACGTGGTTCGATTTCGATCGAAATGAAGTCATTCCCATGAAGGGCCGCGTGCGGTTATGTCCTTACTACTTCGTGAGTGGCGAGGCCGAGGCGGCTCGCGCGCAGCTGGGCGGTGTCCTGGCCACGATTTGTCCTGCAGACAAAAAGATCATCCACGGAATGACCGAGGCGATCTTTGCGCCCTGTTCGACATGACCCTGACGGAATATACGCTACTGGCGACCAGCTCGCTTTTTGTAATCATTGACCCGCTGGCCACGATTCCGGCGTTTTTGGCCATGACACCCACGGATTCACCGCAGCAACGCATCCGAATGGCACGATTGGCCTGCTGCGTGAGCGCCGGGGTGCTCATCGCGTTTGCGCTGGCGGGCAAATGGATTTTCAAATTCCTGGGCATCACTATGCCGGCGTTTCAAATTGCGGCCAGCATCGTGTTGCTGCTCGTGGCGCTGGACATGCTCCGGGCACAGCGCTCGCGGGTGCATGAAACCTCCGAGGAAACGGCGGCCGGCGTGGAGAAAACGGATATCGCCATCGCGCCGCTGGCCATCCCAATGCTGGCCGGCCCGGGAGCAATTTCCACGGCCATCCTGCTCCATAACCAGGCGGCCAACCTGACCCAGCGCGTCGCGCTGTATGTCTGTATCGTGGTGGTTTGTCTCGCTAGCTATCTGGTTCTGCGCGTGTCCGCGCACGGGGCCAAATGGCTCAGTCCCATCGCCATGAATTTGACCGTGCGCATCATGGGCCTTCTCCTGTGTGCCGTCGCCATTCAATTCATGGTCAATGCTCTCAAAGAACTGAAAACGGAATGGGCCGGCTGAAGCGGAGGAGGCGATACCAAACCGCCAACCGAGTGAAAGTTTAAACCGCGGATGACGCGGCTCACTCGGGTTTCCTTTGCCATCCGCGAAATCCGCGAAATCCGCGGTTTAAAATTCGGGCGGCTAAAATTCTTGGCGAAGCTGGAGGCTCCGCACAGTGCGAAATGCGCCCGTGCCGTATTTTTTTGACGAAACGACTTGCGGTTACGCTAGCCTGGGGCATCATGTAGCCGGACCTGGATCGCGGGGTGGAGCAGCCCGGTAGCTCGTCAGGCTCATAACCTGAAGGTCGCTGGTTCAAATCCAGCCCCCGCAACCAATTTACGGCCCTGAAACACGCGTTTCAGGGCCTTTTTTCTGGGCTTTTTGCGCGTTTAGTTAGCCTCTCGGCCTCGATTTGTGATACCATCTGCAACTCTTAATTCTCCTCACGTCAGTTCCTCCAGTCACGAGCGCGGTTTAATCGTAACTCCACCCATGAGGTACCCTTGAGGTCCCCGGTTAACTATTTCGTTGCAGACAGCGCGAGCATCCTGGGTGTCCAACTCTGATCGATCGGGGTGAGCACCAGCAGGACACCCTTTGTGCCGGCCTCCGCGGCACGCGCGATTTCAGCTTGGATCTGTTCGGGCGTAACATCCCACCCCTGCAATACGGCAAGAAGCCGGTGCGCAGGAATCCCAGGAGCCTGATAACGCAAGGGCATCTGCTGAAAGAAACCCAAAGCGCTGGTAATCCAGCCAGCCGAGTCGCCGTAAATTGGCAAATCACGCTGGAAGGCCCGATAGGGCAAGAGGACGCCTATAATGTCGGTCTGGGCGGCCAAAGGCTCGACTTGAGCGGTCCATTCCCGCCAACAGGTTCCGTGGAAGCAGCCAACGCCACCACACATCCCCTGCCGGTCATGCTCCTCGCACTCGGTCGTCCAAACCGGGATGACCTCGATCTGCGGTTGGACCCGCTTGATGCCCGCGACAAACTGAGCGGCCGCGTCATTAGGGAGGCGAGTAGCGGATTTCAAAGGCCCGTAATCGGTGGTCCAGCGGCATAAGGGATGACCGCAGCCGCAAGCGCTGGGAGGGCCCTGGAGATCGTTCAGGAAAAGCCGTCGCGGGGATGGCCGGTCCCGGAGCAATTGAGCAACGCGCTGCAGATGCGGCCCGAGCGTCTCGCGATAAAGCACTGGAACCCACGGATACACTTTGACGACCTCGTTGGACTGGGTCTTAGGGAACTGCGGGAAGAGTCGGCGCCACTCCTGGTGCGTTTGGATGCTGGCCATCCATTCGGGATGGGCGTCGGCCAGAGCCGGGTTGCGGGCGATCTCAATCCAGTAGTCCAGGTCCAGGCCGGCTCGGCTGACCCGGCCCGCTGCCAAGGTATCCACAGCCGCGTTGGTGTCGCTCAGGGCCAAGGCGATAGAAGTAAAGCCCTCGCGTTGCAATCCGAGCAGCCGGTCCGCACTGGCTTGGTCTGCACGCAGCAAAGCGATCTTGCACGAGGGCTGGGCCGCAGGGAGGGGGCTCGCCAGTCCGATCCAGACGAGAGGTAAGGCCACCAACAGACCTCCAGCGCGCAAGTGGGGCCGAGGCATCCCGACGAAGCAGGGCTTGGTGTTAGTGTCCGTAAACCTCTGTCTCCGGGTATTCCGCCGCCCAGGCGTACCAGCGGCACTGCACACTGCGGGCCCATTTGAGTTCTTTGCCGCGGAGAGGCCCATCGACAGCGCGGCCAGCCAGCGTCCAGCGCGAGCCGGTTTCCTTGTCCTTGAACGGGGCTGTCTCAGGAGATGAGGAATCTGCATAGAAGGTCAGAAGTTGATCTCCAAGCAACCGCTGATAGGCCACAGCACTGCGGGTCGGACCGTACCACCACACCGCGATCTCTTCGCCGGCGATCTTATCTATCCAGCATGCGCGCTCGACGGCTTCATCCAAAGGAAATGCCTTGCCATGGTCACCTAACTCAACGCCGAGGACAGGTTTCAACGAGGGCAGCCTGGGATTCGGAGTGCCCATGGTTTGCTCGACCTCCGCCCGCATCTGGGTCGGCAGCTCCGCCATCGGGTAACGCTTGCCGTCGAACAGGTCGTAAGCGGTTGACTCCGGGTGCAGCATCAGCCAGTAACCCCATTGAGTGGGAAAGCTCGGGAGGCGCTCCAGGTGCTGGCCCGCTTGGGGACCCTCGATGGCCCGCCCTGTCAGAGCCGACCAGATCGTGCCGTCCCTGCCCTTGACCACCATGACACCGCGGCGCCAGCCAAAGAAATCGTAACCATAATCTTTTTTGAAAGCGCTGACATAGCCACCATCCGGATCGTAGAAGAACAAACCGTAAGTGTCGTTAATCACGCGCGGGGCAGCCAGGAAATGCCGCAGCGGAATAGCTCCGCCATTGTGCGCGCCACGCACCCAGGCAATCACCGGGTCATCGGCTCGAATCAAACCCTTCCGCTGCTGAGTCGAGCAATAGGAGCAGGGCGGCTCAGTGAGCTGATGAAACTCACCTGGGCGAGGCAGGATGCCTTCCTCAGCGCTTTGAACCAGGGAGCCAGTCAATAACAAAGCCAATGCGAACGCGCGCGAGCGGAGCATAAATTTGGTTGGGCTATGACTTAATCAACACCACTCTTGCTGACTGCGCAAGGGCCTTTTTGCGTGAGGTGGTAATGCCTCAGTGAGGGAGGCTTGGTAGGGTAGTCTTGGTGGGGCGAGGCTCCCGCCGAGCCCTAACTAAAAGGATCAGGGCTCGGCGGGAGCCTCGCCCCACCAGCCATGACTGAACGGTTACGTGAGGTGGGGGCTAAACGATTAGACCTGTTTCCCTGCGGAGCGCAAGGCTCGCTGGTCACCCTGGCGCACGGTCACGCCCCCACGATCGAGCCGTTCCAGCAACGGCACCATGATACGGCGGCTTGTGCCCACTGCCTGGCGAAGCTCGCTAACTGTGGCTGAGCGATGAGTCTGCAGGAATGCCTTGACCAGCTCAGTGGCGGAAGTGAAGGCCTCTCTCAGTATCACGGTCTCGGAACCAAGTTCAACCACCTCTCCCGTTTCAATCAAAAAGCGCAAGGCCTGATGGGCGAGGGGGTCTTTGGCCAGTTCGTTGCGTGAAGGCGGCTCCAAGGGTTTGAGCGACAGTGCCGAACGCAGCCTGGCGCCACACGCCTGCAGTTGAGGGGGAAGCTCCGGTCGATGCGTACTGCGTTTGATCAGAGTGCCCACTTGAACGAAGCCCTCCTTCAAAAGGCTCGCCAATAACAATTCGATCGCCTCCGCGAAAGGCAAGCTATCCTGCACCACCAACCTCAGTTCGCTTAGGGGCAAACCTACCCGATCCGGAAACGCCCGGTGAGCAGCGTCAACCGCTGCCATGGCACGCTCCCGGAGTGCCGCCCACCAGGGCGGGTTGGCAATGAACCCTTGCACCAGCGTAGCTTTTGCTTCGCCAGCCAAACGGCTGAGGGCGGCCTCGACTTCAGCCCCGCTGAAGCCGGACTTTACGAGTAATCCCGAGCGCCGGACCAGGCCGGCTTGTTCGAGTTGCGCGGCCAGCCGCGCGCACGGGTCGCCAACGGCGGCCGCGCACTTTGCCAGAAACGCCTGGCGACCGGCATCGCGAAACGTCTGCGGACCGGCATCATCATCAAGGACGATCCCTCCAGCCAGGGTGGCTTGTTCGGGCCAATCGCGAACGATGAACCGATCATTGACGAAGGCGAATATCGGCGTCTCGAAACGCAATTGTGCGAGCGCAGCTTCGCCCGCCACGAGCTCCTTTTGGTTGCAGAACTGAACGCGGGCCGCCCAGTTCCCGCTGCCGAGGTGAATGCGAACTCGCGTGCCATCTTTCAGTGGGCGAGCAGTCGAGGCCCTGCCTTCGCGCAGCCGCTCAGAACGTGTCAACAGAACATCCAGGGCTGAACCAGGCTGACCGAATTCCGCCAGTGTAACGATGTCACCGCGTCCGACCCCTTCGTGGCTGGCAGCGCCACCTGGGTGGCCATGCACGCCTGTATCCGCCAGGTTGAGCGCCGTCCGGGTGCCCGGACCAATGGATGCCAGGTTTTGGTTGTGCGACTGGATGCTGCGGACCCGCGCGGCCTTTCCCGTCGGCTGAATCAAAACCGCCTGACTGACCTGGAGCGGGCCGCCCGTAAGCGTACCCGTGACCACCGTCCCAATGCCACGCAGCGTAAATGCGCGGTCCACCGCCAATCGCGGCTTGCCTATGTCGCGGGGGGCAGGCGCTTGAGAGAGCACCGAAACCAACGCGCCCTTGAGCTCATCGATGCCGGCCAGGGTGACGGTCGAAACAGGCACGACAGAGGCCCCTTCGAAGGGCGTATGACGAAGTTGTTGGCGAATGGAATCGCTGACCTGTGCTGGGTTCACTCCCGGAAGATCGATCTTCGTGAGCGCGATCACCATCCGAGTGACCCCGAGATAACTCAGGATTTGAAGATGTTCCTCGGTTTGAGGCATCCACCCGTCGTCGGCCGCCACGACCAATAGCGCGAGGTCCACCGAACCGACGCCAGCGACCATGTTCTTGACGAAATCCTCGTGGCCAGGAACATCCACCATTCCCAGATGGAAGTGCGATTGGGGATCGCTCGAACTCGACAGGTGGAGGTAAGCGAAACCGAGATCGATCGTGATCCCACGCGCTTTTTCCTCAGGTAGGCGATCGGGATCGATCCCGGTCAGCGCCTTGACCAGAGAACTTTTTCCGTGGTCCACGTGGCCGGCCGTGGCGAGGATAAAATGTTTGTCCATTCCAACTGAAAACGCGCCGTTCAAAGAGCCGCGCGAATCGCCTGCACCATTTCGGCATCCTGTCGCGGAAACACCGTCCGCAGGTCCAGCCTGTAACGGCCAGCCGAAAGGTAACCGATCACCGGCGGCGAAGCCAAACGCAACCGCGCGGCGAAGGCCTGCAACTCGACGTTGTGTGGCGTCAGGTCGAGGCTGACGGATGGAATCGCCGAACCAGGCAAGCTGCCGCCCCCGATCTGGGCCTTGCTCTCACCGACTCGAGCGACGACCGGCAAGCCTGCCACCGCGGCAACGGCCTTTCCGGCGCGCCCACGCAACTCCTCCAACGGCAGTCGCATCATTTCCAGCAATGGCATTTGTTCCGCGGTTCCATGCAAGTAGAGGTCCACTGTGGTTTGGAGCGCGGACAGGATCAACTTGTCGCAACGCAGTGCCCGAAAGAACGGTTCCCGCTTGAGGGCAACCACCAGTCTGGCTCGTCCGGCGATGATGCCGGCCTGAACACCAGCGAACAGCTTGTCCCCGCTGAAGCAGACCAGGTGAACGCCTTCCTTGAGCACCTCGGCTGGGGTCGGTTCGTGCTCGATGGGGGCGAGCCGTTCGGTGTCCACCATCGCGCCGCTGCCGAGGTCTTCGACGAACGGCAGCCGCTTCTCACGGGCCAACCCGGCGAGCGCGGCCGTGTCAGGTGATTGGACAAAGCCGCCCATGGCAAAATTGCTGCGGTGAACCTTGAGGAGCAGAGCCGTCTCACGGCCGATGGCCTTCGCATAATCCTTGAGCAAAGTCATGTTCGTTGTGCCAACTTCGCGCAGCCGCGCGCCGCTGGCTTCCAGAATCTCGGGAATGCGAAACCCTCCTCCAATCTGAATTAGTTCACCGCGCGAAATAATCACCTCCTTGCGCTCCCCCGCGGTGAAATGCCGCAAGATGAGCAGGAGCGCCGCGGCGCAATTGTTGGTGACCGTTGCGGCCTCGGCGTGGCAGAGAATCGCCAGGTTGTGTTCCAGGTATTCGGCGCGCCCACCGCGTTCACCGCTACTGAGATCATATTCAAGGTTGTTATAGCTGGCGGCAATTTTGCACAGGGTCTCGATCACTGCCGGGCCGAGCGGCGCCCGACCGAGGTTGGTGTGGATGAGGATGCCAGTGCCATTGATGACCGGCTGAATTCGTGACCAGCGCAGTGAATTCAGCGTGGTGCGGATAGGGTCCAGCACCTCCTGGAAATCACCAACGGTCCGTCCGTTCCGCAAGGCTGCCAGTTCGCGGCGAACAACTGCAACCAGCGCGGGTCGAGGCAGGTCTGTTTGCCCGAGAGCTTGCAGCACCTTCTCGACTGCGGGAATGGAACGGAGCTTCGACCTGGTCGTCATCCGGTCACGCGGATTCTGGGGTTCGCTGAACGGGCGACAGAGCCGATGACGGCGGCGCAGGGCGTGCGGTGCTTTTTCAAAATCCGCAGGACTTGGTCCAACCGTCGCGGCGGGACGGCCAAGAGCAACCCACCACTGGTCTGCGCATCGGCTAGCAGAAATTTGTTTGGATCCGCAACCGCGTTCCATTCGACTATCGCTTCCGCCTCTTCCAGGTTGTCGCGGGTCCCTCCCGGGATGCAATCCTTCTGCAGCAGTGCGAATACTTCATCAGTGATAAACGGGACGCGAGCGAAGGAGATTTCGGCCCGCACTCCGCTGGCGCGGCACATGGAGGCGAGGTGACCGAGAAGTCCGAAGCCAGTCACGTCAGTGCCCGCGCGCACCAGGCCCTGTTCGGCCAGCACGGCACCTACGGAGTTGAGATGGGTCATGCACGCCACGGCTTTGCGAGCTGAGGCGCGCGAGGTCAAGCCGCGCTTGATCCCGGTCGTGAGGATGCCGGTGCCTAGCGGCTTGGTGAGAACCAGCAGATCGCCGTGGCGCGCATTGGCGTTGGTGATCAACCGCCGTGGAGAAACCAGGCCGGTGACAGCCAGGCCATAGAAAGGTTCTGGGCTGCGGATGGAATGGCCTCCGACCAGAACGCACCCGGCTTGCCTGATTTTGGCTGCTCCTCCCAGCATTATGGCATGCACGACTCGGAGCGGAACGCGATCGGTCGGGATTCCCAGGAGGTTCATTGCGGTTAGCGGTCGACCGCCCATGGCATAAACGTCCGAAAGCGCGTTGGCGGCGGCGATTTGACCATACAGTAAAGGGTCGTCAACGATTGGTGTGAAAAAATCCACCGTTTGCACCAACGCACGGCCGCGGCCGATGCGGTAAACACCGGCATCGTCGGCCGTGGCGGTCCCGACGATTAACTTTGCATCCAGCACTCTTGGGAGCCGGCGCAGAACCTGCGCCAGGGCTTTTTGGCCTAATTTTGAAGCTCAACCAGCGCAGGAGGATAGCGAAGTCAGTTTAAGAATCTGCTCGCGCGACATGGCAATCACCTCCTCTCCGCGGCAGCCCGAGGCTGCCCGCTCGCTGGCCTCGAGTTGCGGCTGAAGCGGAAAAGCTGGCGGAGAGGGTACGAATCGAACATACCCCGGCTCGTGAAACGAGCCGACAACGGTTTTGAAGACCGCGGAGGCCACCAGGCACCCTTCACTCTCCGTCGGACCCGACCCTTATTGCCGGCAAGCAATGATGGCAGACTGGCTGGACTTCCAGACGTAAACGGCCGTGAGAGAGGCTCCGGCCATTGTTGGGTAGGGGTCACAGGAAACTAATTAGGCTGCTCAAGCTCGGAGGTCAAGCGTAAGTCACAAGCCCTCCCGAAGTTCGCGGGCCGCGGTCGCCAGCGCGCCCAATTTGGCCACCGCGACCTTTTCGCTAGCCATCGGCCGATTCGCAAAGGTGGAAAAGCCGCAATCCGGGTTCAGGAAAATGGCCTCAGGTGGGTAGAAGGCCAACGCGCGCTGGACGCGGCGCAGGATCTCGTTTGGCGGTTCGATGGCAGCGGTGCGTGGGTTGACTACCCCCAGTCCGATTTCCGGCGCCGCGAATCGCATGAGATCTCCGGCCCGCTCGGTCGAGTATTCAAGCACCAGTTGGCGCACCGGGATGCGGCTGAACGTCTCGGCGAGCGCGTCGTAACTCCCACGCAAAAGCGTCGATTCGTTGCGACTCCAGTTTCCCCGGCACACGTGGAGTCCGAAGCGTACGCCACCGAATCCCTGAAGAACCTTCTGCGCGAGGTGAACGGCAAAGTCGAGTTCCTCGGCCGGATCCTTCCTGGCAGCCAGGGCAGCGCACATGAAGGTGCGGGTTGTTCCCGGCGCGAAGACCAGTTCGGTGAGGACTGGTTCGTCCAACTGAATGAAAGCGACCCCGAGCGCAAGCAACTCGACAATTTCCTCCCGGAGTACTCGCACCACGTCCTCTCCCAGAGCCTCTTTGTCGAAGTAAGTGGCGCTGCTGGCTTCCTTGACCCACATCGAACGCGTCAGGAGATACGGCCCGGGCAGTGTGATCTTGATTGGTTTGTTGGTTAGGGTCTTGAGGAAACGCGCGTCATCGGCCGCCAACGGGCGCCGCCGAGCGAGCCGCCCGACACAGGTTGCGTTGCTGATGGAGTAAGCGGGGACGTCCAGTGTTTGCAGCAGGCGCTCGAAACCGATTTTGTCCTCAATGAGGTCGAGCAATTCGAGGAGCGTCATCAACCGAGTGCCCTCGAGTCGCGTGGCGACAAACGAGACAAAATTGTCGCGTCGCTGCTCGCCATCGGTCACGATGTCCGCGCCCGCTTCCTCTTGCCAACGCACTACCTGACGGACGGAATCATCGGCGACTTGCTGAAATTCGTCTTCCGGGATCTCACCTTCCCGCCAGAGCCGCTGGGCGCGCAAAACGGCCCTGGGACGCGGCCAGCTTCCGACGGTGGTAACTGGAAATAACGGCAAGGCGCTCACGCCGTCATGAGCCGGCAAAGAAATGCTGGCGTTGCACTGCTTCGCTGAGCGGACCGAACCCGCTGGTACGGGCGGGAAGCCATTTCTTAAGTCCCTCAAAATCCATCATTTCGCGATGCTTGGCGTTGTTGTAATCCATCGAATAAAGAGTCTTCAACCAGCGCTGCTCGTCTTCGATTGGGAAATCGGGCCGAACAGTGAAGACACAGTGATCAAATCGATCGGTCGTGGCCAAGATGGCGAACTTATGGCTGTCGATGCGCCCGTCTCGAGTCCAGGATTGCCAATTCAGGTCCAGCATCGCGCAGGCGGCTGCTTCGCCTCGGCTCACGCACTGAAAAGCCTCCCATTCCCCGCCAACGTGGTCACCATGTTTTCCGGTCATTAGGTCGAAGTGGCGCACGGTGAAGTCGCGTCCTGGTTCCAGATCATGCCGTTGTAAAAAACCGATCGGAATGAGCGTCGCTTGCGGAGAATCCTTCGCCCCAACCGCGACAGTCTTGCCCCGCAGATCGGACAATTTGCCCACGCCGCTGTCTCGGCCGACAACGAAATGCGACGTCCGGTCGCGATCAGTATCCCGCATCGCAACCGCCCGGCATGAGCCTCCTGACTGTCGTTGGGCATCCAGCCAGGCAAGCGGTGAATTCCAGGCGAGGTCCAAATGGCCCTCCAGAAGGGTCTTCACTTGCAGTTCGTAATTCGTGAAAAACACTACATCCATCGGGCACCCGCTGGCTTCGAAAAACTCACGAATGATGTCCCAGATGATGGAGACCTTGGGATCGTAAAGAACGGCGCCGACGATAATGGGTTTGAGATTTTTCATGCTGAATAAAGGCGCTCCTTGCGTTTCAGAAAGGTTCCATGCCGCAGAGCGCTCGGCCCAGGGATTCGTAAGCCTGTTCGGTCGTGGGCGACATGACCACCGCCGCCCGCGCGTCGCGAAACCGCCGCTCGATGCCGAGCTGCCGGCTGAAGGCCGCGCCGCCACACGAGCGCATCGCGAGGTCAGTAACTTCTATAGCCGTTTCAGTTGCTGAAGCTTTGATCTCAAGCACCAGCGTCTGCGCATCGGCCCGCGCGGCCTCGACCGCGTCCAGGGTGCTGACCAGATGCGCCCGTGCGCGGTCGACCATCAAGCGCATCCGGGCCAGTTGCGCTCGGAGATTTGGCAAATCGCAAAGGCGCATTTGCAGGTGTTCGAGCTTCGAGCCCGTGAGGTGTGTTTGAGTCGCTTCGATGGCTGCTTCACAGATCCCCAGCGCTATTGCCGCCTGGCACAGATTAAACAGCGGAAGCACCACGCCCATCAGGGTCTCAAAACCCTTTCCAGCTTCGCACAGTGCCCGAGTCGCCTCGTCGATCAACACTCCTTCCAGACGCATCGGCGCGCTTTGGTTGCCGCGCATGCCAAGCGCATTCCATTTCCCGCTGACGCTAAGTCCGGGATCGCTGCGCAGCACCAAATAGACCATCGACTGCATCGGTTCCGTCGCGCCGTCCCATCCTGTAGAGACCGCGTATCCATCCGCATAGCCGGCGGACGTTACAAAAGATTTATCCGCGGAGAGAAGAACCTTTCCGTCTTGGTTGACGCGGGAGGCTCGACTGACCGGAGCCCAACAGTGGCTGCGCGAACCCCTTTCACTAAACGCAAGTGTGCTGAGATGACGGCCCGCGGCCGCATCGGTGAGTTGGGCTCGCGGCTTTTTGGGAGCTGCCAGGTAGCTGGCGATGCCGAGGAGGTGCATCATATAGATCATCGCCGTGGAGGCACACCGGCGGGCAACTTCCTCAAGGACGGCACACGCCACACGCGCCCCGTGGCCCATGCCGCCATAGTCGGGTGGGATGGTCAAGCCCAGCAGACCGGCATCGCCCAGCGCTTGCACGGACTCCTGTGGGAAAGCGGAGGTCTCATCAACACGATCCGCATGCGGAGCGATTTGGTTTCCAGCAAGATCGCGCGACCGCGCGATTAGGGCAGATTGTTCAAGCGTGAGGTGATACATACTCAGCAAGTCGTTTCATAGCAGCTGCTAAGCTTGTTAGAGCGGGGTCACGGAGAATGTAAATCCGCACCGGCTAAATGGCAATCTCAAAATCGACCTGCACTTGCGCGCACTTGGCCAGGGTCAGATAAAGCGGCGACCGCGCCAGCGTCTCTTCCAGGAGCTGCTTCACGACCGCTTCCTCCTCCAGGGTGCTGACGTAGATCTGCAGCCGCAACGTCTCAATCGATGCGTCGCCTTCTTCGCCCACCACCTCAAGAAAAGCCAGTGGGTTGACCAACCAGACTTTCACCATACCCTCCAGCTGCCGAATCTCGACTCGCCTTTTCCCCGCGCGCAGCCGCAGACCATTCATCACATCCGCTGCAAACGCTCCCGCAAACATCTCCAGGGCACTAATGCCGGAATAGCTTTCATCAAAGGTGAGCGGTGAGCCAATCTCGAATCGTTGTCGGCGCACGTAGGCCACAAGCGAATCCCGGCTCTGGGAGGCGACTCGCAACTGGCAGGTGGGCGTGGCCGGTTGGCTCATTGCTCCGGACGCTGCCCGAATGCCGATTCGCTGGCAAGGCGGTTTTCGCGAACACATCCGGCCCCCGGCCCGAGCCAATGTCGTCGAGCTTCCCGAGAGCATTCCCAGCATTGACAAGGGCCTCTCTTCAAGTTCAGTTACTTCCGGCTTACTCCGAACACTGCGAAACTGCCGTGAAACCTATTTATCTCGATTACAATGCGAGCACGCCCATCGCACCGGAAGTGGCCCAAGCGATGCGCCCGTTTTTGAGCCATCACTATGGCAATCCATCCAGCCCTCACTGGGCGGGTGCGCCTGCCAGGCAAGCGATCGAGAAAGCGCGCGGCCAGGTCGCCCAACTCCTCGGCTGCGCTCCGCAAGAAGTCATTTTCACGAGCGGCGGCACTGAGGCAAACAACCACGCCATCAAGGGTGTGTTTTTCTCGCCGCGCAAGAAAGGCAACCACATCGTCACGTCTCAGATCGAACATCCGGCGGTGCTTCAGCCTTGTCGGTTCCTCGAACGCTTGGGGGCGGAAGTCACTTACCTGCCCGTGGACGCCACCGGTTGCGTGAACCCCGAGGATGTTCGAAAGAGCATTACTCCGCAGACCATTCTGGTCAGCGTAATGCACGCGAATAACGAGGTGGGCACGATTCAATCCATTGCGGAAATAGGCCGTATCACTCGCGAATGTGGCGTCTTTCTCCACACGGACGCCGCCCAATCCGTGGGCAAAATACCCACAAATGTCACAGAACTCGGTGTGGACTTGCTCACGGTGGCGGGACACAAGCTTTACGCACCAAAGGGTGTGGGCGGCCTCTACGTCAGGCAAGGCGTACCACTCGAAGCCTTGATGCACGGCGCCGGACACGAGGCCGGCCGGCGCGCCGGCACCGAAAACGTACTGCTTGACGTCGGCCTCGGTGCAGCTTGCGAACTGGCCGCGGCCGATTTGGAACCCCGCCGTGCGCGGCTGGCCAAATTGCGAGATTACTTTCAATCCGGATTGAAGGACCTCTTCGGAGACTCGCTGCATCTTAACGGCCATCCCACCGAGCGTTTGCCCAACACGCTCAACGTCAGCTTTGCCGGCCGCCTCGGCACCGAGGTGCTGGAAGCCCTGGATGGGGTTGCGGCATCCACTGGCTCTGCTTGCCACAGCGGACGCCGTGAGCTTTCACCCGTGTTGAAGGCGATGGGCGTCTCAGAAAGCATTGGCTTGGGCGCAGTGCGCTTCAGTCTGGGACGCTGGACGACTGCCGATGAACTTGACCAAATATTAGCCTTGTTCCGATCGCGCATCTTGAACCATCGACCTTGACGATCAGATCAGGCGACATCCTTGACATCCAACCCGATCGATACGAGGTGGGGTTTGACACGAGGTCTGCTTTGTAGATGAGGGCCCTGCCTTGTTCCGCGACGCAGCTGCTTCGGGCGCTATAACGCCTTTTGGGCCGCTCGTAGCATCGGGTCGAGTACGGATGGCCTTTGGGTAAATTTCGGCAAGTATGCTGTTGACAAGTCGACATGAATCCCCTTAATTTCTTGATTAAGCATCGCTCCTTATCTTTTCAGGAGTAAATGTGCTGGAAAAGGCAGGAGCGGCGCGCGTAAAAAAATGTCAGGCAACGACCAGCCGTAAACCAGCCAGTGGACCGTCAACAAAAACATTCTGATTTGAACGGAGGCATATGAAATTCGATAACCTGTCCCAAACTCGCATTAACGCGAGGCAGCCGTTGCTGGCGCGTCATCAAACGTCGCACACCCGGATTTCTCGCAGGAAATTCATTGCGGCGACGGCCGGTGCCTCGGTGCTCGGCTCGGGGCTCTTTCGGCCCCTGTCCGCTTTGGCCGCTCCTGGCATCGGCGACCTGCTACCCGTCCCAAACACGCTGAACGTCTTTGGCGTGGACATTCACGTGCAGGTTCCACCAAAGACCGGGGCCAATACCGATCCGGCCACGGTTTGGAATTTCCAAGGCTACTCGGGTATTGGGCTTATTAACACGACGGCGACGCAGACCAATAGGAAAACAGGCGTCGTCCGGGAAAACCTGGACTCTCACGGCAATCACATGACCTTCCTCCAAGGCGTTTACCAGGGACGGGATGGCCACGTCCGGGAAGGGATTTTCGCACTGGTCTGAATTGACGTCTATGACCCCCAGTTTGGGGGTGCGCAGATCCATGATTTCAACCCTGGTATCAGGCAAGATGGACTCTTCTGGACGACGGTCCTCGACCCAGAAGATGTCCAGGTCGACTTGGCCGCTGGCACCGCAACCCTTGAAGTGGACGATCTTCACATCAGCGATTACGGGGACATCCAGAACGCTATCACAGGCGACGATGGCCCGCCGGCACCCGCTATTGTTTCGTTCAAAGTCCAGTGGACGGCCACTGGCGCCCTTGTTCCTCGGAATAACGCGGCTCAACAATTCCGTGGTGAGTTCTATGACTTCCCAAACACGGTCGCGCAAATCGAGTACCAGATCCGCACGGGCGATTTAGACATTGTGTCCGCGCCGCTGGCCGACTCGAAGACCGCTGCTGCAGAGTTTGGGCAAGAGAGTAACGGGTCATTCTACTGAACCGAACGCTGCTGTTCAAGTCCGTGGGGGGGGGAGCGGCGGTTCCGAATAACTCCTTTGCAGCCGAGAACCGCGGTGCGGGCTTGAAGGAGCTAATTAAAGGTGTTGGCCAGCAGGGGGGCCGCTCCTTTTCTCCTCGTGGAGCAAATGTACTAATAGCCGGGAGCGCCGCCTGAAAAAAAATGTGGGTCGCAAAGGTCACTTTGTCTATGAAAACGATGGCCACCGCGCTAAGCGGGCGTGCGCGTCAGCATCGAGGGGAGTTCGTATTGGCGTGACTGGACCTCCATCGGGGCCAGTTTGACCTCAACCATTTCCGCACTCAGGTTCACTTCGGCTCGCGCATTTCCGCATTTCCGGATAGGCCATTCTTGCCTTTCCCGGTAACAACTGGCGCCATTACGGCGGAGATGGGAGCAGGAAACGCCATATCGATGCCCGCCCATCTGGCACCTCTTGGATTTCTTTAAACACAAAACCAACAGAAAGGACTAAGCGTATGCAAAGAAAGTCGGCTAATCAGCAACAACGACCGGCATGGGAGAGCAGGACCTGGCGCGGACTCAGCCGCCGCAGGTTCTTCCGGAACGCAGCGGGTACCGGAGCGGTGCTTGCGCTCGGCTCAAAAATCGGAACCGCCAGGGCGGAAGGAGACGACGACCACCCTTGCCAGGCCCCACCAAGGCCCATCCCGCACATCACCAGTCCGCCCGGGATACACTTCTTCTTTCCCGGCCCGGTTGACGCGGATTACGTAACAAGCCCCACCACTGGCCACGATCCCTCCACCATCACCGACTTCCAGGGTGTGATAGCCTCGGCGGATATGGTATTCTCGGGCACCGGAACGGATCTCAACACGGGCAAGAGCGCTACCTACAACTTCCACGCGGACATGCGCTTTATGAAGGGTGTATTCGTCGGTCTCGATAATGAAGAGCACCACGGCGAGATTGGCTTCGTGTGACTTGACAGCCTCGGGGGCCCGTTGGGTCCCCATTCGTATGACCCGGGAATTATGGCTGGTTCGCTCGTCACATGGGGGGTTCGTTACCCTGTTGGCAGCGGCGATGTGGACATTGATGGCGGAACCGCGCTATTAAAGGTTCACGGGGTCTGCTCGGTGTTTGATGTTTTCACCGTTCCGAATAGCTTCGATCCGACACACGCGCTTGGGATTTTCAGCGCGGTCATTGATTCGATGAGGATCGATTGGAGCGGTGTAACCCGCAGCGTTCTGGGATTCAGTGACTCGACCAGCAAATTCCGGGGCGACTTCTACCAGTGCTCCGCCAAAATCGCAGTCGAGGCCACGACGCCACCGGATACCGGGAACGGCTTCCACTTCAAATCCGATCCGGCGACGACCACAACCAACTTCGCCCAATTCGGCACGGAGCATAACGGCGTGTTTTTCTGATTGAGCCGTAGTTAGGGGTTTAATTGCCTACGCGGCGGGCAGCTCATTTGGGCGCCCGCCGCAGTGGTAGCCTTTGCCGCCGGCCAGTATCCCAGCGGGCCAAAAAACTGTAAGAATTGGTGAACTGCGTCGTTGTACCGACTGGTTATGCGATCTGGTTGGCACGTTTTGTCCGCCGAATGCGCATTGGATGATCGAAGCACATCACCGAACGAGTGAAAGCAGATGTGTATTTGAATTTCATGGTTGGAAGACGCTGAGTAGATGCGGGCTTTGGCTGAGCTCGATACTGTGCGCTCCCAACGACGTAAGCCAATCATGATGAACCGAAATCAAACGAAACCAAGAAATACCAAAACCAAAGGACAGTCATGAAGAATCCAAAAACAGAAACGGATCGATTCCTTCCACGATGTACAAGGCGTGCTTCGCTCGCGCTGGTCATCGGGCTGGCCGTCACCTCTTTCGCCTGGCTGGCGGCTCGCGCTGGCGGGGACGGCGCGACCCGCCTGCGTTGGGACCTCATCCATCTAACGGTCAATACCCAGGGCTCCTTCCTGGATGCAGGTGGCATCGACTGGGCCAAGGCGGCCGACGGCTCGCAAATCACGCTAACCGGTTCGGGAACCTGGCTATCGGCGCCGGGTGAAGGAGAGCATGGGGAGGGAGCCGTAACCGGAGGGGGAACTTGGGAAACGTTCGATAATACCGGAATATCCACTGGTAAAGGCACTTACACCGTTACGAGACTCATCGAGTACACAGAGGTTCCTGGCGTCACTCCCGCTGTAGGCACTATCGATAGCATTGGCAACCCTGAAGACTCTCGCGCCGGCCTTGTTATCTTCAAGGTCCTTTACTCGGACGGCGAAGAAGGAGTGCTCACAATCAGTTGCCATGGCGGGGGACCAGTGCTAGCGCCAAACACGGTATTCGAGGGGATCACCACGACAAAGGGCTTCGTCGGGTATGTTGACCGCGGTAAACCTGTCGGCGGAGTCGATGCGAACAGGACTGCATTTCACATTCTGCCTCACGGCGACGATGACGGCCACGAGTAGAGTAAGTAAACTGCGTAGTCCACTTCGCCGGCGACCCTTGGGTCGGCGGCCGGAGTGGGCGAGGGCAAGGTTCATTTCCGCGATGGTAAGCCAATCCTAAGCAGCCCAAAACACACCAAAACACCAAACTCAACCACACAAGGGAAATCATGAAACAGTCAAAAATAGAAATAGTTCGATTCGTTCCACGGTGCGCCGGGCGCGCAGTCCTCGCTCTGCTCATTGGACTGGCCGTAACCTCTTTCGCCTGGGTGGCGGCTGGCGCGGATGACGGCGGGGGGGCTACCCTCATGCGCTGGGACCTCATTCATCTCATTAAAGGAGTGGTCAGTTCCGGCGGGTTCGATTCCGCCAAGGCGGCCGACGGCTCCCAGATCACGCTCACCGGTTCCGGAACCTGGATATCCGATCCGGATCAGGGAGAACACGACCACCAACGCGCGACGGGAGGGGGAACTTGGACGACAATCGACGGTAAAGGCGCTTCCACGGGCAACGGCTCTTACATTGTCACCGGGGTCGCTGACTCCGAAGTGTTTCCCGGCAGCAATGGTTCACCTGCCCTAACCGACAACATCGGAAGTGCTGAGGATGCTCGCGGTGGTTTGCTGATCCTGCGGGTCCTTTACTCCGACGGCGAGCGAGGGGTACTGACCGTGAGTTGCCATGGCCCGGGAACTCACGTTCCCAACACGGTTTTCGAAGGCATCACTGCGACCAAGGGCATCGTCGGCTATGTTGACCGCGGCCAGAACGAGGATCCTACCGTCGATGCGAACCGCACTGTCTTTCACGTCTTGCATCACGCCGAGCACGCCAGTGGCAAGGGAACTTCCTTGCTCGGCCCGGGCATTGTTAGCGAATTTCGTTTCGACCAACGCCACGTCGAATGCAAAGTGGACCACGCAGTTATGAAGGACGGGACGGTGATGCAAATGTCCATGGAGAGTACGAGTGTGGACTTGGTGGCAATTGACAGCGTGGTCAAGACCGTGACCATCACCGGCTCAATGGTTTCGATTGTGAACTTGCTGTCGCCAGACGGTACGAAGGTTACCATGACTGAGACCGTGCCGTACACTGCCTTTGCTAAGGACGACGACACACCAGGCGGGGCCGACGTCTTTTCACTCACGGTCACCTATGATCCCAATGCGCCTAAGCCGAACCAGTTTGGTTTGTTCGGCAGTCCAGCGACCTTCACCGGCCCGACTCTCACGGGCGATGTCGAAGTCGAATAACCGTGGCCTCGACGGCTAACCATGTGAACCGCGCTGAGTTTCACGTCTGCGCGATTTGATGGCTGCTTACCCGCTCGCATCCCGCCCTGACGCCCAGGTGTCGGTGCGCGGGATGCGGGCGTGAAAAACTTAAGAAATTAATCATGAACCAATCCCTGAATTACAATTCCAAACCCTCCCTGCTGCTAGGTTTGACAATTGCATACAGCCTCAGTGGAGCTTTAGCTTCGCGCGGAGCCGAAATCGGCCGCGAAGTGGCTATCCCACGTCACCTGCAGGATGGGGAGGAGTTTCAAGTGTCACTCAAGCAACTTCTCGAGCATGGGCGCAATCTCTTCACGGCCTCCTGGACGATCGAAGAAGGCGGTGGCCGGCCTCTCATGAAAGGAACCGGAGCGCCGTTGAGCGACCCGAGTTCTCCCCTCCTCTTCCCTCGCAACTTCAACCGGCTCTCTGCTCCGGACGCCAATTCCTGCTCAGGTTGTCACAACCTGCCATTCGGGATTCCCGGCGGCGGCGGCGACATCGTCGCCAACGTCTTCGTTCTGGGGCAGCGCTTCGATTTCGCGACGTTTGACCGCGTTGATTTCATGGCGACTAGAGGTTCCTTGGACGAATTGTTGCGCCCGGTCACGCAACAAACCCTCGCCAACTCGCGCGCCACCATCGGCATGTGGGGTTCTGGGTTTATCGAGATGCTGGCCCGGCAAATGACCGCCGATTTACAAGCCATTCGCGACGTGACACCACCGGGTGGAGCCAGCCCGCTTTTGACTAAGGGCGTCTCGTTTGGAACCATTATCCACAGAGCCAATGGCACATGGGACACTTCCCAGGTCGAGGGGATCCCCGCCCCGAGCCTGGCCACTGCGGGACCCCTTGCCCCGCCCAGTCTTGTTCTGCGCCCCTTCCACCAGGCCGGCAACCGCGTTTCGTTGCGCGACTTCTCCAACACCGCCTTCAACCACCATCACGGCATCCAATCGACCGAACGCTTCGGCAAAGATACCGACCCGGACGGCGACGGCGTCGTCAACGAGATGACTCGCGCCGACATGACCGCAGTTTGCATCTTCCAGGCCACCATGACGGTGCCCGGTCGCGTGATTCCCAACGATCCGGATATCGAGGCGGCGGTCCTGGTGGGCGAACAGCGGTTCCAAAGCGTTGGCTGCGCGCAATGTCATGTGCCCAGTCTGCCATTGGACAATCAGGGCTGGATTTTTACTGAGCCGAATCCTTACAACCCGCCCGGCAACCTGCGCCTGGGCGAGGCACCCACTCTGGCGGTGGACCTGACTTCGGACGAACTGCCCTCGCCGCGGTTGAAGCCTGACGATTCCGGCGTGGTCTATGTCGAGGCTTATACGGATTTGAAACTACACGACATCTGCGCCGGCTCAGACGACCCAAACATCGAACCGCTCGACATGAATCAGCCCGCCGGCTCCGCTGGGTTCTTTGCCGGCAACAGGAAGTTCCTCACGAAGAAACTCTGGGGCGCGGCCAACGAACCACCTTTCTTCCACCATGGCAAGTTCACCACCATGCGGCAAGCTGTGCTGGCTCATGCAGGCGAGGCGCTGGCCAGCCGCCAGGCCTTCCAGGTCCTAACCAAGTACGAGCAGGACTCCATTATCGAGTTCCTCAAAACCCTCCAAGTGTTGCCCCCGGGCACACGGCACCTGGTAGTCGATGAGAACGGCCACCAGAAAAGATGGCCGCCGAACGCTTCGGAGGGTGATGACCTACATCGGTGATGGCAAAGCCAAAATGGCGCCCCAGGAATCTCAGCTCTCGTTAGGAACTAACTAAACCGCTTCCAGGCCCTTCCGGGAATTTTTTCCTATGCCTGCAATGCAATCGCGCTGAAGGAGGATCTGGCGCGTGAGAAGGACGCGTAAAAGGCGCAGTAGTTTGAACGAAATCGCTCTCAATGGATCAAACTATCATGCTCAGCGCCCGCAGCGGTTTTTCATTGCGATGGTTAGCGATAATGTTGCTCCTCGCCTGTTTCGCGGCGGTGCTTGCGGCCACCGCACAGGAATCCACCCGCCCTGGCGAGCCCGGTCTGAGAGTGGGCCAGCCGGCGCCGGCATTCCGCCTAAAAAGTGCGGACGGAGCCGAAGTGGCTCTGACGAACTTGCTCACGCGAGGCAATGTCGCGCTCGTCTTTTACCGCTCCGCCGATTGGTGACCTTACTGCCGCCAGCAGCTAGTTGAGCTGCAAACCAACCTCAAGGACATCGAAGCCGCCGGCCTGCAGGTCGTCGGCATCAGCTACGACTCGATCGCGGTGCTGCAGCGCGCGCAAGCCAAACACCACATTACTTTCCCGCTACTGTCCGATGAAGGCAGCCGGACGATTGACGCCTACGGAGTTCGGAATCGCGAAGCTGAGGGCCGGGCCAAGGGGATACCGCACCCGGCTACTTTCCTGGTGGACAAGCAAGGCGTCATCCGGGCCAAGCTGTTCTATGAAGGCTATACCAAGCGGCATACGAGCCTGGAGTTGATTCAAGCGGCGAAAGCACTTCGTTAAACCCCGTTCATTCCGATCGTGAGTGAGCCTCGCCACCGGCCGGCCCGTTCTCGCAACAAAATCCATTGGGTCATGGAGTGCTCGGGAGGAACAGCCTCTTCTTACAGCGTCACCGTAACACGGTTGTAACAATTCCGCCACTTTGGCGTCATCACGGATTCCTAATGTCCCGCGGATGAGAAACCAGCCGGCGCCGGGTTGATATTGAGTTTGAAGTCTACCGTTCCGGACCACGCGGGAATTTGAACTCTTTTCAATGGAACTTCAAGGACAGCCCGAGCACCTGCCGAGGTCGGCCGGGAAATGCAAGGCAAGCGCTGACGCAGCCTCGTTCCGGCTTCATTGCGTCGCCCCTCATACCTGCGGCTGTCACGTTTCGTCACCGGCTTTGTTCCTCGCCCTCCAGCAGTGTTCATTTGCGTCGTGGTGCATGCCCGTTTTGTTCGTCTTCGTCTCCGCGTTAAGCCTCTCGGCCTCCGAACGGGCTGCTGAACCGAAGTTCAACGTCCAAAACTATGTTGTAAACGGAGGCGTTGCTCTTTCCAGCAACACGGTGAATTCTATTTTGTCGAGGTACACTGGAACAAACGTCAGCCTCGCAGAACTGGCCAGCGCCGCCACGGACCTGCGCTCGGCGTACGCCCAGGCGGGCTACACTAATCTCAGCGTTGCCATTGCCCAAGACCGCATTACCAACGGCGTGGTTACCATGAATCTTTTTCGAGGGCTTATGCCACAAGTCCTTATTTCAGGAAAACGATACACTAATACCAACACCCAACTGGAACTCACGAAAATTGCCAAGCCGGCAGTGCCCGGCAACACAAACGCTCCGCCTGGATTCCGTGTTCAAGCCTACGAGATTACCGGTGACACCTTGCTCTCCACGAACACCTTGATGTCTATCTTCGCGAAACGCACCGGAACCAATGTCACCATCAATGAAATCCTGCAAGCCGCTAGCGATCTGCAGTCAGAGTACCGCAGCCGGGGCTTTCCGACAGTGGTGGTTTCATTGCCACAGCAAACCCTGAGCAATGGCATTGTTAAAATCAAAGTGTTTGAGGGTAAGATCTCCGATGTGCTTGTGGTCAAAAATCATTTCTTCAGCTCGAATAACGTCATGCGCGCCCTGCCCGGGCTCCACACCAACACCATTTTGAACGGGACGCTGTTCCAAGCCGAACTCGACCGTGCCAACGCCAACCAGGACCGCCAAATCTATCCTTTCATCGAGCCTGGCCCTGTCCCTGACACATCCGATCTGCGCCTCGAGGTTAAAGACCGCCTGCCGCTCCATGGCAAAGTTGAGTTCAGCAACCAAAGCTCCCCCGGCACACCCGAACTCCGCCTCAACAGTTCCGTTGCCTACAATAACCTCTGGCAGTTGGAACACTCCGCCGGCGTCCAGTACAGTTTTTCTCCCGAAACCTATAAATCTGGCGACCAATGGGCCTTTTACGACCAGCCCCTCGTTGCCAATTACAGCGGTTTTTATCGGCTTCCCATTGGCAATTTCGAACCGGTGGAAGACATCATCACCGGCAGCCAGGGCACTTTCGGCTACGACGAGGCTACGAGAAAATTTCGGCTCCCTCCCTCCTCGGGCCGGCCTGAACTGAACTTCTACGGAAGCCGTTCCACTATCGACAGCGGTCTGGAAATCCTTTCCGACCAGCTCATTTATGACGTCCCCGGTGTGCGCCAGGTTTCCCGTCAGGATGTCCAGCAGGACATCACCCTAAACCAGGGAGTTGGGTTTCGCTTAAGCGCGCCTTTGCCCGAGCTCGATAAGTGGCGATCCACTCTTTCCGCCGGATTGGATTACAAGGATTATGCCCTGACGACCTTCAAAACCAACAACTTTTCCTTTACAGAAATAACCCTCAATGCAAACGGGGTTCCCAACCCTCCGGTGGTTAGCAAAGTTGCCTCGCCAGTGCCAACGACAGTTCGGTCCGTGGAGTACCTGCCGCTGTCTTTGCATTGGGATGCGACCAGGCCCGATAAAACGGGAATGACCACGTTTGGTTTTGGATACACTCCGCAGTTTCTAGGCCAGCTTTTCTCCGAAAACAGCGTGGCAAATTTTCAGAGCGTCGCCGGCTCGACTAAGGCCAATGGCTACTACCAAATCCTCACCGCCAGCCTGGCCCGCGACCAGGTGCTTTACAAAGAATGGCGCCTCGGCGTGCGCATGGACGGTCAATGGGCCAACCAGCCGCTCATCAGTAACGAGCAGTTCGGCATCGGCGGCCTCAACGGCGTGCGGGGCTACCGAGAAGGCGAAATCTTCGCCGACACCGGCTGGCGCCTGACCTCCGAACTCAAAACCCCACCCCACGTCGTCGGCACTGTCTTCGGCAAAACACCCCTCGTTGTACGCGGCTCAATCTTTATGGACTACGCCGAAGGCTATTTGCTCGACCCCAACGGTCGAAACTCGCGAATTCCCCTTTGGGGTACCGGCTTTGGCGGCGTCGCGACCATCGGCCCTCACTGGGAAGGTCGCCTGCTCTTTTCCTGGCCACTGGAAACCACCGCCACCACGCAAGCTGGCCAACCTCGCTTCGACTTCGGTCTCAGCTTCCAATTCTGAACATCAAACGCTGAAACGCTGAAACGCTAAAATGCTGAAACTGAAATGCTGAAATGGCAAAGCTGCTAAAAGCCAAAATCTCCTCTCGTCATTCAGCGTTTCAGCGTTTGCCTTTTCCAGGTTCTTCCCCGATTCGCGTTCATTCGCGTTCATTCGCGGTTAGAATGCTTTCAGCTTTTCAGCTTTTCAGCGTTTGTTTTTTCCGTCACGCCTTTGTAACATTTAAACACTTCGGACTTGCGCTCTTAGGAGCTACTGTTTTCTTCGTGAGAATTTTTGCTGTTCGTGTCTGCGAGCCTCGTCAGCTTTGCGCTGCTGGTGGCTTCCATCCGTGTGTATCCGTGTTCATCTGTGGTATAATTCTTACCTGTTGCCTGTGCCTACCTCAGGCCCACGCCAATCCGGTCGGTGCTTCTGTGGCACAGGGCTCCGCCTCGTTCACGACCCAAGGTTCGCACCTGACCATCCAAACCTCCGATCACGCCTTCATCAACTGGCAAAGCTTCAACATCGGACTCGGCGAGATCACCTCGTTTGTCCAGCCTTCCTCCACCTCGCTCGTTTGGAACCAAATCCACGACCAAAACCCATCTCAAATCCTGGGCACCCTGAACGCCAATGGCTACGTCGTCCTGCAAAATTCCTCCGGCTTCTACATTGGGGGCCAGGCCTCCATCACTGCCCACGGCCTGCTCATGACCACCGCCCCTATCCCCGTGCCCGACCTCTCCGGCAGCGGTGCCTGGAGTTTCAACGCTCCGCCCCCAACCGCCAGCATCATCAATTACGGCCAGATCAATCTCAGCAAAGGCGGCTCCGCTTTTCTCATCGCGCATGACATCGAAAACCACGGCAGCATCTCAGCTCCGGAGGGCGATATCGGCCTCTATGCCGGCAAGCAAGTCCTCATCTCCGATCGCCCTGATGGCCGCGGGCTCAGCGCGCAGGTTACTCTCCCAGACGGCTCGGTTGATAACTCCGGAAAATTAGTTGCCGATGCCGGCACGATTTCCATGCGCGCCCAGATTGTCAACCAGGGCGGGCTGATCCAGGCCAATTCCGTGCGCGAGGTCAACGGAACCATCGAATTAGTGGCGAGCGATAGCTTGAATTTGAACGCCTCCTCCGTGATCTCGGCAAAAGGCGACGCAACGGGCAAGAGCGACGCCGGAAGCGTCACGATTAAATCCGGCAACACCTTCTCCGATCAGGCCGGCTCGGTTATCGACATCTCAGGCGGAGCCCAGGGCGGCAACGGCGGCCAGGTCGAGATCTCAGCTGCCGCTCTGAACCCCATCCGCTCCAGCATCCAGGCACGAGCCTCAGGCTCTTTCCTCGGGGGGCATCTTACTATCGATCCTTACGACCTGATTCTGGACTCTGCTTTCGTGAGTTCCTTGATTCCGGTCCTCAGTGGCGGCATCTATCAAATCAACCTTCAGGCCGACCACAATATTACCCTGAGCACCTTCTGGACTTTAAACGATGCGGCCTCAAGCTCCTTGTTGACCCTGAGCGCGGGTAACAACATCGTGTTCGCTGATGGATCCGCAATTAAAGCCGGCAACAATTGGAGCGCGGATCTGTGGGCCGGCACCGCACTGGCTGCCGGCTCCCTGCCAACGTCCGGCAATGACTCCGTCCTTTTGAACGGGAGTGGTTATCTGGAAACCAAAAATGGCAACATAACCGTCTCGGCTCCCGGACAGGTCACCGTTCAGAGCGGGGCGATTCGAACCACCCATGGCGGCAATATCAAAGTAGATGCCACCTATGGCGATGTGAATACCGGGATTAACACGAGCGGGTTTACCTATAACTTTGCACCCTCTCCTTCTCCGCCCTACTACTACTCAGTTTCCTCCAGCCTGGGCGGGATCAGCACGGCCGCAGGTGGCGACGTGGCGATAAGCGCCGGCGGAAATGTGACCAGCTACTTGCCCAATAGCGGTGCCAATGCAACGATCGCGCGCTCTGATCCTGGAACCGGCGCCTTCGGCCCGGAGCCAGGCAACGTCACGATCAATGCCGGGCTAAATATCTTTGGCCATTACGTGGTTGCGAATGGAGCCGGCTCGCTCACCGCTGGACAAAATCTTGGCTCTGGAGGTCAGAACGTTGCCTTGAGTTTGGTCAAAGGCAGCTGGGACCTGAAGGCACCGAACGGAAATATCTACCTTCAGGAAGTCCGGAATCCAAACGGGGTGTTTGACCAGCCTAGCACCAAAAACTCCCCCGCTTATCATTTCTTCGATTACGATCCTAACGCGTCGGTGGACTTGGCGGCCGGAATTGGTGTGTATCTGACTGGCCAGAGCCTCCCGCGCCTTATCAATGTTCCAATACCCGTGATTTATCCCCCGTCGCTTGACATCACAGCCGGCTCTGGCGGAATAACTGTTCAGAATTCGGTCATTCTATTTCCTTCGCCCAATCAAAATCTCAACGTCACAACAGGCAACGGCGGCTCGTTGGTTGGAGTTGCTTCCGGCACGGAAACCAAAATCAGCATGTCAGACAGCTCCCAAAGGCGATGGTTGGACCCAAGCGTGTTTGGAGATAACGACAATGCTGCCAGTCCGCCGGAACTGAATAATCCTAATCCCGTGCTCATCAACATCTCCGGCAGTATGGAAAACATCGGTTTGAGCACAACCAAAATGACCTCGATTAAGGTCAGTGGCGACATGATTGGCTGCAATTTTTCGGGCGAGAATCTGCACTCTGGCGATATCACTTCCATTGAAGTAGGCGGCCAGATCCTCAATCAGGGTTCGATAAACTCGATCTTCCTGACACAATCAGCCCCCACCCTGCCTTTGGCTGACCTCGCACCCAAGGCCATCAACAACTGGGAAGGCATCATGGCCGCCGCCGTTGACCCGGCCCGAATCGCTTCCGAGCAGGTGGCCGGCAATATTCCTCCCTCGCAATATTATCAGGACTACGTCGCGCCTGCCCTCGTGTTCGGAAATTATCTTTCCTCATTTTATTACAATTCATCCACGCGCAGGCTCACCTTTGTCGGGCCCATGGATTCTTCACTCGCGGCGAAACTGGAACAGCCTCTCACCGTGGTGCGTTACGGTTCCGATGGCAATCCGCTGGTGGTCAACGGACATATCGTGACCGACACTGTCTCTTGGGTGGATGCCTCCGCGATTCAAGCCCTCTACGCCGCCAGCCAGGGCGCTCCGTCTTTGTCCGCTCCCAGCAGCGGCTATCAGATTGGTGGACCGGGTCAGTTTGATATCCATGCCACGTCCATATCCCTCGGAAATACTCTGGGAATCATCTCCTATGGCGCAGGCAACCGCTATGCGGACCTGGCACCCTACGTCAAATCCGGCGGCGCTTCGATCAATGTCGAGGTGCAGGGCGATTTGCTCATGCCGGGCTCTACCATTGCCGCCATGGGCGGCGGAAATGTGAACGTCACCAGCGTTGCCGGATCCATGGATTTGGGGTCTCAAGACCTGGTTGATGTTGAAGGCGCGGTTATCCGAGCCCATAGCATCTCCCTGGGCATCTATTCTTCAGGCGGCGGAAACGTGAATGTGACAGCCTTTGGCGACATAAATGTTGACAGTTCCCGCGTTGCCACCTTTAACGGGGGACAAGTGGTGATCATGTCCTCCCATGGAAACGTCGATGCCGGCAGTGGCGGCACGTTGGCTGTCCCTGTCTATGTATATTATGTAGATCCTAAGACTGGTTCGGCTGGGTACTACCTGGAACAGGTCTACGCCAGTGGTATCGTGGCCTCGACTTTAGTGGATCCTTCCCAAGTCCCGCGCGGAGCCAGCACCCCCGGCAACATCACCGTGGAGACCCCTCGTGGCAATATTCTTGCCAGCCTTGGCGGCATCCTCCAGGAAGCTTTGAATGGGAACGTCTCGGCCGGCCCTATCATCACCTTGAACGCCGGGTCTCCAGGCTTCGCAGGCAACATTGATTTGGGTGAATCCGGTGTTATTGTCGGGACGGTTAATGTGACCGCTAGCGGAAATGTCACCGGGCTGATCATCTCGCGGCAGAACGCCACAGTCAATGCGGCTCAGAGTTTCAGCGGCACCGTCCTTTCCGGCGGCACCGCCAATCTCTCGGCGGGTGGGAGCATCTCCGGCACCGTCATCGGCATTGGGGGCGTAAGCGCCTCGGGCGGACAAGGTGTTAGCGCCTCCCTGATCAGCCAAAATGTCTCTGTTGGCGGAGGGGTTGCTCAATCTACTCTAGGCACTACCGCCGCTGCAACCAGCACGAGCCAGGGGGCTGCGGCCCAATCGTCCAGCGATGCAAAAGAACAACTCGCCGCGGATACGACAGGGGACGATCCGAACAAGAAAAAGAAAGCCGCCTTGCCGGCGCTAGCAAGGAAGACCGGAAGAGTAACGGTTATGTTGCCAAACTCCTGAGCCCGTGCCTGCCTAACAGAAGCCTGGCCTCCCCATTCTCGAACATGTCGCAGAGCGTCTAGTCAAACCAATGACGCGTTCGATTGCAGAAGCTGCAGACCGAAAGCATTACCGGGACTTCCACAAGCACGCCGACCACAGTCGCCAGCGCGGCGCCGGAACTGGCCCCGAAGAGGGTAATGGCTACGGCTACGGCAAGTTCGAAGAAGTTGCTGGCGCCGATCAGCGCACCCGGGGAAGCGACGTTGTGCTCGACGCGCAGGGCACGCATTAGCACGTAGGTCAGACCGGAGTTGAAATAGACTTGGATGATGATGGGCACGGCGATGAGCAGGACGGCAATCCAGCGTTTCGTGAGGTTGTCGGATTGGAAGGCAAAGATGAGTGCCAGCGTGAGCAGGAGTGCGCCAATCATCACCGGGTGAAATTTCGGCAGGAAGTTTTGCTCAAACCATTGTTTGCCGTGGGATTTTAGCAGGGCCATGCGGGTTAGCCACCCAGCCGTGAGCGGGATGACAATGAAGACCCCCACCGAGGTGATGAGGACTTTCGCCGGGACAGCCACGTGGGCCACGCCGCACAGGACCATGACGATGGGCGCGAACGCGACGAGCATGATGAGGTCATTCACGGCGACCTGGACCAAAGTGTAAGCCGGGTCGCCGTCCGTGAGGTAGGACCAGACGAAAACCATAGCCGTGCAAGGCGCGGCGGCGAGGATGATGAGTCCGGCCGTGTAATTCCTGGCCGCTACGGGGTCAATCCACGCGGCGAAGACGTGCTGCATGAATACCCAGGCCAGCAACGCCATGCTGAAGGGTTTGATCAGCCAATTGACAAACAGGGTGACCAGAAGGCCCTTCGGCCTGCGCGCGATGCCGGCGATAGAACCGAAGTCCACCTTGAGCATCATCGGATAAATCATCAGCCAAAGGAGGATGCCAATGGGGACGTTCACTTTTGAGCCCTTGCCGAATTCCCATCTGCTGAGAGTTAAGGCGACGCCAGGCAAGAGCTTGCCGAAAGCGACACCAACGACCATGCAGAGCAACACCCAGACCGTTAGGTAGCGCTCAAAGAAGGCAACCCGTTTCCTTGAGGGGACTGGAACCTCCACGACGGTAACCGAGGTGCCATTCATGGCGCTCCCTTTAAGGGCGTGCACAAGACTCCTTCTTCTCGGGCTAGGCCCCGTACCAACCATTGGCCAGGAGCGTGTTCATCAATAGCTTAGCCAGGCTGAGATCATAACAGGTCCGGTGGTCCGAACAGGCGACGCACCGTTTCCAACCGTCACCTTTCACTTCCAGTTTCCGGTGCTGCGCGCCGATGCCATAGCTCGTCACCAGGGCACTGAACGCCATGCCTTCGACCGGCTTGTTAGGTTCGAGGCGCGTGAAATCCGGAAACATGGCGCCGTAGCAATCGGGAAAAGCATTCATACAACGTTTTTATGTTTCGCCATCAATCGAAGTATAGATACTGCTCCTCGCTTGTTCTGTCAAGCGCCTGTATTAGTCGAAATGCTGCGGAAAGTTCGTAACCCCAGCCCGGACATTTCATCCCAAGCGCATCCTCTCATTAGCACCGCGGCTTTAGCCCGGTGCGACGACGCGCTTTCGACCGGGCAACTGTTTTAACAGTTTGTCTCCCTGCGGAAAAGCCGTTGAAAACGGCTCACTTGTCCCAACTCGCTTTTCACCGGGCTAAAGCCGCGGTGTTAATGAGACTCGGAGACCAAGTATGAATTATCCGGGCTCGGGTCCTCTGCGAAAGGAGATCAGACGCCTCTGGCGGTTCGTTGCAATTCGCTAACCGCTTTTTTCCCTAATGCGCTCCGACGCGATACACCCTGCCCGCATCGGTCGTGGTGTCGGTGAAGGATTTGGTTGTTCCATCACCAGTGATGGTTCCCGGTAACGACGGCCAGTTCGTGACTGGGGCCGTTAATCCGCTTGAGTTTGTAAAGAAGAGTTTGTAGGTGACGGCATTGGAGGTGACAAACGAAATAGTATTCACATTACTCGTCCGGGCGATGCTCAGGGCCGGTGATGGTGGAGGCGTATTCGTTGTTCCTGGTGCCGCGGACGGCATGAAGGTAAACTTGGGGGTGGACGTCGAGAGATCCATCGTGAAATACCCCAAGTAGGTGTACGGAGCGGAGACGGCTGCATGATAGAGGTCCAGATAAAGAATGGCGGAGCTCCCAAATGTGCCGGATGGAGTGACACCTGTTTTTCCTATGAAATTGTTCTGCACCCCAGTCGTGTTCACGACCGTTGTGTAAGATTTGGTTGAATCCACTACAGAGTTGCCCGCGGTAGGCAATCCATTAACCGTTGACGATAAGATGGACGCGACTGCTGCTGCTCCCCCAGACATAGCGGTAGAACTGTGACCTACGACAATATTGGATCCCGCGACCGCGGGGTTTCCCGCCCCCCCGATTCGGACCTGAGTCGCATAAACGCCGAATTGACCAAAAGCGGTGTTTCCGCCGACCACGGCCATGCTGACACCGCTCGCGCCGCCTGTGAAAACTGAGTTAAACGTGGCCAGAGAGAAATCTTTGCCCAGGTCCACCGCGGATGAACTACCCACTCCCACAGCGGATGGCTTGCCGAGGTCAATAATATAGTCGCTTTGCGCGGTGGACTGAGTGAACCCAAGATAAAGGTCATTGGTCGTAAAACCAGCCTGAGCAACTTGGAAAACCGATGCTGAAAACGCGGTCGTCAGCAATGATACTTTAGCAAGTTTGTTTAGCTTTGTCATGTTCTCAGGCGGTCTTGCGGCTAATTCGTCGACGAAGCAATACCCCGAGCAAACCAGTGCCAAGGATGGCACACGTGCCCGGCTCGGGAACGGCTGCTGCCGGTGTGAAGGTGATCGAGCTTGCGCCAGGGTCGACGGTGAAGTAGCCCAGATAGGTGTAAGGGCTGCTCGTTGTCGCGTGGTAAAGATCTTCGTAAATGACGCCGCTGCTATCGATCGTCCCCGCTGGATTCACTCCCGTCTTGCCGATAAAGTTGTTCTGTACGCCGGTCGTATCCACTACGGAAGTATATGACTTTGTTGAGTCCACCACCGAGTTGCCCGCTGTTGGTAATCCGTTAACAGTTGAAGACAAGATTGAAGAGACTGCGGCAGCTCCTCCAGACATTGCGGTCGAACTGTGAGCTGCGGTAAGGCTGGACCCCGGAACTGATGGATCTCCGGCTCCGCCAATGCGGACCTGTGTCGCATAAACACCATATTGACCGAAGACGTTGTCCCCGCCAACGATGGCCACCATAACGCCGCTTGCCCCACCCGTGAACACTGAATTAAATGTCGCCAAGGAGAAATCGCTGCTAAGGTCCACGACCGTTGAACCACTTGCTGGCTGACCAAGGTCAATAATGTAATCGCTCGTTGCGGTAGACTCACCGAAGCCAATATAAAGATCATTTACTGTAAAACCAGCTTGAGCCATCTGGGCAGCCGAGGTTGCAAACACTGCCGTCAAGAGAGCCGTATTAGTCAGTTTCGCGCGTTTTTTCATGCCAGTTTTAATTCAGTTACATTTTGTATTAACCTAAGAGCGTGCATGCTAAGCCCAATCGTTTGCACAGGCATCCTTTCTAAGGACATTGGTATCAAACAACAGGACACGTCGTTTTCGTGACTTGTTCCCACCTGAACATTAGCACACCTAAACATTTGCGCATCAAGTCGTTAGCGTCTTGATCTTTTGCAAGATTCTGAAATCAAAATCTTGAGGGCCGCATGATTAATTCCTAGGCCTTTGATTCGTAACCAAATCCTCCGATAACGTAACTTGCTCACACGAGCCGGGGCTGAATAAACTCGAATCCAGAATGAAAAGAAATCGGTTGTCTCGGTTGTCTTTGTGCTTCGTCCTGGCTTTGACGTCGGTAGTTCCTTCCTCCTTCCACTTACAAGACAACGCTTCGGCGGAGAATTTTAATCCTGAAAAACCCGGGAACGCGGCGGAAAATGGTGATCCGAAGACGTTATATGACTTGGCCGGGCGTTACGCGAAAGGCGACGGCGTCCCTAAGGATCCGGCCAAAGCCGCCGATTATTTGCGCCGGGCAGCGACCCAGGGCTATGCTTACGCCGAGACTGACCTTGCCTCATATTATGCCAAGGGCATCGGCGTCAAAAAAGACGCTGAGGAGGCGGCTCAGTGGTATCGCAAGGCTGCCGACCATGGGGACCCCCTGGGGCAGTATTGCCTTGGCTACTGTTATGTCAATGGCACCGGCGTGGCTAGGAATTCAGACGAGGGAATCAAATGGTGGCGAAAAGCGGCGGAAGCTGGCTTGGCTGAAGCACAAAACGCCCTGGGACAGCTTTTTATGAACCGCGGGCCGATCTTTGCTACCAACTATATCAACTACTCCGAATCAGCCAAGTGGCTGAGCAAAGCCGCCGATCAGAATTACATTCCTGCCATGAATAACTTGGGATTTCTGTATCAATACGGCTGGGGCGTGGAGAAAAGCCCTGAGGAAGCGGTCAAATGGTATCGCATGGCGGCCGAAAAGGGAGACGCCAAGGCGCAAGCCAACCTCGGAATGATGTATCAGGATGCTTTTGGCGTCACCAAGGATGTTGTGACGGCCTATAAGTGGTTTATCTTGAGCGCGGAACAGCGGGATCCCGTTGGCAAGCACTTTCTGGAAGATTACAAGCTGCATCACGTCCTTACCACCAACCAAATGGATGAGGCGCGGCAATTGGCAGCAGACTTCCGAGCTCACCTCACCGCGAGCAAGTTTACTAATGCCCCGAGCCGTTGAGAGACCGTCCATCCGTTCGGCGCAATTGTTCTCATCGCGTCATCTGATTTGCCGCTTGCAGCTGGCACTGGATGTAAACCTTGCTGCCGAGCATTCCCCTCAGCCGGTCGTCAGCCTTTCGTTGAGCTATGTCCCATCTCTGGCGGTAAGCTGAGTCATTGGTGTCTTGCGGCCCTAATTCTTGCTGAAATTGTTGACGCACTTGATCGACGATCGCCATCTGCCCCTGGTCCAGTTGCAGGGCTGCCGGGTCGATGTTTCCAAAAACCAGGGGCAAGACCGGTCTGGCATTTCGCCTGGCCAAAACCCAAGCCGGCATTCCGGCCGTTGGCTGTGTTGCTGGCGGAGGATCCCCCAGCAGTGTCGCAAGGACGCGAGCTTCCTCGCTACGCAGCTCCCTCAGCCCCGTTTCCGCCTCCTGCCGAGCGGCGAAATCCGCCGTTAAATTGCGTTCAAGCTGGGCGCGTCTAGGGGCGTAGGAGCTGTCGAGGTCCGCTGTAATGATATCCCTGATGGTCTGTTCCGGGCAGCCAACGCTCCGAAGGTTCGCCAGGTAGGTGCGGTAGTCCGTGGATTCAAGTTGGCTCCAGCGGAATGACTCCTGGCTCTGATGAGCCGCAGCGGATGGTTTTGCATTAATCTCAGGGAGCTGGTTCGTGATCTCAGCCTCGACGGTCCCTGCTGTGCGCCCTGACGCGACAGGCCCTCGCCGGACCAGCCAGAGCACTAATGTAACCAGGACAATATTTCCCAAGATCGAGACTTTTTGAACCGCACTCATAGGGAACCTGTCACTTTTCGTCTTTCAGCTTCAATGGAGCATCTGGGACATGCAAGAACTCTTGTGGGTCCGAGCTAGATCCAGTTTTGAGCTCATTCGCCAAAAAAGCCAGCGCGGACATTGCGCCCGCGCTGACTATCGAAGCTAGACCTTTTTCCGATTACTCAATTATGGGTTGGAAAGGAGAAATCGGTGAGTTTGCTGCAATTCATGAAAGTAGTGTTGATGGAGGAATCGTTAGCGGCAGGGTTAGAGCCATTCGAGCCGACCTGGGCAACAACGCCGTCATGAACTTTTTTGGCGACAGTGTCGACAAACGTACCGTTAACGATATTCGGCCGACCATAAAGGTTTTCGTAACCCCAGTAGGAGTATTGACCGGTTTCGATCGTTCCGTCAGACTCAGCAACGCCATTTTCTGTGAGCCAGTTGTTGGCAATCGTGAGGCCGCTTTTCTGAGCGTCGCTAGTTCCGAGATACCCAATCGCGATCCAGCCAGTGGCGCTAGTGAACGGGTCGGTGGCGGCGGTACTGCCGGCAGTGCCAAGCGCGGCCGCAACGCCGCCGCCGCTCTCATACCCATTGTCGCCAACTGTTTCGAGGGTGAGGGTCCCATCGGGAGTTCCATTGAGATTGGCCTTGCCACCGATGGAGAATTGGTTAACCGGCGTGTTCAGTCCGTAGGTCGTATCGTCCAGCATGTTCGCGCGGGTTCCTGAGCCTTTGTTGCGGCCGACGAGATAGACAGAAGTAGGATTGTCCGCCGACTTGCCAGTGAAGAAGTCGGCCGGAAGGGCCCCGTTGGCGATAAGCGCCTGAAGCTGGTAGGTGCTTACGTTCACAAGATCAGACCAGGCGGTTTTGGCGGCATTGGCAGCAGAGCCGGTGTTGTTGTTCTTGACCCAGGTAAACGTAACAACGCCCATTACCCCGTACGGTTTCAACGCCACAGTTTGAATAGCGGGCAAAGCAGATGCCTCGGAGGTGTCGGCACACGCGATGTCCCCTTGATGGCTGCCGCTTTCCAACTCAGTGGCGGTCGGTTGAGCCACGTTATAGCCCGATGCAACTGTGCCATCACCCTTCATCCAGGTTTCCGGAGCACCGAAGAGGGGAATGCCATCGTTGTCAATGGCAACGTTGGCAACGGATGCCATACCGGCATCCGACCCGCTCCAGGCACAGTCGATGTAGACGGGTGAGCCACCGATATTACCGTGGAACACCATATAAGTAGCGCCGCTGGCGGATGTCCCGCCACCCCGCTCTGCCTGGTAATCGGGCGCCGCGTCAAAGATGCGCCCGGCCGTGGTCAAGGCCGTGAAAACCGTGCTCCGGAAGGCGGTGGAACCGGTGAGATAAACGACCGGGTCGGCGGCGCTAGCTTGAGAGATGACTCCCGCGGCCAGGAGCGCGCAGGTAATTAAGGATTTGCGATTCATATTTTAATTGTTGGTAATTTTGCTCTTTGGGTTTTTGTTCTTCAGTTAGCTTTTTGATCAGGCAGCTTTGCGGCTGAATTGGCGCCGGACCGAGAGGACCAAGAGACCCGCTCCAGCCATCACTCCATACATTCCCGGTTCCGGAACGGCGCTTACCACGAGTGACGCAGGCGTGAAGGTTAGCGAATCCGCACCGTAATTGAATGTGAAAAACCCTTCGTAGGTGTAGGCTTTGGTCGTTGTAGCCGCCCACAAGTCTTCGTACATGATGCCGCTGCTGCCAATCGTTCCCGCTGGCTGAACGCCAGTTTTGCCCAGGAAAGTGGTCGCTCCATTAACTTCAGTGGCAGAATACGACTTGGTTGTGTCTGAGGCCTGATTGCCGGCGGTGGGCAATCCCCCTACAACGGAGGACATGATGGCACTGACCGCAGAGGCTCCCCCAGACATTGCCGATGAACTGTGAGGGGTTGCGGTAAGCGACGACCCCGGAATCGCTGCGGTTCCGGCTCCGCCGGACCGAACCTGCGTTGCGAAAACGCCGAAAGAACCGAACACATTGTCGCCACCAACGACAGCCATGCCCACGCCGTTAGCTGAAGTGTTGAAGGTCGAATTGAAGGTACTTAAACCGGCAAGGTCGCTGCTGAGGTCCACGACCGAAGACGCACCTATGAGGCTGGAGGCTTGGCCGAGGTCAATGATAAGATCGCTGCTCGCCGATGATTGTGTGAATCCCAGATACAGGTCGTTAACCGTAAAACCCGCCTGCGCAGACTGGGAAACCAAGACGGCGCCAACCGCCGCTCCCAGCATCGCTGTTTTTGTGAATCGTTTCATAGATAGGTTTGCTGATCTTTGTTGTGTGTAACTTTGTTTCTTGTTTCCAAGCACAACCACTTTTTGTGGTCAAGCGCGCATCATACTATTGCAGAGCTGTTCCGCCTGACGCACCGACGGAGGACATCAGGAGGATGTTTTAGGACGTCCTCAAATCGGTTGCAAGCAACTCGGCTTGAATAACTTCGGCATAGTTTCGACACATGGCTCAAGCCGGGTGGAACGTCGTTTCAGGAAGGTAACGCAGGACAAACACTGAAAAACTGAGACGCTGAAACGCTAAAAGACAATAGTGATTCCTTCATTTGCTTCTGTGCGGCTCGTTTCCTCCAAAATAATTTCAGCATTTCAGCATTTCAGTGTTTCAGTGTTTTCCCTGTAACTTGATCGTAACAATCGAGTCATCGGATTGTCACCCAACGTGTCTAGCGTCCCGCGATGCTTAACGGGACCCGAGACACGAATTCCACGAATTGGAGCGCGCGGTTTTCCATTCAATCCGTGACAATCCGTGCAATTCGTGTCTTTCATGAAGTTCGCGCCTTCAATCCGTGTTCATCCGTGTTAATCAGTGGTTTAATCCTCTTTGCATTTTTTGCGGCGACACCCATTCACGCCGAAGCCCCGTCCGACCCGGTCCTTGATTTGCTTCTCCAAAAAGGCATCGTCACCGAGGCCGAAGTCGCCAAAGCCAAGGCCGATGCGGAGCGAATCCGGACCAACGAGTTCGCTAATCTCATGCCGCCAGTCGAATCGAAATGGAAGATCAGCAACGCTATCAAGAACATCGAGCTGTTCGGCGACCTGCGGCTTCGCTATGAGTACCGTGCGGGGGTCACGCCTGACGGCAGCCGCCTGGAATTGGACCGCTACCGTTACGCCGTGCGGGTCGGCCTGCGCGGCGAGGCTTTCGACGATTTCTACTACGGCCTAAGGCTGGATACGGCTGCGAACCCCCGCTCTCCGTGGGTCACCTTTGGCAGTTCTTCCAGCGGGGTTCCTTACAACGGACCCTACGGCAAATCAACCGCGCAGATTAACATCGGTCAGGTGTATCTCGGTTGGCGCCCAAACACCTGGTTTGACGTCACACTCGGGAAAATGGCCCAACCACTCTACACCACGGCCATGGTCTGGGACACCGATCTCTATCCCGAGGGCGCCGCGGAGCGTTTCAAATACAACGTGGGGGAAGCAGATTTCTTTGCCACGTTTGGCCAATTTCTTTACCAAGACGCAAATCCCACCGATTCCGGGTCGGGATTGGGAATCAATGGGGGCCTGGGTCAGCGGACGACACCTGTCTTCCAGTTGGCCTACCAAGCAGGTCTAACCTATCACTTCAGTACAAACGTTTCAGCCAAAGCAGCACCGGTGGTTTACCAATATATTGGTTTGGCGACCAATGTGTCCCCATTTTTCGGGGATCCTTTTGTGGGAGAGGGTCAATTCACTGGACGGGGCTCGGGCAACCCTGTTAACGGAGCCAGTGGTTTTGGAACGTCCAGCCAAATTATAGGAAATGGCAGCCTGGGCTTTCCTAATAACCAGGTCGGTCTGGACCATCTTCTTGTGCTTGAAATCCCGTTTGAGCTGAATTTCAAAATCGCGAGGATGAGCACGCGCCTTTTTGGAGACTTTGCCTACAACCTCGAAGGCAGGCAGAGGGCCGAGCAGGCGGCCGCAGGTTACGCAAATTACCTGGCGGTCCAGAGCGCGGCTTCAGGAGGAGTAACAGTGAAGCCCTTCACTCCCCAGCGCAACGACGTCAAAGCTTACCAGGTCGGCATGGCCTTCGCCCACCAGGCTGCTCTCGGCATGGTCTATGGCACCGTCGCGAAAAGACACGCCATCGAGGCGCGCGCTTATTGGCAACATGTCGAGCAATACGCTCTGGATCCCAACATCCTCGACTCCGACTTCTTCGAAGGCCGCGGCAACCTCGAAGGTATTTATATGGCCGTTGCCTACGGCCTAACCGATAATTTGATCGCAACGTTCCGCTACGGTTACGCACACCGCATCAACGACAAGCTCGGCACCGGTGGCAGTAACCAGGACATGCCGCAGCTCAATCCCATCAGCCAGTATAACCTGATCCAGCTCGATCTGACCCTCAGGTTTTGAACTCGTCGGCTTTCCCCGGCATGAACCGCTCTTTTAGAAACTTCATCATTATTTGCCTTGCGGTGACACTGGTCGGTGTTGGGGCGATGCAGGCCAGGAAGGCGCTTAAGCATGCCAAAGCGAGGCGTCTGGTCGCTGAGGCCGCCCGGCATTTCGAAACCAAGGATTATCTCCAAACGTCCAGTTGCCTCCAAGCGGCGCTCAAAGCCGACCCGTCCAATATCGAAGCAACCCGCCTGAGTGCGGACCTCCTCGAGGCGACGGGCTCGCCCGCCGCCATCAGCTGGCGTATTCGCGCCTCCCAGCTCAAGCCTCTCAACATGGAGTACCGGCTTGATTGGGCACAAACCGCTGTAAAACTGCGCGATCTTAAATCCCTCGAAGACGCCCTGAGCGGCCTGGACGAGGATGCCAAGTCCAGCGCAAAATACCATAAGCTTGCCGGCGCCCTCGCCTGGGGTCAGGGCAAAACGGAAGAAGCCGAACGGCACTACCAAGACGCCCGCCGGCTCGAACCCGGGAATCCCTCAAACCTTGTGAACCTGGGCACGATTGGGCTCTCCTCCACGAATGAACAAGTCGCCGCGTCCGCACGGCTGACACTCCAGGCGCTGGCTGCTACCAACTCGCCCTACGCCCTCGACGCACTCCGCCGCCTGGCGCAGGAAGCCGCCAGACGCAGGGACCTCCCCGAAGCTCTCGCCTATGCCAGGCGCGTTGCCACCAACTCGGCCGCTTCCTTCGCCGATAAGCTCGATTGCTTGAATCTCCTTACCGCCACACGCAGCACTGACGCCGCTTTTTGGCTGGCGGGTCTTGAACAACGGGCGACGAATTCTCCAATCGAGGTCGTCGTTCTCGGGCGGTCCCTGCTTCGCACCGCTGGCCCCACCAATACCCTGACCTGGTTGTCCTCGCTACCCCACGCACTCCAAACCAATCAACCCGTTCCCCTGATCATCACCGATTGCCAAATCGCCCTTCAAGACTGGCCCGGGCTGCTCAGCAGCGTCGCAAACCAGGATTGGGGCGATTCCGAAACCCTGCGGCTCGCCCTCGAATCGCTCGCGCGCCATTCCCTTCAGCAGGAGGACGCCTCACAGACGCTCTGGAAACGCGCGCGGCGAAATGCGGCCCGCCGTCTCGACCGCCTTTATCCCCTGGCCCAGCTTGCCGGTGCCTGGGGTTGGGGCCCGGAGCGTAGAGACGTTCTCATCGAAATCGTTTCCGAGTTCCCGCGCGAAAAATGGGCCGCCGATCTTCTCATTCCCAAGCTTTTTC